>Ga0272441_10005556_pt1 | contig 21802 bp, 52 predicted proteins | sample SSMProp6N_FD_193582 | JGI IMG/M metagenome (GOLD analysis project Ga0272441, IMG submission 193582) | Marine sediment archaeal communities from Little Sippewissett salt marsh, Falmouth, MA, United States - SSM-Prop-6N | ecosystem: Environmental > Aquatic > Marine > Wetlands > Sediment ... | reverse complement strand
CCAGACCTGATCTCTTGGCCATCCTGACGCACAAAGGACATGATATCTATCATTTTGGGAGGGTTGGGCAGCCGGTCAAGGACACGACGGGGCAGCCATCGGTCGTCGTCATCAATCGTTAGGCCTATGCCTGCATCAAACTGCCACAGGTCGTCCCGAATTTCATCGCAGGGCATCCATTGTGCCCCCGCCTTCCAAACCCACACTGGCTCATTAAGCCAGCCGTCCCCGTCGGCCTCGGGTCGGCCGTAGGTGGCGACGTCGCGCCATGCTAGGCCGGTGGACTCAACTAGGATAGCCAACACCCAGAACGGAATAAGTTTGGGGTGATTCCGGCTAAGGGTTACTGCCCATTGGTAGACGTCGTCCAATGTCATTGCGCGGGGGGTCATGCTTCGCCCTCCCGTAGATGCTCGAGTAGCTCGGTCCACTCGCAGCGAGTGCTATCCTCGTTCTGCTCGTCCGTGCCGAAGTAGTTGAACCCAAACTCGCCCTGCTTGTGGAACGTTTTCCAGAATGCCTCTTTGATCTGGTCGACGGTGTAGGTCTTTGATTCGTCGGTCATGGCTCGCTGACCCCCCCAAAGATGGCCCGCATGATTCGGAAGAAAATCAGGACGGGCCAGAGGGCGGCGCAGAGGACGGTACTAACCAGCACTCCCAGGAGCAGAACGCCCGCCGACGACTGGTCCCGACTCTTTGATGCCACATGCAGCGACACGACCAGGAAATACGGCAGGCACACGCCGGCGCCGATTAGGTATATCCACAGGTAGATCATTCATCGGCCTCCTCATCGTGGATGTAATACCCGCACTCGTCCGGAGGCAGGCAGAAAGGTATCTGGTCGTACAGGCTGGCACACTGGACCAGCGATACCGGGTCGGCTGCGGCGATCATCCGTTGCGTCCACCGCTGGCAGGTGTTGTGCCTCGGGCACTTGTCGTCGTGGCAACGGCATATGTCGTTAGGTAGGATGTTGGCCATTACGCCCCCCTAGCCTTCATGGTGAGGATTTCCGATTCGGATGGGCACGGGCAGGTCCATCTTTGACCCTCCAGGGTACATCTTCCCTATATACCAACATTTTCGTAAGTTCGATGGTGTCGCCGCAACCCAATTCGTGGAAGTCTATGCCGGCCCGGATAATGGCTCTTGACCGATTGCAGTCGCAAGAGCTGTTGCCCTGCGTCCATATCCACTCGGTCGTATCCAGGGGAAATCCAATGCCTAAGTCCTCCCGAATAGTGACGGGTCGCGCCAGGTCGGGGTGATCCAACACAACGATAGCCACCGTCATACGGTCATCATTGTCGTTTGAATCGGTAACGATGCACTCCCCGACGGTGTCGGCCAGGTCGCGCAATGGACGTTCCGCCATCTGCACGGCCCAGGCACCCCCCTCGGGGTAATACTTGGTCCCCGCCGGCAGCGCATCAAACAGGGCCTCAGCGTCACGCCCCCAAAACCTAGTTATGGGCATGGGCCTCCTCCTCCTGTTCCCACTTCTCCATGCAGTGAAGGATGCTGCCGCATGCCACGTGCGGTCCATCGTGCCCCTTCGGTCTGCTACAGACATAGCCGCCGTTTACGGACGGCATGAAGGCGCCGCATGGGACGGTCGTCGCCGGCATGGTGCAGTAATGGCACGGATCGGCGTCGTCGGTCATTACGACCAGTCCCGGTTATAGACCTTGAGCAGCAGCACGCGGTCGGCCTTGGCCCTGGCGTCGTCCAGGTCCTCGAAGGCCCGGCGGAGGTCGGTTGCCTCGTCGGGGCTGAGGGCCTGGCTGGACATGGATGCGCCGCCGCCCAGCAGGGTCGTTCCGAGCGTGCCCATGATATGCTCCTGGACATATCGGCGGGCATCGGCAGGGCCTACGTTATGCAGTCCACCGCTTTTTACATCGGCGTAAACCGTCTGTCCCATGAAAGAGACCTTGCGGAGTGTGTCGTAGGGAAAGTCTGACATGATGATTCCTCGTGGTTGTGGGGCTAGTCGCCCCGGTGGTAAAGAGATTTTGTCCAGTCGGAGCAGCCGGTTTCGGTTCCGGCATGCCGGAGGAGGCGGCCGCCGGCCGGCCCCCAAGCCGGCCCGCTTGGTAGCGGCTGCTCCGGTTTATTCTCGTAAAAATAAACCTCTCCGTCTTCGTCTACTGCGGCCCATTGCCACTTGCCTTCGGCCCCGTTGAGCTTAGCACGGTATTCCTGCGGGAGCGTGCACTCGTCGGTGGGCTGGTCGCCAGTGTACGCGTCGTATTCGTCATTACTGATATGGGTAAGGTGTTCGGGGAGGTATGACCACCCGCGGCGAAGCCCGCGAGGATGAAACTTGGCAGCAACTCCGATTCGTTGGGTGCCAAAGCCGATTATTCTTCCGACATCGGTTGCCGGTGCGTCGTTTAGCCCATCCCACCCGGACGCGTCGATGCGAACGTAATCGCCGACGTTGAACCGGCGGGGCTTTGCCTCTCCTCCCAGCCGCACCCTGACGGTGTCTGCTGATGCCGGGGCCTCCATTGCTACGCCAACCACGGGTCCCAGGCCGGTGGTATTGAATTGAATTTCCTCCCCAGGAGCTATGGAGATGTAATATGTCTTGCCAGGCTCCCATGATCCTGCCACGTGGTCGGCAATGGTGGGCACATGCTCCCCGTCGTCGGCATGGTCAAGCAGCATCACCGGCCCCCTTTCGCTTTTCGGCGCACAGTCTCGACAGCTTTCGACGCCATTCGACGGCCTCCTCGTAGGGCATCTCTGGGTTGCAGTAGAACACCCTCACTTTGTCGGGATTGGCGCCGTTAGTCAAGGCAGAGAAGTCCATATGGGCCGACACCGTACCACACGCCGACAGGTCTGCCCAGGCCGGGGTGCCGGGATACGGCACGAACATGAATAGGCCCCCCTGCCGGAAGCCATTGGCCTCGTACTGCTCGAGGAAGTCGTAATCGTGCTGTAAATCCTCGGCCGTCTCTCCGGGTGTGCCGATGATAAACGACCCGTTGACGGTTATACCGTACCGGCGGGCCAACTCTATCAACTCGATATTTGCCGAAAATTCCAGGTGCGGCTTGAGCTTGCGGTAGAGTCTCGGGCTTGCCGATTCGATGCCGACCCCGATCCATTCGACCCCTAGCCGTGATAGCGTGTTGAGGATATCCGGCCTGGCCATCGCGGCCGAGAAGCTACACCCCTTGACCCGGAAGTGCTCGGGGCATCCCCTCTTGGCGAGCTGTATCGACAGGTCCCGGAGCCATGCGCCGGAGCTGGCGAAGGTAAGGTCGTGGAATACCACAGTACCGCCGGCGGGCCGATCGCGGAAGTAATCGCCGATTTGCTGCGCGACTGTCTCGGGGCTGAACCTGGTGACCGACGGGCTTCCGGTTCTGCTCCAACAGCGCCACGCACAACAAAACCAGCATTGGAAGGGGCATCCACGGGAGGCCACGGCCATCAGGTTTCCCGGGGTTGTCTCGGCGCATACCGGCAGGTGCCCGCAAAGCGCAAGGTTCATGCGCGCCGCCGGATGTATCTCTCCCGGTGGTGGCGTGTATCCGCGATTGATTGCCCGGCATAGCATCGAAAAGCGCGGCTCACCCTCTCCGAGAATGGCCACGGTACCGGCAGGACGGCACTCCGGCAGGCATGTGATGTGGGGACCACCGACGACAACGGTCCGGCCTGGCCAAGCGTCTTGCACCCTTCGGATTGCGTCAACGGCGAGCGGCCACGTCCCGGTTACACTGCTGACGCCGTAAAGGTCCGCATCGGCGGCCACGAGATCATCGGCCGTGGTGCAATACACCGGCTCCACCTCCTCGCCGCAATGCCTCGCATGCGCCACGAGCGAGCGAAAGGATAGGGATATGGCATCGGCCCACCTTGGGTCGGTCGGGCTTGTCGCCCTCCAGAATGCGACTCTCATGGCTCCCGGCTCCGGTCCATACTGCGGTAAAGGTCGTCATATGCCATTGCCTCCGCATACAGCTCGGCAAGCTCTGGGTCGTCGGGGTCGATGCCCTCCTCCTCGGAGAAGGCTAGCAGTTGGTCGTTATACCTGTCGGCCGCCTCGTCATCGGGGCCGTAGTCGTCGGTGTATCGCTTACCCATCACGCATCCTCCCCATCGCAAACACGTGACCGCAACGGCGGCATGGAGTCATAGGCCCGCTTCACCGCGTCCTCGGCCGCCGCTTGCTCGATTGCGCCCAACACGGCGCCGGAGGAGGCGCCGGCGACGGCGCTCCTCGGCTCGGTATCGTTAGGCACATGCCACGCCGAACCGCTCAAGGTACTCTTGCTCAAGCATGGTCCAGATTTCTTCGCCGCCTTTAGCAATGAATACCTCCATCCACTCCTCCGCACGTAGCCCGCTGCCATCGCAGTAGCACACGCCGCCTGTGTATTCGCAGTCTTCATGTGTTGGTGTTTGGCCGTCATACATTGGTTTAGGTGAGTGGTATCCGACATCGTACCCCATCGGTTTCAGACAAATGGAACCATTCTGCTTTAGCTCTGCCATTACATGGGGAAGGTAGATTCCAGTACTAAACACAAACTGCACTGCACCATCGCCACCTTTTAGAATCATTGTGCAGGTAACCGCTCCGATTCCGTAGTTCTTAGATGGGGCAGTGTCGCGCTTATCAAAAGCGGGTGAAAATAGTGTAATTCGGTCCATGATAACCTTTCTGTTTTGTGCCTAACAACTCGCCTCAGCGGACTCGCTAACGCTCGCCGCTGGGCTTTGGGTTGGGCGCTCTTTGCTGTAGCCAAACGGAATGAACTCCTGCACCCAAACATTTCGACTTAATATCGTAGAGCCGTCCATTGCAAGGGACCCATCCATCCGTTTCCAGCAATAGCCACCGTAAGTCCGCCGTTGGCATTGTCCGCAGATATCCGACTGATGGGCAAAGCCTTGCTACCGTCCGTTTTTCCATCACGCGTCTCCCTGTGGTTGTTCGTCCTCGCCCAACTATTCCGACGAAGCGGACGGGCCGCTTGGCTCGGGGTTGTGTGTAAAAAGTGTGGGCAAGGAGTTGTTCCAAAAGCGCCCTGTACAGAGGCCACTCCCGCCGCTTCCGAGGCATTGCCCACACAACAAATCACTGCACGTTACCTCCGCTTCGCTCCGGAACGTGAGTTCCGGCGTTGGCCTTACACAACTTCATGCGCCGCGTACTTTGTGCCCATCGGGCGGTAGTCGTCCCCGGCAGTCTTTCCGCACTGCTTGCACTTCAGGCAGGGAATGACGTTCTGGTGGAAGTTGTCGTCGTCGTAGCCGTAGCCGGTTTCCGTGTGTCCGCAGTGCTCGCACTCGTAGACAGCCGTGAAGTCCCGCCTGCTCCGCTCCGTGATCTTCTGTATCTTCACTTTGTTCTCCTTTCCGGCCCGAAGGCCAACAAAAGCATTCAGACGGACGGGCTATTCGCCCGCCGCTGATCCTGGGGTGTTGGGCGCTATCCCGTTGGCGGCGTCTCTAGTGGTCACGGGGTGTCCCGGCACTTGCGTACCGACTCAGGGATCCGGCCGGTCACCCACCCGTTGGCGTAGCCCAGGTTGCGGATCTCTGGCGCCGGCGCCGGCGGCACCGGGACCTCAATCTTCCCGCGGGGGAAGTAGCCCATGAAGTCACCCGCCAGGGCGTTCTCAGGGTAGCAGTGATGCCACTTGTCATCGAACAGGGCGAAGGCCACCCGACGGGCGTCCTTCTCGTCCTGGGCGTCGATCAAAGCCACACAATCGGCGTCGAGCGTATGCCCGGCAACTCGGTGGGTGTGAACCTGCCCGAAGGTGATGATGAATCTCACTGGTCGTCCTCCTGTGTTTGGTCGTCCGCGCCCAACGGGTCGCGCCCAGCTCGCAACCCGATGTCGCGCCAGAGGCGGTGCATCGGCATCTCCCTCCGGGCATCGTCCTCCCAGGCCGACCACGCGTGGCCGTCCCAATAGGCGACGACTTCCATCGGCTGACCGAGCACTTCGGACAGGGTGAGATAATACCCGGGCTTTACCGGGGTGCCGATTTCCCACGGCGAACGGTCTTTGTATCGTATCATGTCTCCCCCTATATCACCGGACATGGCCGGTTGAATGGCCGGTTGCGCCGGCCGTGGGTGGGTGTGTCACTCTGTCAACCATCGCCGGCCACCAGTATGCCTTGCTCGCTGAACTGGAACGTATCGGGGTCCCACCGATATCCAAGGCGCCATCCCGATGCCTTGCCATTCCGGCACTTTTCCACGGTCAGTATGCGATTGACCGGGGCCAGGGAGGTTTCGCCGTTGTTTAGCACGGCCGAATCCTCGCACTTGTGCGGGTCGTCCAAGTAGAATATCGCATGGGTGAACCGCTGCCATGCCTTGCCGCCGGCGAGCTTCTGGATATGAAAGCCCTTTGCATCGGCCGGGTGGTGCACGACAAACAGGGACGCGCGGTCTCGGATGATGGGCCGTACCCGGTTTAGGAAGAACTTGTCGGCGTCCCATTGGCTCGCCCCGTCCGTATCGGCATACGATATAGGGTCCACCACGACGACCCTGGCACCGGCAGACACCCGGCAATCGATCATGTCGAGCAATTCCTTATAGGAGACCAGGCCGCTCGGGCAATACACGGATGCCCCGAACCGACGGCCCCAATCCTCATGCTCGGATATCAGAAACTCTGCCTCTACGGCATTTTCGCAAACCCAGTCTGGGTCGGCCAGCACCGGGCGGCCCAGCTTCATGGCAAGGGCGCGGTTGATATGGTGCTCGGTGCTGTCCTCGAGCGCCACCCAGGCGAACGGGACACGGAGGGTATGCCACTGGAGCATATTTTGCAGCATCCACAGTGACTTGCCGGCGCCAGGCAGCCCGTATATCACGGTGACCGCCCCAGGCATGAGGCTCTTTGTGCCCCGGCTGATGATTTGGAAGGTAAGCGGGACCGGCCGGACTTTCGCGCCCATCTGCTGGCGGAGGAACTTGACGGCCTTCTCCCACGGCCCGCGGCGCTCAATGCGGCCATCGTAGTACTGCGCAACTAGGCCCTCAATCTCCGACTCGTCAACACCGAGGCCGACGTTGTGGGCGCCGGCAATGATGAGACGAATCCACTCGTCGCGGTCAAGGCCAAGGTCTGCCGTCTTGAATACCAGCAGGGACGACGCTCCGGGCTGGTCTGGTAGGTCGCTGGCGATTGCCTCAATCTCGGACAGGTCAGTCATCGTCGCCCCATCCCATTACCGCCATGGCCTCGGCGACGGTAGGGTCATGATAATCTACCGGGGCGGCTTGATGACCGGCCGACTGACGATCCGCCGATGTCTGGTCTAGCTCGTCCTCCCACAGCCGGTGCTTGAGGTAGCGTTCGGGGTCCTTGCGGTACTGGGCATCGGGGCGCGATTGCACATAGGCCGGGGTTGCTTCCAGGCAGGCTTGCCGGTCGGCCGCGGACATCCTGAGCCACAGTTTCCAGCAGGTGTGCTTGCCGGTCTTCTTGCCGTAGGCGTCCCACCATTGGGCGAAGATAGGGTCGCTATATTTATCCTTCTTATCCTTCTTATCCTTCTTATATACTGTCCCGCTGGCGTCCCGCTGGCGTCCCGCTGGCGTCCCGGCCGGCGTCCCGGCGTCACATTGCGTGGTCTGGTAAGTGTCCCATTTGCACACTGTTAGGACGGTGAAATGGCGTCCCGGAAGGCGTCCCACCATGCCCCGTGACTCCAGCTCGCGGACCATTCTATCCACTCTTGACTTGGATGTTCCAAGCCGGTCCGCCCACTTTCTGGAGCCGAAAATACATTGTCCGGGTTGCAATTCTGCATGGACGGTTCCGCCCTTCGGCAACGCGTGGCTATGGTGGAACGGGCCGAACCTGGCCTGGCACAATATGTAAATCCACAGCTTGAGATACATAGGGTCCGCAAACACCCACGAATCAACGATGGACCGCCAGAGTTTGATATAAGTATTGTCCATTATCTACCCCATAAAGAGGCCCCGCACCACCGGTCGCCTCCTGACGGAACGAGCACGCCAGAATTCCGATGATGCGGGGCCGTATTGGGGTTTCTCATTCTCGTTCTCCACATGGCAGCGGTTCGGGAGGCGATCCTTTACCGCTACGCTGCCATTATATGCGGTGATACCTACGGGGCAACGTCATCCGACGGCGGGTCGTCGTTCCAGTGATTCCATGCCCCCCTCGCCCATAGGATGCCGTAGACGATCGACAGGAGGAACACCCCCCATTGACCATTCACCCACGACGTATAGAGCCATAGCGGCTCGGAGGCCACCCCGGCGACGTAGCCCCACCGGCGGAACCGGGACTTGCCACCGACCAGCCATATGGCGGCGGTCGATAGTAGGATAAGCCCGGCCTGGACGGCATGGTCGATTATTTCGTGCATCACTCTCCCCGGTGTATGATTGCGTAAACCCGCTCTAGTAAATAACCTTGCAGATAGGCCGCCTCCTCGCTACCCGCGCGGACCTTGGATTCGATGCCGAGCAAGATGTCGTCGGTCAGGTGCCGAACCTCGTGGCCGATGGTGTTGATCGACCGGCCGCCGTACATGCAAACGGATGGCTTGAATCCGACGACATAGCGGTTGCGTTCCCGGTTGCCGATCTCCCAGGCATGGCAGTCCGACTCGTCTATGTCGATCTTGAGCCACTTTTCCGCCCATTTTGTCGCGGCTCCAAGGTCGCCAGAGACCACGACCGCGACCTGGCAACCGAATATCGGCACCCGAAAAACGCTAGTTCTCATCGGTGTCCTTTCTCGGCTTGCGCTTTTGCCTGATATCCCTGACCCCAAGCTCCCACAGCCGGTCAACCATCTCGCGGTAATTGCGCCTCGGCCGCTCCACCCGGGGATCAACGCTCGGTCTCAGCCTGACAAACACGCCCCGGCCGCGGCGGTCCCCATACTGCTTGGCCGAATCGCTCTCCAGGACACCGTAATAGCCTCTGACGGCGTGTGATACCTCGAGGGCCGTAACCCCCATCTCGTCGCCTAGCTCCTGCTGGCTCACCCAGGCTCCGGCCTCCATCGTTCGGAGGTATTGTTCGACTCGCCGGCCGAGGGCGAGGCTTTCAGACCGCGACTTGTCTCGGAGCGCTAGCTCATGCGGGTAGGTCGATCTACGGCTTACCATAGTCTATTCCGATCCATGTGCCTCGGGCATCTTTCGGCGCCCTGTCCTGGGTGTATGTGACCCTGCACCATTCCGGGCAGTCGTCCACCAGCCATCCGGCCTTGACGAGATAGTCGGGGATGGGCTTGGCCCCGCCGACAAGGTTCCCCTCGTCGAGTAGTCGGGCGCGCAGGCTGTGGATTCTCACCCTGGCATAGCTGGTTACCTCCAATGGTGCACTTGCTATCACCATTGATAGTATATGGTACCAGCGGCTAGCGTAGCGGCGATACGCCCACCATTTCGCGGCGAACTTGAATTTGTTGTCCGACTCGATTTTTTGTGGCACGAACCACCGGAACTCGGAATCAAGCACCCTCGCCCCCCCATCCTAGCGCCGCGCGCATGGCAAGAAATTCCTGCTCCTTGCGTTTTTCGCGCATGCGGTTGCGCGTTTTTTCCCGCTCGCACTCCGCCAGCTCGGGGTCATTGCGGTATTTTTCGCGCCTCCAGTTGCTATTCCTTTCCCGATTGCGCTCCGCCCACTCAGGGTCATTGCGTTTTTTTTCTCGCATCCAGTTGCGATTTCTTTCCCGCTCGCACTCCGCCCACTCAGGGTCATTGCGGTATTTTTCGCGCCCTCGGTTGCGCCTTCTTTCCCGCCTGCGCTCCGCCCACTCAGGGTCATTGCGGTATTTTTCGCGCATCCAGTTGCGACTCATTTCCCGCTGGCGCTCCGCCCACTCAGGGTCAGTGCGGTATTTTTCGCGCCTCCGGTTGCGCCTCATTTCCCGCTGGCGCTCCGCTGCGCATTTTGGACAACGCAATCGCTTGCCGGCACCCTTGGGTTGCTCTATCTCCTTACCACAGTCCATGCAATGCGTCGGCCTCACTGTATCTGCTCCAGGTATCGCTCTAAGTCCTCTCGCGTCAGCCGGATAGTGCCGGTCACCTCGAGGACGCGCCCAAGCACGGTAACCCCGGCCCGTGGCCTGTGCCGCCGACGAGGCGGCCGCTGCTGGTCCGGCGGGATGATACCGGTTGGACAAAATGCACGGTTGGCGTCCGGGCCGCTCAGCTCGGACACCGGCACCCGGACGACGCCGGACTCCGTCCGTAGTTCGACCCCCTCCTCGATCGCCCGCCGTTGGACATCGACCGGAAGCCGCTCCAGCTTGGGTGCCGCCGGGTATGGTGCGAACACAAGGGACGGGTGGATGTCACCACGGGCCAGGGCAAGCAGTCGGCGCCATGTCTTGTCGGGAACCATTGGCATCCTCTCCCGGACTGCCTTCTCGCCGGCATCGCCATACTGATCCACGATGTCCCGGTACTTGCGGGCCGTTCGGTTGTATGCCCTAGCCGTGTCGGCCATCAGGTCGAAAAGCTCGTCGCACTTCTCGGCCAAGCCGACCAGCACCACATCTCCGCGCGGTTCTTCCTTGCTGGCATTGGCCAGCGCGCCGCGGAATTCCTCGTTGCTCATCATTCCGGACATGGTATCGCCTCCGGTTCCGGCAGCGGGATGGACCGGGTATAGGCCCGGGTATGCAACTCCTCGTCGCCCTGCCGGATGATGCAGCCGCCGATTTGCGGGGTGCTCATCCGTGCGCCGGCCAGCCGGTAGACGAATCCCGTCTTGAGCTGCCATCCCGGGGTCACCATGGATATGCCGTACCCGTCGATCGTCGGGACCCGCACCTCGATATAACGGTGCCGGTGCGACCGGACCACCACATCGGGCGGGACCCGGTGATTGCGGCCGGCCTCCATGTAGGAGTCGGTCAGCTCCCGCATTACCGCGGTCGATTCGTAGGCCATGCTCCCGGTCGTGCCGATGTGGTGCATCAGGTGGACGAGTCCTTCGCCGACCTTGATCCACAGTTCATACCGTGACCGGCGGCCGTCAGCGTCGGGGAGCGCGCCGATTGCCTCCCCAAGCCGCTCCTCGTTCTCGGCAGCCGGACCGACGTGGGCCTCGGTGCCGCGGATCAGGTAGAATCGGCCCTCGCACTGCTCGACCACGGGTGCCAGCAGCTCGCAGGCAATACGGCCCTGGTCGGCGAGGTTCTGGCTCACCTGCTCGGTGCTGCCATGGTGCCGGCCGTCGGTAGCGTCTCCGTTGCAGACGACGGCGAACGGCTCGCCGTGGGTGACCCTGGGAACCCATACGTCCCAAAACTCACGCCAGGCCAGCATGACCACCCGCTGCTGCGCGCTGGCAGCATAGGTGCCACCGCCGTCCAGCATGACGGTATCGGGGCAAAGTCCCTGCTGACTTCCGGCGTGCAGGTCAGAGACGACGATCAGATTTTTGAGATTGCTCACTGCGGTTACTCCTCACTTGTGATTGTGCGTCGGTAAAGACTTGTCATCGCCCGTCCATCGCCAGCAGAAACAGCAGGCAGCACACGGCATGGGCCAGGTGCGGCTCGTCGGTCTCGTGGTCGATGTATTCGGGGGCGTGCCGGGTAGTCGCCAGGATATGCCGGAGGCATGCGTTGATGTACCGGCGGCGGTGGTCGTTCACCCGGCGCCAGTTGTCGGCCGATGGGTACTTCTCTGCCCCGCACATCAGCACGCGGACGACCGGCTCGAGGGCATCCCACGGGATGAGGTCCCACTGGAGCTTGCCGTCGTCGTGCTTGACGCCGGCCTCGGCGGCAATCGCGGTGGCCTCCTCTGCCACCTTGCTGTTGCCGCATCCGGGGCACTTCCATTGCCTCGACTCTAGCATGGTGGCAAATGTCGGTGACGATCTACCGCAGTCCCCGCACCAGGTTCGATAGCCGTCTGGATTATCGTTGTCTCCCATTACTCCCCCTCCCTCATGCGCTCAAACTCGCGGCGCACAGACGTCGCAAAGTCGAGCATGACTAGGTCGGTGCTTCTCGGCGTGAGCACTTCCTGGCTATAGGGTTCGGCGGCGATGCCCCACGGCCTCGGCGGCGGGAGCATGAACTGCCGGACTTCGGTGGCCAGCATGCGGGCGTCGGCCCGCTTGACGACGGCTTGTATTGCGCTCGTCGGCGGCGGGATGCCGAAATGCCGATATATCGCGGAGTCCACCCGGGCGGCCAGGGTGTCCCACCACAGCCGGACGTTCGGCGGCATCAGCCACTTGATTGGCGTTGCCAGGTCGCCGATATACGCTTCGTGAGCGTCGTGGAGCAGGGTGTACATACGGGCATCCGGCGGGACGTTCTTGGCCATGACCAGCGAATGCTCGGCGACGGTCCACCGGACCGGGCGCCACCGCTGACCGGCCCACTCTCCGGTATGCGCGGTGTACCGGCATTGACCGGCGAGGGACCGGGCGATGTCCTCCAGGCTGACTTGATCCGGCTGGGGGTCGTCCAGGTCGAATGCCCGACCGGAGAATTGTTGTATCCAGGTCATTTGCTGGCCCTCCTGTCGGAAAAGTGCGCCCACAGCCGAAGGGCAAACGGTATCCGCCGGTCGGTGCGGATCGGAAGTGGCGCCGGGGTGTATGCCGGGCCGGGCTTCGGCCGGTCCTTTTTGACCCGGATGGTATAGCGCAGGTGCGGGCGGCAAGTGTCAAGGATTGCTTGACGATTGACCTGGATTCCGTCGGGACGGCGCTGCGGCCGGCTGGTCGGTAGTGCTCGGCGGCGGGTTGCTATCGCCCATACCGGCAAGGTCGGAGTCTTAGGCATCTTGTCCCCAATCGTATCTGTCGATCGCGTTAGCGTGCTCAAGGAACGCCGCAGAGATTGCCCGGCAGATATGCGAGACAGAACGAGAGTCATATCCGGGTCCACATCGGTCAATCTCAAACATCGGTTTGCCACACCAGACGACTTCGCATGTGTCGATGGTAGATTCCAGCGACAACCTCGTGATGCCGCATTGTGTCCTGACGATGGAAAAGGCGCCAGGACCGTGCTTATCGATAAATCCGGCCTCGTCCAGCTTTTCATCCTTACCTGTCATCATTTCGACCCCACATCAACCGCGTCCAGACTATACCGGAAACGGTACTTGGCGTCCGGGTTGCCCTTCATCCAATAAAATGCCGGCCCCCAAGACGCAAATTCATAGATCCTCCCGTCCTTGCCGCTCAGCCACTCGCCCGCATCCTCACCGCCACCGAGTTCAAAGGCTGAAATCGTCCCGCCAAACTTGCCGAACAGAAGGGCCGTCTCGGGAAATATCCACCGATCCTCCACTCCCGCCCTGGACTTAGATATGCCAAACCACTTCATCGGTCCCTCGCAATCATTTCGGCCAGCGTAACAGGCCGGTGCCACCGGTCCCACGTGCAGGACAGGCGGCGGGGTTTACGGGGTAGCCCCGTGTGAATGTGCCCGCATACCATGTACTTCCCAGGCCAGAATAGCAAGGGGTAATGGCATATCGTGACCGACTGGCCGTCGATCTTCCGGCCGTAGATGATGTCATGGACGGATTGGAAGTGCTTGCGGCACTTGCTCCACCCGGGGTCGTGATTTCCCCGGACCAGGATCATGGTGGCGCGGATTTGCGCGGCGTAGTAATCGAAGCGCCTCCATGCAAAGTCGCCCACGACGTACAGCAGGTCGCCGCGGAGGGCCGTCCGGTTGCATGTGTCGATAATGTCGGCGTCCATCTCGCGTGTATTTCGATACTCCGGCCGGCAGTCCCGGCAGAGTTTGCTATGCGCCAAGTGTGGATCGGAAAGGAAGTAGTTAGCCATTGGGGCCAACCTTGGCGACGAGGTCACACGTGCACTCGTTGGTTATGGGCTTGCCGGTCTTGCGGTGGGCCATCGGTCGGTCTGGCGGACATGACCAGCGGCCACTCATGCTGAACCATTCCGGGTGTCGGTTGCGGTTCTTCCCCGGTACGGGGGCGCATAGCGCCGGAAACGGGTCGTCCTCGTCGAGTGTCATGATCTGATTGCCGACGACCCGGTGTCGCCGCCAGCGGTTGTGTGTGCGGATCAAATCCCACATATCGCCGGCCCGGTCAACGTACCGCTGGCCAATGGTGTCGCCCTCTAGGGATATATGATCGTGACCCACTGCCAACCCCCGTGCTTGCGCGCCCACCGTACCGCGGACGAATGGTGGATGAACCGGAAATCCAGGTGGATAAATCTGGCGGGTGACACGGTCCCGTCGCGCACCCGCGGGTGCGACCACGGATACCGCCATGCCCGCCGCATGTCCAGGCCGGTATCGTCCACCGGCCATGCGTAGTCCGCCGGGTAATAGCGTGACGGATTGTAGCCATCGAAGATGATGCGGCTACCGTATGGTACGGCCCACGGGTCGGCAGCGATGCCGTATTGCGGTGTGCCGCCGGTGCGCCGGAACGGCACCCCGACAACCCGCTTACCGGTGGATGTTATCCCGTATCGGGGATGCCATCTGGATTTCCCGCAGCATTTGCGGCACGGGCAATACGCGCTCACCCATACGCGGACGCGCCTGGCCTCGCCGGCCCAGGCGGCAGCGCATAGGATCAGACAGGCGACGATGCGCGCGGCAGTCATTCGCCGCCGTGTTCCCGGTCGTATTCCCGCAGCTTGGCCACGATGTCGGCCTTGGAATCGCGGATAGAGCCGGGAAGGCCCCGGGCAGCCCTTTCCTTGCGGAGCTGGCCCATTCGCCATTCCTCGTAATCGTCTGTCGGCGCGGGGTCCTTGGGGGCTTCCGGCGGCGGCGGTTTGGGCGGCTCATAGCCGACAAGGTCGGCCATCTCTACGCACAGCCCGGCCAGGATTTCGCCGACGTTGGTTTCGGGGGTGTCGTCCAGGTCGAGGGCCGCGAGATATTCGCGGACCTTGATTTGCAGCCGGACCAGCTCGGCCCGGGCTTTCTGCGCCTGTTCCTTGAAAAATCCGCTCATGATGTCCTTTCATCACGTTCTGTATGTGGTGATTTGTGTATTTCCTCGCCCAACGATCCCGCCGAAGCGGACCCTTGCGGGCCGCTTGGCTCGGGATTGGGCGCTATTCCGGTGGCAGCGTCAAGCGCCGCGACAAAACGAGAAAGCCAATCATCGAGGTAAAGCTGCTGCTGCCGACACGCCTCGGTGAAAATATCGGCCGCCCTTCTCATTTCATCCGAAGCACCTACCATAGTATGCCCAGCTCTGAGTATATCCTCTGATCCCATAAGCGTAATGTAATCTCCCATCGTCTGTTCCTTTCGTTCGTTCGCGCCCAACTAGGTGATTCAGGCGGACGGGCTGTCGCCCGCCTCTGATCCTGGGTGGTTGGGCGCTTGTGCGTTGGTGGCTGCCAACGCCGCTTGCTCTGCTGCTTCTTGCTGACACCGGAGGATATATTCCTCATACTCAGCCGCCCGATACGCCTCATCCTCCCGGCTGCTACGGCGCTCCCGCATCAAACGTGCGGCGTGGGATTCTGCCTCGATGTCATCTTCACACGCCCGCATCGCTCTATCATAATCAACCGTATCCGGGTTGCCTCCGCGCCACCAAACTGCGTAACAAACATCCCCGAAGTATCTGTCTCGTTCCATTACTCGTTCCCCTGTAGTTGTTCGTCCGCGCCCAACGATTCCGCCGAAGCGGACGGGCCGCTTGGCTCGAGGTTGGGCAGGTATTCAATCCGGATGGTGCGGCCAAGATTAGCGAGATGGTGCGCGCCACACGAACAGTTCACCGCAAGATATTTGCGCATATCGTAGACCTTGCCGCACCGGCACGTGCGTGCGTCCTTCTCGGGCACCTTCCCACTGAGTACGATCATCACTGGGACTCCTCGGTAGGGGTCAACTCGGGGTTGGCGCTACAACCCCAGTACACGCCGCTCTTCCAGTGTTAGTTTGTCCAGCGCAGCCAATCGTGTGCGCGCACGTTCGCCACGTGCGTTTTCCTCGGCAATCCTGCGAGCGTCCCATTCGTCGTGCTCTGTTATCCATTCACGAGACTCAACGGTTAATTCGGACTCAAGGTTCTCTCGCCGCAGGATGGTACGCATATCGCAGCACACGCGAGTAAGGCGGTCCATCTTGGCTGCGGCAACACGCACGCTCTCTCCGTAGTCTTCACATCTGCATGGCATCGTCTGTCTCCTTAAAGATACTGCGGCGGGAAGTTGGGGGGGAGACCCCGAGGGGTCCTTCCAGCGTGCGCAGGCCCATCGCCACCAGCGCAGCATTCTCAGGACCATTCTCCATCCTGACACCCTCCACGATAACCGAGGTAATCCGGTGGGAGGTCCACCCGGCCTTGCGCGCATCACGGTAGATGTCACATACAGGCAGCAAAACCATGCGCTCCTTGCACCAGCGGAGAAGCATCTCAAAAGGCACACCATGCGTGTCCATCAACTTGAAAGCCGTGTTCTTCTTCCCCACAGGCCAACGACGGAAACCCATCACAGCCTCGGGGCCTTGGGGTAGTGCCACCGGACGATGTCGGCCGATGCTGATAGCGAAGCCAACCGATCGGCGTCGGCGTCGGCGGCGGAGGCGGCGGCGGAGGCGGCGGCGAAGGCGGCGAAGGCGGCGGAAGCGGCGGCGGAGGCGGCGGCGGAGGCGGCGGCGGAGGCGGCGGCGGAGGCGAAGGCGGCGTAGGCGGAGGCGGCGGCGGAGGCGAAGGCGGCATCAGCGGCGTCGGCGGAGGAGTAGACATCCGCCAAGTCTGGTCCCTCGTGACGCGCCCACGCTTCGGCGGTCTCAATGGCCACACGGGGACGATCTTCGCCATCAGGCACGTAATCAAGCACCGCTCTGGCTATTGCACAGGCGCACAGGACCAGCCTTCTGTGCAGCGCGGTGCCGCTCCGAGTTACGCGCAGACCCAACAGCCACAGCATCCAATCGCCACGCGGGCAGTCGTCCCATGCTTGCTGGCGGTTGCGTTGCTTGGCTGCCCACTCGACGGCATCCTCGCAGGCACCAAGAGCCTCAAGCTTGGCTGTGTCCATCACTCACCCCCTCGGGTTGCGGCACGAAGTATATCTACATAACGGATGATCTGCCGTCTTGTGTAACCAAGGTCTAGTAGAGTTTGAACAACCATCCAAAGAACATGTGCCCGACCTGCCTTGGTTTTGTCGTCTGTCTCGGCGGCGAAGAGGTCATAGGATGTCATTCGCCACCCCCTCGGGCTGCGGATAGGAGCGCGGCGGCAAGGTCGTCTATGTGGCCGACGTATTCGCGGACCTCGTTTCCCCAATCGCGCTTCGTCCAGATGTGTCGGTTGAATTCATCCCCGTCTAAAGTCCATCCCGTGACGCTGAGTTGCTGCACACATCCGATGTAATACACGGTCGGTGGGTGACCCGGCCAACAGTAGTAGACGATCCACACATCCCCCGGCCTCGGCTCTCGGGCAGGCTCCTGGTCGCGGGTGTCTTTGGGTTGCTTCATGTCGGGGACTCCTTGACGACCGGTCGCCGGTAGACGCGATGCGACGGGAAAGACGGATCGGGCGCTGGCTTCCCAATGCACCGAGCAGGCGCCCACTTGGCGTCGTCGTGCCAGCCATTGTTGCACATGTCGACCTCGTCACCCTCTCGGATGATTTCGCCCTTCCGCAGCGTCCGCCACGTTATCAGCTTCTTGGGCCTAGCCATCACTCTGCCTCCTCGCCCAACGATTCCGCCGAAGCGGACGGGCCGCTTGGCTCGGGGTTGGGCGGCATGTCGTCGCCGAATATCGACCCCGGGTCCTCCATGTCGAGGTCCGTCGGGTAGTGCTTGAGCAACCGGCGGGCGTCATGGCGCAGCTTGCGGGTAGGCATCCGGGGGCCTAGCATGATGTCGGTAAGCCACCGGCGAACGTTGGCGATGGCAAGCCGCCTTTCGTATGGGAGTGTCACCACCAGTCCTCCCCGTCATCGCCGATGATATACGGCGGGTGATTCGCGCATTTTACCTTGGCCTTGAAAAACGCGCGCTTGCTCACCTTGGCCCGGACGCACTTGGTACGGGAGCCGAAGGCGTGGGTCTCCCGGACAATCAGGGTGATTTGTCGGCCGACCCATTTCGCGTAGGTCATTTCGCCCAGCTCGAAAGCGATGGAATAGGCCAGGGATTTGCACAGCCCAAGGCCCTTCTTCGCCCCCTTGAAATAGACGACCCTCATGGGCTTCGTGGCCTTCGGGTCCTTTTTGACTCGCTCCAGGTCGGTGACCTGTTCCCACTCGCAGCGTTCTATGGTAACGGTGCGTTGTTCCTCCGTCAATCCCTCGATATCCTCGAAGGTGAGGTATTTAGTGGGGAAGTCGTCGCGGACCTTTTCGTGGCTAGCCACGGCTCTCAACCTCCCTGGCGGTCAAACACACGCCGCCTCCGCGCATAATGAGACAGGGAAGGCCGTCTGGGTGTCCGTCGTGCGCGGCCTGCTTGGCAACAAACCTCGCCAAGCCGTCCCATATTTCTTCGCCCAACGCACAGTCACCGGGCACCTTGTGCTTGATGAGTTGCGCCATAATAAAGCCCTTCGGTGTCAGCCGGAGTGGCCTGTCGTCGTCTATGGGATCATTCATCGCGTAGGTCCTCCTCAGACCCGTATTTGCACGAAATCCAGGCCAGCATATCCGGCACGTATAGGCCGGCTTCGTTGGTATCGTCGTGATCCTGCCAGTAGTCGCCGGCGATGTTTCGTAGAGCATCCCGACGCCGTTCGATAGCGTATAGCCGTAGCTCATCAGGCAGCCGAGCCACCCGCGCGCGGTAGGGATATGATGTCTCGACCACGGCGAACCACATCACGCCGCCGGTGACGATGCGCAACCCGTTGGCCGCGGCCCCGGCGGAATAGTGAACATCCTGGAGGTCGTACCCGTATTCCTCGGCGGTCCCGGTGAATTTCGCCAGCGGCTTGGCGGTAGTCTTGAGATCGACCATCCAGCCGCGGGGGCCGTCGGTAAAGAGAATGTCCACCCGGGCCTGGCAGGGGACGCCTTCCTCGGTCCACCGGAGCGTGACCTGGTTCCTGGCAAGTCCCCTGGCGCACAGGTCGTGGATTTCGGCGCCACGGCCGCCGGGGGCGTTGACAAGCCGGGAGACCAGGAAATCGGCCTTGTCGATATCGTATTGGTCGGCGACGATATCCACCCGGGGGTCGATCCCCTCGGCAGTTAGCCACTCGTCGTATGTCTTGGTATCGCGGCCGTAGGGCCGGCCGGTCTTGGGGTTGCATATCGGGGCGACTACCCGGATATCCATGCCGCAAAACCGGGCCTCGAATAGCCGGCCGAAATCCATGCCCCGGTTACTGCCACGCTGGCAAAACGGGTTGCCGTCCATCCTCAGCTTGCAGGCCGACGGAGATTCGCAGTAATCGCGGAGGATCGAGCGGGTGACCCACTTCCCGGGGCCAATGCCGGTTTCGGCATGGTACTGCTCCTCGGGCATGTCATAGATGATTTGCGGCTCGGTCATGCGTACCCCAATATATAGGCGGCCAGCACCAGTCCGACCATGAGGCCGGCCCAAAAGCACAGCATCACGACGATGACATGCGCTAACCGATCGTTTTCGGTGTCGTCCATGCTATGCCCCCTCGTCGTCCCATGAGTAACCGAACACTTGGCAGTCCTCGCTAAAGTGCTCGCCGACAATCCGGCGCGTTTCATCGGTGTAGTAGTCGCGGTACGGCTTGCGCCGGTCGTTCGCGTGAGCATGACCGAGCGGGAAGCCGGTGATCCCCAGCAGGGTCAGCAGTAGTGAGTAATCCGCCTCGAGCGTCTCGAATCTGCCGACAAAGTGCAGGTAATCCTTGAGCGGGAAGTCGTGGCAGAGATAGGTGGTGATCGGCATGCAGCCCTTCCCACCATCGGTGGGACCAAAGGTGGACCGGACAAAGTCGGCGAAATCCAACCGGTCCCGATGCCACCGGTACCAACACGACACGGCGCGCGCCCAGGGATTGCGGACAAAGGTGAAGTGAAATGCCGAGTCCCACCGGGCGCGACCCATACCCCGCATCGCCTCAAGCGGGGTCATATGGGCGCAGTATGGATGCCCCCTATATTCTGCAAGGGCATCCTCGATAGACCGCCCGGCGATGTGGGATCCTCGGTGGAATACAAATGGTCGGGGCGCTGATTCGTTAGAGTACAAGGTTACCTCCGCAGCTCATCGGCACATATGAAGCCGATGCGTTCGATGAAAATTTCGGCGTCCGGATAGAGCTGGCGGTAAACGGATGCCTGGGCCTCGGCGGCCTCGGCGGTCAGTCCCACGAGGTCGCGGCCCATGCGGTCGGCGCCGGGCTGGTCCAACCGTCGCTTGGCACGGTTCTCGGCGTAGAAAATGCCGTAAAGGTGGATTGGCTCTTTCATTCCGCCACGTCCAGTAACCGGATAATCCGGTTTTTGTCGGGTTGCATTTCCCAGGCGGTATCGGTCGATCCGTCCGGCCGCTTGCGGGTGACTTGGACCCGCCGGAGGTATTTTCGCGCGAGGTCGTCGCCGGCGGTGACGACGATAGACTCCTGGTCCCCGACTCCGCCAGGCCATCGCTTGTGATGGGCGCGGGGGATGTCGGCGGGGCGGACGGAGGCGACTACGCTCCGGTCCTTGCAGAGTATGCGTACCTGGGTCAAAGGAATTCCCCCAATGCGGTTTGCGTAACGTCCAGCTCCCCCGGCGGGCGCATGAAGGCCGTTGCCATCCACCGGGCGAATTCGCGCGACCTGGTTTGACTTTCTGCGACTTCATCAAGCATCGCAGCCCGGTCCTGGTCGTCCAGCAGCCGGCATGCCTCGGCCCACGTGCGGAGACCTGCCTTGCCGTCACGATCACGGACGACCGTAAGGTCCTGCTCTGGCAGTAGGGGAGTCATATGCCGCGGAAGGTACCGGTCCGGCTGTGTAATGCCAGCGATTTTCGGGCGGCGGTGTGGTCGTGTGTCATCCAGCATGGTGCCTCCGTGATATAAAAGCCCCCGCTTACGGCCGGGAGCGCCCACCGACGCGGCTACCACCCCGCGATTTCCGTCCGTCCGGCGGAGAGTGGCCGGGCGGGGATCATGGTAGGGCCGGCTCGGCATGTGAGGCGTCAACCGCCTCGGCCAGCTCGACCGAATCGGCGATCATGTTCCTTGACCAGCCGAGCAGGCGGAGGTCGTCCAGGGTGACACACTCGCGGTAACCGCTGCCGGATCGGTAGACGATCAGGCCGGCTTCGACCCACCGCTCGGCCTCGGCCCGGGTGCGGAAACGGCGGACCTGCCCGGGGACGTAGATGCGGTCCCTGGTTCCCCAGCCGCACCGCTCGCGGCGGGTGGTCGTCATGTAGCGGCCGTAGGTGTATGATATGGCGTAGGTGGTCATGGTCGGTCTCTCCTGGTGTGGTAGGTGGTAGGTGGTGGAATGGGCCGAGCCGTTAGCCGTGGCTCGGCGGAACGGTCAGGCGTAGAGGCGGAACGTCTTGCGCCAGCGGCGTCGTGCCCAGCCGGGGCGCGAGTCGATGGCCAACCATATGGCGATGCTCAGACCTGCGCCGTGCACGCATACGCCAGTCTGTGTCCAAGCTCCGCCCTGCGCGGCGCGGGTGTAAATGAGGGTGTGCATTGTCTGTCTCCTGTGGTGGTAGGTGGTAGGTGGTAGGTGGTAGGTGGTAGGTGGTAGGTGGTAGGCGTCTCTCACTGCCTCAGCCCCGCAGCCTGTCAAGGCCCGGGGCTGTGAGGCTATGGGGCTGGGTTAGCGAGCAGGCCTAGCATCCGACAAGCGTAGTTCACGGTTGCAA
>Ga0272441_10005554_pt1 | contig 21805 bp, 11 predicted proteins | sample SSMProp6N_FD_193582 | JGI IMG/M metagenome (GOLD analysis project Ga0272441, IMG submission 193582) | Marine sediment archaeal communities from Little Sippewissett salt marsh, Falmouth, MA, United States - SSM-Prop-6N | ecosystem: Environmental > Aquatic > Marine > Wetlands > Sediment ... | reverse complement strand
GGGGTGGTCTCCTTCCACGCCGGCCCACCATGGGCCGGCTGATTACTTCGACAATGGAGACCATCCCTATCCGCCCACTCGACGCAACGGGGCAAGCCAAAATTGCGCACGGGATCGTACGCCAGGGGCGAGGCTACGGCTTGGCGTTGAGGTCCTCGCGGTAGGCCTCGCGGGCCTTCATCACCCAGCTCTCGCCGCCCCCGCATTCGAGCGTGGGCTGCCAGCCGTTGCGGTTCTCGCGGTCGCTGCGGACGATGCACTTCTCCACCAGCTCGGCCAGCTTCCGGTAGCCGGGGTCGGACCTGCTCTGGAAGCCGGGGACCTGCCCCCAGCCGCCGGCTTCGACGGCAAGCGGGGCCATCAGGATGCGGCTCTCGTCGGGCTGGGCAACGTTGATCAGCGCCCGCTCGGGCTCGGAGGCGAGCTTCTCGCCAAACCGCTCGCGGACGTGCTCGCGAAGGACCAGCAGCGCCTTGGGATCGATCCGCCGCTCCTCCAGCTTGTAGGGGAACAGGTCGCCGAAGCACTGGGCGTTCAGGTCCAGCCACTCGATGACCCGCAGGTAGCTGTCGCGGTCCATGTTCACCTTGGCGTGGTTCGCCGCCAGCATGTGCGCGACCCGGTTGCGGAAGGCGAAGTACCGCCGCGGGCGGCTGATGTTCTTGCCCCGGCCCGTGTAGGACTTCAGCCCGATCTGGTGATCGCCGCGGTCGATGATCGCCTGGCACGACTGCGGCCGGCGCCAGTCGTCCATGACGAGGTTGACGCCCTTCTCCGTCCGGTCGAGGCCGTGGCAGCGGATGCAGTAGCGGTCCAGCACGGGTTGGACCGTTCGCATGAAGCTCAGGCCGCCGGGGTACTTCGGCCCGGCCGGGGGCGACAGCGGCGTGGGCCGGCCGCGCATGGACTGCGGGACGGTCGCGACCGACGGGCTGGTACTCTCGGGCTCGTGGCAGCCGACACAGCTGCGGACCTCCCCCGGCTGGAGGTAGAAGAAGCTCTTCTCGGTCAGGACGGCCATGCCGTTGGCGTCGAGCACCTGGAGCTGGAGCGCCGTGCCGGCGGGCACGTGGAAGTACGCCGAGCCGTCGGGGTTGATCGGCACGGTGCCGACGACCCGCTTGGGGATCTCGACGGGCACGGTCAGGCTGCACCCCGAGCGGTGGGCCCGGGGCTGGACGCCGATGGCGTTGACGCGGATCGCCCGGATCAGCCCCGGGCGGATCACGCCCTCGGGATCGTTGCGGGTGCGATAGACGTTCTGGACGAACACCGTTCCGTGCCTCAGTCGGCCGGCCGGGAGCGCGTACGGCAGCACGGGCGGGCGGACGCGCTTGCGGATGGGGATCGGCGAGAACGACGCGACGTTCGGGTCCTCGTAGATCAGCTCCCGCCCGCCGACGGGGTCGACGAGGTAGATGCCCCGGTCCGCCACCGGCGGGAGCTGGCCCTGGTGGTGCACGGGGTGATTGGCCCGGGAGACGAGGAACAGCTCCTCGGTGATCGGGTAGGGGTGGCTGTAGTGCGGCGAGGGCCAGCCGCGGGACTCGGAGTACGGCGTCTCGGGCGTGACGTGCCGAACGGGCACCTCGCCGTTCTCGCTGCGGCTGGTGTCGAGCACGACCGTCGTGCCGGTGTTGTAGCTGTGGTGGCCCTGGGCGGTCGCGACGATCCGGTCGGTCCCCGGGATCGGCCGGGCCTCGACGACCATCATCGGAAACAGCGTGTCGTTGCCGTAGTAGTGCGTGACGGCCGTGCCGTCGGGGTAGCACCACCAGAGCATGTGGAAGTACATCTCGTGGCGGTTGGTGTACTCCCAGCGGGTGAAGACGATCCGCCCGTCGTTGAGGACCGCGGGCTCGTACTCGTTCTCGTTGCCGAACGAGAGCTGCCGGATCCGGCCGCCGTTGGCGTCGCAGCGATGCAGCACCCACGCGGGGTTGTACCGCCCCCCGTGACAGCGGCCGAATGTCTGCGACCGCGTCGAGACGAACACGATATCGCCCCCGGGAAGGTACGCCGGATCGTTGTCCTCGATCAGCACCGTCGCCCGGCCGTGCCACGTCTTCAGCGGGTCGCGCTTCGTGCCCGTCAGTTGCCGCACCCACGAGCCGTCCACGGCGGCCTCGTAGAGGAAGAACCGCCGATGCTCGCGGCGATCGGCCCGGCTGTGATCGCAGAACGCGAAGACCACCTTCTCCGCGTCGTAGTGCAGGTCCGGGTTGCGGACCGAGCCGACCGGCAGCTTGCCGGCGAGAATCGCCCGCGCCTGGGGCTTGTCGCTCTTCCAGTCCGACAGGATCGTCAGCCCGGGTCCGACGCGGCTGTGGCGGCCGAGGTGCTGGTCGCCGTTGTGGCTGTAGGCGGTCGGCGGGCAGCGGTTGATGAGGATCCGGTCGAAGTCCAGCGCGGGGTGCGTGAACAGGACGCCCCGGCGGAGCCGGCGGATCTCGTCCCGCGTGGCCAGGAAGGCGGACAGGTCGTTCTTGTTGCGGTCCAGGGCCTCGGCGAGCGCCTCCAGGCGCCGCCGCGTGGCGTCGGGCACGGGCTGGACCCTGTCGACGTAGTCGATCGTGTCCCGCGCGATCTGCACGTACGCCGCGGCCTCGACGCACTCCTCGACGAGGTCCTCGAACGCGTCGAGCTTCCGCGTCAACTCCAGCCCGTAGTCGAGCCGGGCGGGGTCGAAACGCAGAAACGCCCGCTCGATCGGCTCGAAGGCCGTCCCGAGCGCGGGACACTCCTTCGTGCTCGCCGCCCGGCCGCGCAAGTGCTGGACCCGCCGGAACTGGTGGCCGGCCTGGCCGAGGCGCATCAGGCGGTCGAGATCCCCCCCGGTCCGCACGTTCGCGGCGGCCTTGCCGACGGCGGCCACGATCCGATCGTCGGTCCTGCCGAAGGCCTCGGGGAACGCCGCCGCGTACACCGCGGCGACCTGTCGGCAATCCATCGGCCGGCGGACGGTGGGCAGGGCGCGCCAGTTGCGGTCCACGACGCGGCGGGTCTCCTCGCGCTCGGCGCGGTCCTCGACGCCCTTCTCCGCGACGGATTCGGCACGGCGCTTGATCTCGCGGCGGGCGCGGCTGAGGTCGAGGCCCCACTGCTCGTACCGAGGCTTGACGTCGATCCAGAACACGGCCAGGTCCCGGCTGCGGAGCGTGCCCTCCAGCCACTTGTACTTCCCGCCCAGCTCCAGCACGGCCTCGCACTCGCCGACCTGGAAGTCGTTCCGCACGTGGACCCGCCCGCGGTTGTTCTTCTGGATCAGGGTGTAGGGCACGGCCGGGTTGTTCTTCTCGGCCAGCGGCGTCTCCGCCCCGGAGGCCGTGATGAGCTTGCCGTCGCGGATCTGCATCCACCGGCGGCTGCCGACGTACAGCTTCCGCACGCCGGCGACGTCGAGCTTGAAGCGCACGTCCCCCAGGCCCGCGTTCGTCTCGGGGTAGAGCACCAGCGGCAGGGAACCGGTATTGCGGTCGGCCGGGATGGCTTGCCCCGCGGCCGCCTCCTCCCGGCAGACGGCGTTCAGCGATTCGAGGTAGGTCTCAACCCAGGTGCCCTTCTCGACGAACCACGTCGGCTCCTTCGCGAGGGCCATCCCCGCCGCGAACACCGCCGCCGCCCAGGCCGACACGACACCACGCGCCACCGACCGTCCCGGCTGTCTCACCAAAGCCCGCCTCCAGAAAAGCGATCACAGACACCGCCCGACACGAGCTACAGAACACCGACAGCGCAGGTTCGTTCCGGGGAGAACCGGCCGGGGAGACCCGCTAGCGTTGAGGCTTCTCGATCGCCTCGATCGTGCCCTCCAGGAGCTCGACGAGGCTCTCGGCCTTCTTTCGCTTCCCGTCTCGGAGGAACTGCTTCTCGATGGTCAGGGCCTTCCGCAAGGCGGGCAGGGCGCCGCGGGCCTTGGGGCCGAGCTTGGCGAGGGCCTGGCACGCGGCCTTGCGGGGGTCGCCCTGGAGGGGGAGGTAGGCCGGGTCGGTCAGGACCCTCGCCAGCAGGGGCAGGAGCTTGTCCGGCGGGACGTTCGACTCGGCCAGGACGGTCAGCGCCGAGGCCGTCGCCGCCGACCACATGCCCTGCCCCGGGTTGCCCACCTGGAACAGGAGCGCGTCGATCACGCCGGGGTCGGCCGGCCGGTGCTTGCGGAGGACCTCCATGCACTGCCGCAGGACCGCGTACGACGTGCAGGGCCTTCGCATTGCGTTCCGGGCCCCCTCGACCTGGAGCGCGGGCTTGTCGGTGACCTGCTGGAGGGCCTCCACCGCGGCCTGGCGGACCCACCAGGACTCGTCGTCGGCCGCGGCAGCGAGGGCGGCTGCGGCGGGCCCGGCCTGCTGCCGGAACATCCCCAGCGCGACGGCGGCACGGCAGCGGACCCAGTATTCCGAAGCGCCCAGGCAGCCCTGGAGGGCGGGGATCACGCCGTCCATTCTCTTGACGAGCTCGCCGCGCGCAGCGACGGCCTTCGGGGCGTTGCTCGCCTGGTGCGGCTCGAGCGTCACCACGAGCGATTCGATCGCGCAGCACTGCACGCGCCAGTCCTTGTCCTTCAGGGCCGGCTTCACGACGGGCCAGGCCCCCGCGCCCTTGGCCGCGAGGGCCTCGGCGAGGTACCGCCGGCGCGTGGGGACGTCCTCGGCCATCCGCGCCCGTAGCCGGGCCGGCGGCATGGACATGTACTCCGCGGCGAATCGGTTGACCCGCGCCGCCTGCCCGAACGCCCCGCCTGCCGCGGCCAGAACGCCCAACGCGCAGAACACCCGCCGTGCCGTCTTCATCGCTCGACCTCCTCGGCTTCCGTCCGGTCCTCGTACACGAGACAGGCGTCCACGGGCGGGAGGCTTCCGACCTCCTCGCCCCCTCCGCGGCAGTGCACGGCGAGGACGTTCTCGCCCCGCCGCAGCAGCCCGCCGGCCTTCGGATGCAGCGGGATCGTCATGCCCTCCTCGCCCGCCTTGACCGGCCGCGGCAGGACCACCTCCACCACCGCCTCGCCGTTGAGGTACACCCGCGTGTTCGGCGGGCACACCAGCCGGACTGCCACTGGCCCCTCGGGGACGGACGCCACGCGGAACCGCCCGCGCACCAGCATCTGCCCGCCCTTCGGCTTGGGCACCGGTCCGGTCTGCCGCGGCCAGGCGGCGGCGTCGAATCCCACCGCCGCGGCGCCCTTCGGCATGGGCCCCTCCTTCCAGAGCCGCACCGCCCAGCGCTGCGTGCCCGGGCCCCCCGCCAGCGGCAGCCACTTCGGCGGCCGGCCGTTGTAGACCGAGGGCTTCGGGACGATCAGCGTCGGCAGGACCTTTCGCGCCAGCTTCGCGTAGTACAGGTTCCCCATCGCCGCGGCCTTGCGCATGGCCACCAGACGATCGTCGTCGAGGCGCCAGCCCCGGGCGTTGAGCCCCGGCTGGTAGAGCTCGGCGGCCTGCTTCTCGGCCGCGAGGCGATCGGTGCGGATGGCCTTCGCCAGCTCGGCCAGCTCCGGCCGACCTTCCTTCAGAACGCGTCGCAGGGCCGACAACTGCTCGTGGGCCAGGTAGTCGTTGCCCTCGGCGAGGTTCGCGCGGATCGCCGCCACCGTCGCGCGGGCGTCCGCCTCCCGCTCCCGTTTCCGGACCGCCGGGTCGACCATTCCCCCGGCCCGGCCGAGGATTCGCAGCCGCCGGTACGGCAGGGCATAGACCAGGCCCATCGCGCCGGTAGTGAACCGGGGCTTGGAGACCTTCCACGTTCTCCCGGAGATGTTCTCCGGGCTGGGTTGGCAGACGAATCCGCCCTCGTCGGTTCGGGCCAGCTCGAAGTACCAGCGGACCTCGTCGAGCAGCGTGCGGTGCTCGTCGGGCGGGGCAAACCTCCCGCCGACGGGTCCCCACATCCAGCTCCACAGGCTGCTGGTGTGGGCCTGCTCGTAGGCGTGGTACGAGAGACAGGCGACGGAGGCCATCACGCGGCTGTCTTCGGGGCGGCCGAGCAGGGAGAAGATCGAGGCGGCCAGGGCGCACTTGCCGTTGTTCTCCAGCGAGCCGTAGGGCACGTGGTCGCCGTAGGGCACGGACCCCCGCCGCAGGAACCGGGCGAAGAACGCCTCGCTCCGCCGCAGCACGTCCGGCGCGACCCGGACCCCGGCCTCCCGCGCCAGGACCAGCGCCAGCCAAGCCGTCATGCCCGTCTGGTTGACCGCCCCGTAGCCGCCCGCGTACGCCCGGTGCCCCCAACTGCCGCACCGCATCTGGCTGAGGGAGAGGAAGTCGGCCAGTTGCCGCAGGGCCGGGCGGACCGTCTCGTCGCCCGTCCGGAGGAAGTACTCGCTGAGGTACAGCAGCTTGTACCCCCACCGCCACGTGGTCAGCCCCTTCGTGTACGGCCGGGTGCCCACGTCCCGCGGAACGAGGTCGCTGGCGAAGTGGTGTGCCGCCCGCCGGGCGTTGTCGCCGAAGCACGCCTCCGGGCTGGCCAGCAGCAGCAGCGGGTTCCAGAAGTAGTCCGTCTCGCCGTCCGGGCGCTGGGCGTCGGCAAGGAAGCGGCAGGCGTTGTGGAGCACCTTGCGGGACTTGGGGCAGTCGAACGGCCAGGTCGGGCTGTAGCGGCCCATCACGGGCAGCACGACCGTCGCCTCCCGGACCCGGCCCTCGCGGACCACCGACAGCACGAGCCGGCCGGCCGCTGCCGCCGTCTCGCTCTCGGTGATCGCGTCGGCCAACTCGCGGCGCGGGTCACTGTCTTCGGGGAACCGCCGACCGTTCGCGCCCACGATCAAGTCGTGAGGCCGCAGCAGCCCCGCCGCCGGACAGACCGGCCGGCAGCCGCGCACGACGATCATGCTGCCGTTCCGCCACCCCCACGCGCCCGTCGGCCCCAGGCGCAGCCGCAACTCCTGCGGCGCGTCCAGGCGCCGGTGGTAGTAAACGAGGCACGGGCTCGGCTCCGCGCCCCCGGCCGAATGCCCGCAGGCGGCAAGCAGCCCGGCCAGCAGGCAAGCCGCCTCGGCGGCAGTTCGCTGTCTGTTCATGACCACACCTTGATTCGTCGGCTGTCCGTCGGAGCCTACCGGCAGGGCCCGGGGGCCGCAACGGCGGAGGGCCCGAATCGCGTACACCGTTGCCGACCTGGGACCCCGCAGATACACTGGTCGCCCGCCAAGCAGGAAAGTGCGCAGCCCGAGAGTCCGTGTGAAAGACGCCATTCGGGGGGTTATTGCCGACGGGCAGGACCGCCCCTCGGTACGGCGCTTCCTCTCAGCATCGCGGCTGTGCGTGGGACCCGGCCTCGTGGCGGGAAAAGGGCTTATGATTACTGCGACGGAACAGAAGATAGACCTTTGAGAGTGCTTATTGTCACAAGTTCGTACCTGTTTCCCAGCGAGGCCCGGCCCGGCGCGGGGGTGTTCTTCGCCAACATGCTGCTGCGTTTGCGCCCCCACCTGGCGGATCTTGTCGTCGTCAGCCCCACGGCCTACGCGCCGAAGGCCGCTCGACGGTTCTTCGGCATGCCCGCGGACGGCGACCTGCCCGAACGCGACACGTGGCAAGGCATTGAAGTTATTCGTCCAAAATACCTTAGCTTCCGGGCACGGCGACGGCAGTGGTTCCAGGCGCGCAGCTTCACCGCCACGGCCCTGCCGGCGTGTCTCGCCCTGCACCGCCGGCGGCGGTTCGATCTCGTCGTCTCCTACATGGTCGGCCAGGCCTGCTGCGCCGCCGAGCACGTGGCCCGCCGGATCGGTGCGCGCTGCCTGTCCTGGGCAATCGGCAGCGATGTCAACCTCCTGCCTCATCTCTCGCTGGAGAACCGACGCTTCTTCCAGCACACCGTCCGTCACCTGGACACATTGCTGACCAACAGCGACGACCTCCGCCGAGCGGTCCTCGCGCTCTGCCCCGATGCCGGCCGGGTCCACGTCAACTACAAGGGCATCGACCTGAGGCCCCTGACAGACCTGCCGTCGCGCGAAGCCTGCCGCGGGCAGTTGGGGCTGCGGCGAGACGGGACGTTCATGATCGCAGCCGGCCATCTCACCGCGGCCAAGGGCACGGGCGAGTTCTACGAGGCCTTCCGGGCGCTGTCGGCGGAATACCCGCGTCTGGAAGCCATCTGGGTCGGTGCCGGCCCGCAAGCCGGGCGGCTCGAGACCCAGGCCGCAAGAGACGGCCTGGCCGAGCGGCTGCACCTTCCCGGGCGGGTCGACCGGGCCACCGTGTTCCGGTACCTGCGCGCGGCGGACCTGATGGTCTTCCCCAGCCACGCCGAGGGCCTGCCCAATGTCGTCATGGAAGCGATGGCGGTCGGCCTGCCCGTGGTGGCGACGCAGGTCGGCGGGGTCCCCGAGATCGTTGCCGACGGTCTGACCGGCCTGACCGTGCCCCCCAAGAGCCCGGAGGCCGTCACCGCCGCGACGCGACGGCTGCTCGAGCGCACCGGGGATGCCGAACGAATGGGCACTGCGGCGCAGCAAGTGATTCTCCGCTACTTCGACCTCGACAAGAACGTTCCCCTGCTGCTGGAAGTGTTTCGACGGACGCGCGACGGCGACCGTCTCGACGAACCCATGCCCGTTTGTGCGGGTCTGGTCGCGGGACAGACTCCACTGGAAGCACTCAAGAAGGCCGCAGCATTGGGCGAAGGAACGTGAGGGCGGGCCGGGGGGGCAACAGCCGGGCCTGCCCTACCAGGACGGTTCGGGCCACAGACAGAAGGTGAGCGGCGTGTGCACCATGATTGCAGGCTGGGACTATCTGCTCGTCACCGCCTCCAGCGGCGGCCAGGCCGAGGCGTATCGGCGGCAATTGGACGTGCGACAGGAGCTTGGCTTGCTCCAGGGCGTGCGGCAGGTGCTCGTCGTGCCGGACCCCGGCGCGAGGCGGATCGGCAGCGGGGGCAGCACGATCCACTGCCTGATGGAGGTCTTGGCTCGCGAGCTGGCCGGCAGGCAGGGGGCGCTGCGCGACCACCAACGGTGGGCCGAGGCCCTGCGGAAGCTGCGCGTGCTGATCCTCCACGCCGGCGGGGACTCCAAGCGTCTGCCCGCCTACGGGCCGTGCGGGAAGCTCTTCGTGCCCGTCCCCGGCGACAGCGACAGCGCCGTGGGGACCACGCTCTTCGACCGCCAGGCGCCCCGGTACCTTGCCCTGCCCCCCGCGACGCCCGGGCGGGGGCAAGTCGTCATATGTTCCGGAGACGTCCTGCTGCTGTTCGACCCCGCAGCCGTCCGGTTTGACGCGCCGGGCATCACGGGACTCGGGTGCAAATCCATGCCCGAGCAGGACGGCCGGCACGGCGTGTACTGCCCCGCCGGCCACTCCGTCCGCCGCTTCCTCCAGAAACCCACCCTCGACGAGCAGGCCGCCACCGGAGCGATCGATCGGTACGGACAGTCCGTCCTGGACCTCGGCGTCATGCAGTTCGACGCCCAGACCGCCATCGCGCTGCTGGAGGTGTTCGGCGCGGCCCCGGACGAGGCCGGACGCCTCGCCTGGACCGGAGAGATGGGCCAGGCGATCGACGAGTTGGGCCTGGACTTCTACGGGGAGATCGCCTGCGCCCTGGGCACGGAGGTGACGTCTTCGCAGCACACGGCCGCAGCCAAGAGGGCAGGCTCTCGCTGGCCCGACACGCTGCTGGGGCGGCTTTTCCAGGCCCTCCGCCCGGTGGACTTTCACGTTCAGGTGCTTCCCCAGTGCGGGTTTTTGCACCTGGGCACGACGCGCCAGTTGATCTCAAGCGGTCTGGAGCTGCTTCGGCAGGACCGCGGCGTTGCTCAGCTCCGGACGTACCTGAGCATGAACAACGATCTCTCCACCGACGGCGCGATCGCGGGCACCAATGCGTGGGTCGAGGGCTGCCGCATCGACGCGAAGCTGACGCTGGGGGGCGAGAATCTCGTCGTCGGCGCGGCCGTGGAGCAGCCGCTCGACCTGCCGCCCGGGGCGTGCCTGGACGTAATCCCCGGCCGGACCCGCGACGGAAGGGACACGTGGTTCATTCGGTACTATGGCATTCACGACCTGTTCAAGGACGCGCTGGACGCCGGCGCGACGTTGTGCGGCCGAGCTGTGGGAGAATGGCTTTCCGCGTCGGGCCTGGGGCCGCAAGACGTGTGGGATGCCGCCGTTCCGCCCGAGGCGCGCACCGTCTGGGACGCCCGCGTTTTCCCCGCCGAGCCCGATCCGGCGGCCTTCCGTCGGTGGCGATGGCTGCTTGCGCCCGAGGAGGCCGACGAGGCACAAAAGCAGGCGTACCGGGACCACGACCGGTACAGCCTCGCCGAGATCGCCACGCTCGCCGACCACGAGGCCTTCCATGCATGGCGCGCGCGGATGCGGGCGGCGGAGATTCGCCGATCCCTACGGCACATGTTCCGGCTGGACAGTGGGTTCTCCGCCGCCGACCTGGCCCACACGCTGGGAAGCGTAGCGCCCGCCGACCGGGCGCCTTGCGCCGCCGAATTGCTGGCCGAGGCCCGCTGGCACCACGCAGGCAACCGCCAGGCCGTCGGCGACGCGCCCTTCGCCTTCTCTCGGATCATCCACACGTTGGGCTCGGCGGTGGCGAAGTTGGCGGGGGACGCCGACGCCGCCCTGGACGCCCTGCTGCCCGGCTTGGCCGAGGCGCTCGACCCGGCCGTGGCGAATTGGCTGGCCGACGTCGGCCTGGGGACCGACGGCCTGTCCGCAGGCAAGTGGGCCGCGGCGGCGCAGACCCAGGCGTTCTCCGTCGCGCGGCGGGCGATCCTCTCCAGCGGGCGGCGAGACGCCGCGCCCCCCCGCAGCGTGCTGCGCGGCGACGAGATCGTCTGGGGCCGGGCGCCGGCGCGGCTGGACCTCGGCGGCGGCTGGTCCGACACGCCCCCCTATTCGCTGGAGAACGGCGGGAGCGTCCTCAACGCCGCCGTCGACCTCAACGGCCAGCCTCCCATCCACTGCTACGCCCGGGTCATCGACGAGCCGGTCGTTCGCATCGCCTCCATCGACCTCGGCACGCGCGTGGAAATCGCCACGCTCGACGAGCTGCTGGACTTCGCGTCGGCCACCAGCGAGTTCGCCCTCGCCAAGGCGGCACTGGCCTTGTCGGGGTTCTCGTCGACGGCCGCGGGCTGGCCGGCCGATACCCCGCTCGACGGCATGCTCCGGCAGTTCGGCGGGGGCATCGAGCTGACGACGCTGGCGGCCATCCCCAAGGGCAGCGGCCTGGGCACGTCCAGCATCGTCGGCGCGGTCATCCTCGCCGTTGTCCAACGCATCATGGGTCGCACGCTGACCCGCCCGGAACTCTTCCACGGCGTCCTCCGCCTCGAGCAGGCCCTCAGCACGGGAGGCGGGTGGCAGGACCAGGTGGGCGGGGCGGTCGAGGGCGTCAAGGTCATCTCCGCCGCCCCCGGCATCGTGCCGGACGTGGGCATCCACTTCGTCCCGCCCGACCTGCTCGACCCTCGGACCAACGGCGGCCAGACGCTGCTGTACTACACCGGCATCACGCGCCTGGCGAAGAACATCCTCCAGCAGGTCGTGGGGCGGTACCTGGACCGCGACCGCACCGCCCTCGCGACGCTTCGACAGATCCACGCCATGCCCCCCCGCGTCGCCGACGCGATGGCCCGCAAGGACCTGGCCGCCTTCGGGCGCCTGGTGGACGTCGCGTGGCGCCAGAACCGCACGCTCGACCCGGATTCCAGCACGCCGGAGATCGAGGCCCTCCTGGACCGGGCGCGCCCGCACCTGTACGGTGCGAAGCTCCTCGGCGCGGGAGGGGGCGGGTTCCTCGTGATGGTCTGCAGGTCCCCGGCCGACGCCGCGGCGATCCGCCGGGACCTTGAGGCCGACCCCCCCAACGACCGGGCCCGTTTCTTCGATTTCTCCGTCAGCACCGACGGCCTCGTGGTGACCGTCTGCTGACCGTGGGAGCACCGCTCTTGAGCAGGGAGAGAACGTCGCACGTCGGCCGGCCGCCCTGTCCGTCGGCCACCGTCTGCCACGTCACGACCGTTCACGATCCCTTCGACACCCGCGTCTTCCGAAGGGAGTGCACCGCCCTGGCCGAGGCGGGCTATGACGTGCGCCTTCTCGCCGTTCACGAGGGCGACTGCACGCGGGACGGCGTGCGCCTGCACGGCCTGCCCAGACCCCCGAGCCGACTGGCGCGGATCGCCCGCTGGCCCTGGCGGGCGTATGAGCGAATCCTGGCCATTCGCCCCCGGCCCGCGCTCTGCCACCTCCACGATCCCGAGCTGCTGGCGATCGCCCCCCTGCTGCGCCTGGCCGGCTTCCGCGTGGTCTTCGACGTGCACGAGAACATCCCGGAGCAGATCCTCGCCAAGCACTATCTGCCGATGGCGGTTCGGCTGCCGGTGGCGTGGGCCTACCGGTTCGCCGAGGCGGTCCTCACGGCCGGCGTGGCTACCGTGCACGTGCTCGACGGCATCGCCGCCCGATACCGTCCGCCCAAGGCCGTCGTGCGCAATCTCCCCCGCCTCCAGGACGTGCCGGAGCCCCCGCCCGCCGCCGCCCGGCCCGGCCCGGTCCGACTGGTCTACGTCGGCGGGATCAGTGCGCAGCGGGGGGCGAGGGAAATGGTCCTGCTCGCCGCAGAGCTGCAGCGCCGAGGCCTGGACTTCGAGCTGCGCGTGGTCGGCCCCGTCATCGAGCCCGGACTGACCGACGAGATGCGCCGCATCGCCCGACAGGCCGGCCTGGGCGACCGGCTCCGCCTGACCGGCCCCCTCCCCTACGAACAGGCCCGCGCCGATCTCGCCGCCGCCGACATCGGTCTGTGCCTGTTCCTGCCCGTCCGTCACCATCTCCGCTCGCTGCCGAACAAGATCCTGGAGTACCTGGCCTCCGGCCTGGCGGTGGTGGCCTCCGACCTGCCCTGCTGGCGCGAGTTCGTCACGGACACGGGCGCGGGGATACAGGTCGACCCCACGGATACGGCCGCAGCCGCCGATGCCTGCCAACGCCTCATTGAACACCCCGACCTGCGCCGAGCCATGGCCGAGCGCGCCCGTCGCGCCGCGCGAGAGCGATACAACTGGGATGCCGAGAAACCACGGCTTCTGGACTTCTATGGCCAACTGCTCCGCCGTTGACCGCCCCCCCCCGCATCCTCGACACGCCCGTCAACGGCCCTCACTCCCCGCCAACGGGGATCACCGCGCGGAACCCCACGTAGCTGAGCTTGTCGTTGGGCGCGCCCCCCGTGCGACTCGCGGAGCGGCAGGCGCCGGGCAGGCTGCTCCACCCGCCCCCCCGGAAGACACGGGTCGTCCCGCTCGCGGGCCCGGCGGGATCCGTCTTGGGGGACGTGGTGTAGTACCGTCGGTCGTACCAGTCGGCGCACCACTCCCACAGGTTGCCGTGCATGTCGTACAGCCCCCAGGCATTGGGCTTCCTCTGCGCGACCGGATGCGCCCGTGAGCCGCTGTTGGCACGAAACCAGGCATACTCAGGGAGGCGCTTCTCGTCGTCGCCGCAGCAAAACGCCGTCTTGCTCCCGGCACGGCAGGCGTACTCCCACTCGGCCTCGGTCGGCAGGCGGACGGGATGGGCGGTTCTGCCGGCCAGCGTCTTGCAGAACGCTGCCGCGCCGCTCCACGGAACCTGCTCCACGGGGCGGTCCGGCTCCTCCGTTGCCCCCGGGGCCGTGCCCATGACCGCGGCATACTGCTTCCGCGTCACCTCGGTAACGCCCATGTAGAACGGCCGCTTGATCGTGACCTCGTGCGGCGTTTCGTTGGCCCTTCGGCCTTCCTCCGACGCGGGGCTGCCCATCACGAAGCTCCCGGCAGGGATGCGCACGAGCCGCATCTTCACCCCGCCGCCGAGATCGAGCGTCAGGTGCTTGCCCCCCAGCAGGCCCCGCAGGCCCAGCTTGCCCAGGTCCCTGACCACCTCCGCCTGCTTCGCCTCGCCAATCGCCCGGCGGACCGGGTCCTTCTCCAACGCCACGAAACGGCCGTAGTACACCTTCGCCCTCGCCAGCACGTGGGCCTTCCCTCGCGGCGTCGCGCTCGCCGCCAGCGACCGGTACCAGTCGCCCAACTCCAGGCCGGCGTCTTTCGCGACCCGGTCGAGCGCCTGCGCCGCCAGCGGCACATACGTCCGCAACGGCTCGGAAACCCCGTCCGCCAGGAGCTTGGCCGCCGCCTGGGGTCGGCCCAACTCCACGATATGCAGTCGAATCAGCCGCTCGCGCAGGGGGATGTTGCCCGGATTCGTCTTCAGCAGCCGCGCGCCCTGGGCGACCTCCCGCAGGACCGCCTCCCGCTCGCGGGCGTCCTTCAGCTTCGCGACGATCTCGTCCCTGCGGCCTGGAGCGTAGTACCGAGCCTTGTATAGCGCCTCCTGGTAGAGCGGGGCGGCCTGCGAAGCCCGGCCCGAGGCACGGTGGCCGTCCGCCACCGTGACGAGGCCCTCCACGTAGGCCCGGCCCGTTTCCTTCTTCCGCGCGCGGTCCGCCGCCTGCCAGTCCCGCTGAAGGGCGTCCAGCAGTCTCTGGTCCCACGCGGCCGTCTCCTCCGGCCGGCCCGTCCGCATCGCCCGCGCCGCCGCGATGGCCGTGGCATAGCCCTCCGGCCCCACCAGGCCCTGCTCGTACGCCGCGCCGTAGAGCCGCGCCTGGGCCTGGGGGTTGTCCTTAACCCGCTCCGCCGCCTCCAGCAGCCGCTCCGCCCACACCGCGGGTGCCGACGGCGAAGGCCTGAGCGTCTCGATCAACTCGTCGACCTCGTCCGCACGCGTCGCCGACACCGTGACCCCTGCTGCGAGCAGCAGGAGGAGGATGCATGGCCTCATCTTCGGACTCCTTGGCCGAGCCCTGGGGGCTCCTCTTCAATTTAGCGAGGGCGCCCGGCTTGCTGCAAGGCATCCCGGCACAGGCCGGGGAGGCAGTCCGACCGCTCGGGGGCCCGACGTTCCGCGAAGATGCGCCGTACCCGGGGATGGAACTGCCCCACCGCCCTGCTACAATCGGGCAAAGAGCACACGGCTTGGTCTTGGTGCGCGGCCCGGCGACCGCGTGAAAAGCAGGTGACCGGCACGCGTCCGAACAGGAGAACCATGAACGAACGGCATATGATCAGCGGGTCCCACCTGGTGTTGATCTGGCTGGGAAGTTGCCTCGCGCCGGCGTGGGCGGGTCCAACACGGGCCTCGGCTGCCGCCACGGAAAAGTGCCTCTGGAAGCAGTACATGGTGCAGTCGCCGGCCACCGGGAAGATCGAACGGTTCTGGGTCGGCCATGCCAGGGGGCTGGACCGCGGCCGCAAGCATCCGGCCGTCTACTTCCTGCCCGGGCTTCTGGACGGCGACACGACGTGGCAATCGGCCCTGGACCCTCATCTGGCCAAGCACGAAGTCGTCGCCGTCTGCCCGGCGGTCGGCGGGGCGACGTGGTTCATGAACTCGCCCGCCCAGGACTGGATGAAATGGGGCGATTTCCTCACCGTCGAGCTTCGGGCGTTCGTCGAGAACAACTACCCGGTCTCGCCCCGGAAGGGCCAGCGCGGCATCGCGGGCATCTCCGCGGGCGGGCACGGGGCGTTCTACCAGGCCCTCACGAAGCCGAGCCTGTACGGCAGCGTAAGCGTTCTGTCGGGCTCGATGGACCTGCGGGCCTATGCGGGCAACTTCGGGCTGGACTTCTGGGTCGGCCCGCGGGCCCCGGCGGCGGCGCAGCGGTATGCCGATCGGTCCTGCACGGTCCTGGCGGCCAAGCACAACGGCCCGCTGCCGTTTGCCCTGGCGATGGAGGTCGGGGATAAGGACGGCGCGCTGGGCCAGATGCAGGCCTTCCGCCGCGTGCTGAGCGCCAAGGGCATCCCCCACCAATGGAACGTGGGCCGGGGCGCACACAACTGGACCTTCTGGCGAAGCCGGGCGGCGGATGTCCTCGCGTGGCACGCAAAGCAGTTTGCCGCGAATCGTCGCGAGAACCGGTACCCCGACGAAGTGCCCACGCCGGCGGTCAAGCTGGCCATCCTCGATCGTATCCCGGCGATCGGCTTGTCGAAAGAGGCCGTCGCCCGTCTTCGCGCGCCGTGGACGGACGACCGTGCCCTGACCCCGGTCAAGGTCGCCGGCATCCCCGCAGGCGGCGCGCCCCTGCGGCGAGGCGCCAAGAGCAAACGGCACGCCGAGGCGCCTTTCAGCGCCGACCTCCCCGCCCGCGGCCACGAGGCCGGGCTGTTCGTCTATCGCCTCACGCTCTCCGTCGCAACGCCCCTGCCCGCCGCGGGGGCCGTGTCCCTCGCCGGCACGCTGCGGAACGGCCTCCGCCACACCGTACTGCGCACGGCCCCGGCGGCGCTGCCGTTCCCCGCCGGCAAGCCGCAGCGCAAACTGGATGTTCGTGCGCGGTTCGCCGTCGAGCTCAAACCCCCGCACCCCATCCGAGGCGGCATCGTGGTGGGCATTCAGGCGTTCAATGCGGCCGGCAAGCCCGTGGGAGAACCCGTCCTCGGCACGGCGAGGCCCGGCAGCATGAAGCTCGAACGCTGGCCCGTCGCGCCCCGGGCGAGAATGCTCTGGGCGGTCAGCCTGCCCGCAAAAGGCGGACTGGCCCTCGCGGCCGTGCACGAGGCACGCATCGAGGCGGAAGGCGACGCGAACTGACCCCCGCCCACCGCCGCCGGCACGGTCCTACAGCGATTCGACCAGGTCGGCGAGACGCTCGGCGATTGCGGGGCGGTCGTACTCGGCCACCCAATCCCCTCGCTGCCTCGCCCCGCCCCCACCCGCGGTCAGCAGTTCCTCGACCGCGTCGGCCCATTCGCTCGGATCGCGCGAGATGCAGGTGATCCCCGCCTTCCGCTCCGCCAGCACGTCGGCCAGGTCGCCCGGCGCGGTGTTGAGAATCGGCAGCCCGGCCGCGAAGTAGTCAAACGCCCGGTTCGGGAAGTACACGCACGCCTCGGGCTTGATCGGGCAGACCGCCGCATCGCACGCCACCGCGAGCGAAACGAACTCCCGATATGACTTCTGGCCCAACACGCGGACGTTGGCCAGCCCGCGCGTCTGCACCACCGCCCGCAGACGCGACTCGTCCGGACCCGTGCCGACGACGAGAAGACCGATCTCCTCGCGACCTCGGCGTTGCAGTTCCTCCATCATCGCCAGCGTGCCGTCCAGGTCGACGTACCCGCTCAACGCCCCGCCGAGGAACAGCCACTTCTCCCCGACCGCCTTCTCCAGCCCAAGCTCCTCCAGCGGAACGACAGCCCCGTCGAACTCCGCCAGGTCCACCCCCAGCGGCAAGACCTCGCTCCGGGCACCGGGTCGAAGCCAGGGCCGGGCGTCCTCGACGTACTGCCGCGCCGCCCCGATCACCGCGTCCGCCCTGTGGTACGTCTCCCGCACGTCATGGACCATCCAGGCGAAGGCCAGGCGGTTTGCCCACCGCAGCGGCCTGGGCAACAGGCGGGCGAATGTCTGCGGCCAGAGGTCCTGCACGTCCACCACCAGGCGCGCCCCGCACGCCTCGGACCACGCGGCCGCTTCCCTGCCCAGCCCCGGCGTCGGCAGGCTGACGAGAATCGCGTCCGGCCGATCCCCGCCGCCCCGCCACGTCGCCCGCAGCCCCCGCCGAAGCTGCCGATGGTTTCGCCACCGCCTCCAGCCGACGTTCCGCGTATACGCCCTGCCCGATAGAAACGCGACCCGATAGCCCGCCCCCTCCGCGCTCCGTCGTATCGCCGCGGTGTCCCTCCGCCGCTTCAGCGCGTGCGAGAAATCGCTGCTGTACCAGCAGACCTCGTGCCCGCGCCCCGCCAGGGCCCGGCAGAACGCAGCGTACCGTCCCAGGCGAATCGGCTCGCCCGGCAAGGGATCGAACGGATTAATGACGACGACCTTCATTCCGACTCCCCTTTACCATCGGCTGGGGTCAAACCTACACTTTTTACTTTTCCTGGGTACCATCCCGCCTGCCTATGCCCACCTTACCTTCGCCGCGGCCAACCCCCTGTGGTACCGGGTGGAATGCGACGGCAACACGGTGACCGTGCGCTGCGTAGCCGACGCGAACGAGCCGGCCGCCGGCGACTGGGACGCCGACACGATCTGCTTTACCGGCGACGGGTTTACCGGCATCCTCAGCGGCAAGCTGGGCTTCACGGCCGGGAACGTCTACGTCGACGACCTGACCGTCGAGACCTGGGACACCGACGCCGACGACTGGGTCACGCAGCTCGTCGAGGACTTCGACGCCAACGGCAGCTACGCGGACCACCGGCCGGCCCACGACCCGGCCGGGAACCTGGTCTACGACGGGGTGCACGTGCTGACCTACGACGCCTGGGGCCGGCTCGCGGGCGTTGCTCGGGCCTACCCGGACGCAGACGGGGCGTTGCAGACCGGCTCGACGATCGGTACGATGGAATATGATGGCCTGAACCGCAGGACCAGGAAGATGGTAGCCAACAGCGGGGACCTCGATTGCACCCAGGAGTACCTCTGGGACCGCGACTGGCGGCTCCTGGAGGTCCGCAACGGCTCCGGCGACGTGCTCAAGCAGCAGCTCTGGGGCGCCCGGTACATCGACGAGCTGGTCCAGATCGCAATCAACACCGACCCCGCCGACGCCGGCGAGGACGTCTGCGACGCCAACTACTACCCGATGCAGAACGCCAACTTCAACGTCCTCGGCCTTGCCGACGCCAACGGCGCGTTGGTCGAGCGCTACGAATACACCCCCTACGGCCAGCGCACCGTCTTCACCAAGGCCGGCATCAACGACGCCCTGACCACCGCCCCGCTGTACCACTCCAAGCGCGTCGTGACCGACGACGGCCTCACCCAGCCCTACGGCCTCTGCGAGTTCGGGCATCAGGGCCTGATGCACGACAACGAGTTCGAGCTCGTCTACGTCCGCAACCGCTACCTCCAGGCGAGAACGGGGAGGTGGACGCAGAGGGACATCATCGACTACCCGGACGGGATGAGTTTGTATGAGTATGTCCGCAGCGACCCCATCTGCTTGATCGATGCAATGGGGGTTGAGACGAAGAAGCGCGTTTCTGGTTTGTACTCACTTACCCGGGTCGGCACCAAACGCCGAGCCAAGGTCACAGCGAAGCAGACGTTCCAGGCGGATATCCTCTCGGCTCCGTTGGGCTTGTCGAAGACAGACATTAACAGATGGCTCCTGGACGCTAACGGACGCCCGGCGGGGCCGAGGCTGAAAGCGTGCCACACATACACTATTCCAAATCTCGTGATCATTCAGGAGGCGGACGCGAATATCCCGGACGGCATCGAGGGTATCAAGTACAGACAGCAAAGGAACTTCCTCGAGGGGGCTTTCCTGTTCCCAGCCATGAGGCGGACCTTTGACCGACTTGCTGCCCGGTTTCGGAAGGAGGGTTTCATGGTCCAGCGACAGACGGTAGGAACCGCCGCGGCCGTGAAGAAAGGCATGGCTGATCCCGACCTGCATGCCTACGGGTACATGGGACACGGGATTGAGGGGACTCTCGTCGTAGACAGGACAGGAGCCGAGATGGTATTGCCGGGCGCATATGTCCACCACCGCCTCGAGTACATGTGGCTCCTGGCGTGTGACTCGCTCAAGCCCGGGTTAGGCAAGAAGGCGTTCAGACCAATCGCAACTCTGAAGAAGGGCGAAGCCGAGAAGCGCTTTGCGAAGGAGAAGTTCATCAGCCCTTGGCGCCTTAACATCTCGGAGTTTGGGTTCCTCATAGGCTATCAAGACACTGAGAGATTCGTGACGCTGCGCAGGGATCTTGTTGTTAAGAGAGGCGGATTGGCTTCAGCTTTGCGGCCTACCTCGCGTCCTTCCCCGAAGAAGGAAGAAGCAGGCGGAGCTTCTCTGCCTCACTAGGAGTCTCTGAAAATGAGAAGGGAACTTCGAGTAGTCTACCCAATGCTCTCGCTGCTGAGAGTCGCTTTGCTAGTCGGGATGGTGGCCCAATGCGGTTGCGGTGACTCAGGAAGAAATGGTAGGGTCCGGACAGCCGCACTTGTCTCTCGTCTAAGGGAAGTGACCGATGGCCTGTCGGAAGAGGGACGCGCCGAGCTTCTGACTTGCGTGGCAGCCAGAAGCAAGGACACCAACGGACCGAACAGGGCTACGTTGGCATTCCTGAATAGGAATGCGTTGCTAGTCTACCGGGTGTTCTATGAACATTGTCACATAGGGGACTCTACCGGCGATGGGGAACTGGAGTTCATTGATGATTGGGGAAATCCCTTGCTGATCACGTCTAGTGGGTTGGCCGAGACATATGCTGAGATTGGCGGAACTTGCGAAGAGATACGACGGAACCAGGACAGTATGCGCGGAGCGGGGCTCTGGATTTGGAGTGCGGGGTTTAATGGGAAGAACGAATGGGGGAAGGGTGATGACATTGTCGCTCAGAGCTCAAACCACTCAAACTGACTGATTTCCGTTGGACCGATGGTGAACTGCGCAGAAGACAAGCGGCGAATCCTGACGATAAGCGTTGTGATGTCAAAACCTTATCGGAGGAGTCGCCGCGTGATTACCATCGGCAGGATTCCCAAGATTGCTCAAGGGTGCTTCCGGCCGTTTCGGACCCACTTCGCCGGGCCCGTCTGGGGCCATTTCTCGGGCCCGGTCCTCGAGCTGACCGTCAGTCACGGCGGCACGATCGATCGGCTGCAGACCGGCTCGACGATCGGTACGATGGAATAGGATGGCCTGAACCGCAGGACCAGGAAGATGGTAGCCAACAGCGGAGACCTCGATTGCACGCAGGAGTACCTCTGGGACCGCGACTGGCGGCTCCTGGAGGTCCGCAACGGCTCCGGCGACGTGCTCAAGCAGCAGCTCTGGGGCGCCCGCTACATCGACGAACTGGTCCAGGTCTCGATCAACACCGACCCCGCCGACGCCGGCGAGGACGTCTGCGACGCCAACTACTACCCGATGCAGAACGCCAACTTCAACGTCCTCGGCCTCGCCGACGCCAACGGCGTGTTGGTCGAGCGCTACGAATACACCCCCTACGGCCAGCGCACCGTCTTCACCAAGGCCGGCATCAACGACACCCTGACCACCGCCCCGCTGTACGCGTCCAAGCGCGTCGTGACCGACGACGGCCTTACCCAGCCCTACGGCCTCTGCGAGTTCGGGCATCAGGGGCTGATGCACGAGAAGGAGTTCGGGTTGGTGTACGTTTGCAACCGGCATTTGTGGGCGCTGATGGGGCGGTGGGCTACGACGGACTTGGCAGGCTATGCGGACGGGCTCGACCTATACGAGTATGAACAAAGTCGCCCTCTCTCCAGTACGGACGCGCATGGGTTGCGAACGAGGAGGCCAGTCACAATTGACGGGTGGGTACGCATTTCTCCCACTCGCTGGAAAGCCACAAAAGCTACAAAGGACGGAGGGTCATCTCTCCATGTTCTATCACAGCATCTTATCGGCAACAGATGGAGTGCCCCATGCATTTGGCCAGTAGTGATCAATAAGGAGAGAGACTCGAGGGCGCTGTATAACCGCAGGCGTCACGCAGCTTGTAACGACGTTTACGATGTTTCGAATCTCATCCCTCCCCCGGCGAGGCACGGGAATGAGTTGCGGATAGCATATGTCGGCGGAAGGGTGGACCTAGGTCTTGTCAGATGGTACTCAGGCTGGCCAAACGTAGAGTCACCAGCGAACGGACGAGCTCTTGCCGGTCTGATCCGTGATACCGCCAAAGACGGTGATTCTCCCATAGCACGCATGACGCTCATATCACATGGTGGAGCATTCCGCAGTATTAACGATGGAGAGGGGAACATATTCGGCCTCCGCTTCCTAGAAACCGTGTCTCGGT
>Ga0272441_10005553_pt1 | contig 21817 bp, 15 predicted proteins | sample SSMProp6N_FD_193582 | JGI IMG/M metagenome (GOLD analysis project Ga0272441, IMG submission 193582) | Marine sediment archaeal communities from Little Sippewissett salt marsh, Falmouth, MA, United States - SSM-Prop-6N | ecosystem: Environmental > Aquatic > Marine > Wetlands > Sediment ... | reverse complement strand
ACGGCCGCCATCTGCCTCACCGTGCTCCCGAAGGAAGCATCCGGCAGCGGCTGAGGCAAGGCCGCCTGGACCCCGGCCACCGCCTCGGCGTCCGCCGGGCCGCCCACGATGTAAACGCCGGCGCCGGACTCGGATGCCGCGCGAGCTACCGCCGCAAAACGCTCCGCCGGCCAGCGCTTCTGGGGGAACTGCGTCTTGCAGCCCGGATGGATTGCCAGAAGCGGCCGCCTCTCTCCAAGACCGCAGCCAGTAAGGAAACCTTCGGCCCACGCGCGGTCGTCGTCCGAGAGACAGACGAAGGGCTCCCCATCCACGTGGGCGCCGGCCGCCTCGGCCAGCCGCCGATGCGCCAATACCTCGTGCAGGCCCGGCTCGTAAGGCACGCGCACGTTGTAGAGCCGTCCGAACGGGCCGCGCGCCTCGCCCACACGAATAGGCACGCCGCCCAGCACCCCCAACATCACCCCGCCCAGCGGGTTCGTACCGGAGCCGACGAACAGCAGGTCGTAGCGCTGAGGTCTCATCCGAAGCGCCATTCGCGCGCGCTCCAAGACCCCGTTGTACCTCTTGTCGAAGGTGATGAGCTCATCGTAGAGGCCGCACGGCTCCAGCACCTGCTCGGACTTGAAGGGCTCGGCCATGAGAGTGATGCGCGCGCCGGGCAGCAGGCGCCTCAGCGCGGCCAACGCGGGGGCGAACATCACCATGTTGCCGATGCCGCCGAGAAGCACGACCAGCGCTCGAGAGACCGACGCCGGGTCAACGTGAGGCGGCTGTCTCGGCATCCTTCTCACCGGAAAGCACCAGCTTGGCGTACCTGACTGCGTACCCCACGCCGTAACACGTGTAGGCGATAAGGCGGAGCCACTTCAAGGTGACCAGCGCCCAGAGGAGCCGCAGGGGGAACCGCACTACCCGGTACGCAAAAGGCCGCTTGGGAGTGAACTCCGTCATGTGCTCCGACGTTTCGTAGATCATGTCCGGACGGAAGCGCTGAGCAAAGGCCGAACCGGAGCCGTTGCGGTAGAACGTCCTGCAGAGGGCCCTCAGACTCGGCGGCATCGGGTGGTGGACCGTGGCGCCGGGAACCAAAACGACGCGGTAGCCGGCGTCGCGGATCGCCTGGCGAAGCCAGGGGTCGAGCCCGCGCACGATGTCCTCGCGCTCGCCGCCTATGCCGAGAAAGACGTCCCTCGGCAGCGCGCAGCAGGGGTGCTGGGCATAGTCGCTGTCGACTATCTCAGACGGCGGCTCGACGTGACGGCGCGGGAACTGACGCGCGGCCATCCGCTGGAAGCGGTTGTCGCTTGGGCCTATCACCTCCGCCGCGCCGGCCATGCCGATGGTCGCGTCCGACTCAAGCGCGCTGACGAGAAGCTCCACCGTGCGGTCGTTCGACAGGGCGGAGTCGTCGTCCATTATAAGGATTATCCCGCCGCGGGAGCGCGCCACGCCCGTGTTTATCGCCCTCCCCTGAGGCTTCACGCCCTCGACCAGTATCAGCTCGAAGTCCTGGAAGGTCTGGCGGGTCAGGGCGTCCCTGAGCTTCTGGACCGACAGGCTGCGGCTGGCATCGAGCGTGGGTATGACGACCGATACCCGGGGGGACGAGCCCCCTCCCGCGCCTACTTCCTCCGTCGCAGCCATAGCTGCAGCACCATCAGAGCCCATATCGCATATCCACCGTCGCGGCGTCCCTCCCAGTGGTCCTCCACAAGGCCCCGCACGCCATCCCGATCCAAAAGGCCCGAGCCGCCCTCCGGCCCCAGGAGCAGATCACCAATCATATCGCGAAGCGGCCCGGCGGTCCATTCCCTTACGGGGATGGAGAAGCCGTGCTTGCGCTGGCGCAGCAGTTCCGGTGGCAGGAGATCGGCCGCCACGCGCTTCAGAAGGTACTTCGACGTGCGGCCCCGCAGCTTCAGGTCAAACGGAAGCCCCGCGCAGTACTCCACTATCCTGTGGTCGAGGAGCGGTACCCTCGCCTCCAGAGACACGGCCATGGACATGCGGTCGACCTTCGTGAGGATGTCGCCCGGCAGATACACGGCCGTGTCCGCCGCCAGCATGCGCGTGCCGTCGTCAAGGCCCGGCAGCGAATCGAAAACCTCCTCTATGCGCCTGCGGCGGCCGCGGCGGGCCTCACCCAGCACGCCAGGATCGAGCAGGGCGTCGCGCTCGGCCGCGGACAGCGTCGTCTGCCTGCGGGCGAACCCCTCCGATGCGGGCAGGGACGAGTCCGACAGGAAGCGGTCGAGCTTGGGGCGAGCGTCGCGGCCCATCGCGACCTTACCCGCCGCGACGAGGGCCTTCCTCAGGGACAACGGGAGCCGGCCGAAGCGCGCGGCCCGAAGCGCCATGTGCGCCCACGAATAGCCCGCCATTATCTCGTCGCCGCCGTCCCCGCCGAGGACCACCGTCACCTTCCGCCGGGCGAACCGGCAAACCATGTACGTCGGCAGCATGGACGGGTCGGCAAAGGGCTCGCCCATCAGCTCGACCAGTTTGGGCAGGAGCTCCGTCGCGTCCGGGCTGGCCACCATCTCGTCGTGCCTTGACCCGATGTGCCGGGCCAACACACGCGCATACCTCCGCTCGTCCTGGCCGGCCTCGGCGAAGCCAACCGTGAACGTCCGAAGAGGAGCCGCCCCCGCCCGGTGCATCATCGCCGCCACGGTCGAGCTGTCCAGGCCCCCGGAGAGAAGCACGCCCAGCGGGACGTCCGACACAAGACGCCGGCGGACGGAATCGGCGATGAGCGACTCCAGCGCCTCGGCGGCCTCTCCCTCGTCCACATCGCGGGGCTCGAACCGAAGCTCCCAGTATCGCTTCTGTCGGGCGGCCCCGCCGCCGTCCTCCCATATCATCACATGGCCCGGCGGGAGCCGCTTGATATGCGCGTATATCGTGTCGGGCTCGGTCACGTAGAGATGGCGGAGGTATTCGTCGAGCGAGGCGGCCGAGATGTCGTCGGGGACGAGGCCCGACGCCAGAACCGCCGCCGGCTCCGAGCCGAAGACCAGCCCCGCCGGGCCTTCGGAGTAGTACAGGGGCTTGATGCCGAGTCGGTCGCGCCCGACGACAAGCCGCCGTCGCGCGCCGTCGAGCACGGCGAATGCGAACATGCCGTTGAGGGCATCGCAGAGGTCGTCGCCGCGCTCCTCGTAGAGGTGCACAAGGACCTCCGTGTCGGAATTGGTCGAGAAGCGATGGCCGCGCTGCGTGAGCTCGTCGCGAAGCTGCCGGAAGTTGTATATCTCGCCGTTGCAGACGACCGCCACGCGCCCGCACTCTGAGAATATGGGCTGCGCGCCGCCCGCCAGGTCGATTATCGACAGCCTGCGCATGGCGATGCCGAGCGGGCCGTCCGCGTGGAGCCCCGCGTCGTCGGGACCGCGGTGGGTCATCGTCTCGCGCATGCGCAGCAGGATACGCTCGTCGACGCGTCCCTCGCGCAGCGCAACGCCGCAGATGCCGCACACGGCCTAGCCCGCCCCGCCCAGAAGGCGCAGATACAGCTCGGCGTGCGCCCGGACCGACTCGGCCATGTCGAAGCTCTCCTCGGCGCGCCTGCGCCCGGCCGCCCCCATCTCCGCCGCCCGCCCCGCTTCGGCCAACAGCTCCGCTATAGCCCCAGCCAGCGCCGCCCCGTCATCGGGCCGGACCAGAACCCCGCTCACGCCGGCCTCGACCGCCTCGCCCACACCTCCGACATCCGTCGACACGACGGCAAGCCCCGCCGCCATGTACTCCAGAACCGAGTTCGGCAGGCCCTCCGTCGACGAGGCCAAGACGCCGACGTCACAGGCGGGCAGAAGGAGGTCGAGGTCAGAGCGCGGGCCCAACAACTCGACCGCGTCGCCCACGCCGAGGCTCCTGGCAAGAGCGGCGACTCGGCCCCCGCTGTCGTCGCGGCCCGCCAGAAGCAAACGCGCCGCGGGCAGCCCCGCGCGCACCCGCGCAAACGCCGAAAGCAGGAGATCGTGGCGCTTGACCGCCGATAGATTTGCGGCACAGATGCACGTGGGGACGTCGGGCAAACCGAGCCTCGCCCTCGCCGCTGACTTGGCGGCCGGGGAGAAAAGAGGACGGAACGCTGAGGAATCGACGCCGGTGTAGACCGTCTCGTACCGCCCCCGCGGGCCACCCTCCAGCTCGGCCCATGCATCGGCGACGGCCCGGCAGCAGCAGACCACGCGGGTGGCGCGGGCGTCTCCGAAGCGCTCGAGCCTCGGGTGACGCTTGCCCGGCAGCCCTTCCGGCATAGACCGGCGCGAGGCCAGCCGCACGGCTACGCCCGCCCAGCTCGCCGCAGCCATCGACAACCAGTCGAAGCCGAAGAGAGAAGAGTGAACCACCTCCGTTCCGAGCGACGACAGGGCGCGGCTGAGCCTGAGCGGAAGGCGCGGGTCGCGCAGGCCCCGTGCGCCCAGGGTCAAGAGAGGCACCCCGCAGCGGCCCGCCCACTCGCCCGGCTCGAAAAGGGTGATGATGCACACGGGCCAGCCCATCCGCCCCAAGCCTGCAGAGAGCCGCAACGCGTGGCCCTCCGCCCCACCGCACGGAAGGCTCGGGAGCACATAAGCCAGGCGAGCCGCAGCCCGCACAGCCGTCACTCCGGCTTCCTGCACCGCAGGACGCAGTGCTGGCCCAGTGGGGCCGCAAGGCGGGGAAGGCGACTCTCGAAGAAACCGCACAACCCCAAGACCATGCGCATCAGCCAGCGCGGCAGCCGAGCTAGGTAGTAGCGCTGCGGTATGGCGACCCCGCAACTGAAATCCATCAACTCCAGACCGGCCCCCTCGAGTATGCGGCGCAGGTCGGCGGCGTACAGCGGCTCGTCGTAGGCGTGCGGCCCGTCGTCCGCCGAGCGCCCGCGCAACAGCCGTTTGACGAACACCAACGGCGCCGCCAAGCGCTCCCACTTCTCTATCCCGCCGCGCGACGGCGTAGTGAGAAGCAGAAGCCCACCCCCGCGCAGCACGCGCGCCATCTCCGCCACGGCGGCGGCCGGGTCGGCGACGTGCTCCAGCACCTCAGTGCACGTCACCCTGTCACAAGAGGCATCGGCAAGCGGCAGGGCCTCACCCACTCCGAGAATCGGGAATATCGAGCCCTCTCCCTCACGCCTCACCCTCTCGGCAAGCCAGCGGAGACGCTCGTCCGTTATCTCGAGGCCGATGGACAGTAGGGACACATCCGGGTAGCGGCGGGCGATCTGATAGAAGAAATGCCCGACTCCGCAGCCGACATCCAGGTGCACGCAGCCCGGCTCCGGCTGGAGCCACTCTATCAACCTGCCCTTGATGCGGGGGAAGTCGTAGTCGGTCACCTCGCGCGGGATGCCCTGCTTCTCCCGCCACTGCCAGTCCTCTTCGAAATAACCGGTGAGTTTGTATGTCTCTTCGAACTGCTGTAGGTCCCAGTCGCCCCGGCGCTCGGGGACGGCAAACCGGAGCACCCCCGCCGAAAGCCCGTAGCGCGCACCGCAGCCCGAACAGACCGCTTCCCCTTCCTCCCCATCGGCCGAAATCGACAGCCCCCCACCGCAGTCCGGGCAGGCCAGAAGCGGCGCCAGACGCTGCCAGCGCGACGCGGAACCCGTCTCCACGCCGCCCCCTAGCGCCCGGTCCCCAGCCCCAGCAACGCGTCTACCACGCGGTCCTGCTGGGCCTCGGTCATCGCCGGGTGAAGCGGCAGTATCAGCCCCCGATCGGACGCCGCCTCTGTCAAAGGCATGGAGACCTCGCCGAATTTCTGCACGTAAAGGGGCTCGCGGTGGATGGTCATTATGCCGCGCCGCGTGGCTATGCCGCGATCGAGAAGGCGGGCTATGAGCTCGTCGCGGGAGAGAGCGCACGCATCCGTGATTCGGAGTATGTACGATTGATAGTTGAACTCGGCCCACTCGGGAACGTGGGGAGGCTCGTACGCAGGGCAGGCCGAAAGCTTCGCCGTGTAACGCTCCCCGACCCTGCGGCGAGCCGAGACGATACCGTCCAGCCGATCCATCTGGACCAGGCCGATCGCCGCCTGCATGTCCGTCATGCGGTAGTTGAAACCGAGCTCGGCGTATTCCTCGTAAACGGCCGCGCCGGCCTCGTGACGGGCGCGATCCGACACGGAAGCCGCGTGCGAGCGGAGCCGCCGGACGCGCTCGGCCAGCTCGGCCCGGTCGGTGACGACCATGCCACCCTCGCCGCAGGTTATCACCTTGCGCGGGTGGAAGCTGAAGCAGGTGATCTCGGCGCGGCAGCCGACGGGCCGGCCCTTGTAGCGCGAACCCATCGCCGGCGCAGCGTCCTCGACTACGGGGATGCCCTCCGCCGCGGCCACCTCGAGTATCCCGTCCATATCGCAGGGCATCCCAACCTGATCCACCGGCATGATCGCCTTGGTCCTCTCTGTGAGGGCCGGGTCGATCCTGCGCGGGTCGATATTCAGCGTGGCCGGGTCGATCTCGACGAAGACCGGAGTAGCCCCGCAGTATGTGGCGGCATTGGCAGTCGCTATGAAGCTGAGGGAGGGGACGATGACCTCGTCGCCTGGGCCGATCCCCAGGGCGAGCAGTGCGAGGTGGAGCGCGGCGGTACACGAGCTGACGGCTACGGCGTGCGCTACGCCGACATATTCGGCCATGGCTTCTTCGAACTCGGCCACCCGTGGCCCTTGTGTGAGCCAGCCGGAGGCCAGCACCTCGGCCGCAGCCGCTGACTCCTCCGGGCCGGTCAGGGGCCGCTGGACCGGGATAAGCTCATCTTCATGCATACGGGCCGCCTTCACCGGTGGTCACGCGGCCCCGCAGCGGCTTGGCGAGAAGGCGATAACGGCGTCCGCGACCTCTTCTATCTCGCTTTGTGTGATCCCCGGGAACATCGGGAGTGAGAGCACGCGCCCACCCAACCGCTCGGCGGCGGGAAAGCTGCCCCGCCCGTATGCCAGGTGCCCGTATCCCCCCTGGAGGTGGACGGGCTTGGGGTAGTGCACGCCCGTGCCTATCCCGCGCTCGGCCATGAAGGCCCGCAGCTGGTCGCGCAGCTCCGACTGGACGACGTAGAGGTGGAAGACGTGGGTGTTCCCCCGGACCTCCCTTGGCAGCCTCAGGTCGGCCTTGGCCAGCAGGCGCGTGTACTCGGCGGCGGCGGCCCGGCGCTGCTGGTTCCACCGGTCCAGGTGGGCCAGCTTCACGCGCAGGGCCGCCCCTTGGAATCCGGACATGCGGCAGTTGAATCCGAGCAGATCGTGGCGGGCGCGGTCGGTCTGGCCGTGATCCCGCAGGGCCCTGATCGTCGCCGCCGTCCCTGGGTTTGTCGTGACGACCATGCCGCCCTCGCCGCATGCACCCAGGTTCTTGCTCGGGTAGAAGCTGAAGCAGCCGGCGTCGCCGAGGGAGCCCACGCGGCGCCCCTTGTACATCGCGCCGTGGGCTTGGCAGGCGTCTTCGACTATGGCCACGCCGGGAGCGGCCTCGCGTATGGCATCCATGTCCGCGGGCTGGCCATAGATGTGAACGGGCACCACCGCCTTCGTCCGCGGCGTGATGGTCCCGGCGAGCAGCGCTGGGTCCATCGTGTAGGTGACATCGTCAATATCCACGAAGACCGGCGTCGCGCCCGTGTACAGAATTGCCTCTACCGTAGCGACGAACGTGTGCGGCGACGTGATGACCTCGTCGCCCGGCCCGACGCCCAGCGCCAGCAGCGCCATGTGAAGCGCCGACGTGCCGGAGTTGACGGCGACGCCTTCACGCCCCCCGCAGTACTCGGCGAACTCGCGCTCGAACGCGGCCACGTCCGCGCCGAGGATGAACGCCGAGCCGTCTATCGCGGCGGATATACGCGCCAGTATATCGCCCCGGATGTCCCTATGCTGTCTGGCCAGATCTATAAATGGTACGGGCATCTTACTGCGACTCCTCCCGCCATGCGTAGGGCCGCTCCATCAATCCGGAGCGGCAGGTTAGTTCGGAAACGGCCTTGATGACGCGCCCCGGATTGCCGGCAACCACCATACCCGCCGGGACCTCGCGTACGATGACCGAGCCCGCCCCCACCAGGGCCCCCTCACCCACTATTACACCAGGCAATATCGTGCTGTTGCCACCGATCGCCGCCCTGCGCCCCACCTTCCCACCACCCACGCAGTCCTCGTAGCGCGGGCATGGTGGGTGCGGGTCGTCCGTGAAGACCACGTTCGGGCCGAGAAAGACCTCGTCCCCCAGCGTCACGTTCTCCATGAAACACCCGCTGTGTATGCGACAGTTCTTGCCGATGCGGTTGCCCGGCTCAAGCGTCGCGTGCGTCCCTACGCTGCTGCCGTCACCTATCGTATTGCCCTCACGAATCGACGCGCCCTGACCCGTCTGGACGCCGTCGCCCAACGTGCTGCCCGCATAAATGGTCGTGTACGGGCGGATGATGCAGTCCCGCCCGATCACCAGCGGGAGCTGCCCGGGCTTAGCACCCCTCGGCGGCATGCCTATCGAGCACGGCCCCATGATCAGCGTGCCCGGGCCGATCTGCACGTTCGGCGCTATCCAGGCCTCGCCCTCGACGGTGAAACCGTCACTCACAGCCGCACCGCCTTGCCGTCCTCGCGGAGCGACCTCTCCGCCGCGGCCAGTACCCTTACCACGCGCAGGCCCGACCGGCCCCCGCTTCGCGGCGTGGCCCCCGAGGCGGCACACTCGATGAAATGCGAGCACTCTATTCTAAGGGGCTCCGTCGTCGGCACCCGCGGGCTCAGAATGTCGCCCGCGCGGTACTCCGGAAGCAACTTGCGATAGTCGCCCTTGTCCTTGAAGCTCACGCCACGGTCGTAGACTTTTATCTTCTCCACCGCCTCCGTGTCATCGTATACCAACATCTTGTTCGAGCCGATGACGGACGTCCGGCGAAGCTTGGACGGCGCCAGCCACGACACGTGGACGTGAGCCACCGCCTTGCTGGCAAACCGCATCGTCACGAACACGACGTCCTCTATGCCCGGCTGAGTGTAACACGCGCCGACGGCGTGGACCGACACCGGCTCCGCGTCGAGCCAGTACAGGATTATCGATACGTCGTGCGGCGCCAGGTCCCACAAGACCGATATGTCCGACTGGTGCAGGCCAAGGTTCACCCGCGACGAGTCCACGTAGTAGATGTCCCCGCACTCCGGGAGCAGCTCCTTCGCCGTGGTCACCGCGGGCGAGTACTCGAAGACGTGGCCGACCATCAGCGTAAGCTTGCCCTTCTCGGCCAGCTCGCAGAGCTCGGCGGCCTGGTCCGGCTTGCCCGTCATGGGCTTTTCGACGAAGACGTGCTGGCCCGCGGACAGCGCCGCGCGGGCCAGCTTGTAATGCGTCGACACCGGAGTCACCACCGCGACGGCGTCCACGTCGTCCGCGCCGATCACCTTCGAGCTGTCCGTGGTGCAGTCCACAGCCGGGTAACGACGCTTGATCGTGCCCAGGCGCGACTCGTCCAGGTCACACACCCGCACGACGACGGCGTCGTCCGCCTCCACGAAGTTGCGGATGATGTTCGGACCCCAGTATCCACAGCCTATTACCCCTACGCGGATGTCTGACATCGCGAAACTATAGTCTCCTCGGCGCCCCCCAGCGATCCCGCCCGAGCGGACTCGGCGCGTCCCATTGAGCCGGCAGGCGCCCCTTCGTACTCCACCTCAGCCTGCAGACGGAACAACACCGCAACCAACCCGGCGAGGAACCAGAAAGGCTCCATTATGCGTACGATATAGAAGCTTATCGCCCCCAGCGAGTGAACCAGCACGCCCACGTGCGCCGCCATGAACCCAAGCGCGAGCGATCTGTGCAAACCCTCACCCCTGCGAAAAACCGACCTCGACATCCGAAAGAGAGAGACGTTCATCCACGTGAACGCCGCTACACCGGCAAGACCCATCTCCGAAAGGACCCTGGCGTAATGCACGTCCAGAAGACCAGCGCCCGTTACCCCCACCCCTAAAAGCGGTCTTTCCCGCCATAACTTGAACGCCTTAACGCACGACCATATCCGCTCCGCCGCCGAGGATTCCAAACCAAAGTAACGCTTCTCCTGCCACGTGAACGCCACGCGCTCCCAGACCTCCTGCGGCAATATCAGCGGGGCCGCCAGCAGCCCCACCCCCAGCAGATACAACAGCCACCTCCTCCGGCTGAACACCGCGAGGAAAAACACCATACCCATCAGCGCCAAATAGCTCGTGCGCGACAGCGTGTAGATGAACGGAATCAGGATCAGAATGCAGCCGGCCGTCCACCAAGCCCGCTGCACCTTCGTCTCCGCATACACCAAGAACGCAAGGGAGATGCCCATAAGCATCACCATGTAACCGCCAAGCGTATTCGGCTCCGGGTTGCCCTCGAACGGCGCCGACAGGCGAGAGCCGGAGTTGATCTGCGTCATGGCGTGGACTGCTATCGCCAGGCCCACAACAACCATCATAGCGACCAGGCGCTTCACCTGCAGCTCGGTGCGGACGTAGTTGGCCACAAGAAAAAAGATCAGATAGAACTCGACTACCTTGAGGTTGTAGAAAAGACCGCTTGTCGGTCTGACCGTGCCTATGAGCACTCCCTGGAACGTGGCCACCGCCGCCACCAGCGTCATGGCGATGAGCGGTTTGTCCACGGGCGATCCGGGCAGAATGCGCCGCTCCCGCAGAATCGCCATCCGACCCAGCCAAGCCAGGAAGATCACCGCCAGCAGAAGGTCCTCGGCCCGAAGCGTGATGGCCCGACCCGCACCCGCCGCCAGAGATATCTCCGGCGAAAACAGCATGCAGGCCGCCATCACAATCAGACCCGCCAGCATGTTAATGAACGTCAGAATGCACAGGCCGACCATCACCAGCACGGCCAGGGCGTACAGCGGGGGCAGCGAGTACATGCACACCGCGTACACGCCTGCACAAAGGACAAGCAGAGCCAGGGGCAGTAAGTACGTAAGCCGCCCGCCGGGCGTCGGCTCACCCAGTGCGAGAATACTCACGGCCTGTCCTCGATTGCCTCGATGAGGCGCCGGGCCTCACGCAGCATCTCCTCCGCCTCGGCGTCGGCAGGATACGCCCCCAGCAGCGCCTCCAGCACCTCCGCCTCCCTGTGATAGCGCGCCCGGATGCGCCATTGCCTCGCCACGGCCTTGTAAGCCCAAAGGGCCCGGCCGGACCTTTCCACGGCCAGGTCGAACTCCGCGGCGGCTCGCCCCTCTTCTCCCCGCTCGAGCAGGACCGAACCCAGCAGGAGACGCGAGTAGGCGTCCTCCGGAACCAGATCGCCCAGCTCCTCCCCCAGCCCAAGGTCATAGAAACGTGCTATTGTACGCCTGTCATGCCGCGTCGGCCAGAAGGAAAGGGCCTCCGACGCCGGCCCCGCGGTCTCCTCCGACCTCCCTTCCTTCAGCAGAAACTCCGCGTAGCGATACCGGAAGCGGCCGTTGACCTTGTCGTAGCGCAACGCCTTGGTGAACTCAATGTCCGCCTCGCGGCCCTCGCCCTCGGCGGCGTAAAGCATCGCCAGCTGGAAGTGCGCATTCGCGTTCACCGAACACGCCGCCACCGCGCTGCGGAAGGCCTCGATGGCCTGCGCGGCCCTGCCATCATCCCCTCCGCCTAGAACCGCCCACGCCGCATAGATGCCACCGAGCCTCTCGTGATACGCCGTGTTGCCACCCGCCAACTCCACCGCGTGCGCGTACCGCTCCGCCGCATCCCTCCACGCACCAGCAGCACGCAGGCTCTCACCCTCGCGGAAAGCCCTGTCGGCGACGTACAGCCTCAGCACGCACGCACCCAGCGCCAGACACACAACCGCAACAGCCACAGCACCCAATCGCTCGGCCGCAAGCGTGCCCGACCGGCGCGCCCCGCGCCGCCCGCACGCAATACCCACCATCACCGCCAAAGGCAGCGCCACACCGGGTATGTGCGGGGAGAAGTCCAAAAGGGCGTGCGTCGCGCTCAAGGCCAGGGCCGCACCCGCACCCGCCCGCAACATGTAGTCGCCATCCTCAGCCATGGCCGTCCGACACGCGCGCACCAGCGCCACCGACGCCCACGCCACCAGCGCCAGTCCCACAATGCCCATCTCGGCGGCCACCTGCAGGTACTCGTTGTGCGCATGCGTGACGATGAAGCGGTCGGAGTGCGTGCGCCAGGTCGGGTACGCCGCGCGAAACGCGCCGGCGCCGCTGCCCCACGGCCTCGCCGCGATCATCGAAAGCGTACCGCTCCACATGTCCAGACGCTGGACCGCGCTGTAAAAGCCCTGCTCGCGCATCTGCGAGACGCCCTCGCGTATGGCCCCCCGCCCCACAAACGCCGCACCCGCCAAGGCCACCAGAACCACGCAGACCAGTATGACCTTGCCCTTGTTGGACAGGCCCCGCCCCGTCCTCAGCGACAGCGCGACGAATACGCCCGCCCCGACGGCGAAGCTCAGCCAGCCACCCCGCGACCGCGAAAGGATCAGAGCCGCGCTCATGACCACCCCGGCCAGGCCCGCCACCACGCCCGCCGGGCGCCGGCCGCTGGCGACCGCCAACCCCGCCGCCACCAGCGCACAAGCACCGGTCAGCGTCGCGAAATGGTTGTTGTTGACGAACCGCGAGGCCAACGCGCTACCCACAGCCCAGAAGTCGGACGGCAACACACCCGCCAACTGCAGGAAACCGTACACCGAATAGAAGAGCCCGAGCAGCGTCACCGCCCAGGCCGCACCGCGACGGACCGACTCCCACGAGCACGCCCAGCAGCACGCAAGGGAGTACACCGACCAGGCCGCCAGGCCGCACACGGCCACCAGCGTGGCGTAAGGGTAGAGGGAAAACAGCGAGGACAGGGCGGCCCACAGACAGAGCAAACACAGCGGCGCGGCGAGATGGAGCTTTGGGGGGGAAACGTCGGCCCTGCGAGACCCTGCGAGAGCAACGACCGCCCACAACAGCCCGACGGCAGCAGCCCCGACGGCCAGCCACCCCGCCTGGGGCATGTGGGCGCCTCCACGCCAGAAGGGAGAGACGGCCGCCAGGCCGACCGCGGCCGCGGCAACCAACGCCCCGCTTCCCCCCAACCTCACCCGTCCGGGCGCGTGGGTGTCTATCGCCTTGATCATACCCGACCCGCCCGAACCATATGCACAGGCAGCACGCCCCTCGCCTCGATTCCCCGGCAGGCAGCCCTCCCGTGCACTACGACGCCGCGCCCGCCTTCTTCCGCTTGCGCGACTCTCCATAATCGTAGCCGTACCTGTGGTAGTAGTAGTAGTAGTACTGGCCGCGCTCGCGCACCTGCATGTTATTGAGAACCGCCCCCAGGATGTTCGCCTGGACGTTGTCCAGAAGGGACTTGGCCCGGAGGCAGATCTCCCTCGGCGTCTTGCCCGCGCCTATCACCAGGACGACCCCATCCACCTCGGACGCCAGCACGGCCGAATCCGTCACCGGGGCCAGCGGCGGCGAGTCGAACAACACGACGTCGAACTCCTCCGTCGCCTGGCGTACCACCTGCTTCATCGCCTCCGAACCGAGAAGCTCGGCCGGGTTGGGCGGAAGCGGACCGCTGGTGAGAACGGAAAGGCCCTCGACCCTCGTGTCCTGCACCGCCTCGCCCAGCGAGGCCTCCTTTATCAACACGCTCGTCAGCCCGACGTTGTTCGGACAGCCCAGCGCCTTGTGGAGAATGGGACGGCGCAGGTCGGAATCCACAAGCAACACTCGCTTGCCAGACTGCGCAATCACCGAGCCGAAGTTGACCGTAGTGGTTGACTTGCCCTCGCCCTGGCCGCCGCTGGTGACCAGCAGCGCCCGGGCCGGCGCGTCCAGAGAGGAAAACTGGATGTTCGTGCGCAGGGCGCGATAGGCCTCGGCTATGGGCGACTTGGGGCTCTGGTTCGATATCAGCCGAAGCGCCCTGGCGTCCACCTTGCCCTTGGCGCCGCCGCGCGGCTCGACTATCGCCGGCACCACCCCCAGAAGCGGGACGCCGAGCAACTGCTTCACCTCGTCGGCCGTCTTCACCGTGTTGTCGAGGTACTCCTGGAAGAAGGCCAGACCGGCTCCCAGGAAAACCCCGACCAGGGCGCCGAACGCCATGTTCAGAGCCCGCTTCGGACGCACCGGCGGCGCCCCCGCCGGCAGATCCTGCGCCCGCTCGATGATGGACACCGAAAGCGCCCCGACGCTCTGGCTCATGTCAACCTCCTGGAGCTTGCCCAGGAGAATCTGGTACATGTCCCGGCTGGCCGTAAGCTCGCCCTGGAGGATCGAATACTGCACCTGCGCCTCTGAGAACCCACCGACCTCCGTCTGGAACTCCGTGATGGCGCCGCCGAGTATTTCGAGACGGTCGATCAGGCCGTCGAGTTCGGCCGTCGCCGCCGCCTCCTCAGCGCGCACCGCAGATTCCAATCTCTGGAGCGTCAGGCTCTCGTCGTTGCGCGCGGCTATCAGCGCCGGCCACTTCTCGCCGTACTTCTTCGAGAGCTCCTCCACGTGCCAACGCACGTCGCTGAGCGACGCCCCGAGCTCGGCCACCTCGTTGGTCTTGACCCAACTCGCCGCCGCCTCCGGGCCGTTCTGCTCCAGCGCCGTTCCTATGCGCTCGAGACGCTTCTGCAGCTCGAGCTTCTGCATGGACATCTCGGCGCGCTGGGCCGAAAGCTCGGCCAGCTTGGAGGCCGCCAGGGGCTCGTCCGAGCCCACGGCAATCAGACCGCTTTGCTGACGAAGCTCCAGCAGGTTGGCCTCCTCCGTCTGCATCTTCGTACGCAGCTTGCCCAACTCGTCCGTCAGCAGGTTGAAGCTGGCCACCGAAGAGGCCATCTGCTCCTCGTCCGTGACCCTCTTGTACGTATCCGCCACCGTGTTGGCCGTCAGCGCCACGACCGTGGGGTCGGAATGCTGCGCTATTATCGTGAACACGCGCGTGTCGCGCTCGGGCACCACTCTGACCGAGGACAGAAGGAGATCCGTCAGGGCCTCCTTCAACTCGGACGCGGGCATCTCGGACGCCTCGGGGCGGGGGAAGAAACCGGCCGCATGAGGCATCAGATCCGCAGCCACCTCGGCCATCAGCGAACGTGTGCGGATGCGCTTGCTCTGCGTTACAAGGAAGGTCCTGTCGTAGAGGAACCTGGCCGGCTCGGCCTGAAGCGTAAGCTGTGAGAGATTGGGGCTTATGACCATCTCGACGGAGGCCTGATATATGGGAGTCTGCTTCCACGAGATCAGCGCGGCAGCAGCCACCACCACGGCGAAGGAGAGCGCGATGATACGCCAGCGCTTCTCAAGTATGAGCCAGTAGTCCCTTATGTGGACCTCGTCCGTTCGCTCGACCATGGCGGCGCGTTCCTAGAGCCAGCTCTTGGGGACGGTTACGACGTCCCCGGGCTGCAGTGCTATGTCCTGGGTTCGGTCGCCCCGGCTTATCTCCGTGACGCTGACGGTGATGATCTCCGGCCGGCCGTCAAGGGTCCTGCGCACCTGGATCTTGTTGGCGTTGCCGAACTCGGCCACGCCGCCGGCCGCTTGGAGAATCTCCAGCACCGTGGCGCCGGCGCCCAGATCGTACGGCCCGGGATTGACCACCTGCCCGAGCACGTAAACCTTGCGCTCGCCGGAGGAGGAGACGTACACCGTATCGCCGGGCAACAGCGACACGTTCTGGGATACGTCGCCCTCTATCAGCAGTTCGTCCAGAGAGACCGAGATGTACTCGGCCTCGGGCTGCGGGCCGGCCCCCTGGGCCCCGTCGGCCCCCTCAGCCCCCTCAGCCCCCTCGCCCCTCGGCTTTCGGGGTAGACGCGTGATTACCACCTTGCCGCCGGCCGCGCCCTTGACACCCCCGGCGTCCGAGAGCAGCTCCAGCAGCGTCGTCTCCCTCTTCAACTTGTAGAGGTTCGGGCGCTCGACGCTGCCGAAAACCAACACCTTCTGAGAATTGTACTCCGACACAAGGACAGTTACCCGAGGGTCCTTTATGTAACCGTCGCGGAGGGTCTCGGAGATGCGGTCGGCGGATTCCTCGGCCGTGAGATCACCCACCTCGACTAGGCCCACGATTGGCATGGCGATGGTGCCCTTGGAGGATACCGGGTAGGTCTTCGACAGCTCGTCCTCGCCCCAGACGATGACCTCAATGACGTCGTCGGGCCCTATCCGGTAGTCCTCGCCGGCGGCATACGCACATAGGAATGCGGCCGCGCAGGCGAGCAGGCAGGCGCACCTGGTGGTGACCACTGTCGGCTTCCCCCACTCGTGCAGAAGGATGGGCTCGGGGGCCCGCCGGGCCCGAAGAGCAGAAAGGGCACGACCACGTTCAGCAAAGCGCGGGCCGTGCCCCGTTATGACTATGTAAGCTCGGTCGTGCTAGCTAGAACACAAACCCCAACTGGGCCGCTATGCTGTTGTAATGATAGTCCCTGCCCAGGAGATTTGAGTCCCTCTCGCCGTACGCGTAGTCGAGCGACAGCTTCGCCCAGCGCGGGAAGCGGTGAGCGACGCCCAAACCGGCGTACCAGAGGTCCTCGTCCAGATCCTCGCCGACCGTCGTAGCACTCTCGTCCAGCGAGTCCGTGTCGTATTCCGAATCCGCCTCGGCCATCACCCAGCCATAGCCTACCTTGAGGACGTCGTAGTCGGTTATCCTCATGTTCGCCGTCAGGGCTATCCGGTCGGTCTCGATGGCTACGTACTCGCGGTCTATGGCGTTGACCGTGTTCACGGACCGACTGAAGCCCTGCACCGGCGTGATGTCGCGCTCACCCACGTAGAAGACATCGTGCGTGGAGCGCGATACATCCATCGCGACCATGGTCATCTCACCCACCTCGGCCTGGAAGCCGAGTCCCACGTCCTCGCCGTCAGCGTCTATCTCGGACGTGTAAGACTGGGTGTGATAGCCGGCCTCGACGTATGCCGTGATGGCTTCGTTCATGATCTGGCTGAAGCGCGCGAGACCGTACATCTTGTGATAGTCGCGCTCGCTCCAGGTATCGCCGTCGAAGTCACGAAGCGTGTAACCGACCGTCAGCTTCGTGGTGGTGAAGGTCGAGAGGCGATACGTGCCCACGCCCTCGAGGCCGTGCTGATCGTAGTTGACATACTCACGGTCTCTTGACGGGTCGTGGAAGGTCTGGTAGGCATACGCGATTTCGGCGAGGACGTTGCCTCCGACCTGCTGCTTGGCGCACAGCTTGGCCGTGTTGAGCTCGTACGCGTCTCCGTCCGCCTCCACCACCTCACTGTAGCGATAGCGGTCGGACAGGCCGATCGACGTCGAATCGGATACGGAGTAGCGCGCCAAGGCTCGCAGGTCATGCGTTATGGTGTCGAACGTGTCGTCACCGCCGCCTGTCACGTTGCCTTGGGCATCGCGCTGTGCCGGGGTGAGATCGCTGCTGTCGATGTAGACGAAGCCAAGGGTGTAGTCGACCTCGAAGTAGGTGCGGTCACCCACCGGCATCTTCGCATCGATCGAGGGTTCGAGTCTTAGGACCCAACCGCTCTGCGCGCCGCGCGCGCCGTCGCGATCGCTGGGCTCCTTCTGGAGGTTGTCACTCCACTCAATCCCGACATCGAGCTTCGGGGTGAGCATTACCTCCTCGGCCATTGCTGCTGTGGTAAGGCAAGCCGCCGCCAAGGCGACCAAGGCCCACCGCTGCGAAACAAAACTCATGTCGGCACTCCCCAGGTTTTACAGCCCCCGAGTATCACCTAGGCATAACGTCAACTTGGCTTCGGACCGGCCAGCCACGCCCCCGTCGGACGCGCCGCGTCGGCCGCCACACTCGGATGCCCCCATTCGGCCACCCCAGCCGGCTGCCCCAGTTGACCAGCCCCGGGGTTCGGATGCATCCCTCTCCCCGCCCCCCTTCGCTAAACGTCATTTTCGCAACGCCCGTCTCGGACGCCGGACCGGGCACGCCGCGCCGCAGAACAGACACCGGCACGGCCGCCGTCCCCCCCGGCCAACTGCAAACGGAGGTCGGCTACGATTAGTAGCTGCTTACGGCAATCGCCTCCGACGATTCCGTCTCGAACGCGAACAGATCCATCAACCTGTCGGCGATCGCCTGGACTACAGCACCGATGTCGAGCGCGCCGGTTGTGTCGACCCCAGCCGCCTCGGCGATCTCGATGATGCGGTCCTCCGTGATCATCGCCCCCGGGTCCCAACCACCCACTGGGATGATGCCGAGGTCTTCCATCATCTCGACCGCATCGATGCCGGTAGCTGCGTCGGGTAGCATGCCGGAAAGACCGACCTGCCGAAGCAGCATAAGCAGGAACTCGCCCTCCGTCATGCCCTCGACAGCCTGGGCGAGAGCCGGAGCCGTGATTAGCGCAACCACGAGACCGACTAACGCTCCCGTCATGAACATGCGCAACACCGACTCACCTCCCGTCGTAGTGGAACAGCCGCCAAATCACAAATACCCGGCCAGCCCGGGAGAAATCCGCCTCTCGCCTGGCCCCCGGCCGGCCCCATGCTCGGCCTCTCAAGACCTTTGGACGCACTGCCCCGCTGAATTGTTTAGGGGCAGTCTAGCACCGGCCGGAAAAAGGTGTCAACAGGTTTCCATGTTTTTTTCGGCGGGAATCACAAGCCCCGCCGGGGCTTTTGGGGGATTCTACCGGAGCATTTGCAGCGAGCCCATCGCCCGCAACACCTCGTCGCGCTCGGCCTCACCACGCCCCGCCTTCTCCAGCAGAGGAAGCACCTCTCCGCTCACCTGACCGCTAAGCCCCCCAACCTCGCCGCCCTCACCCTCCTCCAGCACACGCTCGAACGAGGCCCGCGCCTCGTCCAGAAGGCCATCCGCCTCCGAGGCGCCATCGCACGACACCCAGTCCAGCGTATGGACCACCCCTATGTACGCGTGCAGCTCGGCTGAATTGATCTCCGTCGACAACGATGCCGGGGCGTCGGTTGCCCCCGCCACTGCTGGGGAACTGACCTGCCTCTCCCGGAGTTCGAGAGCGCCCATCAGCTCGGTGAAGAGCCCGCGATCCGGCTCGGGGCCGCCCTCCAGATGAGCCGTTACCGCCAGCAGCAGTCGGGCCGCGCCCTCGCGAATGCCGACCTCGGCCAGCGAGACCGGGTCCTCATCCCCCGCCGGGGCCGGCGCCTCGTCCGGGGCGGCGGTCGCGACTCCGTCATCGGCCGACAGGCTGGAGAGGATCGCGCTCTCCTCCCCGCCCGACTTGACAGCCTCCAGGGCCTCCCCCGCCCGGCTGAACAGATCGGCTACGAGGCTGTGGTCGCGGACCGCCACCGCCGCCTCGGCGGCATCCAGGACCAGGGTCAGCGACTCGCTCACCCTCGGCGAGGCGATTTCCCCGCACGCCAGCCGGAGTCGGGCCAGGCGCTCGCGCCAACTGCTCTCGACAGTGGCCTCCGCCGCCTCGGCGGCATCGGAAGCCGTCTCGATGGCCACCACGGCCCTGGCGGCGGCCGACGAAACCGCCAGGGATATCGACTCGGGGGTCTCGCCGCGGCGAATCATCCGCGGAAGCGACTGCGCCGCATCCCTCATCCCCTTGCGGGCGGATAGCAGCTTTGACTCCGCCTCGGCAAGCGACCGCCCAAGGACCGGGGGCAAGCCCTCGACCGATCCAAGACACAGAGCGGCATGAGTGGCCCTTTCCTCCGCCTCGGCCAAACCCACGGCGAGCTTGATGAGCTCCGCCACGCCCGCCGCCTCTTCGGCCCCCTCAGCCCCCTCAGCCCCCTCGGCCCGTCCGGCTCCCCCTCCCTCGCCGCCTTCCACGAGCAGCCGCAAGGAGTCAAAGCGCGGCGGGTCCTCGCCCAGACGCCCCGACAGAGCAGCCAACCCGCGGACGACATCGGCACAGATGGCCCTTACCGAGCGCGGAACGTCGCTGCACTCGGCCGACAGCTCCGCCAGCCGGCACTGGGACGAGGCAACTACCCTCTCCACGCAGCCGTCCAGCGACGCCACCGATAGATTGGCCAGATCGGACGTTGTGCCGAAATCCCCCTTCTGCATCGCGTCTTCCGCCTGAGCCAGAACCGCCTCCGCCCTGCGCAGCGCTTCCTTCACGTCGCCGGGGACATCGAGCGCGTTGCCCGCAGCGCGCCTCACATCTATCACCGTCTCCCTCGCATGCGCCAAGTCGATGATGTGCTCGATGCTGTCGAGCGCCTCCGTCGCCCCCGTGCACTGCGCCGATGCGTACCTCACCTGCAGGTGCGAGAGACCCGTGCTGGCCGACTCCAGGTCCTCCTTCGCCCGGACGAGTACCTCCAGGACCTCCGGTACGCTGCCCGCCCTCAGGTTGAGCTGACGGAACCTCAACCACTGCGCTGCGACACACTCTCCCTGCCATGACGCCATGAGATACGTCCCGGGTAGGTTCGCCACGCCCTCGGGGACGTAGTCGGGCTCCGCGAGGACAAGACCGTGAAACCTCTCGGCGGCTTCGTCCCACCGCTCGGAGTAGTAGAGCTCGAGGCCGGAGTTCCACGACGAGCTGACGGCCTGACGACGAAGCGTCGCCATTCCGGCGTAGGCGGCTACGGCGGCCATGTCTATGACGAGCCCCAGGACGGCCGCGCGTATGATCTGCCGGACCTCTCGCCGTGCGGCCCTGCGACAGGCGTTCGCCTTGCGGGCCAGGTGGACGCTGTCCGGGTCCAGACACAACGCCCTGCGGTACTCCATAAGCGCCGCGAACGGCCTGGCTCGGTCCTCCAGCGCCTCCGCACGCACCACCGACTGCTGGATCAAGGTCTCCACCGGGGGCGGCGCAGGGGCCCCGCCCGGCAGCAAACGGCCTCGGCCTTCGGCTATCTCCGCGCGGATCCTCTCCTCCAACCGGGCCGCCCGCCGCGCGGCGCGGCCCTCGACACTCAGTTCCTCTAGCTCCCGCAGCGCCTGCTGCAACCGGCCCGCCCTGTGGAGCGCAACGGCCCGAACGTACTTCGCGTTTCCCGCCGCGGGCTCCTCCGCACAACGGCTGCGGGCGACCTCGAGCGCCCCTCGGATGAGATCCGCCATCTCTTGGGCGGAGCCCGTTCGTTCGGCCGGGTCCACGCGCAGCGCAGAATCGACGACGGCCCTCACCTCCGGCGGCAACGCCAACGGGCCACCGGGCCACCGCGAGTGCAAATCCACCCGCCTGCCCGCCGCGCGCTTCATCTGCTCCTCTGGCGAGAACGGCACCACCCCGACCAGCATCTCGTAGAGAACCACGCCCACCGAGTAAACGTCGCTCTGCGGGCCCTGCGGCCACTCGTCGTGCAACTGCTCGGGCGATTGGTAGTGCGGAAGGCCAACCCTCACACCCACCGACATCAACTTGTCCGACTGAGGCACAAGCGCCATCTCGAAGTCCGCCAGCTTCACCTCGTCCCCGTCGCCGAGGATGACGTTCTCCGGACGGAGATCGCGATGGACCACGCCGCGCGCGTGCGCCCGGGCAAGGATCCGGCAGACCGCGCCTGCTATGCGAAGCGCGCGGACCGCGCTCAGGCCCCCGCCCTCCGCCTCGAGCAGGGCCCTCAAAGAGCCGCCCGAGAACCGCTCCGTCACTACGAAGTGGCGGCCGCGCTGCTCGATGTGATCCAGGACCCGGACTACCCCTTCTTCCCTCAAAGCAAGCAGCAGCGGCATCCGCTGCCGAAGCCGGGAGACGTACTCCTGGTCCATGCACAACTGAGGCGCAACCATCCTAATGGCTACAGGGTCTCCAGACGAGACACTGCGGCCCTCGTGGACTACACCCGTACCCCCACCGCCGATTCTGTCCAGAAGCTCATAACCGCCGATGATCATCCGAGCCATGCACAC
>Ga0272441_10005551_pt1 | contig 21824 bp, 16 predicted proteins | sample SSMProp6N_FD_193582 | JGI IMG/M metagenome (GOLD analysis project Ga0272441, IMG submission 193582) | Marine sediment archaeal communities from Little Sippewissett salt marsh, Falmouth, MA, United States - SSM-Prop-6N | ecosystem: Environmental > Aquatic > Marine > Wetlands > Sediment ... | reverse complement strand
ACATGCGGATATTGAAGTTCACAGCATTCACAAGGCCTGTATCTTCTGCAATTCGGACCAGTTCTGCCGATTGTTCCGCGTTCATAGCCAGCGGCTTTTCACAAACCACATGTTTACCAGCGAGAAGTGCTGCCTTCGCATGTGGATGGTGCAGGTAATTTGGTGTCGCCAGATGCACGACATGGATATCCGGATCCTCAAGCATTGCTTCCAGTGAACCATACGCCCGCGGGATCACAAGCTGGGCAGCTTTCTCCTCTGCCAGCTCCTGGTTTTGCTCCGCCAGGCCGAGCACATTCAAACCATTACGACGCAGGGCTTCGATATGAGCCGGGCCGATAAATCCTGTACCTGCAACACCTATTCCCAGTGTTTGCTTCGTCAGTTTGTTCTCCATACATACCTCCTCAGTATTCGCCCCAGTTCTATTCAGACATTCCCTCGACAGGTTTCCCTTCCTTCATAGCTTTAAAATCATCCAGGATCTTCGCTGTGGCTGTGGCTCCACATCGTGTCACCCCGGCATCGATCACATCAAGCATAGCCGGAAGGCTGCGTACCCCTCCTGCCGCCTTTACCTGGACATGGTCCCGAACATTCGCTCGCATAAGGCGCAGATCCGGGAGAGTAGCCCCGCCCGGCGCAAATCCGGTCGATGTCTTGACCCAATCAGCGCCCGCTTCATCTGCCAGTTTGCAGGCGATGATTTTTTCCTCATCGTTGAGATACGCGTTTTCAAAGATTACTTTGACCTTCACATCACGGGCATGCGCGGCATCACAAATACCCCGAATATCCTCACGCACAAAATCAAACTTTCCCGAACGCAGCTGCCCGATATTGAGCACCATATCCAGCTCAACAGCGCCTTCATCCATTGCCTTCTCTGCTTCTGCAAGCTTGATTTCAGGAAGGTTGCTGCCGTGAGGAAATCCAACCACTGTGCTGACAAGCACATCCGAGTCCTTAAGTGCTTCCACAGCCAGTTTCACATGGCAGGGTTTTACACATACGGTAGCAGTATGGTAACGGGCAGCCAGTTCACAGCCCTCGAGGATGTCCTGTTCTGTCAGTTCAGGCTTGAGCAGTGAATGGTCGATAACCTTTGCCAGCTGCTCATAGGTAATGGTTTTTCTATCCAATCTAATCATTTGTCCTCACTCCGTCTTTTTCCATAAATCGATGGGTTTTGTAACAGTTGGCGGGTCATAGGGAAAATCGATCCGACGCCCTTCACCTGCCGACTGGTATGCAGCGTACATAATCCTGAGCACTTCACGGCCATCTTCACCCGTTACCATGGGTGTTTCCTTGCCCTGTACACAATTAATAAAGTGCTGCATCTCCTGCGGGAAACCGTAGTTCCACTCTTCTTCGAACATTGTGAAGGTATACCCTTTGGTGGCTCCAGCTTTCTCCACCGCATACCCATACCCCTCCTCGGAATAGGTCAGCAGAGAACTCCCGCGAAGCAGGTCTGCCCGGGTGTGGCCCTTCTTTCCATAAATCTCACAGCGGTCATCCACCCCGCCGCCCTTCGCCCAGCTGTTCTCAATCATGGCGACTTTGTCACCCTCATATTCGATGATGGCATAGGAATGGTCTTCACCCTGAGTCCGGCCTTCGTGAATATAGGTGCCCATAAAAGCGGTCACTGACTTAACCTTTGGCCGGCCCAGAACCCAGCGGGTATATTCGATTGAATGGCAGCCCATATCAAGCAGCACACCGCCGCCGGAGCGGTTTACATCCCAGAACCAGGGTGAATGCGGCCCCGGGTGTTCCTCCGACTGCTTGGCCAGGAACGGCTCACCGATCGCTCCTTCCTCAATCAGGGTCTTGACCCGAACGTACTTGGGGGCAAAAAGCAGTTCCTCTGCATACATAAGCAGCACGCCAGCCTTCTTGCAGGCTTCGATCATCTCATCCGCTTCTTCCAGTGTCAGGCAAAGAGGCTTCTCGATGATGACATGTTTCCCTGCTTTTGCTGCAGCCACTACAGCATCACGATGGAGATCATTCGGAATACCTATGCTGACGACATCGATATCTTTGTCTTGCAGCATTTCGTTATAGTCTGCATACGCTGCCGGAATGCCTCTTTCTTTGGCAAATGATTCAGCATTGTTCGGGCTTGAAACAGCAACCACTTCAGCCTCAGGAACCCAGCCTTCAAAGGAAACATGGTGGATATGGCCGACAAATCCTGCCCCAATCAAGCCGACTTTTACTTTATTACTCATGAATCTCTCCTTCCTGGATAACTTTTTTGCGTGAATCCAACAAAATCGCCAGGCCCGGTGAAAAAGAAAAGCTGCGTTTTCACGCAGCTTCAATATGATTAGCTACTGCCGGAGTGCTTCCTGGCGGCCGTAGATCGAGATCAGCACCAGAAGCGTTCCTCCCAGCACCATACGCCGTACAGAATCAGGCATCTGCATGGTTGTCAACAGGCTGGTAATGAGTGTGAGCACAATGGCACCAGCCATCGTGCCCCAGTAGCTGCCCTTTCCGCCGGAAAGCAATGTACCTCCCACAGCTACTGCAGCGATGGAAGGGAACAGGAATGGCTGTCCGAGGGCAATGAACACCACTCCAGTGTTGCCGACAACCAGGAAACCTCCAAACCCGGCCAGTGCGCCGGCCAGTGAGTAAGTTGCCAGGTTTGTCCCGATTACATTTACTCCGGAAAGTTTGGAAGTCACCCTGTTTACACCAATTGCAAACAGATTTTTCCCAAATGTGGTTCGCTCCAAAAACAGCCACATCAAAAAACCAAATACCAGCCAGATAATGATCGCACCGGGAATGCCCAGAACCAGCGGCCTTGCTATCAGCTTTGTCATGATCGGTGCAACCTTGCCGCTCACGTTGCCGTGATTGATCACAATGATCGTGCCTGTGACAACACCAGACATTCCCAGCGTCATCACAAATGGCGATATCTTCAGGAAAGTGATGCCTACCCCGTTGACAAGTCCGATCACAGCACCTACCGCCAGGGATACCAGCAGGGCAAGCAGCACCTTTTCATTCTGGCCGCTGACAATCACATACGTCAGGATGGCTGTCAATGTGACTACCGAACCTGCCGAAAGGTCGATTCCTTCCGACCCGCTGATGATCACCAGCGTCTGGCCTGCCGCGATCACACCCAGAAAAACCGCAAGCCGCACGATGTTGACAGCCTGGGCTTTAGCGACAGCCAGGTCACTGCCATAACCATTCGGCAGCAAGCCTGACAGAACAAAGAGAATGATCGCCAGGATCAGGGCTGCTACAGGCGGGGAGATACGAATTTTTTTCACGATCTCCTCCTGCGGAACAGATCAATCGTACCAGGAGCCGCCAGTGCAGCCACAATAATGGAGGCTTTCACCAGCGTTTCCCACCAGGTATCGATATCTGCAAATGATATGATGTTCTGGATGAAGCTGAGTGTCAAAGCGCCCATGATCGGGCCAGCCACCCCACCCAGTCCTCCGCTGAACGCATTCCCCCCTATCACAGCAGCTGTAATCGAATTCAGCGTCATCGACTCGCCGATTTCAGCATTTCCGGAACCGCTGAGCATCGTTAAGGCAATACCGGCAAGCGCTGACATAAAACCTGCTACGACATACGTGCTGAACTGCATCCAGGTCACCGGCACAGCCGTTTCATAGGCAGCCTCAGGCTTGCCTCCCACGGCAAACAAATACTTTCCGTAGCGAGTTGAACTCACAAAGATCCAAATCAGCAGCAGCAGAGCGATCACATAGAATGCCAGGGGAATCCCAAGCGGTGCGGATGTGCGGTACAGACTGGCTATATCAGCCGGAATACCGCCTCCCGGATTGGGAAGAATAAACAACGCAAGGCCGAAGTACAGAAAGCTTGTTGCGTAGGTTGTAATAATCGGCTGCAAACGCAGGAACGCAATAAAGAAACCGTTTATTGCTCCCGCCAGAAGCCCGACTACTATAGAGATGATCACATAACGCCACATTAATTCCGGAGAGCCTTCAAGCCCAACCCGGGTTGCCAGGATCGTATTCACAATCGACACAATCCCGCCAACAGAAATATCAATCCCGCCCCCGAGAAGTACAACTGCCTGCCCTACTGAAACTAAAATCAAAGGGAGAAAAACGCGCATATTGCCGTTCAACGTTTCAAGGTCAAACATATTGGGCTGCAGCACCAGGTTAAGTACAATCACCACAGCCAGCAGAAGCAGCGGAAAAAACGCCGGGTATCGTGACATCAGAAAATCCCAGTTCCAGCGTTTTTTCATTGTGCAACTCCATTGGTAGCGCCCAGACTTGCGGCAATCAGGTTTTCCTTGTTCAGTGCCTCACCACGTAATTCGGTCCGTATTTGACCGTCAAACATAACAAGCACACGGTCACTCAACCCTATCAACTCTTCTTCATCACTGCTGTAAAACAGGATCGTCCTGCCTTCTTCACACAGCTGCGTCAAAAGCGCGTAAAACTCGGCCTTTGTGCCAACATCTACTCCTTTAGTCGGATCATCCAGCAGAAACAGTGTCGGTTTGCGCATCAGCCATTTGCCGATAACCACTTTCTGTGCATTGCCTCCGGAAAGGCTGCTTACAGGTTCTTTCAGCCCTGCCATGACCAGGTTCAGGCTCTGTCCGACAGTTTTTGCATCACGCTTTGCCCTACCAACCTTCAGCGGGAAACCATATCGCGACCATGACGGCAGCTGTAAGTTTTCCAGGATCGAGCGGATATATAGAAGCCCTTCACGTGCCCGATCCCCCGGGACCAATGCAATACCCTTCTTCATCGCTTTTCTGGGATGCCTGAAATTCGTTTCTTCACCATACAATCGCACTGATCCCTGGTATCGACTGTCCCCAAAGATAGACAACAGCAGATCACGCTGCCCCTGCCCCCGAAGACCACCAATACCAACAATTTCACCCTCGTGGACCTTGAAACTGACGTCATCCAGAGTACTGGTTTGAATGTTTTTTACTTCAAGGCAGACCGGCTTGTCTACAAAATCAGCAGCAGTCAACTCCATTCGGGCGTATTCAAAGATCGATTCTTTCTCGATCATTAACTCCACAAGCTTTTTTTCCGTCACATCACTCATTTTGCCTTCACCAACAGTTTTACCGTTCCGCAGCACACTGTATCGATCAGCAATCCGGAAAATCTCTTCCATACGATGTGACACAAATATGACCGCCTTACCCTGATCCTTCCAGTTCTGCACCAGTTCAAACAGACGCTGTACCTGCCTGCTGTCCAGGCTGGCTGTGGCTTCGTCAAGTATCATCAGCCAGGGATCCAGGCTCATAGCTTTAAGAATTTCAATAATTTGTTTTTCGTCGGGTGGAAGAGAAGCAACTACATCATCAGGCTTCAATGCAGTCTTAAATGTACCTTCAAATAAGGACAATAACTCCTTTGTCTTCTCCCTTACTTGTTTTGCACTGACCGTGCCCCAATTGGTCATGGGTTCACGAGTCAGCCATATATTTTCGGAAACCGTCATCTGGGGAATCAAACTCAATTCCTGAAATACTGTGGCAATCCCCAGTTTCTTTGCAGCCAGCGGAGAAGACAAATGCACAGGTGATTGATCAAGGAGCAGCTGCCCCCCATCGAGGACAACTACTCCATTGATCACTTTACTCATTGTGCTTTTGCCGCTTCCGTTTGCACCAATCAATGCCACGACTTCCCCGGTTTTTACATCCAGGTTCCCATCGGACAGTGCTACAACACCTCCGTAGCGTTTGACAATATTGACGGCGGAAAGCGACTCAGCCATGATACTACTTAAAGAACTGCTGAACTTCGTCGTCAGTCATGATGTCATCGAGCAGGTAGGCATCCGGCTGGCCTTCACACATCGCCAGGCCTTCATCCAGGTTCTCGGACGTAATGACTGCCGCAAGCGGAATAACGAATGACAGGCCGTTCACGCCTCCAAGCTTGGTCTCATCGACCTCTTTGCCCATCAGCATGTTTACGGCTATCCGCAGACCGGTCGGGGATACACCGGGATGGTTCGCAACAGCAATGCTGTCGAAATCCGGCTGCATCTCAAGTGCTTCTTCCCACAACCGCAAGAACTGGCAGCGGCCTTCACCTACACCCTGCGGCCATTCCGCTGGGTTTGCTGCCATCACTGCCTGCAGTGCGCCGATCGCCATACCATCCTGTGTCCAGTAGCCGTCCAGGTTCGGGTAAGCTGCCAGGAAGTTGGACATAACCTGCTGTCCGGTGGCCTCATCCCATTTGCCGGTATCGGTCGCCAGCACATTGATGCCGGGGTAGTCGGCAAACACTTCGTCTACACCTTCCATCCGGGCTACGTTCGCCGGGTGTCCGGGGAAACCTTCGATCTGAACGACGTCACCTTCGCCGCCCAGTTTGTCGGCCAGCCACTGCGCGCTTTCCATCGCCCATGCCTTCTGGTCAATACCTACGTTGTATACGCCCGGTACGTCCAGCTCCTGGTCCACCGAGATTACAATAATATCCTGGTCCAGGGCTTCCTGGAGTGTGGCATTCAGGCCGTTCACATCGCCGGGGTTAACCAGGATGGCGTCCACTTCCTGGGCCATCAGGTTCTGCAGCTGCTGGATCTGGCCGGCCACATCGGTGTCGGCGCTTTCAATCACCAGCTCTGTTGTCAGACCCATATCCATGTATTCTTCGTTCACTTCAATCAGTTCAGCGATCATCTGTGTGCGGTATTCGCTGCTGATGAACGGGTTGGAAATACCAATTGTGAAAGGTTCACCCATCGCTTCTTCCTGAACGAAAAACTGCTGAACTTCGTCGTCAGTCATGATGTCATCGAGCAGGTAGGCATCCGGCTGGCCTTCACACATCGCCAGGCCTTCATCCAGGTTCTCGGACGTAATGACTGCCGCAAGCGGAATAACGAATGACAGGCCGTTCACGCCTCCAAGCTTGGTCTCATCGACCTCTTTGCCCATCAGCATGTTTACGGCTATCCGCAGACCGGTCGGGGATACACCGGGATGGTTCGCAACAGCAATGCTGTCGAAATCCGGCTGCATCTCAAGTGCTTCTTCCCACAACCGCAAGAACTGGCAGCGGCCTTCACCTACACCCTGCGGCCATTCCGCCGGGTTGGCTGCCATCACTGCCTGCAGTGCGCCGATCGCCATACCATCCTGTGTCCAGTAGCCATCCAGGTTCGGGTAGGAAGCCAGGAAGTTGGACATAACCTGCTGTCCGGTGGCCTCATCCCATTTACCTGTATCGGTCGCCAGCACATTGATGCCGGGGTACTCGGCAAACACTTCGGCTACACCTTCCATCCGGGCTACGTTCGCCGGATGTCCGGGGAAACCTTCGATCTGAACGATGTCGCCTTCGCCGCCCAGCTTGTCAGCCAGCCACTGCGCGCTTTCCATCGCCCATGCCTTCTGGTCAATACCTACGTTGTATACGCCCGGTACGTCCAGCTCCTGGTCCACCGAAATAACGATGATACCCTGAGCAATAGCTTCTTCGAGTGTGGCGTTCAGCCCATTTACATCGCCGGGGTTAACCAGGATGGCGTCCACTTCCTGGGCCATCAGGTTCTGCAACTGCTGGATCTGGCCGGCCACATCGGTGTCGGCGCTTTCAATCACCAGCTCTGTTGTCAGACCCATATCCATGTATTCCTGGTTGACTTCGATCAACTCGGCGATCATCTGTGTGCGATATTCGCTGCTGATGAATGGGTTGGAAATACCAATCGTAAAGGGCTCTGCGGAAGTCTCTTCAACGACTTCGGCATCTTCAGCATCTTCAGCATCTTCGGCAGGAGCAGCTTCCTCTTCTGCTACCGGCTCGTCCGAAACATCGGTTGCTGCGGGGCCGCAGGCGCCTAACACCATGGTCATGATGATCAGGACGCTCAGCATAGCAAGCAATTTCTTAGACATATGTTCTCCTCTTTTCTCTCAATCTGGGTTCAATTTTGATAACATTACCGCGTTTCCTCTTATAATCACCACCTCCTTGAATTATGCACCCATGGAGTAGGGTACGTTGTCTTCAACTACAAACAGATATTCCAATGCAAGCATGATAGCTCCAACTACTCCTGAATCAGGACCTGTTGAAGAGAAATTGATTGACAGGTTGGATGTTGCCAGCGGCAGGGAGCGTCGGAGTACAGCACGTTTGATAGCGACCAGGAGATGATTGCCAAAGTTGGCTATTCCTCCAGCAATAAAAATGTGAGAAGGATTGAAAAAATTAACCAGGCCTGCCAGTACATCTCCAATCATCTGGCCGCTGCTTCGAATAATTTCAAGCGCAGCTTCATCCCCATCGCGGCAGGCTTCGTTGACATCCGCAGAAGTTAAAACGCCGCCGTTGGCTTCCATCCGACTACGGAGAAAATCGCTTCGGCCCTCAAGGGCCGCCTTGATGGCATTCTCTGCAATTGCCGGGCCGGCTGCCATTGCTTCCAGACATCCCCTGTTTCCGCATCGGCAGATCGGGCCGTTTTTATCCACACAAATATGGCCGATGTCGCCGGCACTTCCATCACTTCCCCGGTGAATTTTTCCATTAGCCATGATCCCGCAGCCAATACCTGTGCCAATCTTGATGACCAGGAAATGATCCACGGCAGCTGCATCTCCGGATCGCTGTTCACCCAGAGCCATGATATTCACATCGTTATCCACTACAACCAGAGCTGACGGGAAAATTTCTTTGAAGAATCTCTTTATCGGAAAGTCTTCCCAATCCGGCATCAGTGGGGGTGCTATGAGAACACCGCGAGAAAAATCTACAGGACCTGGCACCCCGATGCCGATGCTTAATATAAGCTGTGGTGATATGCTCTCTTTTTCAGCGAGGGAAAGGATTAAATCTCTGCAGTGCCCCAGAAGCAGTTGTGGAGCATCCCGCACATCGGCAGGCTCACCTACTCGCTGCAGAATATTTCCATTCACATCCGCGATGGCGATATCGATACTGGTTGCTCCAATATCCACACCCACAATATAACCAAGGTGGTTGTTTAAACGAAGAAGGCGAGGTTTTCGCCCTCCCCTCGAATCACCTTCGCCAACATCTTTCAGAATGCCTTTTTTAACCAGTGAGCCAACTTCCTGAGAAGTTTTTGCCCTCGACCAGCCAGTTACCTGGCTGATCTCCGTTCTCGTCGTCTGGCCATTATTCCGAAGTACTCGCATGACTTCTGCCTCCGCGGCAGGTAATACGAGAGGAGCTTTCAGGAATTCCGATTCCATACCTTAGAAACAACCCTTCAAGTGTGCTTCAAAAAGCGATCGATCCGGCTGGCACATACTGCACCTCACAAACAGCTATCGGCTCAATGTTTTAACTTTGTATGGTTATACAACTAGTATATTCATAATATAACATACTTTGTTCCTGGTAAATACAAAGTTTTCTAACATAGTAACTGAAAAAGGTACAGCAAGCACTCACCGGCCCTATCAGGTCATTCTTTAATAATCTGCGAAATGGCTCCCGTGGTTTTGTGTTTAAGGATGACCTTCAGGTTCCCGTTCGGCATCCGCTCCTCTTTGATAATAAAGTGATCTTCATCATAATCTTCCAGAACCGTCTCGACAGAGGTTGAGACATCTGCGCCGCGCCAGTCCTTGAGGTCGACCGGCTCCCACTTTTTCGTCTCCGCCGCCATGTAACAGGCATCAACGATGGCGTTCACAATATAACCGTCATAGAAGGTTTCCATCGGTGTGCGGCCTTCATCCATGGCATTGAACATATCCATGAACATGGCTACATAACCCAGTGCGCCGATCTCATCCCCAACAGGGAACAACCAGCCGGTATCGCCTTCCGCCTTCTCGGCCACATACCCTCCCTGTCCCACGCTCGAAAACATCTCAAACCCGGTCCGCAGCCAGTGGTTCAGCCATACCGTTCCTTCTGTACCGGAGATTTCATCCCGCAGGTCCATACCGCCGCGGAACGTCCAGCTGACTTCAAACTGGCCAATCGATCCGTTGTCATATCGCACAAGGCCGACAGCGTGATCTTCCGCATCGATAGGGTGCACCTGGGTATCAGCCCAACAGGTCACTTCCAGGGGCCGGTTTTCTTTCCCGATAAAGCTTCGAGCAATCTCAATGCAGTGACAGCCCATATCAACAATAGCGCCGCCGCCGGAAAGTTCCTTGTTCCAGAACCAGTCGCTGTGCGGACCGCCGTGTGTCTCGCGCGACCGTGCCCACAGAACCTTTCCCAATGCGCCGTTCTTTGCTGATTCCAGCGCCTTGAGTGTTTTTGGCGTATACACCAGATCTTCCAGATACCCATGAAAAACCCCGGCTTTTTCAACCGCTTTCAGCATCTCGAGGGCATCATCTGCATTGGTTGCAAGCGGCTTTGTACAGAGTACTGCTTTCCCGGCTTCGGCTGCGAGCAAGGCTGCTTCCTTATGAAGGTAATTGGGCAACCCGATGATCACTGTATCGATTTCTGAATCCTGTACGGCTTCCGCGATACTGTCGGTGTATCGGGGAATACCGAATTCACCTGCAAAAGCCTTGGCTTCATCGATTGAGGAGGCGCATACAATTTTTATTTCATCTTTCCCCCGGAAATTGAGCAAACTCATTGTATAAAAGCGGCCAATTAGTCCAGTACCAAGCATGGCAATCTTATGCATTGTAATCCTCCGGGAAAGTTGAGAATGTTCGAACATTTGCATTATATAGCAGCCCTTTTCATCCGTCAATCTTGCGGACATTCAAACAATAACATAAAATTGTCTTAATGTTCGTATCTTTCGCACTGGAAAGAGGCTTATGTCCCCCTCTCAATTAACGTCTCGTCAGCGTGTACACATCTCCCTGGCGCACGAAGAGCCCGACCGGGTGCCAACAGCCCTCGGCGGCGGCCCTTACGGCCTGGTGGACGATCTGTATCTCAGGATGGTTAATTCTCTCGGCTTGGGTGAGCCGGCTTCCCCTTTCCGCACCGGCCACAGCATTTCCTACATGGACGATCGTTTGCTTGACCGCCTCGGCACCGATATCCGCTACTGCTGGCCCGGCCTTCTTCCCAACAGCCCGATCCACCCCGGCCTCGATTCAGACACCTTCTATGATTCCTACGGACAAATCTGGAAGCGGGCTCTCCCTTATTATTACGCCGGTGATGGTTTGCTTTGTGAAACAAGCAGCATAGAGGATATCGACCGCCTTGTTCATTGGCCTGACCTCAGCGATCCGCGCTGGATGCACGGTGTGGCTGAACGCGCACAACGACTCCACGAAAACAACCAGCACTTTATCACCATGCGCATGATTGCCTCACATGGCCCCTTCCAGACAGCGTGTGATCTCCGCGGTACAGAAAACTTCCTTATGGATATGGTGCTTAATCAGGAATTTGCACAAACTCTCCTGGACAGAGTCACTTCCCTGATGGTCAACCTGCTCAAAGCAGCCATGGAGGCCGGTGGGAAGTATTTCGATATGATAGAATTGCCCGGAGATGACTATGCCGGCAATAACAGCACCATTATTTCACCTGCCATGTTTCAGCAATTTCTCAAACCCTGCATCAAACGTATGGTGAAGGTCATAAAGGAACACAATCAGGAAACCAAAATCATGCTCCACAGTGATGGCGCTGTAACAAACCTGATACCTGATTTTATCGACCTGGGTATCGACGTCATCCACCCGCTGGAGCCTTTACCGGCTACCGACCTGGAGAAAGTCAAACAAAAGTTCGGGGAAAAGATTTCATTTCTGGGCGGAATCGACATCTCCCGGGCCATGCCCGGCAGTAAGGAAGATGTTGCTGCAGAAGTACAGCACCGTATACAGCAGCTCGCAGCAGGCGGAGGATACATCCTGGCTCCTTCCAACCATCTGCAGGCAGATGTTCCGGCCGAAAATGTAGTCACGCTCTTCCAGACTGCCAGAGAGCTCGGCAACTACCCCATCCAGGAGAACGAAAAACGATGACCGAAGAAAACACTCAACTGGAACTGCCATACTCTTCTGTTGACCCTCACAGCCCGATACCGCTTTACCATCAGATTTACCTTGACCTCCGTAGAATGGTTCAGCGGGAGATCCTTTCTCCCGGCGATATGCTGCCCCCCGAATTGGATATCTGTGCCGCATATGGTGTCGGCCGTCAGACTGTGCGTCAGGCTATCGCACATCTTGTCGATGATCAAATGGTGGAAAGGTTCGCAGGCCGTGGAACCTTTGTCCGTGAACAACCCAACTTTATCCAGTTTTTTCTCGACCGCAGTTTCAGCCAGCAGATGCGCGAAATGGGGTTGACCCCGCATTCAAAGGTTCTCAACAAGCAGGCCGGTATTGTTGACAGGGAACTGCCCCCTCTATTGAGCAGCCAGGGTGAACCCTGCCTCACTCTGGAACGTCTGCGGCTGGGAGATAACGAGCCGATATGCCACCAGATCAGCACAATTATGAGCAGCCGCTGTCCCGGTATCGAACAGCAGGATTTCAACAAACAGTCGCTCTATGAAATCCTGGCCACGCGATATGAACTGATTATCAGCCGTATCGATCATGTTGTCCGTGCAGCAGCAGCCGACGGCTATCGTGCGGATCTGCTCCTGGTAGAAGAAGGAACTCCTCTGCTCTTCGTGGGTACAACAACATATCTCGACAACAATGAGCTGGTCGAATACTCTGTCAGTTATTACCGTGCAGATCGATATGAATACAGTACAACACAGACCTACAACAATGATTGATAGCTGCTGTTAATTCGGGGATTCGGCACAGACGCCTCTTTATCCGATGATGGGCAGCTATGTTCCTCCACTGGCCTGGAAACTCGGAACAGGATTGACACCGCCCACTATTCCACTTTTCTTTTTACCTCAAACCCTTATTGACAAAAACCAGCCCGGCCCCTAAACTTATTTAGTTTATCTAACTAAATATACAGGTGCCATTATGAAGTCCTCTGATCTTGGACGATTGTTTTTTAGAATTGACCACCTGCTTCTTGCATGGGCAGCAAGCCAGGCGGATAAACCGTTTTCAATGACTACTTTTTTCGCCCTTGATTTCCTGATCTCAAATGGCCCAACAAGTATGAAAACACTCGCAGAAGGCCTCGATATTACTCCCGCTTCACTCACCGCACTCAGCCAGAAACTCGAAAGTGCCGGTTGGATCGAACGCAAACCGAATCCACATGATAGACGCGGAGCACTTCTCCTGATAACTCCCTCCGGTAGAAATAAACTTTCGGCCGATTACCAGACTTTTCAATCATTCTTTGATCTGCACCTTAATCCCCAGCAGCAGCTAGTACTCACAGATCTCCTCCAGAAGATTGCCGCCCAAAATAAATAACCATAATTCCAGGATGAAAATATATTCCTGACCGAGGCCCCACACATGCAGTCATCCAACACCTACAGCAGACGAAATATCGGCTTTATCTTTATCGCTCTTTCACTACTGGTCACCACTATCAACGACACAATCCTGAACGTAAGCCTTCCGATTATCGCCAGCGAAATGAACGCAAGCACAAGCGACCTGCAGTGGATACAGAATGCCTACATACTGGTCTTTGCTTCCTTCCTTCTTACAATGGGAACATTGAGTGACCGCTTCGGCCGAAAACGCTTCCTCCTTATCGGCGTTTCATCCTTTGCCATCTTTTCGCTGTTAGCCGGTTTTGCTCAAAACAGCAGCCTCCTGGTCCTTGCTCGTGCCCTGCAGGGCATCAGCGGCGCCATCATCATGCCGTCCACGCTCTCCCTCATCAAGGTCCTCTTCCCCAAACCAGCAGCGAACCGGAAAGCAATCGCAATCTGGAGTGCCATGTTCGGCCTGGGAGTTGGTATCGGCCCGGTCCTGGGAGGATGGATTCTCAGCCTTGATATGTTCTCCTGGAAAGGCATTTTCTACCTCAACATTCCCTTTGCGCTGGTCGCCTTCCTGGGAGCTGTTTTCTTTCTTCCTGAATCAAAAGATCGATCCGCACCTCCCGCAGATATACCCGGAGTAGTCCTTTCCATCCTGACCCTGTTCACACTCGTTTTCGCCATTATCGGTGCCGGCGAAAAAGGCTGGAGTCAGCCCGATATTCTATACAGCCTGGCCGCCTCCATGGTGTTTCTCGGGCTTTTCCTCCTCTGGGAAAGGCACACCAGCCATCCCATGCTTCCCCTGCATTTTTTCAGGAACAGGTCTTTCGCCATCGCCAGCTTCAGCATGGCAATCACACTCTTTTCATTGATGGGTGTATTCTTTTTCATCCCCCAGTTTTTCCAGGGTATCCAGAACTATTCCCCCCTGGAAACCGGACTCCTGATGATTCCACAGGCATTAATCAGTGTTGTTGTTTCACTCTTTTCTCATCGTGTAGTTCGCCGCATAGGGATCAAGCGCTCGATTTCAGGAGGCTTTCTGCTGGGTGCCGCCGGCATCCTGTATCTGGGATTGACCTTGCATGCTGACACCCCGTACCCCCTCATCCTCCTCGGGTTTCTCTTCCTTTTTACAGGCATCGACACCGCCATGCCCGCCGGCACTATGTCCATTATGGGATCCGTGCCCGAGGAAAAAGCCGGTGTGGGTTCTGCCATGAATGAAATGACCGCCCAGATAGGTGCAGCGCTCGGCATAGCCGTCATGGGAGCGGTTGTAAATCGAACGTACCTGGAGCATGTCCAGGCCTTTGGCACTCAGCTCAATCCCCAACTCCTGAAAACAGTCGAAAGCAGTATCTTCAGCGCCCGTACCGCCCTTCAGGAATCCGGACTGTCCAACACCAGCACAGTAATAAACGATCTCTCCAACGGATTCGTTCAGGGGCTCAACAACAGCATGCTTCTGGGAAGTGCCCTCATGTTTGGCACAGCGGTCCTGACAGCCACTTTGCTGCCTGAAAAACTGGAGGTGATACCAGGCAAACAGGACGATCCTTAACAGGGCTCAAACCACCCGGGTATCTGTACTGCTCCATTCTCAGGTTCAAACTGTCCCAACAACCGGGTTGCGGTTTTACTGCCCCTCCCTGCCAGATCACATACGGATAGAAGAAACCTCCAATCTTAGGATTATCCTTTTTTCAAAGGCAGAAGACTATTGCAGACCTTTCCGGTCTTTTTCGGTTATATTTTAACCAGGCCGCCCTTCTACATTCCCAGGACCAGGCCTTGACGGAGGTATTACCATGGACCGAAGGAACTTTTTACGCTCTCTGGCTCTGCTGGGAGGCAGCCTCTCAATCCCGTCCCTGCTTCAGGCATGCGGCTTGCTCCCGGAAAAGCCTGAATCAGTTCAACCAACTTCATCCCCGTCCTTTACGCCAGAACCAGTTAAAACAGCTGCTCCCCAGGTGCAGCAGGAAGAGCCCTCACCAACACCCACAGAAGAAAACGGTATTGCCCGGGTAGCACTGATACGAACCACTGATCGGGTTCAGGGGATCCGAAGAGCAGTACAGCTGCTTGGGACCAACCCCGCTTCTGGAAAGAATGTACTGTTAAAGCCCAACTTCAACAGCGCAGACCGTGCCCCCGGATCTACACACAACGACACGCTGGAAACCATGCTGGAACTCCTGGTCGAATGGGGCGCTGCTGCCGTCACGATCGCTGATCGAAGCGGTATGGGCGATACCCGACAGGTTATGCAGCAGAAAGGCATATTTTCCCTGGCAGAAAAATACGGCGCTTCTGTTCAGGTTCTGGATGAGCTGTCAGACAACCAAATGACGCTGATCACATCACCCGACTCACACTGGCAAAATGGATTCCCGGTTCCGCAAATGCTGCTGAATTCAGAGTGTGTGATCCAGACCTGCAACCTGAAAACCCATGGCTACGGCGGACATTTCACCATGTCCCTTAAAAATTCAGTCGGTTTCGTGGCAAAACATTACGGGGGATACAACTACATGACAGAGCTGCACAGCAGTCCGGATCAGCGAAGGATGATCGCCGAGATCAACACTGCCTACAAGCCGGCTCTAGTAGTCCTCGACGGCGTTCAAGCCTTTGTCACCGGCGGGCCTCATGCAGGCACACTTGCTGATACAGAGCTCATCCTGGCAGGAACCGATCCTGTCGCCATTGATGCAGCAGGCGTTGCTGTATTGCGGCTGTTCGGCACTACACCGGAAGTAAGCCGTGGACGTGTCTTCGAGCAGGAGCAAATTGCCCAGGCAGTTGAACTCGGGCTGGGCGTGGAGTCCCCCGATAAAATTGCTCTTATCACTGACGATGAGGAGGGTGCAGCATACGCAGAACGTATCCAGGAAGTATTGGCGGCTTGAACAAAAAAAGAAATCCCGGGATTCCTGTTTTTACTTCACCCCACCCATTACCATCCGAAATTTCTGCACACCGAACTCCAGAACTTTTCCATAATGGGCTTTATACAATGCAATTATCCGTTTTTTATTCTCGGACGGGAGACTCAGTACGGCTGAAAAAAGTAAACTCCTGAATTGCTGCAAGTTTGAACAAGAACTACTTCCCCTCTATCAATTACCCTGGATCGATTCAAATCTTACTCACCCTTCTCAACCCCTTTCAAATGGGTACTAATTGGATCAGATACTCTGGTTCTAGTCCGGCAACCCTCTTTTGGTTATGATTGTTTCCTATTGTTATTAAATCTCCCATATGCTATGTTTGAAAAATCTTAGTTTCCTTTCAGGTATGATCCCTAATCAGGAGTTGAATATAATGCCCAAACTGGCAAAAGCTCACCGGAGTCGTGTCCTTCTGATAGTATTTATTACATCTCTCCTGATTCTCACCATCGTTGCCTTTTTCCTGTTGCCTGGCATTATAGATACTGCAAACACAAGCCCAACTGCGCGTATAGTGGTACTCCTCGATAATTCTTCCACTTCTCTATCCTGGCCGATAAACACCGCCCTGCCTGTATCAGGCAGCGTATATACATATCAACCGCTTAAAAGTCTCGATCTGTGGGTTAATGGAAATCTGATCGAGAGCCGCGAGATTTTAATCGACCAGGGCAAGCAAAATTTTGAGTTTTCCTGGCAGCCGGATTTTATCGGCAGTTATTCAATCTTCGTAGAGGCTGTCGCCTCAGATTTACAGTCTCAGACATCCTCTGCAATCCGGGTGGATGTTATCCCAACCGGATTGCCGCTGGTGTTATTCACGGTCGAACAGGATGAGAGCCCGGCTTCGATTGCAGCCAGATACAATGTTTCCACAGAAAGTCTGCTTGATGCGAATCCCGGAATGGACGAAAACACCCGGCTGCCGGCCGGCGAAAACATTCTGATTCCATTGTTCTCCACAAATCCGGTATCCCAATCTGTGCCAAACAATCAGGTTTTACCTCTCAATGGAGATGCTCTTGAAGCGCAGTTACAAACAGACGCGCCCACCCTGATTCAAAAGATCAGCTCAGGCTTTAATCCGGCAGATGCCCCTCCCGAAGCTCCGCTGCTGGAAGCTTTTCTATCTGAAGAGAACGGTGAGTGCCGGGCAAATTTGGAAATCATGGATTTATCAAATTCAGAGGACGGTTTTCGGGTATACCGCCTCAATCCTGGAACAGGATTATTCGAAGTGGTTGCCACTCTCGAGAAAATCACGGATGGAGAACCCAGAACGTATTCCGAACCGATTTATGGAAAACAACTCAACTATTACCTTGGCGCTTATAACCAGGCTGGTGAAACAACAAGCCAGCCGGTTTTCCTTCAAATCGATTCCGCCATCTGCGCTCTGGACAATCCCAGCGGTTTGTTAGTCAACAATAACGTCCTCCAGATCCCTGAAAATGTTGATTCCCTTTACCTCTACTACTCGATAAATAATAACAACTGGCAGCGGATACCTGCAATCCCGGACTGGTTCCTCACATCAGAGGACAACCTCTATGATTTGACTTCCTTCCTGGGCAACCTCGATGAACTCCCGCCTAACAGCATTATCGACATGGAAGTCTGGGGCTGGCAAGGGAATGATCTCAGCCTCCTCGGCAGGCTTCATTATGAGGTCAACAATTCAGCCCTCTGGATTTGCAGCCAGGCCAGTGCGTGTAAACAGGGATCTGGTTGGACTACAGAATATTCAATCAATTCAGAAAGCGAGACTTCTGACCGCCAGCTTCAATGGACCACGAATGCTTCCCAGGCGGATTCCGGAATCTGGCAGGTATCCTCACTCCCCTTCCCCAACGAGATTTCTCTGGATCCGCCCGGATTGCTGCTTTCCGGCTCAGCTGGAGAAGCTCTCCCGGGGCCGGCCGGTGAAGAATTCAATCTTGATTTCCGTGTGTTGGACGGACTGAGAAACGGTGAGCCCCCTCAACCCTCCTCTCCGGAGGAAGCGCAGGGGTTGGAATGGCTTTTTCCATCCCTCCAGCCTTTTTCTTACGAATCGCCTTCCAGTGTATGGCTCTCCAACGGATTGCCTTCCTACTCAGCACCATTTTATATCCGCGTCATCCCTATGTCCGGGAACCAGATTGCCGGCAGCACCTCAAACACGGTCCTTGCCTATTTCCAGCCTTATCAGGAAAGTGATAACCCCCTCATCCCAACTGAGCCGCTGCCGCCCGACATTTTAGAGGTTGAGATCGTTGATTTTACAACCATCACACCCCCATCCCTTTCCTGGGGATGTGTGGTGATCAAAGACATAGACCACGACACTTTTGTAAACGCCCAACCGTATAATACGGATGTTGAAGAAGATTATAATAACTACCGGAATGCCATGCTCAATGGCACCCCCATCTGCCCATCCAGCTATCAAGGAGTGGGGGAACCACCCTGGTATGAATCCATGTGGGATACGTTATCCAGCGCAGCAAGTTGGTTCAGTGGAGTCTATAACGATATTAAAAGCGCTGTCATTGATGTTGTCGCCCAGGCTCTGGACGCGCTTCCTCTGATGGAATGTGATGCTTCCTGCCGTTTCCTGCTGGAACAGGGTTTGAACGCCGGCATGGTAGCCCTGGGAATCCCTCCGGAGATTCCCAACCTCGAACAGCTGACCGATCAGGGAATGGACTATCTCATCCAGGCAGCAGTTGAAGAAGCCGGGATCAGTTGTGATAGTGATTGTCAACAGATTCTGCGAGATGGAATAAAACAAATGGCAGAAGAAACCCGGCAGGAGCAGGTCAATCAATTATGCACAAATATGGAAGAATCCCACCGGAACGGTAAAGAACCCCTGTGTCTGCCTGCGGGGATTACCGCTGCTCCAGCAGCAGCTTCTACCACCCAACCCGCCGAAATCACCATAGAATTTTCCCGGAAGCCGGGGACGGAAGATGTTTCCGAGGCCGATCTGGCCCGCTACAACCTGGAAATTGCTTTTCCGGCAGTGAATAATTCCTACCCCGAGGGTCTTAGAGTTCAGGTTAATACCGGTTTTTATGAAGGTGGTTATAGCGTTACATCCTATTCCGAATACCTGCCCCTCGATGCACCACTCTCTGGATCGATGTTCAGAACAATTAGCACCCATCCCCCGATCCCTGCGCCAGGCGAATCACAGACCCTGACCTTTACCCTGACACCAACCGATTACTGGCTCCCGGGTCACAAGGACCTGATTCAGGAGGAAGGTGGCTTTGTCCGTTACAACGATTATTGGGTATTCTACGACGATGCAGAAATGACCATTTCCGCTTCCATCCTGTGTGTACAGCATTCAACAGTCGATTATGACAAGATCCTCCCCTGTGGTGGAAGCGATCAATTGGAACGTACACTCTCACGGGATGCCGACTGGCATTAGCAGCGAAAGGAAACGGATCATGAAACGATTAACTATACCTGGAACCTCGATGTTCACCTTCCTGATGCTTATGGTGATGTTTCTTTCCAGCTGCAACCCGACCACGCCAACACCAGAAACAGTTGCTGGGCCCTCTGCGTGGATCGACAAACCATTAAATAATACCGTTCTGGCGTTGGCTCCCGTGGAAATCCTTTTCCACGCGGGCAGCAACACCCCGATTACCGCAATAGTCCTCGAGATTAATGATCATGTGATATTTGAAGAAAGCAGCGGCCTTCCTGCCGAGGCTCTTGTCTCAAGCTCGTTCATCTGGAAGCCGGATGCTGAAGGAGAATATCTCCTTAAAGCCCGTGCGCTTGATTCAAGCGGTGTTTGGAGCGAGAACGCAGAAGCCCTGCTCAGGATCGGACTCGATCCCACCCGGACTGCTTCACCCACAGCCACATCAACAGGCACACCAACAACAACTTTAACGCCCACTCCTGATCTCAATCGACTCCTGGCGGGCTTATGGGTGGACCCACACCAGGTTTATAATGGAACCTGCGGTCAGAACCGGATATCTTTCTATGCCCAGGTAACCACTCCATTGGAAGTGAAGTACCTCTACCTGTTCGTACGTTTACAGGACGCTGCCAGCGGTGAGCAAACTACCTGGAACGAAGGTTTTTCCATGAACCCGTCCAACTCAACGGATGGAGCCTATTCCTATACACTGCCGGTATCAGCGATCCCCAACAATGATGCTTTTAATAGCGCTCTGATCCAATATCAGCTTGTGGGTGCGGCAGGGAATGGGGACATTATCGGACGCAGCTCAACTTTCAGTGATATCGCTCTGGCAAAATGCGGGTTTAATTTTCCCCTTATGCTGTCAACACCGAATATACCATCGTTGCTGCCATTTCCCAGCAACACTCCGGAGGTTATAAGATAATTTTTCCTGGCGGCTATAACAGCCTCTGGCAACTTCCAACCGATCGTCGTCTCTGATTGGAGTGTTATGGGCTGTTGACTGAGAAATATTCAGCTGAAGTAAAATAAATATCCCCTGAACACGCTGTCCCAATCCAATACTAAAGAGAAGATTCCGGTTTCTTTACCGGAATCTCTTATAAATGAAATGTATTGGAAATGATTTTTTTCAATCACTCGATAGTCTGTGACCGCTGCCGGATTTTGGAGACAATAAAGACCACTACCACCAGCACACCAGCCACGAGCACAATGTCCTGGTACACCTCGACCCATTCCACAACCTTCCCCCACTGCGGGCCGAGCAATTTACCGGCATAGGCAAGGATAAAATTCCACAGGGAAGTGCCGATCACTGTGTACAGGAGAAACTGCGGCATCTTCATTCGTGCCAGACCGGCTGGTATCGAGATCAGGCTGCGCACAATCGGAACCATCCTGCCAAAGAAGATCGCGGCTTCGCCATGACGCTCAAAAAAAGCCACTGCTTTGTCGAAGTCCTCAACCGACAGCAGTGCCCAGCGGCCGTACTTTTCTACAAATACACGCAGCCGCTTTTCACTAACCCAGTAACCCAGGCCGTAAAAGAACAGGGCGCCGGAAAGGGCGCCAACCATCGCCCACAAAATGATCAAAACCATGTTGAAGTCGCCGCTGTTGGTCAGATTTCCGGCCAGAGGAAGCACAACCTCCGAAGGAATCGGTGGAAATACATTCTCAAGGAACATCACCAGCACCAGCCCGGGATACCCCATTGTGCTTATTACTGATTCCGTCCAGATTTTGATTGCGTCAAGCAGTGCGCCTAGATCCATCATTTTTCTCCAGATGAGTACAAATTTCCACCATTTTACTGTCTTTTCATGAATGAAACTTTATTGTTCGGCTGCCAATCAACCCAAGTCTCCATCCTGCTGAGCAGGCTGCACATTTATCAGACATGGCGCAGCGGTTGAGATGTCAGTTCCCTGTATAGACAGCCTGCTTATTATACATGCTGGCAGAGCCATGTGAAGGTTGAATTTTTGCTGAACCAGGACATATGCATACTAAAAAGAAGCGATCAAATGATCGCTTCTTTTTATATATCG
>Ga0272441_10005550_pt1 | contig 21826 bp, 12 predicted proteins | sample SSMProp6N_FD_193582 | JGI IMG/M metagenome (GOLD analysis project Ga0272441, IMG submission 193582) | Marine sediment archaeal communities from Little Sippewissett salt marsh, Falmouth, MA, United States - SSM-Prop-6N | ecosystem: Environmental > Aquatic > Marine > Wetlands > Sediment ... | reverse complement strand
CGAGCTGGCAACGGATGTGGGTGAAACCCTGCTCGATGCGGGCGCGGGCGTCGTCGGCCATGGCCTCGGGCGAGCTGCCGCCGCAGTGGACGTAGACGGCGGCGGCGGCGCGGCACTTGCCGCCCCAGAGCTGGTAGCAGGGCATTCCGGCCAGCTTGCCCTTGATGTCCCAGAGCGCCATGTCCACACCGCTGATGGCGTTGTTGAGGACGGGTCCGTTCCGCCAGTAGCCGTTGACCATGGCCGCCTGCCAGATGTCCTCGATGTCGCGGGGGTCGCGGCCGAGGACGAAGGGGCCGATGTGGTGGTCGATGGCGGCCTGGACGGCGAGGTGTCGCTGGGTGAAGGTGGCGCAGCCGAGGCCGTAGAGGCCGGGCTCGCTGGTGGTGACCTTGACGACGACGAGCCTGGCTCCGCGCGGCTGGGTGAGGAAGGTCTGGACGCGTTCGATCTTCAGGGTTGGCATCGATGCGTTCCCCGGTGGGTACAGGCGAAGCGTCGCGAAACGGGTCGGGCGGGCTCACACCCAGATGCCGGGCGGTGTGAGTTGGGCGGTGAGTCCGCCGTCCACGTAGAGGATCTGTCCCGTGATGTAGGCTGCGGCGTCGGAGGCGAGGAAGGCCACTGCGTGGCCGATCTCCTCGGGCTCGGCGCGACGGCCGAGGGGGATGCGGCTGTTCATCTGGCGTTCGTAGTCGGCGCGTCGCGGCGAGGGCGGGCGGTTGCGCGTGGCCCCTGGCGCCACGGCGTTCACGCGGATGCCCATGGGCGCGAGGTCGAGGGCCATGGAGCGGGTGAGAGCGTCGATGGCTCCCTTCGAGGCGTCGTAGCCGGCGAGCCGGCGATGGGCGCGCAGCCCGCCGACCGACGAGATGTGGACGATGCAGCCGCCGCCGCGGTCGGCCATGTGGCGCACGGCGAGGAAGCTGGGGCCGTAGACCATCCGCACGTTGGCCTCGAACGAGGCTCGGTAGGCGTCCTCATCGAGTTCGTTGAAGGGTCGGGAGTGGAGGAGTGCGGCGTTGTTCACGAGCAGGTCCACACGCTCGCAGCGGGCCACCGCGGCGTCGACCACGGCGCGGGCGCCATCGGGCGTCGAGAGGTCGGCGGCCACGAACACGGCGTCGGCTCCCGCCGAACGGAGTTCCTGGGCAAAGGCCTCGCCCCTGTCCGCCGACCGGGCGGCGAGCACGAGCCGCATGCCCTGGCCGGCCAGCACGCGGGCGATGCCGCAGCCGATGCCTCGGCTGCCCCCGGTGACGATGGCGGCCCTGCCCGCCAGTCCGGGGTACTTCGCCTGCTCGGCCCTCGGATCGGGCTCGGCCGTCATGCTCGATTGCCCCCGAAACGGGAGGTGCGGAGAGGTTCCTGCGCGGCCGTTCCCCGCGGGACCGGCGCGTCGCCAGATTCTAGCTTGTGGCCTGCGATTCTGCAATCGCGGGTCCGGGGCGCGCAAATCGGCCCGCGGCACTTGATCTACCGTGGCCGGACTGTATGATTGAGGTTCACGGGAGGGGCTTTTGCGCGCCGTGGCCGGATCCACGCTGCTCGGCGGGGTCGGTATATGCCAAGTGAGAGGGCAACTCAACGGCGAGGCCGCGCAGCAGTTGTGCTGGCCCTGTGCGCCGCATGCCTGCCCGCAACCGCACACGCCGACTGGCAACCGTGGCGCGGTCGCAGCCAGGAAGTGCAGTACTCCAACGAAGAGTTCAAGCGGCTCGACACCTTCGAGGCCCACACCCTGACGAAGGCCGACAAGGTGTTCGTCGGCAAGGACTACAAGCGTGCGGCGGCGGAGTACGACAGCTTCGTCCTCGAGTTCCCCCGCTCGAAGGCCATCGCCTACGCGCTCCTGCGCAAGGCACGCTGCCTGCAACTGATCAAGAAGCGCTTCGAGGCCGTCAAGGAATACCGCGAGGTCCTCGACTACTTCCCCAACGCCGTGAGCTACGCCGCGCCCGCGCTCTTCTACACCGGCCTGTGCCACTGGGAAAACGCCGACGAAGAGAAGGCGATGCAGGCGTGGGCCAAGATGGCGGCGGACGAGGACTACAGCAGGCACCCGCTGGCCGCCTGGGCGATCAACAAGCTCGCCGACCATCTGGCAACGAGCGACGAACTGGAGAAGGCCATCGGCCACTACAAGCAGGTGGCCGTGGACTTCCGCCGATCGAGCCAGAGCGCGGCCCGCTACGCCATCGACAAGGTGATCGCCTACTACGTGCGCACGGCCCCCGACGAGCCGGCGCTCCGCGCCTTCTACGAGAAGGTGGGCACTTTCAACCACAGCCCCCGCAAGATCCGCGACGAGACCCTCCAGAGCCGCGACTACTGGCGCGTCGTCCGCGACCACATCCGCCGCAACAGCCGGTTCACCGATAAGGAGGCCTCCCTCCGCGAGCGCTACTTCCGCTACTGGGCCGGCCTGATGGACGGGAAGTTCGCCGACTGGGACGACTACCAGATCGAGCTCGCCGGCTACATCCTGACCTACGAGAAGAACGTGGCGAACTGGATGCAGCGGCTCGACAACCAGTTCAAGAGCCACCAGAAGCCTGGGGACTACGATCGCGTGATCCAATGGATCCGCGTCTACCGCGCTCACAAGCCCAAGGTGATGCAGTACTACAACCTGCTCCAGTTCGCCAAGATGAGCAACAAGCAGATCCGCAGCCTGCTCGGCGTGCTGTTCGACCAGGTGGGCGACGCCAAGCTGGCCACGAGCGTCTTCGGCAAGCTCAAGCTCGAGGACATGCCCGACGCCGAGAAGGTGGGCCTCGCCCACTACCTCTACCACAAGGACGCCGGGCTCGTGAAGATCGTGTGCCAGCACATCGAGGACAAGGAGCTGGGTCTCGCCGAGCTGTTCCGGTTTTACCACTGGGCCAAGGACGCCAAGAACGGCGTGCCCCTGGCCGACCAGGTGGCGCAGATCCCGCGCTTCGCCCAGGAGGCGCTCTACAAGAAAGCACAACTGCTCCACGGGGCCAAGAAGTACAAGGAAGCCATCGCGGCGTACCAGCAGGCCGACAATCCGCCGGACAACCTGTGGGCCATCGCGGACTGCTACGCCAGGCTGGGCCAGCTCGAGCGGGCCGTGGGCCAGCTCCGCGAGGTGGAAGCTTTCTTCAAGGACCACGCCTCCGAGGCCGCCATCCGCATCGCTCGCCTCTACAAGAGCGCGGGCAAGAAGCAGTTGTGTATCGCGGCATTCAGAGGCGTCCTCAAGAAGTATCCCAAGAGCGGCCAGTCGAGCGAGGCTCACCAGCAACTCGAACGCATGGGTATCAGAATAGGGGGAGGCGTCGACGCCAACCACTGACGCCGGCAGCCACGGCAACGCCGGACACCCCGGGTCCCGTACTGGGAACAGGTTAGGAGAAAGGCCCTATGGCACACATGGCCAGACCCCACGCGGCTCCCTCGGACACACGAGTGCGACCCCGCCGTCCGTCGTCCCGGCGGCTCTCGCTGCCGCTGCTGATCCGCGCGGCCTGCATGCTCGCGCTTGCCTGGGGCCTCACCGGTGCCTCAGCCGTCGCGGGCGCCAGGGCGAGGCGGCCCGCCAAGAGCCGTGAGACCGACGCCGCCAAGAAGGCCGCCCGCGAGGATGAATTCGCGGCGCGACGCCTGCTTAAGAGAGCGCAAGACCTCCTGCTCGCCAAGGAGGCCGACCGCGCGGTCAAGATGTTCGAGACCATCATCGAGCAGCACCCGAACAGCGCCACAGCCTTCGAGGCCTACCTCGCGCTGGGCAAGCACTTCATCGAGAAGCGCGAGTACCCGCGCGCCATCAACTACTTCCGCCATCTCAACGCGCTCAAGACGCCCGACGAGGATCTCACGGGACGGCCCGAGGAGATCTACCTCGAAGGGCTCTACCTGACCGGCGTGGCGCACTTCCAGATGCGCCAGTTCGCCGCCGCGTTCCCGATCCTGCGCAAGATCACCAACAACTACCCCAACAGTGTGTGGGCCAACCAGTCGTACTACTATATCGGGATGTGCCACTTCGCACAGAGCAACTGGAACAAGGCGATCCGGGCGCTCAGCCTGGTGGGCACGTTCGTGGACCCCAACAGCCCGACGGTGCAGTATGCCGAGGCGGGCCGCCGCTTCTATGTGAAGATCGAGGACGCCGACCTGCCGGTGCTCCACCGCCTGGGCAAGGAGCTCGAGGTGGGGCTGGCCACGAAGCACGGCGACAAGGAGACGCTCCGCTGCATCCCCCTGGCCGGCGAGCAGGGCATCTTCATCAGCTCCATCGCCACCCAGATCGGCCCGGCGAAGGCCGGCGACAACGTGCTCCAGGTGATCGGCGGCGACCTGATCACCACGCACTACGTGGACGACAATACGAAGCAGGGGGAGAAGAGCGTCCCCCGCGAGAAGAAGGTCCAGGTGGTCTCCACCGCCGCGCTCCGCTTCACCCTCGGCACCTTCGAGTCCAAGGCCTCCGCCGCATTCCTGGGCCAGCCGCTCTTCGTGCTGCTCCAGGACGTCGACCAGGACAGCTCGCCGAACCCCGACGCCGTGGCGGTGAAGGTGGTCTCGCGCTACAAGCAGAGCCGCGAGGACGACGTGGCGGCCGAGGGCCTCACGGCGGCCATCGACTTCCGCCCCGAGGACGAGGTGCGCTACGAGACGCGCGACGAGGTGGTTCTCAAGCTCGGCGAACTGGGCGCCGCGCCCGTCCACACCGGCCGCTTCGGCGGGAAGATGAGCGTGGAGCCCATGCGCGAGGGTCAGCCCATCGACAAGACGGACGCCGTGCTCACCAGTGCCATCGGCGATGAGATCGTCGCCAGCTACGTCGACGAGCTGCACATCGCGGGCAAGGCCCCCCGCGAGGCGCTGGCCACGGTGAACGTCATCGGCGAGATCGACGGGCGGCCGCGGGCCACCCAGAACGTCGTGCCCGATCCCATCCTCAAGGCCAAGAAGAACCTCGTGGAGACCACGGCCTACCTCGAGCTGGCCAAGATCTTCCGCAGCATGGGCCTGGTGAAAGGGGCCAAGGAAAAGGCCGATGAGGGGCTCGAACGGGTCGATACCATCATCCGCATCCAGAGCCCCATCCCCTCCGCACTCAAGGAAGAAGCCTTCAAGCTCAAGTGGGAGCTCTACACCGTCCAGGACGACTTCCCGAGCGCCATCGCCACCTGCAAGCTCTTCAACCGCCTCTACCCCGACTCCCCGTTCGTCGACCAGGCGCTCGTGGGGATCGGCACGATCCGGATGGAGAACAAGGAGTACCGCGAGGCGATCAACGTGTTCCGCCAGATCCTCTCGCTGCCGAACTCGCAGGCGAAGGCCGAGGCGCAGTTCCGCATCGCCGAGGCCACCGAGGCCTCGAGCACGCCGGAGCAGATCGAGGGCGCCATCCAGCAATACAAGCTGTGCGCCGACCGCTACCCCGAGAGCGAGTACGCCGGCCGTTCCCTCGCCAAGCTCGTCGACTACTACGTGAGCACCAAGGACTATGCCCGAGCGGACGACCTGCTCGAGCAGGTCTTCCAGGACTACCCGGATGGGGACTTCCTGGACAGCATGCTCCTCAAGTGGGTGCTCGTGGCCTACCGCATGGGCGACTTCGCGAAGTCCCAGGAGAAGTGCTCGCAGCTCATCTTCGAGTACCCGGCCAGCGCCCACGCGAAGAAGGCCAAGGAGATCCTCCCGCGCATCGAGCGCAAGATCAAGGCCGACACCAAGGAGGGGAAGAGCGAAGAGGGATAGGCGCGCGCCCCACGATCTGAAGCGAACCGTGAGGCCGCGACAGGACACATAGAGACACGACACTCGACCTTCATAGGAGGACAGGTCCAATGGCATCCAGGGCTCACCATTTCCGGCAGCATCGTGGTCCGCGCCGCGCCCTGCGGATCGGCCTTGGCATTCTCGCCGTCGGTGCCGCTGCCCTGCTCGCGCTCAGCGCGGCCGCCCGGGCCGCCGAGGCCCCCACACCAGAGCAGGAGGCCTTCAGCCAACTCCTCCTCAAGATCCAGGCCAACCCCGGCGGCGCCTCGGAAGACGACGTCAAGAAGCTCATCGACACCGGGGAGGGCCTCGGGCGCTCCTACGCCGTCTCCGTGGCCCTCAAGGGCTACCTGGCCCACAATTTCCGCGTCTCGTCCTCGCTACTCCTCAAGGCCGCTGACAACGCGCTGCTGGCCGGCGACTACCGCACCGCCGCCGCGCGCTACAAGGCCTACCTGACCTCGATGCCCAACGGCAACGACACGTCGAAGGCGGCCGCCACCCTCTACATGCTGCTCACCGACTTCCTGGGGGCAAACGACGACGCCTACCAGTTCATGACCCTCCACGGCGAGAAGCTCCGCGGCTCGGTGGCCGCGCGCAAGTTCGACTACTGGTACCTCGACCAGGCCCGCCGCCGGGGCGACACGCCGGCCATGGCCAGGATGCTCCACCTGGTCCTCGCCCAGAACATGCCGCTCGAGCAGGAGCGCCTCTACTTCTGGGAAAGCCTCGACTGGCTCATGGGCGAAGTCGTGAACGGCAACGCCAAGCACTTCGCCGCCCTCCCCTACTGCAAGCGCATCCTCCCCAGGATCCGCGGCGACAAGCGCCGCACCCTCCGCTACGGCGTCCACGTGGCCAACCTCGCGTTCAAGGCAGGAGCCGCCGGCAAGGAGGCCGCTGCCCTCGACCAGGCCTTCGAGCCCGTCGTCGCCGCCGCCAACGCCTACCTGAGCGCCTACAACTCCGCCGAGACCGTCCAGCACATCGTCCACGCATTCACCAATGGCGGCGTCACCGAGCATCTCAACGACGGCGCCTGGCGCGAACAGCTCAAGCCCAAGAGCGAGTTCTTCGTCCAGGCCTTCAACAAGCTCAACGACGCCGAGCGCAAGAAACTCCTCGAATGGCAGGTACGCCATCGCGGCCCCGTGGCCCGCTACCTGGCCACCCGCGAGCAGTGGGCCGAACTGGGCTCCCGCCACGCCAATCTCTTCCGAAGCTGCGACGCCGTGCGCTTCCTCCCCTTCGTCGTCCAGCCCAAGTCCCACGACGTCTACAAGAAGCAGGCCCAGTTCCTCCAGAACGTCGCCTCGGCCGACGCCGCGGTGATCAACGCCATGGCCGCCACGGATCCCAAGGCGTCCGTGGCCGACACCCTGGTGAAGGCACTCGACCAACTGATCCGCCACGACGCGTGGCACCTCGACTTCGGGCACCCCTATGCCCTCTTCGAGCGCCACCTGTGGCCCGCCGCCCGCGACCTGGCCACGCAGGGCGACAAGAAGCCTTCGGACGACGAGCGACGCAAGGCCCTCGTGCACTTCGGCAGGGACGTGCTCGTCAAGTCGCCCGTCGCACTCGACTACCGCGTCGCACAGGCCTACGTCCAGGCCGCGTGGGACCTGGGCAGCGGCGGCGACAAGAACGACAAGTCGGGCATGATCCCCTGCATCGATTCGCTCCAGTGGGTGCCGTACGACCGCAGGGACCGCAAGGAGATCTTCAGCCGCACGTACCAGAACTTCCGCAACTGGTCCAACTGGGTGCGCCGCGAGGCCCGGGCGAAGGAGCCGAAGGTCAAGAAGGAGGCGCTCAACCAGATCGCCCCGCTCGAGCAGGCCTTCCAGCGTGCCCTCGACCCCAACCGCGTGACCCCCGACAAGGCGCCCACCCCCTTCTGCAAAGCCCTCGCACAAGCCATCGTGGCCGAGGACAAGCGGGACAAGAATGGGTTCCTCAAGGCCGCGCGCGAGCTCTACCCGCTCGTGAAGGACTACGAGGCCAAGAAGACCCCCTTCGGCAAGGCCGCCCTGCGCGTGGCGCTCACCAACCGCCAGAACGGCGTCGACAAGATCGACTTCCAGTGCGAGGTCCTGGCCGACCAGCTCAAGACCTTCGCGCCCGGCAAGCCCAACGACCGCATCCGGGCGGTCGCGGACACCGTGGTGAAAGTCCAGGGCGACAAGGGCTGGTGGCGCGTCCCCAAGCAACAGATGGCCCGCACCCTGAAGCTCAACGCCCTGTTCGAGAAGGCCAACCTGGACCTGCTGGCGAAGAATCAGTTCTCGCCCACGCTCTTCGACTGGTTCCGCGGCACCCGCCAGGGCGACCACTGGAACGAGAAGCAGCGCGGCGAAGCCGTCCTCGCGAAGATCATCGACCAGAAGGTCTTCCACAAGAGCCCCTATCGGCCCCACGAGAGCGTCTCCAGCGCCACGTGCGGCTACATGTGGCTCGTGCGCAACGAGTTCCCCGGCCTCAACGCGAAGTACCCCGTGGAGAACTACTTCGACGACATGTTCGTGGAAGAGGCCACGCGCACGAACCTGCTGGACTGGCGCTACTGGGAGTATGGCCGCGACGAGAAGAAGAAGGTGGCCAATGCCGCGGCGAAGATCCTCCAGCAGTTCGACCGCCTGCCCCTGGGCTACCACGAGGACAAGGTGGTCTACAACCGCAACGACTACTGGAACTGGCAGGCCCGCGCGCTGGGTGCGGAGGCCGCGGTCCGCGACGCCATGATCGCGAAGATCGAGAGCACCTACGGCAAGACGCGCTTCGACACGTATGCGATGGGCCGCGCCTACTTCAGCACCCAGGCCGATGCAAGCACCCCCGGGGGCCGCAAGCAGTTCTTCGCCCGTCTCGCCCCCTATCTCGAGCGCGTGCGCCAGTCGCCCGCGCGCGTCTCGCCCCCGTACCTCGGCCAGATCGAGAAGCTCGGCTCCCCGCCCAAGCTCACCAAGCAGGAGCTCGACGTGCTCCTGAGCATCTTCCCCGACTGCGTGCCGATCTGGTGGCCGTCCAACTGGCACTTCGAGACCCTCGCGGGCACGCTGGCCAACGCCCTGGTCGGCTCAGAGCGCCAGGCCGACCTCTACCGCCTCATCCCGCACCTCTGGAGGATCGCGCGCGACACCCGCAACACCCAGCTCCAGAACGATCTGACCCGCCTCGCCCTCCAGCTCGTCGAGGCCGAGCAGTTCGACCTGGCGCTCATCACCGCCTCGGTGGGGCTCGACCTGGTCAAGAACGCCCTGCCCGACGACGCACGCGGCAACCTGGTGGCCGTGCGGTCGAAGACGCTCTCGCAGATCGGCGGCGTGATCCCCGTCAAGCGCGACGACAAGCGCTACCCCATCTATGCCGCCCAGGCCGCCTATCTGACCGGCAAGTACCAGAGCGCCTGGGAGCTCTACCTGAGCCGCCGAGCCCTCGTCGAATCGATGTTCAAGGAGCTCGACCCCACTTTCTCCATCTGGCTCATCGACCACAACACGGCGGTGGGCGACTTCGACGCAGCCGAGGCCCTGGCCCGCAAGATCATCACGTGGTTCGACTCCGTGGCCGATGGCTTCCAGCCCGAGGTGCGGGCGCGCCTGCTGCTCTCCTACGCCAACATCGCGTTCGCGCGCAAGGAGTACCCACGCGCCCGTGCCCTCTACGAGCGCATCGCGGCGGCCGCGGAGTTCGAGGGCACCCGTGCCCACAGCGACGCGCAGCTCCGCGTGGCCGAGGTCGAGCGCCAGACCCAACGCTACACCGAATGCGTCGAGCGCCTCGAGCGGCTCGCCCGCAGCAAGGACCCCTACGTGCAGGCCGAGAGCTACTACCAGCTCGCGCTCGTGAAGTTCGACCAGGAGGAGTACCGCGAGGCCCTCGACAACGTGGAGCAGGTGCTCACCCGGGTGCCCGACCACGCCAACGCGAAGATCCTCGAGGGCCGCACGAAGGTCAAGATGCGCAAGCTCGAAGAGCCCACCGAGATCCAGGTGGGCACCGTGACCCGCAAACGGTTCATCGTGCCCGGCAAGCCCCTGAAGGTGAACCTCGAGGACCGCAACCTCGCGGTGGTGGGCAAGAGCGCCAACATCGAGATCCGCGCCTGGTCGGACTCCGGCGATGAGGAGATCTTCAACCTCATGCCCTTCGGCGACTCGAAGACGAAGTTCCGCGGCCAGGTCCCCACTGCCCTTGCCCCCGTGGCCAAGGCCGACGGCACGCTCCAGGTGGTGGGCAAGGACGTGGTCCACTACGATTTCTCGGACCCGTTCAAGAAGGAGCACAAGATCGCGCTGAGCGCCCCGCAGGCGCTCAACGTGGCCGCGGACGCCGAGCTCTTCGTCTCGAGCGGCAAGATCCTCAGCAAGGAGGAGCAAGAGGCCAGAGCACTCGAGGACATGATCCGCAAGCGCCTCGACACCGACGAGCCCAAGCAAGAGACCGCGCTGAGCACCGTGCGGCCCGAGAACCAGATCAAGCCAGGCAACACGTTCAACGTCCGAGTCATCGACGCCGACCGCAGCGCGACGAAGGGCAAGGACAAGATCACCGTGCGCGTCGCCACATCGAGCGGCGACACCATCGCGGCCGCTGGCGTCGAGGAGACGGACACCCACAGCGGGGTGTTCGAGGGCACCGTGCAGACGTCGAGCGGCCAGGCCGTGGCGTTCGCCTCCGACTCCGACGACGGCAAGGAGCCGAACTTCGTCGTCTCCAAGAAGGACTACCCCGCCTGGGTCGCGCTGCCCGACAACATCCGCCCCAAGACGTTCAGCATCGATCTCAACGACAACGTGGCCCTGGGCAAGATGACGATCACGGCCAACGTAGCGGGCCGCAAGCTCAAGAAGTTCGCCCTCCAGACATCGCTGAACAGCCGCGACTTCGCGACCGTGGGCACCTGGCCCGACACGTTCACCCCCTGGGATGGCTCGCTGACCCTCGAGCTCGTGAAGTTCGGCAACGAGAACCGCGGCCCGGCCAGCGCCGCCGACTTCGCGAAGTACCTCGACACCGGCTACATCGCCGAGGGCACGCCGAAGTTCAGGGCCAAGCCCAAGTCCCTCGCCTTCAAGTTCGACCATGGCGTGGCCGGCCAGGCGGGCAGGATGCAGCTCGCGGGCGAGCGCGAGGGAAGCTGGTACATCGCCCACGTCTACGGCGCCTTCTACCAGCCCGTGCGCAAGACCCGCATCTTCGAGATCGACGCGGGCCAGAAGGTCGACAAGAGCATCCGGTACGTGCTCCTGGTCGACGGCCAGGAGGCCGAGACGGACACGAAGTTCCGCGGCTCGCTCGGCAAGGGTGTGCACCGCATCGACATCTACATGTCCGCCACCCGCAAGGCGAACGCGCAGTTCCAGCTCATGACGGACGTGGATCAGCCGCCTTTCGTTGAGCCCGTCTCGCCGGTGATCTTCGACCCCGCCAAGAACCCTCAGATCCGCGCCGGCGTCTACGTCGAGCCCGCCACCATCACGGCGGGCAAGGACAACACAACGTTCGACGTGGCCTTTGCGAAGGACACGCGCGCGCGCGTCATTCGCCTCCTGATGTCGGACTTCGAGACGGACGCCCCGGCGATCAACAAGATCACGCTCGCGAACGCCGCAGGCGAGACGGTGCTGCCCACCAAGGAGGACTTCCTGAGCCTCCGCAAGAACCAGGTGCTCGAGATCGTGCCTGGCGACCGCATCACGGTGACCTACGAGGACCCCAAGGCGATCACCCCGGGCGCCGAGCAGCACGAGGCGTTCCTCACGGCCACGTTCAGCAACGCCACGCTGAGCGCGAGCTTCGTCGAATACACCATCGACGGCCAGGGCGAGCGCAAGGCCCGCTACATCCCGATGCGCCGCTTCAAGGCAGGCGACAAGGTCAGCGTGTTCATCCAGGACCCCGACTGCGACGTCTCGGATAAGCAGGACACGGTGACGTTCACGGCTCGCACCAGCGAGGGCAAGCCCGCGGAGTTGCCCGCCCTCGAGACCGAGGAGCACTCGGGCATCTTCATCGGAGCCGTGTTCCCCATCGCCGCCGACCCCAAGCGCGAGACGGAGCTCAAGGTGGCCGAGGGCGACGACATCATTCTCGCCTACACGGACAAGGAGAACACCGATCCCGGCATCCCTTGGACCCGCACGTGCATCGTGGAGCAGACGTGGTATGAACCGCCGGAGCTGCGGATCTACGAAGTAAGCTCCACGCCGCTCACCGAGGAGGAAAAGCAGGAACTGGCCGATACGGAGGGAGACGAGGCTTCGCAGATCGAGGAGGTCGTGCCCGTCACCCACAACATGCTCGCGGCGTGGCCCGAGCGCCCCGATCCCGCGAAGCCGACCCCGATCCTCATCAACGGCCCCTTCATCGTCGAGGTCATCTTCCCCTATATCGCCCAGTCGCCCGAGAGCACGGCCACGCTCTACGTGCAGACGTCCAGCGGATTGAAGGCCTACGGGAAGGCGCCGGAGGGTGCGTTCGACATCAAGGTGCAGGGCACGCTCAAGCTTGCCTCGCAGCCCAGCGGCGCGCCCAACGTGCCTCCGCCGCCTGGCTACAAGACCCTGCTCGTGCGCAGCAACCCCTACGCGGCCGACGCCCTGGACGACGGGCGGTTCACCTTCCTGGTGCCCATGGAGCTCGGCAAGCTCCCGAGCACATCGCTTGCCACCGTGGAGCCGGACGATGCGGCCGAGGAGCCGCCATCGCTGAACATCAAGGGCACGGACGTGCTCACCGTGGCCGTCGAGTACAAGGACCCCGAGGGCAAGGCCCACTGGGCCGTCCAGAAGGTCAGCCTCGGCGCGGATGCCTTCTTCGACACGATGGACCGCCGCTACCGCGAGAGCATCGACGGCATCTACGTCGGCGAGACCCTCTACTTCCGCCTCATCGACCCCACGCGCGACGCCTCGGACGAGAAGGACGAGATCGAGGTAGTCGTCAAGACCTCGGCGGGCGCGACCCACAAGGTGCAGCTCACCGAGACGTTCATGCACACCGGCATGTTCAAGGGCCACGCCAAGATCGTCTACAAGGGCGACGAGGCGGAGGCCAAGAATCCCGGCGTGCTGCCGGTGAACTATGGCGACCAGCTCACGGCCACCTACCTGCGGCCGGGCGCCCAGAAGGGCCTCGAGCGCAACGTGGTCGTCCACAAGGGCAGCGACGGCGACGTGGTGCCGTTCACCAAGCGCTTCAAGGACCCCGCCATCGCGGTCCAGACCCAGTTCACCATCGCCGAGGCCTACTTCGAGCTGGCCAAGCGCCACCGCGAGTTGGGACAGGACAGCCTGGCCCGCCGCGAGATCGCCCAGGGCAAGAAGCTGCTCGAGGAGGCCATCCGCGACTACCCCGACACCGAGGCCCGGGCGCAGGCCGACTACCTGCTGGCCGACCTGGCCCTCGAGTTCGCCAACGATGCGAAGAACCCTGAGGACAAGATGAAGTACCACAAGGAGGCCGTCTCGCGGTTCACGGACATCGTGGCCAGCTACCCCGACAGCCCCTACGCTCCCAAGGCCCAGTACAAGAAGGCCCTGGTGTTCGAGAAGATGGGGCTCATCGACCAGGCCTGCGAGGAGTACGTGAAGCTCTCGTACCGCTACCCCGACAACGAGCTGGTGGCCGAGACGATCGCCCGCCTCGGGCAGTACTTCCTCACCAAGGGCAAGGACCTGCGCAAGCAGGTGGCCGCCGAGGCCGACGCGGTGGAGCGCGAGAAGGTCGAGATGCAGGCCAAGGACATGTACAAGACGGCTGGGCAGGTCTTCGGCCGCCTCGCAGTGCGGTTCCCGAGCCACCGCCTGGCCGGCAAGACCTCCGTGCTCTCGGCCCAGTGCTACATGCAGGCCGAGGACATGCCCAAGGCCGTCGAGGTGTTCGACGGGATCATCACGGACCCGAAGATGGACAAGGACCTCGTGGCCGAGTCCATGTACTGGTGCGGCGACTGCTACATGAAGCAGGACGACTACGTGAACGCGTACCGGATGTTCAAGAAGCTCACCTGGGACTATCCGGCCAGCAAGTGGGCGAAGTTCGCCCGCGGGCGCCTCACGGAAGAAGCCCTGGTGAGGATCTCGGAGTCCGAGGAGTAGCCGCACCACGGGTTCCACCACAGGTTCGTCTGACGAGGCGCGCCGTCTGGCCCTGAGGCCACGGCGCGCCAGGGACATCGGCCTGCCAATGAGACCGGCGATCACTCCCGAACTCCCGCCCCCGCGGCGGGAGCCCATCGCGCGCACGGGTGGGCCCTTCGCGCGCTTGTCGAAGGCCGAGCGCCGCGTTGCCGACTTCGTCCTGGCCGATGCCGAGGTCTTCCACCTCGTACGGTCGCGCAGCCGGGTGGACGTGGGGGGCTGGCTTCGGGGCCGCCGCGTGTGGGTGGCCGCAGGGGCGCGGGAACTCGTGCTCTTCGCCCACGGGCCGCGGCCCTACAGCCAGACGATCCCATTCGCCGAGCTGCGCAGCAGCGTCTACAACCCTGTTACGGGCGAGCTGGCGCTCAAGCCGTGCGCCGACGTTCGGGCCGCGAGCCTGCGGATGTCACCGCTCGACGCCTACCAGCTCCTCGCTCAGATCTATGCGGCCCCCGAGTCCGCCCCCCGTTAGCTCCCGGCCCGCCGGCCGCACGACCCACGTGGCACAGAAAGGACACTGTCGATGCTGAAGATCCTCCTCGAAGGCGGCTATCTGATGATCCCGCTGGTCGTGTGCAGCGTGCTCACGCTCGCGGTGCTCTTCGACCGGGCCTACGCCTTCTACATCCACAGCAAGACGGACACCCGTGCGCTGCGCGCCAAGGTGCTCGCGCTGCTCGAGGAGGGCCGCCTGGACGAAGCCACAACGCTGTGCGCCAACACGGCGAGCCCCATCTCCGCAGTGCTGCTCGCCGGCCTCCAGTCCTACACGAAACACAGGCAGACCACGCCGCGCGCGGAACTGCTCATGCCCATCATGGAAAAGGCGATGGACGACTACGCCCAGCACGCGATGAGCGCGGTCGAGAAGCGGTTCAACGTGCTCTCGACGGTCGGCAGCGCGGCCCCGCTGTTCGGGATGACGGGCACGGTGACGGGCATGATCGCCTCGTTCGGCGAGCTGTCGGCCGCGGGGGTCGAGGCCAGCGGCGTAGCGTCCGGCATCTCCGAGGCACTCATCACCACCGCCTCCGGCCTCCTCATCGCTCTCGCGGCGGTGATCCCCTACAACGTGTTCCTCTCGATCGCCGAGAAAATCGAGCTCGAGATCGAGGAGACGAGCTCCGAGTTGCTCGACTTCGTGGCCACCCGCACGGTCAGCGGCAGCTAGGAAGGCCCGCCATGCCCGCACGCTCGAGACGACGACGCACAGGCTGCGACGACATCCCGGTCGCGAGCTTCTCCGATATCGCCTTCCTGCTCATCATCTTCTTCATCCTCGCCACCACGCTGGTGAAGACGCAGGGCTTCTACACCGACTTCCCCTCGGGCGAGAAGTCCGAGAAGCCGCCAGAGAAGACGACCACCGTGGTGCTCCACTCGGACAAGATCGTGCTCAACGACGATGAAGTGGACATGCCGAACCTCCGCACGAAGCTCAAGGCCCTGAAGCTCGACCGCAAGACGGGCGACGCCAAGGTGGTGATGATGGAGGCCCCGGGCAAGGTCGAGTACCAGCGCTACTTCGAGGTGATGGCCGCGATCACCGAAGCAGGCGGCACCATCTGCATCGTCCGCGAGGAGGGGGGCGGGCGATGAAGAAGGAGCGCCGCAAACAGCGCCGACGCCGCCGCAGGTCGAAGATCGTCGTCCCCGTGGCAAGCATGGGCGACATCGCGTTCCTGCTCATCATCTTCTTCATGATTTGCAGCAACTTCGCGAAGGAGGCGGGGATCCCCGTCGAGCCGCCCCGCTCGCCCGACCTCGACCGCGTGAAGCAGACGACCACCGTCGTCTCGGTCGACGCCGACGGCCAGATCTACTTCCAGGGCCACAGGATCCACAACGCCAAGGCCGTGGAAACCGAGGTGGCCGAGCTGCTCAAGACGGCCACCACGGCCGACGCCCGCAACGTGCTCTTCCGTTGCGACAGGAAGGTCGCGAAGGACATCTTCGAGCCTGTGATGGACGCTATCACCCGCGGCGGCGGCACCATCGTAGCCGTCGGCGACAAGGCGGGCGGCACGTAGCCCCGCCCCATCCGAGGAGACTCCCCATGCCCGATGCCCCGCAGGAACTCGACCGCTTCTCGCCCGACAAGCTGGTGGTGGGTTTCAGCCGCACGAAGATCGCCACCTGCATCCTCCTTGCCGTGGGAGTCCACCTGCTGCTGATTGCCGCCACGTCCTTCGGCTACATTCGGGACCGCTGGATCGACCCCGAGGGTGCGGCGCAGCGAAAGGCAGCGCAGGTCGCGACGAGGAGGGCAGAGGCGGATCGCGTCGCCGCAGCGGAACGCGCGGCAGCGGAGGCTGCGGCGCGCGCCGCGGGCAAGATGGACGCGCGCCCGTCGACCGGCGAGCGGGCCGCCAAGCCCGGCACTCAGGCCCCGGCAGCAAAGGGCTCCGAAGCGGTCCGCAAGGAGGCCCCCGTGGTGAAGGAGATCACCAAGATGCCCGAGAAGGGCGAAATCCCGAAGTCGCCCGACGGTCTGGGCATCTCGATCGATGAGACGAACCAGTAGGCCCCCGTGCCGCCAGCCGGCGGCTCGACTCTAGGCAGCGCATGAACGACGCGGACCGCACAACCGACCTGTCTGCCCTGCTCGAGCGCCGGGCGGAGCGCCATCGGCGCCTGTGGCGGCTCCTGCTGCCGTCCGCGCTCTGCTTCCCAATTGGGGTTCTGGCAGCGGTCGCGGCCCGGTATGCCGTGCTGCTGCCCTGGCTGTGCGTGGCCTTCATGCAGCGCGGAGCGGCCTACCACGCGGCGTTCGCCGAGGCGGAGGTCCCGGGGCTGGTGGACGTGTTCGCCTGGGGCTGCGGCGCGTGTGGCATCGCCTTCCTGGCGGCAGGTCTCCTCGGGCTGGTGCGGCGCCCGTGGGCGCTGTCCGTCCTGCGGGGCGCCTGCATCCTGGTGTATGCCCTTGCGGTCTTCTATCTCTACGTCGTCTTCGCGGTCACGGGGGTCATCCGGGGCGCCGAGCTCGAAGTGGACGGCATGGTGCCCGACCTGATGACGGTGGCGGAATGGCGATGGAGCACCCTGTGGCCTGCGGCCTCTGCGGTGGCGCTCGTGGCCGCGATCCACGTCACGGCACGGCGTGCGGTGGCGGTGGCGATCTACTCGGGGGCGGTCCCCGAGGGGCCGCTGATTGGCGACCGCATCGTGGAGAACCTGCGCACCCACGGCCCCGACCCGCGGTATCGCAAGAGCATGCTCGGCAGCGTGGCCACCCATCTGGCGGTCATCCTGGTGCCCATGCTGCTCCATGCCTATGGGTGCGTGCGCAACTACCTGATCCCGTTCGGCAGCGGCAAGCCGCGCGTGGCGGTGGTGCAGATCGTACGGCGCAAGAAGAAGAAAAAGAAGAAGCGCTTCGTCCTCAACCCCAACTCGGCGATCTACTTCCACGTGCCCGACCTCGACGAGTCGAACGTCCTGCGGGAAGTCGAGGAGATGACCCAGCTCACCCACGTGGCCGACCCCAATGCGGTGTTCGGCAAGATGGGGGCGGGCGGCGGCACGCGCGGCGGCTGGCCCGAGGGCATGGGCAACGAGCCCGTGCGGTTCATCCGCATGGAATACACGGGCAGGGACTGGGACGATGGGATGGACTCGAAGATGCGGGCGGACGCAAACTTCCTCGAGGAGTTTCGGCGCATCACGGGCTTCAAGGTGGCCAGGAAGTCCGAGAGCCACCGCATCAGCCTGCTGCGGAAGTACGACAAGGGGTTCGCCCCGCCGTTCGTCTACATGACCGGCTCGGGCGGCATCAACGTGTCGAGCCGCGAGATCAAGGTGATGCGCGAGTACCTGCTCGACGGCGGGATGGTGTTTGCCGACTGTGGGAGTCCGCACTGGGACCGGAGCTTCCGGAGTTTCTGCAAGGCGCTCTTCCCCAGCAAACGTCTCGTGGTGATCGCGGATGACGACCCGATCTTCCAGATGCCCTACGCATTCCCCAACGGCGCCCCGCCGCTATGGCACCATGGCGGAATGCGGGCACTGGGCATCAAGCATACGGGCCGCTGGGTGGTCTTCTACCACCCCGGCGACATCAACGACGCCTGGAAGAGCGGCCACAGCGGCCTTCGGCCCGAGCTTGCCAAGGGCGCCTTCCAGATGGGCGTGAACATCATTTACTACGCCTTCACACACTACCTCGAAGCGACGCGCAAGCACAGGAAGTAATGGCCAGACTGTACGACTACTTCGGCTTCGTGGGCATCGCGAGCATCCTGTGCTGGCTATGCGCCCTGGTGATGCTGGTCGGCTTCTTCGCCAGCCCGCGCCGCACGCGGCTCTACCTCGCCGCCTTCGGCGTCGCGTTCCTGGGCTACATCCTCGCTCTGGCCAATTCCCACAACATCAGCCAGATCGAGGTCGACCGATCGGAGGAGATTGCGGCGGCCAGGGAGCATCAGAGAGCCATCCAGGAGGAAGAAGAGCGAGCGAAGCGCGAGGCCGCGGAGCCCCCCACCAAGGTGCCCCGCTTCGCGGAAGAGACCATCGAGGAAGCCCAGGACAAGGCAGGACAGAAAGCACCCAAGAAGGGCGACGAATCGCCCGCCCCCACCACTGGCACGGGGGCCGCGCCGCAGCCGGCGACGTCGGACCTGACCACCACCGATGGGGTATCGCCCGCCCCCAAGGCCGAGCCCGACGAGAGGGCCGCCCCCGTCTACGGGTACCGCAAGCTGGGCAAGAAGGAGCGCGAGGAGGGCAAGGAACGTGAGGTCGACGGGATGTCCGGGCGGGTGCCCTCCGTGGCCGCACCCTTGGCAAGGACGATGCCGGAGGCGGACGTGGTGGCCGCCGACCGCTTTGACCGCCTGAACCTGTTCGCGGCGCGCCTCGTGCCGTGGCTCGCCCTCATGCTCATCGTGTTCGACTACTTGAGCAGGTTCAACAAGACAACCGGCTACCTCGTGCCTCTGCCCATCGCGGGCAGGATCGTGGACGCGCTCTTCCCCAAGACCCATGCCGTGCTGCTCCACGCCAGCACCGAGGATGGCCTGCGACGGCATCTCGCCGATGCCGTGCGCAAGGGCGAGACCTTCGTCTACTTGGGCCCTCGCGACTTGTGGCACACGCCGGTGCTCTACCGGCTCCCGCTCCGCAAGTGGAACCTCTGGGGCCTCGAGCGGATCGTCTACCCCGACCCCGAGTCCGACGCCGAGGCCCCCGCCACCGCGCCGGACGACTCGCGGTTCATCCTCGACGCGCTCTGGTTCGGGCGATACTGCTTCGTGATGACCGACGAGGGCGCGGCCCGCAGCTTCCTGAGCGACGTGCTCGACCTCCTGGAGCGGCGGCGCGCGACGCGGGCGGCGGCCTGGCGAGCCGTCCACCTCGTCTGGGCGTTCGACCCGCCGCTGCCGGGCGGCCTCCTCAGCGAGCTTGTCTTCCTGTGCCGCGAGACGAACTTCAAGCTCACCGTCGTCGTGGCAGAGGCCCCGAAAGGCGATCTCGCCGCAGCGTTCGAGGAGCAGATCGAGCTGGCCCCCGAGCCGGCCCCCCACCCAACGAAGGCCGCCTGCCCGGCCTGAGCCCATTGGCCTCGCCCCCGTGGCTCGCTGTCCCGAACGGATAGAGGCAAGGAGAGCCCCGTGAACCACGCCGCAGCCATCCTCGCAATCCCCCTCAGTGCCCTGCTCGCGGCGAGCTGCGGCACGCAGGAGCCGCCCCCGAAGACGGCTCGCGCCCACACCGAGACGGCCGCCGCGCCCCAGACGAGCCAGCCACCGGCCCCTGCCACGGCCACGGCGCCCGCGGCCAAACCCGCCTCCCAGACTCCCCCTGGCCCCGAGAAGCCGCAGAGCAGCGAGCAAGCCACACCGAAAGTGGACGAGTTCACGCCGGTGTTCGAGAAGGTGCTCGCCCTCGAGCGCGACGGAGAGTTCTTCGAGGCCATGAAGCTCTGCCGCGACATGCGGGTGAAATTCGGCGACCACCCGCGCTCGGGCGAGCTCATCGAGATCTCAGGGCGCCTACGCGACGCGAAGCGCGCAGCAGCTCAGCTTCGCTATGCCATCGGGAAGCTCGCCTCCGAGCGCGCCGACGTCGTGAAGGTGGCCAGCAAGGAGCTTACCGACGCAGGCCCCGTCGGAGCCATCCTCCTGCGCAAGGCCGTCGACAACGACAACGACCGCATCGCCATCGAGGCCACCAGACTCCTCGCCCAGAAACGGGACAAGCAGGCGCCCGCGGCGTTCGTCGCTCGCCTGGCCAAGACCCCCAAGGCCAAGCTCTCCGCCGCCCTCTGCACCGCGCTGAAGCAGACTCAGGACGCCCTCGCCCGCGAGGATGCCGCCGCCCTCTACGCCATCGTCAGGGACGACGCCGAGCAGAAGCGCATCGACGTGGCGGATCTCCTCTGCTCGATCTTTGAGAAGCGCTGTGGGGGCGACGCGGCGAAGCTGGTCGAGCTCGTCGGCCACGACGACGCGCTCGCCACCCTCAAGGCCTACGTGACCCGAGCCCTCCAGTCGGGCGACGCGGCACGCGAGGCGTGGGCCGAGCCTCGGGCCATGCTCGTCGGCTGCGCCGCCGCTGGCCTCCACGCCCGCTACTACGAGGGCCAGGACTTCGGGAAGCTCTTCCTCGAACGCCTGGACACCCAGCTCGACTACACGGAGAAGACCGTGCCCCATCCTGGCGACAAGGCGGAGAACATCTCCGCACGCTGGACGGGCTATCTCCTCGCCCCGAGGACTGGCACCTACCTGTTCACCATCGAATCGGACGACGGCGTGCGCTTCTGGCTGGACGAGAGGCTGCTCTTCGAGGACTGGTCGATGCACGCAGCCGGCGAGGACCTTGTCTCGATCGAGCTTACGAAAGGCGCGCACGCCTTCAAGCTCGAGTGGATGAACGGCCAGGGCCAGGCCCGCATCCGCCTGTCGTGGAGCGGGCCGGGGTTCGGCAAGCGCCTCGTCGACCACCAGGTGCTCCGCACCCGCCCCTGGAAGGGCATGGACACACCTGAGACAACGAAGAAGTAGACGCGGAGGACACGCTGATGCGGTGGCCGCTGGCGACCACAATCGTAGCCGTGCTGTGCGTCGGTGCGCTGGCCTCGGCGGGCACGCGCTCCGCTGCACCGGAGGCTCTCGGCGCCATCGAGATCCCCTTCGCGATGCCCGAGGACGGGGAGGCCACCGTGGCCCTCTACACGCCGAAGGGCCAGGTCGTCCGCATCCTCGCACAGCTCCTCGAACTCGACAAGGGCGACTACACGATCCGCTGGGACGGCATGGACCTCTGGGGCAAGACGGTGCCCGCGGGCACGGAGCTGACGGTCAAGGTCTTCACCTCGCCGGGTCTCAAGGCATTCTATGAGTTCACCGTCGGCTCGGCGGGCAAGCCGCCCTGGCTCACGCGCCCGACCGGCGAAGGCGCGGCGATGCGCACGGGCGGCTGGATGGGCGATCACACGCCGCCGAAGAGCGCCCTGGCCTTCGGCGACCGCGTCTTCTTCGGGTGCGAGTGCGCCGAGCACGGCCACGCCCTCATCGCCACCAACCTCGAGGGCGAGAAGCTCTGGGGAAGGGGCGGCCTCTCCGGCTGGCGCGGACCCACCTTCCTCGCCACCGACGGCAAGATGATCTACGGTGTGGCGGGACGCGACAACCTCCTCTACCGCATCGACCCGCAGAGCTACGAAGCGGAGCGCATCCACGAGACCGATAAGGACAAGGTGGTGGCCATGGCGGCCCACAACGGCCAGGTCGCCCTCGTGCTCCGCAACCACAAGGCCCGCCAGACGCCCTTCAAGATGGCTCTCGGAAAGGGCTCCTTCGACTACGACAAGTGCCGGCCCCTCATCCCCAAGGGCTGGAAGGCCGTCGACCACCAGATCGGCCCGCGCGACCGCTTCGCCACCGTCTTCTACAACGGCCGACACGGCCAGACCGGCC
>Ga0272441_10005549_pt1 | contig 21828 bp, 18 predicted proteins | sample SSMProp6N_FD_193582 | JGI IMG/M metagenome (GOLD analysis project Ga0272441, IMG submission 193582) | Marine sediment archaeal communities from Little Sippewissett salt marsh, Falmouth, MA, United States - SSM-Prop-6N | ecosystem: Environmental > Aquatic > Marine > Wetlands > Sediment ... | reverse complement strand
CGTAGTCGGTATGAGCATTGCCGTTGTTGGCCTGACTTTCTATATCAAACCAAATTGTTCCCTGGTTAATACTGAGGGCATATTCTTTTTCCCTGTTACTATGAACCTTGGCTATTACAGTATGTATGCTGCTGGTGGTATGGGGGTAAATCCAGGCGCTGATGGTAAAGTCGCCGTTCCCGACACTCAGTGAGTTGCTGTCGGCAATCTGGACATAATCATCACTGCCGTCAAAGTCCAGAGCCGTACCTTCGTGGCCGGCCACCCAGTCGGCGGCGTCCATGTTGTAGAGCGTACCGGTATTGTCGTTGTCCGAGCTGTCGTAGGTAAGGCTGCCGCTGCCTTCATCAAATTTATACCACCCGCCGCCGCTTACCGGGATCGGCATATCACTTAGCCAGTTTATCACCAGCTCCCGCAGATCCAGCAGGTCAACGATGCAGTCCTGGACTCCCTCGGGCCCGGTAAAATCAGCTTCAGGACTGTCAAGGCAGCCGTTATAGGTATATTCCGCCGACAACATACCGGTCAGCAAGACCGGCATCAACAAAGTTATAAGAAATAACCTGAACTTTATAAAACGGCCGCAGCGAGAAAACGCGGATGAGGCGTACGGCTCCCTGCTGTTTGCAGAAGATATTAAGGAAGGTGCTGCTTTTGGCATGCTCTTTTTTCCTTTTCTCTCTTTTCCCAAAAATTCCAGTTTATCTATTCTATCATTTTCTTATCAATTTTTCAAGTCTGTTCATACCCTTCAGTACCCTCTAATTTGCCGGCTCATCAAACCATTTCAGTTCCCATTCATCCCGCCACTCTATACTAAAATAAGGCCGCTTGGAATTGATTGAGATGGGCAGCCATACATAACGGCCATCAATGGCATTCTTTGGCTTCCAGATGTCAAACATAGCGATATATGCATGCTTTTGTCCCTCTACTTTAAAAATGTAAGTGCTCTGTGCCCCATAGGTTTTTTCCGGCCCCATTCCGTTTTGAGGATTTACTCCCAGGCAGGGGCAGTCAATCTCGAGCCACGGACCGAAAATATTTTCGGCTACCCCTGCCCGTGCCTGATTGGGAGCCCAACCGGAACAACCGCTGGCAAGGAAATAGTATTTCCCCTTATGCTTGAAAATCGCCGCTGCTTCCATCCAGCGGTTTGGAAAAGCTCTGGCATACGGTCCGGCATGCGACAAATAATCATCTGAAAGCAAGGCTATATGAATTGTACTGTTTTCCTCTGAGGAATAGATGTGATATGCCTTGCCATCATCATCAACAAACAAAGTCATATCCCGAGCCTGCTGGCCGCTTTGAAAATCCCGGCCCAGAATATTTTGTAACATGACCCATAGCCTCCAGATCGAGCTTCCGGCTTTTGATGCCTCGGATGGATCCGGTACCCGCTTTTGTTCAGTTGAGGCATTGAGCGGCCAGACGCCGGAATTGGGACGGCAGGAATACATATACTTAAACGGCCCTGTCGGGTTATCGCTTATGGCCACACCGCTTCGGGCACTATTATATTCCGTATCTTTCAGTTCCAAATGAAACCACATGACAAATTTTTTTGTTAATTCATTGTAGATTACCTTTGGCCGTTCCAGGATACAGCCTTCAACGATATCGCTTTTGGTATCGTCCGACACCGGCAATACGATCCCCTCATCCTTCCAGTCGGAGAGATTTTTTGAAGCATAGCAATGCACTCCAACCATTGCCTTGTTGCCCAACTCACCTTCAATCATATGTTGTCCGTACCAGTAATAAGACCCTTGATGGTACAAAATACCACCACCATGGGCATTGATAGCAATCCCGGCAGTGTCTCTCCAGATCTGGCCCGGTTTGAAGGATGCTGAGAACGCAGAGCTTGAAATAATACAGACAAATGCAGCTACAGCAATTATCTTTGTAATCCGACATTTCCCATTTACCCAATTAAAAAACACAAATTACTCCTTTACTTTAGCGGGATTAACAAAATGCCATTCCCTGCCCGGTTTTCTACAAATAACCCTCAACAAAGAGGGCTCTCCATGTTAAAATAAAAAAAGCTTCCTAAGCATCATCCGCAGGCTTTATAATATCACATTATTACTCCTTTGCACGGATTTACTGGGAAAATCCGGAATTAAGATTCTCTTACCTGGTGAGGAAATACCATGAAGAAAGTGCTTTATTTTGCAATATTGATGTTATGGCTGCCCCCAATCTCGTCGGCTCAGGATGATTCCGGAATCGTTTTGCAGCCGCCCAAACGGGACGCCGGCGGGGATTTGCTGCCGTGTATGCCTTATCAGGAGTTTATTACCAGAGGCATGAAGTTTCTGCTGGACGATCAGGACAAGTGGTATAAGGGAGAGCGTCTAAAAGATGAGGCGGGTAAGCCCCTGCCGGGCTATTTTCTCCACGCCAAGCTCCGCCCGAACGGATCGCCCTATACGAAACCGGTAATAGATCGCGGGGTGGTCTATCCGGCCGGTCATCATTCCTTTGATATACAGTGTTTTTTGAGTTATTACGAATATGCCGGCGATGAACGGGCGCTCGCAAGCGCCAAACAACTGGCCGACTGGAATATCGCCCATAGTACCCCTATGGATTGGCTTTACGGGGGCCTGCCCTACAGTACCTTTGTCAATGGTGTGCCGGGTGGTTTCGTCGATGGTGATGCGATCATGACCGACAAGCCGGCGATCATGGCGTTGGCGTATATAAGACTTACGCGCGTTACCGGTGAAGATAAATATCTGCAGGCCGCTCGGGTGATAGCCGACACCCTCGCCAAGAATCAATCAGAAGCGGGCAACTGGCCCTTCAGGGTCAATCCCCAGACGGGTGAGGTTAAGGAGGAATATACCAGCAGTATTATTTATGCCATCAAACTTTTTGAACAGCTTGACCTGCAGGACGGTACCAGACGTTACCAGCAAAACCGTATGCGGGCCTTAAAATGGCTTAAGGAAAATCCCCTCAAGACCATGCTCTGGCTGGGTTTTTATGAAGACGTGGGGAACAGCCCGGAAAATCGCACCAACTGGGACTGCATAGATACCATTAGTTATATCCTGGCGCACCCCTGGTTGTTCCCGGACAGCCTGGCTACGGTCCAGAAGCTTAACAACTGGATCGATGAGAATTTTATCGAACACAATCATGCCTATTCTCCGGCTGATGGCGTCCGTGAGCAGAAGGTCTGCTTCAATATTATGGGCGGCCACTGCATCCACTGGGCCGCGATGATGGGCGACCTTTACAACGTAACCCATGATGAAGCCGTCAAGAAAAGGGTCATCCAGGCGGCCAATTTTCTGACCTACCATCTGCAGCCGGACAACCGGATTATAGTCGGGCCCGAACACGGCCTGAAACATCCGCAGGGAGCTCCCTACTGGTATAGCTGTCAGTTCAGCTCGATATATCATTTGCTCGAGATTATGCGGATGTTCCCGGAGCTGGACCCGGCGGCGTCTAAAGACTCTCGTCAGGCAAGTGTCGATAACGATTTGATGTATATGTACACCTATGTCGGCGGGAGGGGTAAGGTTGCCTATGATGAGGCCATGGCTGTGGCCTGCATTCAGGGTATCATCAACCGCGAGCGTCCCTGTTTATACGTCGTGCCTGCTAACAAAAAATCAAGGCCGTACTATTGGCTGGATATTCTTTCACGTAAGGACGGCTGGCTGCCGCAAAAGAAACGAGTTGCCATCGACGATCTGGACAGCCTGGTAAAATTTGCCGGCGATAAATTGAAGGGCGCGGTGATCTGGGATCCTAAGGTACCGGCTACGTGTAACGTGGCCACGACGATCGCCGGGGTAAAGGACGGTATTGTTCTAAGTCCCGAACTGGCCGAAGAGAAACTTACAAGCTGGAAGCTGCCGGTGATTGATGATTTGCGCGGTCGTTTTGACGGCAGCTTAACGGGCAGTAAGAAAAACGATGCCTATCGCTGGGCGATTAACGAGTATCTGGCTAAGGGGCGTTGTTCCTCGCATTTACTGTGCCTGTTTGAAGACTCCGCCCGAGCCAGGGACATAGGCGATATCGGCTATGTAGTAACCCGCGACTGGGCGGTAATGAAGCGTTCCTTTGGGTTCGATCTGTCCCCCTGGTCTGATGAGCAGCCCAAGGATGAACCCAACCAGCCGCTGGGCAGTGATCTGGAAACCTATAAGATGATATTGGCGGAGGTGCTTCGTCACAGCGCCGGTAAACACATGACGGAGCTGGCGGGCTTTTTCGCTTTTTGGAAATACTGTAATCAACCCGATTATCCCAGTAAGCATCTGGATGTGCCCACCGAATGGGAGACGGTCTATCTCATCTCGCCCTACAACTGTTACCAGAACACCGTGGCGAGCAGTTGCTACAACCAGTCGTTTCACAGCCAGGCGCCTTTTACCCCCCTGAAACAGGCTCGGCCTGTGATGAAGGACAAGGTTGAGGATAAAAGTTACATAGCCGTTCTGATGGCGGACTACGATTCGGCCACGCCGTTGTATGACTTTCTGCCGAAATTCTGGGATGATGCCGGCCGCGGCAAGCTGCCTCTGGCCTGGGGCATAAATCCCAATCTGATCGAGACCTTTCCGGATATCATCAGCTACCTTTACCAGACGGCCACGAAGAATGATTTCTTTACCAGTGACGCCAGTTGCGCCGGTTATATGAATCCCAACCGGATTGCCCCGGAATATCTTGACTTGTTCATCAAGCACAACCAGAAATTTTTCCAGGCTGCCGATATGTCGATTGCCCCTATGGTGCTGGACTGGGATGAGCCCACCGCCGCGGTAAAGGATGCGTTTGTGCAATTTGCCCCGGACGGTTTCGCCACCATTGTGCTGGACTACCATAATAAGGGCGGCCATGTGCCCCGGCCCCATGTATGGAAGGGCATGCCGGTTATGGAACTCTACAATGATACGTGTATCTCCCATAGCCCGGAACAAACGGCCGCTGCCATGTTCCAGGTTATCTCCCGCCAGAAAGCAAGGCCGGCGTTTTGTTTCTTTCGGATTGTCTGGACAACCCCGTCAAGGGTAGTAGATTCGGTGCATCTTTTAGAAAAGGAGCATCCTGAACTGAAGGTGGAGGTGGTTGATCCCTATAACTTCTTCGCCCTTTTCCGGAAATCTCAGCAAATCTCCCCCGGGCCCAAAGAATAGGCCCCGGTAGGGAACTGGTGTGAATATAACGCACCAGTTTAGGGGGGCAGGTTAGTTCGATAATGTTTTACATAGATATTATTAACTGTCGAACTCTTACGAGATAATTCTTATCATCTTGTTTAATATAGGGTTATAGAAGACAACAACTCGGTTATAAAACAAATATAAAAATATCCTTTAAAAAAGATAACTTTGGCAAGTTAATGTGAGTATAATGTATTATAGTAACTAATAGGAACCCTGACCATGAACCACAACACCAAACAATTGTATGAATTGAAAGCCGAGATTATTCAGGCTGCCGCCCACCCCCTCAGGCTTGCCATCATTGATTTCCTGGCTGATGGAGAGCAGTGTGTCTGTGATATTGTCGATCATGTTGCAGCCCAGAGATCGAACGTCTCCAGGCATTTATCCGTCATGCTCAAAGCAGGGGTTCTCGCCAGCCGTAAAGACGGCCTGAAAATGATATACTCTCTAAAGACTCCTTGTATTGTCAAATTTCTTGGCTGTGTAGAGCAGGCCTTAAAGGAAAGAATGAAAAGCCAAGCTACTCTCTTGCGGAATTTAAGGTAATTTTTTTGCAACCTATATTTGAGTATTTGATTGTATAGTTACGTTACTTTTTAAGTTTAAGTCAGGCAGCGAATGGACTGGAAAAAAGAATGGAAAAAGCTGGCCGCGATTATCATCGTTTTTCTGGCCTGTTTTTATCTTCCGGTAAGCTGGAAGCGCTTTGATAGTGCGTTAATGGAATCGCTGCATCTGGTAAAATGGTATGCTCGGGAGCATGTCCTGTTATGTTTAATACCGGCATTTTTCATTGCAGGTGCGATATCTGTATTTGTAAGTCAAACCTCGGTGATGAAATACCTTGGAGCCAAAGCCAATAAAGTTCTGGCCTATAGCGTTGCTTCAGTATCTGGAACAATTTTAGCGATTTGTTCCTGTACAATCTTGCCTCTCTTTGCGGGTATTTATCGAATGGGTGCAGGGTTAGGTCCGGCATCAGCTTTTCTTTATTCCGGTCCGGCCATCAATATCCTTGCCATCATTTTAACAGCTCGGATTCTTGGAGTAGAGCTGGGAATTGCACGCGCAGTTGGGGCAATTAGTTTTAGTATTATCATCGGTTTGATAATGCATTTTATTTATCGCAAGGAAGAGCTTGCAAAAGCAAATGGTCAAATGGCCCTGCCGGAGCCGGAAGTTTCCCGTCCGCTTTGGAAAAATGCTTTGTTTTTTGCGGCTATGATCGGGGTATTGGTGTTTGCTAATTGGGGCGCTCCGAATGATTTCTATTTTGAAACCACGGATGGAAACATACTAAGGGCATCTATAGTTCAGGGACCTGACCGCGCTGGTGAAGAGCACAGCTCTTACCTTGTCAAACTCAGCGCCGGCGAAAACGCGGGTGAACAGATAAATATCACCGTGGCAGATGTTGTAAGCCGAAAACCTGTAGCGGGATTCTGGACTACCGTTTGGAGTCATAAGTGGATAGTAACCGCAGTATTCGCTGTTGCTTTGGCGCTGATACTTATTATTTGGTTTTCCATTTCAACCTGGAAAATTCTTGTCGCGGCTATACCTACTGTGATTCTTGCTTTAGCTTTGCCTATGGAGGGCATGATGGTAATGATCCCCTTTTCGGCGGCGGTAATAGGACTTTCCTGGGTAACCAGTACGACCAAAGGCGAAATGGATCAGTGGTTTAGTTCCACCTGGACATTTGCCAAGCAGATTCTGCCGCTGCTGTTTTTGGGTGTCATCGTTGCCGGTGCGTTGCTTGGCAGACCCGGCCATGAAGGTCTGATCCCTTCCGAATGGGTAGCCCGGGCCGTGGGAGGAAATTCTCTCTGGGCAAATCTGTTTGCCTCGGTAGCCGGCGCATTTATGTACTTTGCAACATTGACAGAAGTTCCGATTTTGCAGGGTTTGATCGGTGCAGGTATGGGCAAAGGCCCGGCCCTGGCCTTGCTGCTTGCCGGTCCCGCCCTAAGCCTGCCGAATATGCTGGTCATTCGTTCAGTTATGGGAACTCAAAAAACAATCGTATTTGTCATGCTTGTAATCGTGATGGCAACAATATCAGGAATATTATTTGGAACATTATATTAATGGGGATTTAAACATGAAAAAGATACAGATACTCGGGACCGGCTGCCCCAAATGTAAACAATTGGCGGAAAATGCCGAAGCGGCTGCTAAGGACGCAGGGATAGACTACGAACTCGAAAAAGTCACGCAGATCAATGATATCATGAAGATGGGGGTCATGGTAACACCGGCTCTGGCCATTGATGGCGAGGTTAAAACCGTCGGCAAAATAGCATCACCTGAGGACATAAAAAAGATGCTTGTTTGACATAGAACTTTTACAGTACAGAAAGGACTTTATGATGAGTACAGATAATTGTATATGCAGGGGCGGACAGAAATTAATCTTCGCCTGTTCAGGCGCCGCTGATGTCGGAGCTATAACCGATCAGGCCGCCCGAAAAATGACCAAAGAAGGTATTGGTAAAATGTTTTGCCTGGCCGGTATTGGCGGGCGCGTCAGTGGAATTATGAAGACCGCCGCCTCGACAGATAAAATCCTTGCTCTTGACGGTTGTCCACTGAACTGTGTAAAAAACTCACTCGAACTGGCGGGATTCAAAGAGTTTATCCATCTGCAACTTGCCGATCTGGGACTGGAAAAAGGTAACAGCCCGGCTACAGAAGAAAATGTCGGCGCAGTGGTTAATAAAGGCAAAGAACTCGTCTCGGGTAATTCATAAACGCTAAGGAGTTTTATGAATAAGGCGATAAAAATAGTTATTGTTGCTGTCCTTGTGATTGTGGTGGCCATAGTCATCGGGCTCAAAGAAAAGAACCAACAAAGTGTGCCTGAGACTTCAGATACCGCCCCTCCTTCGCCGGAAAGTACTTTAATGTCCCCCCAGCAGGAAAAAACGGCCAAACAAAAACTACCTAAGCTGATCGATCTGGGGGCGGGCAAATGTGTGCCCTGCAAGATGATGGCTCCTGTTCTGGCAGAAATCAAAAAAGAATATAAAGGCAAACTGGAGGTGGTATTTATTGACGTCTGGGAAAATCCTGATGAAGCTAAAAAATACAACATCAAGTTAATCCCCACCCAGATTTTTTATGATGCTTCCGGTAAAGAGCTGTTTCGTCACGAAGGATTCTTTTCCGAACAAGATATTATGGCTAAATACAAGGAATTGGGCATACATTTACAGGAATAAAAGTTCTATGCAGGAATTGTTTAGACAATTAACCCAGGCCGTAGAGGGAGCCTGGTACCTAGCTTTTTGCGCATCCTTTATCTGGGGGATTCTGAGTATTCTGCTAAGTCCCTGTCATTTGGCGAGTATCCCTTTGATTGTCGGCTTTATTGATGAGCAGGGACGGATATCTGCGAAGCGGGCATTCTGGATATCCACCTTGTTTGCAGTTGGGATTTTAATTACGATTGGAGCTATTGGAGCCCTTACCGCTGCTGCCGGGCGCATGATAGGAGATGTGGGAAAATACGGCAATTATTTCGTGGCGTTGATCTTTTTCCTTGTCGGACTGCACCTATTGGAAGTAATCCCGATACCTTGGTCCGCACCGGGACAAGTAGGAATGAAACGCAAAGGTATGCTCGCCGCCTTTATATTGGGTCTGGTTTTTGGTATTGCCCTTGGCCCCTGTACCTTTGCTTATATGGCCCCGATGCTGGGCGTAACGTTTAAGCTGGCAGCGACGAATCTTGCTTATGGTGTTTTATTGCTCTTGATTTATGGCCTGGGCCATTGTTCCGTGATTATCTTGGCCGGCACTTGTACCGAAATCGTCCAGCGCTATATGAACTGGAACGAAAAATCCAAAGGTGCCATTATCCTCAAGAAAATCTGCGGCATCCTGGTTCTTTCTGGTGGCGTCTGGCTGATTTATACCGCCCCATAAATCTATTAACACTTTGGATTGTCCCCCGGGCGCAAAGAATAGGCCCCGGTAGGGAACCGGGGCCGGAGGTGTAAGTATGGTTTGGGGGCTTATTCTGTCAAGTCGGCGGCATACCGCCTATATTATTGCTAACACACTTTTTTTAATAACAATTTGGACTTACTCTCTCACCCCCCATAACTTAACACTTCTTTATTGAAGAGCGTCTGCGACGCAGGAAAATTGCTCCCAGGGCCAAAGCGGCGATTGTAGATGGTTCGGGCGTATAGCAGTATTCGACGATAGCTCTGCCACAGGCATCGACCGGCGTCACCGCCCATTCGATCCCGCTGACCCCGCCAAATTCCGACCACTGCTTGACGAACACATCAAGGTCAAAGGTGCCGGTACCGATATACTGGCTGAACAATGTTGGGTTGATATAACCGCTCTCCCAGTTCGACACCAGCGTACCATTATACTCCAGGCCGTCCGGGGCAGCAGGGTCAAAATCAAACTGGCCGTCGCCGATGTTGCCTTCCAGAGAGAAGGCCTGACTGTGCAGGGACTGGACCTCGCTGATCACCGGCTGCATCGATATATCCAGCAGGTCCACATCCATGGAAGATAAACTCCCTTTGGCGCCGAATTCAAAAGTACCGGAAGCCGGCAGCTCGCCGTCGTTATCCAGAATGAAAGTTCCGTGATCGACGTTCAATTCCAGATATACTTCTATTGAATGCAGGGTCCGGGTTCCGCCCATGTCATCGAACTGATTAAAGGTCAGAGTTTCAGTAAAATTAGGTATGCCGCAGAAGCGAAACTCCTGTGTCTCAAAAAAACAGCAAGGGGTTGCCTGAGCGGCTGCCGGCAGGGCCAACAGTGACATGATGATAAATAAAGACTTGATACGCATTTCTCTCTCTCCTTGTTTCTCTCTCTTTTTTCTCTCTACACTAACCAGTGTGATTTTATTTTATCAGATTACCTGTATGAGTCAATATGAAAAACATATTTTGAAACTTTTTGAAAAAAGTTTTATTATCGGCCTCTTGCCGGAGCCATCACCACGGGGCGTGCCGGTTTATTGAACGCCACAATTTTGCACAAGAACGCCGCCCGGCTGCATATTTCAATAATAAATTTATTTTAGGACTTCGGCCCCGACCGCCGATAACTTATTTGTATGTATATTTAAATTTGACAAATATATTGAAATAAATGGAGATACCTGTGGTGGCTGTAATCGAAATTAAAAAGTACGCATCAGTAATACTGGCAGCCGCGATTTTTTTTGTCAGCGGCTGTAATGACGTGAAATATTCCCGCTCCGAAGAGGCCAAATATTTCAAACCGAGTATCGCGGTGGTCAGTTTTGAAAACAAGGCCCCCATCAAAACCAGTTGGCAGTTGGGCACGGGCCTGGCCGATCAGCTCACCGACCGGCTCATGGCCACCCGCCGTTATGTCGTAGTGGAACGGGCCCAGCTCGGGCGCGTATTAAAAGAACTGAAGCGCACGGAAGATCCTGCTTTTCGCAAGATCGGACAACCCCAGCGCGGCCAGCTCAAACACGTACAATATCTGGTCAAGGGCACGATTACCGACTTCAGTCATTATGAAAAGGTCGAAGGAATATGGAAGCCGATCCTGAACCTTTTTGGCGTGACCGGCCGGGCGGTGGTGGCCGCCACCATCTATGTCATCGATGTCCAGAGCGGCCAGGTCATGGGCAGCAGCAGCGTGGAAGTTGTCGTCAAGGCCAAAAAGGGCGGCGAAAAAATTAATTACCAGGGTATGGCCTTCGGCGGTTATCATTTTTATCATACGCCTCTGGGCCGGGCCACCAATGAGATGCTCGATAAGGCGGTTTGGGAAATCGCTCGCGCCATCGCCGAGACTCCCTATCAACCCAAAATCGCTTCCATCATCAACAACCGGGTCATCATTAACGGCGGTAAGGACCGGCGCATAAAAGTCGGCGATGAATATGTGGTCCATCCTCCCTCCGAGCGAATTACCGATCCCGATACCGGTGATATCATCGGTCACATCACGGGCAAGGGCCTGGGCCGGGTCCGGGTCATGCAGGTTACCGAAAAATACTCCATTGCCGAAGTTATGCGTCCCAGCGGTTCCGAACAGTTCACAGCCGGCCAGACTCTCTTTAAGGTAGAGCCCGAGAACCTGGGCCGCTCCGCCGCTATCACCAGCTATTAAAAGTGTATGGGTATATGGGTATATGGGTATAAGAGTATAAGAGTATAAGAGTATAAGAGTATAAGAGTATAAGAGTATAAGAGTATAAGAGTATAAGAGTAAACGCAATATACTAATCCCTGTTTGCCCTTTAATAGTTGCGGCCAGAGAGAATCCGAAACAAATCCAAAAATCTATCCATTTCCGTCTGGTCTGTGTCTTGCCACGATAACCAAATCTACCAAACAAAACGCAAACATTTGTCTTGTATGGTTTGATCATTGAAATTATGATAATCAGACATTGTTTAGGATTTGCAATTTGGAATTTAGGGCTTAGGCTGTCCGAAACAGGAGGGAATGCATATCATTGCTGTGGATGATGAAAAGGCTGTATATTACCAGTTGTAATCTGCTGTTGGGTAACGCCCGCTAATTGCCAGATACCCGATAACATGCATAAGATGGCGTACCTCCAGGCTATTATCAAGGTATTCGAACAGAACAAATAAGACCAGTTGAATGTTGTGAAATTACCGGCATGGAAAGGTCAGAATTATGTTTATCAAGCATTTTAATGAAAAGACTCAGACGATATTGCTTTACACCTTGATTATTTTTTCTTGTTTCTGTATGGCGAATATTTACGGGGAAGATTTAAGTTTCGCCCAGAATATAAAACTCCAAGGTGATCTGGCCCGGCGCATCGCCCTTACGCAGCGCCGGTTGCAAAGTCATCCCTTTGCGGTGGACTTTGTCGTGCAGGATGTTGCCCGGGTGCCGGAAAAAAAACGCCGCTTCGAGGAATATGAAGGTGATGTGTCGGGTCGGGTGCTGGGGGCGTGGAGTTTTTCCGCCCGGCTGCTCGGTGAGCGCCCGGAAAAGCTTGATAAGATTGCTCAGGAGGTTCTGAAATATCAAAAGCCGGAGGGTTATTTCGGCACAAATCAGGAGCCCGAAGGCTGGGACTTTTGGGGCAGACAAAATTTTGGTCACGGCCGGTTGCTGGTGGGCCTGGTGGAATACTACAAACTAAGCCACGATAAACGTTTTCTCCAGGCGGCGGAAAAACTGGGGGGCTATTTTGTCAGAAGCGTCCCGCGCTGGACCACCACCCATGCTGACAATCCCTGGACCGACACCTCAGATAAAATTGACTGGCAGGACTACAAATCAAATCGCAGGCATTTTGTAAAGACCCATCAGACCAGTATCCTGGAAGGCCTGATGCTTTTGTATGAATTAAAGCCCAGGCAGGAATATCTGGAAACCGGCCGCAAAATTGTGGAATTGTTTCCCGCTTTCGGGCAATATCATTCCCACTCCTACCTCAACACCATGACCGGTATCGCCATGCTGTACAGGCATACCGGCCAAAAAGAATATCTCGATCTGCTGGAAAATCTTTACTGGCAGCACATACGGCTGCTGACCGACCGGGCCGACGATTCGGTTTGTGAGTTTTATCCGATGGATGAACGTACCGAAGGTTGTTCGGTCGTTGACTGGCTCAGGTTGAATTTGCAACTATGGCGTATCACCCGCCGGGCCGATTATATCGAACGCGCCGAGGGAATCTGGCTCAACAGCCTGAATTTTCATCAGACCGCCGATGGTGCCTTCGGTCATGCCACTATCTCACCATTTGGTTATGATAAGCGCTACGATCAGGCCTGGTGGTGCTGTCTGATGCACGGCTTGTTTGCTTACGCGGAAATCGTCGAGAATATAGCCGCTTCTGAAAACGAGAACCTGTGGATCAATTTTTATACGCCGGCAACCTGTCAACTGAAATGGCAAAACACGGATCTGCAGCTACAGGTAAAAACCCAATATCCTTCCACGGGTGATATTGCAATCGCCCTGAATCCACAGCAGCCGATTTCCGGCAATCTCCGCCTGAGAATCCCCCATTGGGTTGACAACTGTCAAGTAAACGTGAACGGCCAGGCCTTGGAAGCCGCTCGTTCGCAGGGCGAACTTGTAATAAGCCGGATTTGGCAAAAAGGTGATCAGGTTATGTTGAAATTTCCCGTGGGCCTGCGCCTGGAAGGTCCGCGCGGTGTTGACCTTTTGGCAATTCGAACGTTTGGCGATCAACCCCGTCCCGCCAATTTTTTCCATGGGCCCATGATCCTGGGCGCGGACCTGCACTGGAACAAGGAGTTTCCTGTTTACATCACCTATAAAAGGGGGCAGGACTACCATTGTGAGTTACCGCAAACCCAGACTTTTACAATTGCCCATACCCACTATAAACTCCCGGCTCAATTTCAGCAGCAAGGCGAAGTGATACTCGTTCCTATTGCCGAATTTACCAACTACGGCACCTGGGATGACCAGTTTGCAGGCTTTGTCCGCAACAGCTCAAACCCCATTGAAAGACCGCTTGTTCAAGTACAGCAGTTGGTTAAAGTTGTAAGATGACAGTTCAGCTTTACGCCCGTAATATAAAACGGCGCAAGTTAAGTGATCGAAACATGTGTTCAAAGGGGCCGAACTCAGGGCGATGAGGCCCATTGAAAATGTTTATAGCTCAAATAATGTTATAGCATGAGAATCAAGAAACAGAAAAAGGAGAAACCATGAGTAATAAGCAGTTTTCGCGTCGTCGTTTCCTGGGCAGCGCGCTTGCGGCCGGCGTGTCTTCAGCGGTTTTGGGTACGGATTCTTTTGCAGCTTCTGATGAGGCGGCGGGTGAATCCCCGGTGAAACACAAGCGCAAGATCAAGCTGGGGCTAATTGGTTGCGGCGGACGAGGTTCATGGCTGGCTGACTTGTTTACGCAGCACGGTGGTTACGAGATTTCTGCAGTGGCCGACTATTTCCCTGATCGCTGCGCACGGGTCGGTGATAAGTTTGATGTGGACAAGGCTCGGCGTTTCTCCGGTCTGGATTCTTACAAGCGACTGCTTGATAGTAAAGTTGAAGCGGTGGTAATAGTTAATGTTCCGCATTTTCACCCAACTCATGCCCGGGCGGCGGTAGAAGCGGGTTGTCATGTGTACGCAGCCAAACCTGTGGCAGTAGATGCCCCTGGTGCCCTCAAAGTACAGGCCGCCGGCAAGCTGGCCACAAAAAAGCAATTATGTTACCTCGTGGATTACCAGATGGGCACTGATCCTGTGAACATTGAAGTGGTCAAGCGTATTCACGCAGGTGGCGTAGGCCGACTTGGCCATATTGACAGTTTAGGATTTTCGCCGCCTTGGAGTGAGCCGCAGATAAAGACGCCCGAAGATCGCTTGCGAATATGGCTGGTCACAACCGCTCTTTCAGGCGATGTCATTGTAGAAAACACCGTTCATTCGATTAACGCGGTACTATGGGTTACGGGGCGCCGTCCGGTAAGCGCTATCGGCCGCTCGCGCATCTGCCGCCCCCAGCCGCGCACCGAATTTCGTGAGATATATCTGGTTACCTACGAGTTCGAGGACGGGCTTATCTGGACCCACCGCTGCCAATCATTGCATAACCAACTGGACTGGGCCCTGAAAACCGATGTGTATGGTACAAGAGCTACAGCACTCATATCCTATAAGGGCAGATCGTATCTGCGCGGGGGGCCGAAACATTACGGGGGCGGTGCAGTTGAGAGCCTCTACGATCGCGGCGCTATCCGCAATATCGCTACGTTTTACGATAATATATTGAATGGCAACTTCGAGAACTCGACGGTCCAACAAGCAGGCGATGATGCGCTTACCGCGGTACTGGGGCGCGAGGCTTGCAATCGTGGTATTTGTTTTAAGATGGACGATTTAATCAGGGAAAATAAGGTATTGGAATTTGATACAACCGGGCTAAAGGTCTAGCGTGATCTTTCCTGGTAATCCTGAGCTGTTGTTCCGTAAATGGGATTTGGTTCTGCGGAATTTATCATTGCTTTGCTTGACATGTTTCACCGAGAACATATAATCCATTAAGAACCAATCCAGTCGTCCTGGACCCCAGCCTGACGGTGGAAGGGTGGTTGTATAATCAACATTACAGTTTTATAAATAGGAGTTATCATGTCAGCAGCTTCTCAAAAGTCTCTCAAAGGAACCCAGACCGAAAAGAATCTTTTAACCGCCTTTGCCGGGGAATCCCAGGCCCGCAATCGTTATAGCTATTTCTCCGGGCAGGCTCGCAAGGATGGTTACAGGCAGATATCGGCCATCTTCGCCGAAACCGCCGACCAGGAAAGTCAGCACGCCAAGCGATTGTTCAAATTTCTGGAAGGGGGCGAGGTGGAAATCGCCGCCGCCTTTCCCGCCGGCGTAATTGCTGACACCGAGGAGAACCTCCGCGAATCAGCCCAGGGTGAAAATTACGAACATACAACCATGTATCCGCAGTTCGCCCAAACGGCCGAGCAGGAAGGATTTTCCGAGATAGCTGCTACCTTTCGAGCCATAGCCGTGGCGGAGAAACGCCATGAACAGCGCTATAACAAACTGCGGGAAAATATCCAGAACAAGCAGGTCTTTCAACGTGAACACCAGCAGCGCTGGGTCTGTCGTAACTGCGGTTATGTGCATGTAGCTAAATCCGCCCTGAAAACCTGTCCGGCCTGTTTGCATCCGCAGGACCATTTTGAGTTGGAAGCCGCAAATTATTGATTGACGGAGCGTGGCATTTTTTATATACCGGTTGCCTTAAAGGACCTGGTATTTGAGTATCGGCAGCCAGTATCAATGTTTTATAAGGGATCCTGAATATGATGGATACATTTAGTCTTTCCGAAGTTTTACAAATGGCCGAGGAAATCGAAAGAAACGGCGTACGGTTTTATAAACAGGGAGCCCAGGCCATAACGGACCCCGAGACTAAAAAGGTTATGCTGGACCTGGCGGAAAAAGAAAAGGAGCATGAAAAGACCTTTGCCGAACTCCGCCGTCAGTATTGCAGTAACGAAGACCTGAATCTGGTTGACCAGGATGGACAGGTGGCTATGCACATCCGGCTGATGGCCGAGACCCATGTGTTTAACCTGGACCACGAAACTTCGCAACTGATAGCTTCCGTCCAGTCGCCGCGCAGTCTGTTAAAATTGGCCCTTGGTTTCGAAAAGGATACCATCGTTTTCTTCTCGGCCCTGAAGGAAGCGGTAAAGGATAAAAATCGTGACAAAGTTGAAATGCTCATCCAGGAAGAAGTCGATCATATCCGTCAGTTAAATCAGGCTCTAAAGCAACTGCAGTAGATGATTGAATTTTGGTTTTGGGTATAGGGTTTAGAATCCCGGCAAAAAAAACAGTCTTACCGGACTAATAAAAATTTGGTTTTAGTTGCGTAAAGGAGAGTAGCAATGAAAAAATATCGTTGTCTGTTATGCGGTTATATTTACGATCCGGAAGCCGGCGACCCGGATGGCGACGTAGCGCCGGGTACGGCATTTGAAGACTTGCCCGAAGACTGGGTCTGTCCCGAATGTGGGGCCGGCAAGGATGAATTCGAACCCTGCTGAGAACTCATGACTAAACAAAATCGTTTCTACATGTTGATAATTATTGCCGCCGTTTTCCTCACGGTCATCAATATCTCCATCGCCCATAACGATTCGGATTACACCCTTTTTGATCCGCTGGTGGATGTGGTCGATCTGGTGCAGAAATATTATGTCTCCGAGACCGACCAGCAGGAGCTTATCACCGATGCCATTAACGGCATGTTGCATGAGCTCGATCCTTACAGTGAATATATCCCGGCCCCGGACCTGCAGGAGTTTGACAAACAGACCAGCGGCAGTTATGAGGGGATCGGTATCGTTATCGATGTTCAGCAAGGGCACATTGTGGTCATAAGTCCTTTTGAGGACTCTCCGGCTTACCAGGGAGGTGTACTGCCGGGTGATGTAATTCTGGAGGTGGATGGAGATTCTACCAAAGGCTTCTCTGCCACCCAGGCCGTCAAGCTGCTCACCGGTCCGGCCGGCACTAAAGTAACGCTCAAGATTCTGCATCGTGATGGTACGCAAGAAGATATTACCATAACCCGTCAAAAGATTCGGGTGCATACCATCCGGGGTTGGCGGCGCAACCCTATCGACGGCAGTTGGGATTACCTGCTGGACGCAGAAGCCCGGGTGGGATATCTGCGGATCAGTCAGTTTACCGAGGATACCGTCGCCGATCTCGACCAGGCCGTAGCGAAACTCCGACAGCAGGATATGCAGGCCTTGATTATGGACCTGCGGCAAAATCCCGGGGGTCTGATGACCGCGGCGGTGGAAACGGTGGACCGTTTCATCGATCACGGAGTGATTCTTTCTACCAAGGGGGCCCACACTTCCCGCCAGGTCCAAAGGGCCCAGGCGCCGGGTACTTATCCCCGCTTTCATCTGGTGGTCCTTGTTGATGAAGGTAGTGCCAGTGCCTCTGAGATTGTGGCCGGCTCGCTGCAGGATCATGACCGGGCCGTCCTCGTCGGAGAACGTTCCTGGGGCAAAGGTTCCGTCCAGCGGATTATAAAACTCTCCCAAACCGGCGCCGCGGTCAAGCTTACTACCGATCATTATTACCTGCCCAAGGGCCGCTGTGTACACCGACTGCCCGGTGCCAAAGAATGGGGTGTGACGCCGGATGTCGAAGAGGCGTTTTCCATAAAAGACGTGGCCAAATACCGCCAGCTTCTGGATGAACTAATCCTCAACCCCCTGACCCAGGCCAAACAAAAGGAAAATAATAATCACCAGCAGGAAAAATCCACTCCTGCTGAAGACACCCAAAACGTTAAAGATCTGGCCCAAAAACTCTTGGCTCTCGATACCCAGCTCGCCCAGGCCGTCAAACAGTGCAAGGGCCTGATCCGCACCAAACCGGCCCTGCCTGCCCTGGCCGAGACCATCTCCGATTACGAATCGCCTCCTGCCGCCGAATCAGATACCAATAATAAAAAAGAAGACATCGCCCCCGAAGAAGAAATCCTGCCCAAACCGAAAAGATAACGTAGTATGCTTCCGGTAATTGCTGATTTCTGTAAAAAACACTTTTGTATTAAACTTAGTGGTTTATCTACGCTGCTTTTTGTTTTTGCCTTCAGTCAAATCGCTACCCAGATATGCCAAGCATATCCAATCACCATTACCGATTTTAAAATCTCACATCCTGCGCCCAACAAAATCAAGGTCATGATGGCTGCAAAGGGTGAAGGTGTAGAAATAGGAAGTTATTGTATCCGTCTGGATAGCTGGCCCGGTGAGGCTGGACCGCCGGCCGGTTTTGTCACCCAGAGTTCCGGTGGAAGTCAGGTTTATACCTATTTTGCCCACGACAATGATATTCTGCTTAAGGACAACAGCCCGATAGATGAAGATACCCGTCCGGGAGTCTTTGCCCTGACCTTCGATACCACAAAATGGTCTGAAGGTGACTACCACCTTCTGTTTTGTGCACACAATCGACCGGCGCCGGGCAATTATATCAGCGACTCGCGCTTTGAAGTAATTACCATAGGCACTGCCAAAAAGCCTCGCAAATCTCTGGTTAATGCCCCTCAGGCTCAGAACCATGTTATCTACCAAAAAGATGGTATTTATGCTTGTTTCCCAGGTTTGTATCTTAGGCCGGACAATAAGCTGGCTATTTCGTTTGGCACGCGATTACAACGCAGTCACATCGACCCGACCGGTGGCAGTCAGACCATGATTTCCAGCGATGGCGGTTATAATTGGCAGATTACTAAGGAGCCTATTATTGACCGTCGCTGGTTGAGGAAAGACGGCACGCTGGTCCGGGCCCTGGCCACCGGCTGGATTTACGTTCCCGAAGCAAAGTTGCAGGAATTAGAGCAGCAGCACAAAACTATTTTACATGCCAGAAAAGATACCATAGCGTATTTAGGTGGTGCCGACTGGCACGAATCGCTCGATAATGGCAAAACCTGGAATCGTCATTCCATTGACATAACAGATAATATTTCCGGGTTGATGAATTTTCTTCCCGCCGCCAGTGAACTGTTGACCAGCAGTCAAATCCGCCTGACCGCAGTCTATGGTAGTCGGATTAATCAGTCACACTCTGGTGGTTTAAGCTTGTCTGAGGTGTTTCTACTTCGCTCTGAAGACGATGGTCAAAGCTGGACCTGTCAGCCAATGTATCCAAATGGCTTGCCCGATCCCAATCTTGGTTTCAATGAAACCGCCCTGGTGGAAACCGCCGACGGTACCATTATTGCCATGATGCGCCCTGTGCCCGAAGGTTTCCTCTACCAGAGCAATTCAAAGGACGGCGGCAAAACCTGGAGCCCGCCCGTCAACACCGGTATCTGGGGTTATCCGGCCCATTTGCTGGCCCTGGACAATAACATAATTGTTTGTACATATGGTTATAGAAAGGCACCGATGGGCATTCGGGCCTGCATAAGCCGCGATGGCGGTATTAACTGGCAAAAAGACAAGATAATCATCCTGCGTGCTGATGGCTGTAGCAGCGCAGACCTGGGTTATCCTCAAACCTGTCATCTCGGCGGGGGCAAGCTCTTTACGATCTACTACATGACGACTCCCCGGGATAATTATAATACTCATGTTGCCTCAACCCATTGGCAATTGCCGGATAGATAGCGGCAGGGATAGTCAGTTCTTACCTGTTATTTTGAAATTTTTGTCATATTCCTACTGACATGTGGTATATCATGGTATAGGGAATGATTGTCTGCCTTGGGTGGACTATTGCATTGGAACCTTAACATAAGTTCAAGAAGGAGTTTTTTTATGAAAACGCGGGAAAATCAGCCAGGATGTCACAGTTGTAGTATAAGTCGCCGAGGTTTTTTGACAGCCGGATGCGCGGCCTGCGCGGGAGCGGCTGGGTTACTGGCTCGTCCGACCACGGCATCAGCGGCCCAGGATAAGGGCAAGATGCGGATAAGGGTAATTTATTCACTCCATGCTCCGGTCCAGCCCGGTCCCGATTGGCCCAATGTTGGTTTCGATTTTAAACCGGTAATGAAGGAAATTAATGAAGATTTGGCCCGGAAGTGTCCAGGCTTTGAATTTATCCCGACCATGGCCAACGGCCCTGAGGAAGCGAAAAAGATTCTGGAAGAAGATAAGTCCAAATCGATTGATGGCTATATCGTCTTGCAGATGAATTGCTGGAACCGGGTGGTTCAGACAATGGTAACCTCGGGTAAACCGGTTCTTTATGTTGATTTTCAATTTGCCGGCAGCGGAGGATTTCTGGTATATACCGCCGGCTTTTTGCGCCAGAAGGCATCAAATTTTGCCTTTGTCGGCTCTTCACGCAGAGGCGATCTGATCGAGGCGGTAAAGTGTTTTAAGCTGGTCAAGAACGGCGGCAGCGTCTCAGATTTTGTCACTGCCGTTACCAATGTGCGCAAAACAGGCACCCCCAAACCCGGCAGCCTTGTTTGTAATCCCGATCCCTTACAGACCGCCCCCATCAAAGACTGCGTTGCCGGTATGAAGGCATCGAAAATTTTGGCGGTCCGCGATACCAATTCCGGCCCGGCCCAACCAATCGCGGGGATTCCCATGGAATTTGTGTCGTTCGCCGAGGTCAACGAGGCGTGGAAAGCGGCCGATAAGGATCAGTCCCGCTCGATAGCCGATCGCTGGCAGAAGGATGCCCTGGCTGTCGTCGATGTATCGCGTGAGACGCTGGAAACATCCGCGGCGATGTACCTGGGCATGAAAGAAGTTTTGAAAAAGCATGGCGCTAATGCCATTACAATCAACTGTCTCGGCGGTTTTTACGGCAATCATATCCATGCCTATCCGTGCCTGGGCTTTCACGAGCTGAACAACGAAGGCCTGATCGGTGGTTGCGAATGTGATGTGCAGTCCGCCTCAACGATGGTCATGATTAACAAATTGACCAAAGGGCGTCCGGGTTATATTTCCGATCCGGTCATCGACACGGCTAAACGGCAGATAATCTATGCCCACTGTGTGGCTCCGAAAAAGATGTTCGGCCCCCAGGGAAGGACCAATCCCTTTGAGATCATGACGCATTCCGAGGATCGCCAGGGTGCCGCGGTACGTTCAATTTTACCGCTGGGCTATATGACCTCCTCGATGAAGTTAGACCCCCAACGCAAAGAGATTATCTTCCACCAGGGCCGCGCCGTCGAGAACGATCCCGATGACCGGGCCTGTCGGACCAAACTGGGCGTCGAACCGGTTGGCGATATCGAGAAACTCTTTACCATGTGGGATCAGTGGGGCTGGCACCGCGTGACCTGCTACGGCGATTTGAAAGAGCCGATCCACGCCCTGGCTGATGAGTTAGGCTGGCAGGTTGTAGAAGAAGCATAACGCAACATACTAAGCCATATTTCCGCCTGTTTTTGGTATATCTTGGCATAGAGAATGATTGTCTGCCTTGTGTAGAGTCTTTTTAAACCTGTATCATCGTAAACCTACATCAGTTCAATAAGGAGTTTCTTATGCAGAAGCAGGCAAGTCAGTCAGGTTGTATGAGTTGCGGGGTAAATCGCCGTGCTTTTTTGACGGCCGGATGCGCAGCCTGTGCAGGTGCGGCAGGATTGCTGTCTCGTCTATC
>Ga0272441_10005548_pt1 | contig 21829 bp, 13 predicted proteins | sample SSMProp6N_FD_193582 | JGI IMG/M metagenome (GOLD analysis project Ga0272441, IMG submission 193582) | Marine sediment archaeal communities from Little Sippewissett salt marsh, Falmouth, MA, United States - SSM-Prop-6N | ecosystem: Environmental > Aquatic > Marine > Wetlands > Sediment ... | reverse complement strand
CATCCCCCACTACCAGGGCTATCCCGAGACAGGGCCGCTCATCGACGTCGCGTGCGAGTGGGCCGACGCCCACGGCCAGATCATCCTCGACCACAGTTGGGGGCCGCCCGAGCAGATCGAGCGCCTCGTCGCCGCACACCCCAATGCCTGCTTCATCACCGGCCACTCGACCGCCGCCTATGCGGACATCATGAAGCGCTACGGCAACCTGTTCGTCTGCTCGTGTCCCCTCCTCGGGCCGCGGTCGTGCGAGGAGATGGTGGCGGCCATCGGCGCGGACCGGCTGCTCTTCGGCAGCGACCTTCAGGATCTGCCCGTCGCCTGGGGGCTCGGCCCGATCCTCTTCGCACGCATCGCCGAGGCGGACAAGCGGCGGATCCTCGGCGGGAACCTCACGCACATCCTCGAACGCTACAGTCTGTAGAAGGAGCCACGCATGCCCCGCCCGCACAAGCAGAAGCTCGCGATCGACGGCGGCCCGAAAGCCATCGAGCGGTTCGAGGGCAAGGGCAAGCCGAAGGTCGGGGTCGAGGAGTTCATGGAGCTGGCCGACACGTGGGGCTTCTCGCCCAGGCGGCTGGCCCGCATCGCCGAGGCCATCGAGGGTGCCGACGCCGAGCTCGGCAACGGCCCGTTCCTCAACCGCTCCTACAACCCGCGCCCCTCGAAGGTCGACGCCTTCGAGCGCGCCGCGGCCCGCCTGCTCGGCGCCAGGCACGTCTACGCCGTGAGCTCGGGCACGGGAGCCCTCCACGCCGCCTACGTGGCCGCGGGCATCGGGCCGGGCGACGAGGTGATCGTCCCCGGATTCACCTTCATGGCCACCGCCTCCACCGTCGTGCTCGCCCGCGCCGTGCCCGTCTTCTGCGAGATCGATGAGTCGATGACCCTCGATCCCGCCGACTTCGAGCGCCGCATCACCGCGCGCACGAAGGCAGTCGTGCCCGTCCACATGGCGGGGTGCGTGTGCAACATGGCGGCGGTGATGCGCGTCGCCCGCAAGCACAAGCTGGAGGTCATCGAGGACTGTGCGCAGGCTTTCGGGGCGAGCTTCCGCGGCCGACGCGTGGGCACCATCGGGCATCTGGGCGCCTACAGCGTGAGCTCCTACAAGCCGACGGGCGGGGGCGAGTGCGGCCTCGTCGTCGCCTCGAGCGCCCGCCGCATGGCCCGCGCGCAGCAGCTCGCCGAGTGCGGCGGCCTGTGGCGCCCCGACCGCTTCGCCCGCCAGCGATGGCCCGGCGAGCTCTTCTGCGGGACCAACTACCGCCTCAGCGAGCTCGAAGGCTCGGTGAACCTCGTCCAGGTGCGCAAGGCCGATGCCCAGCTCAAGCGCTGGCGGCGCAACAAGCGGCGGGTCCTCGCCAGGCTCAAGCCCTTCGAGGGCATCCGGCCCCAGACCATCCACGACATCGACGGCGAGGTCGGCCATTCCATCACCTTCTTCCCTCCCACGACCGACGACAGCCTCCGCCTCGCCGAAGCTCTCCGGGCCGAGGGCCTCGGGGCCGGCACCCGTGCCGGCAAGAGCGGGCTCGACTGGCATATCTACCACGACATGGAGCCGCTCCAGGGCCACCGAAGCGCCACGCCCGAGGGCTGCCCCTACACCTGCCCTCACTTCACCGGCCCCCTGCCCGACTATACCCGCGACGCATGCCCCCGCACCAACGATCTCTACGCCCGAGCCGTGACCGTCGGCGTCGACCAGTGGTGGACCGCCCGCGACTGCGCAGCCGCCGCTCGCGCCATCCTGAAGGTCCTCGCCGCCTACTACCCGCCCGACCCCGACCCCCACGCCGTGGCCTGGCTCCCCTGATCGTGCCTTGACACCACGGCCCCTGGAGTCTATAAGATGCTCAGCCAAGGGGCCGGCGAGCACAGCACACCCATCGAGACGCAGCGATGAACTGCCCGAAATGCAACGCCGAGATGATCCGCGGCAGGAAGGGCTGGATGTGCGAGGAGTGCGGCGAGCGCATCTCCACCCAAGCCGACCCTGAGCCCGAGCGCACGCTCGTCGACAGCCTGGCCACCGCCGCCGATGCCACCTCGCTCCGCGAGGGCCGCTACGCCATCACCGAGACCCTCGGCAAGGGCGGCATGGGCATCGTCCACCGCGCCATCGACACCCAGCTCCGCCGCGCCGTGGCCATCAAGGGCATCCTGCCCGAGATGCTGGGCGTGGGAGCGGCCGAGCAGCGCTTCCTCCGCGAGGCTCAGGCCATCGCCTCCATCGAGCACGAAAACGTCATCCGCATCTACGACTACTTCGCCGAAGACCAGGTCCTATACATCGTCATGGAGTTCTTCGAGGGCCTCTCCCTCCACGACTACGTCCACCAGGTCGGCACGCCCGACGCGGCGAAGGTCAAGGACATCTTCGGCCAGATCGTTTCTGCCCTGGCCACCGTTCACGCCAAGGGGCTGGTGCACCGCGACATCAAGCCGAGCAACATCCTGATCAATCCCCAGGGGCGGGTGCGCCTGATCGACTTCGGCCTCGTGCGGGGCGAGGGCACCCTGGTGACCCGCAGCGGCGCCTACCTGGGCACCCCCGGCTACACCGCGCCCGAGCAGGAGCTCGATGCAGCCTCGGCCGACGCCCGGGCCGACATCTATTCGCTGGGCGGCGCCCTCTACTTCTGCGTGACCGGGGGCAAGCACCCTCCCCGCGTGCTGCTGCCCGAGGGGGTGCCCCAGGCCTATCGCCACGTGGTGCTCAAGGCCCTCGCGGCCAGCCGCGAGGAGCGGTTCGCCGACGTGAAGGCGTTCGCCAGCGCGCTCGGCATCGGCGGGTCACCTCCCGCTCCGCCGAAGGAGGAACCCCAGCTCATTTTCCTCGAGGAGCCCGAGCCGCCGCCGCGTGCCGTGCCGGCAACGCCGCCGCCCACGCCCACTCCGACGCCGCGCCCCGCGCCGGCAGCGCCACCTCCCCAGCCAGTGCCCACGCCCGCCCCTGCGCCCCTGCTCCAGCAGCCCAAGCTCACGGACGACATCGAGCGCTGGTCGTGGGACGCCAACTACTGGGCTCTGGCCATCCTCGGCCTGTTCACGCTGTGGATCTATCCCATCGTGCGCATGCAGAACTCGCTGGTCGCCCTCCATGGGAAGATCAACGAGCGCCTGCGGGGTCTGCTCGGCCGCGAGATCGGCTTCCCCGCCGCACGCGGCATGCGCAACTTCGGGGTGTTCAACTCGATCGTGGGCATCCTCACCGGCCTCTCCTGGATTGCTGTGCCCACCGCCTGCGAGTTCCGTGTCATCCACTGGAGCGACTTCGACGAGTTCGCGGTCGGCCTGGCCATCGCCACGGGGCTTTTCTACCTCGGCAGCCTCATCGTGCTCTTCTGCTGGTTCCGCGCGCTCCAGAAGTCCGAATACGAACTGCTCAAGGTGTGCTCGGACACCGCGCGGTCGGCCAGCCCCGCCGGCAAGACGCACTTCGGCGAGGGCTTCTCGTCGCGCTGGGGCTGGCGGTGGTTTGCCTACGTGCTCTACGTGCTCACGGCCTGGTTCCCGCTGGCAGTCGGCGTCATCTTCCACTTCGGCGGCATGCAGCTCTTCCTGCTGCCGCTTCGCCGCTACGCGGGCGTGGCCGACCGGGCGCACCGCGACCTCGCCGTGGCGCTCTCCAACGCGCGCCGCTGACCTGATGAGCAATGCGGGCTAGGGATTCAGCCGCCAGATCGCGAAGTTCAGGCAGGCCGCGAAGCTCGTCCACAGCAGATACGGCAGCATCAGGAGACCGGCGGGAGCCGTGGTGCGCCAGAAGGCCGCCAGCGTGGCCACGATGGCGCACCAGAGCACGATCAGCTCGCCAAACGCCAACCCAGGCATCCGGAAGCCGAAGAACAGCCACGACCACGCGGCGTTGAGCACGAGCTGGGCCGCGAACAGCCCCAGCGCGAGCCTCGCACCCGAGAAGCCGGCCCGCCGCCACACCAGCCACGCCGCCACCCCCATCATGAGATAGAGGGCGCTCCACACAGGGCCGAACAGCCAGCCAGGAGGCGTCCACGAGGGTTTCGCCAGGGCCACATACCACGTGCTCACCGACCGGCTCGTGGCGACCGACCCAACGCCGGCGACGCCAAAGCACAACACGATGGACGCCACCATGACCAGTCCCGAGCGCGCACGTGGGTCCATTCCCCGTCCCTCCTGCTCACCGTTCGGCCCATGCCAGCCTGTTGACCTCGACCGGCCCTCCTGCTACCCTTGAGGAGTTCCCTCACAGCAAGTCTCTCGGAGCGCCAGAATGCCAGAGGCAGCCCCCAAGCTCAAGATTCTCTTCCTGTGCACGGGTAACTCGTGCCGCAGCCAGATGGCGGAGGGCTGGGCGCGCCACCTCAAGGCCGACTCCCTGGAGCCCTACTCGGCGGGCATCGAGACCCACGGGCTCAACCCGAACGCGGTGCAGGTGATGGCCGAAGCGGGGGTGGACATCTCGGGTCACAGGTCGAAGCACGTGGACGATTTGCGCGGCGTGGGCCTGGACGTCGTGGTGACCGTGTGCGATCGCGCCCACGAGAGCTGCCCGCTGTTTCCCGGGTCCACGCGCGTGGTCCATCGCAGCTTCGACGATCCCCCTCGCCTGGCGCGGGGCGCCGCCTCGGAGGAGGAGGCCCTGGGCCACTATCGCAGGGTGCGCGACGAGATCCGCGCCTTCGTCGAGCAACTCCCGGAAGCTCTCGCGGCCACCTGAGAACAGCCTACTTCTTCAGCCGCTTCTCGATCGCCTTGACCACCGTGTCGAGCACCTTCACGCGGGCGAACCACTTGCAGTTTGCCTCCACGATCGTCCACGGCGCGTAGGGGGTGCTGGTGCGGGTGAGCATCTCCTCGACGGCGACCTTGTACTCGCCCCACTTCTCGCGGTTGCGCCAGTCCTCCTCGGTGATTTTCCAGCGCTTGTACGGCGTCTCCTCGCGGAGGCGGAAGCGGCGGAGCTGCTCGTCCTGGTCGATCTGGAGCCAGATCTTCACCACGACCGTCCCGAAGTTGGTCAGGTGCTGCTCCATCTCGTTGATCTCGCGGTAGGCGCGCTTCCACTCGGTCTCGGTGCAGAAGCCCTCGACGCGCTCGACGAGCACGCGGCCATACCACGTGCGGTCGAAGATCGTGATGTGGCCCGCCTTGGGCATGTGAGTCCAGAAGCGCCACAGGTAGTGGTGCGCCTTCTCGATGTCGTTCGGCGCGGCAATCGGCGTCACCTCGTACCCGCGTGGGTCCAGGTTCTGCGTCAGGCGGCGGATGTTGCCCCCCTTGCCCCCGGCGTCCCAGCCCTCGTAGGCGACGACCACGGGCACGCGGCGCATGTAGATCTGGTGCTCGAGGGCTCGCATTCGCTTCTGCTGGATCTTGAGCCGCTCGCGGTACTCCTTGCGGTCGAGCTCGAGGGCGGCGTCCACGTTGTCGAGCACGGAGGTCTTGAGCACGTCGGGGAGCTTCGTGGTGCGTCGTCGCTTCTTCGCCGTCTTCTTCTTACTGGCCCTCTTGGCTTTGGCGGCTTTGGCCTTCTGCTCGGCCTCCACTGCGGCGATGCGGCGTTCGAGCGCGGCGAGAAGGGTCGCGAAGATCTTCAGCGTGGCGAACCGCTGGTCGTGCGCTTCCACCACGGTCCACGGGGCGTAATCCGAGTCGGTCTTGGCCAGCATATCCTCGGTGGCAGCCAGGTAGGCCTTGTATTCCTTGTGGCGCTGGATGTCGTCCTTGGTCACCCGCCAGGCCGTCGCGGGGTTCTTCTGGAGCTTCCTGAAGCGCCGCTTCTGCTCGTCCTTGGAGATGTGGAGGAAGAACTTGAGGATGACGTTGCCGCCATCGGCCAGGAGGCGCTCGAACGAGAGGATATCGTCGAAGGCCTGGTCGAGCTCGATGCCGCGGAGCTTGCTGTCCACGCGGTCGTTGAGCACGCGCTGGTACCAGCTTCGGTCGAAGATGCCGATGCGGCCCCGCGCCGGCGTGCGCGGCCAGAAGCGCCACAGGAACGGGTGGAGGGACTCCTCCTCCGTGGGCGCGAGCGTGCTGTAGACGTTGAACCCGCGGGGGTCGAGGGGCAGGATCAGCTCGTTGATCAGGGTGCCCTTGCCCGCGGCATCCCAGCCCTCGAAGGCGATGATGATGGGGATGCCCAGGTCCTTCGCCCGCCGCTGGAGCGCGGGGAGCTTGAGGTCCAGCTCGTCCTTCGCCTTCTTATACTCCGCCTTGCCCACCTTCCGCGAGAGGTCGATCTTCTCCAGCATCTCGGCTGTCCTCCAAGGGTGTCCATGGCCCGGGACGGGAGTATCTTACCCGCGACACACGCGAGGAGTCAATGGCCGGAGCACGGCGGGGGCCCTCAGCCGAGGCGCTCGACGACAGCCGTGGGCTCGGCTGAATCCGCGCGATGACTCACGATCAGCTCTGCGATGAGTCCCACCGAGAGCAGTTGCGTTCCCAGGAGGATGAGCAGGGCGCCCACCCAGAAGGCGGGACGACGTGCGGCCAGCACATCGCCGGCGAGCCATTGGATCAGCACGCAGAGCTCGAGGGCCAGGCCGGCGAGGCATGCCACGAGCGCCGGCCCGCCGAAGAGGCGGAGCGGGCGGCCTGCGAAGCGCGTGAGCAGAAGCACGGCGAGCAGGTCGAGGGGTCCGCTGAGCAGGCGGGCGAAGCCGTACTTCGTGCGGCCGCGGGTCCGCGGCCGGTGCTCGACCTCGATCTCGCCGATACGGAAGCCCTTCGCGTCGGCCAGCACGGGGATGAAACGGTGGAGCCCGCCGTAGAGCCGCAGCCCGCGCACCACCTCCCCTCGGTAGGCCTTGAAGCCGCAGTTGAAGTCGTGGAGCGGGATCCCCGTGAGGCGCGAGACCACGGCGTTGAAGATCCGCGAGGGGACGACCTTGCTGGCGGGGTCGTGGCGCGTGCGTTTCCAGCCCGAGACCAGGTCGCAGCCCTCATCGAGCTTCGCAAGGAAGCGCGGGATTTCCTTCGGGTCGTCCTGGAGGTCGCCGTCCAGGGTGAACACGATGCCGCCCCGGACCTGGCGGAAGGCCACATCGAGTGCCACGGCCTTGCCGAACCGGCGCCCCAGGCGGAGCACGCGAAGCGGGTATCGTGCCCCCTGGGCTCCCTCCACACGGGCGTGGAGCCCGCGGAGGCGCTCGAACGTCTCGTCCGTGCTCCCGTCGTCCACGACGAGGATCTCGGCCGTGCGGCCGAGCGGCGCCAGAGCCGCCACGATCTCGTCGTACAGCGGCTCCACGTTGCCGGCCTCGTTGTGCATGGGGACCACGATAGAGAGGTCGGGCGGGGCGTCGGTCAACGGGATTCTCCCGGAGCGGGTGCGGGGGGGCTCGGCGCCTCCTTCCCGGGCGCAGGCTCGGGCGCCGGAGCGGGGGGCTTCGCCTCGGGCTTCTTCTCGAACGGCTTGACGCGGAAGACGCGGCCGACCTCCAGCGGCGCGGCGTCGAAGGTAATGAAGTAGGGCATGCGCTGCATCGTCACGGCGTAGAAGTAGCTGTGCTCCTGGTCCATCGTGCGGATTGGGATCCGCGCGGGATACGCCACCTCCTCCACCGTCTCGAACCGCGCGGCCAGGCCCCGGGCGTAGCGGGTGTGGTGGACGCGCTGGGGGTCGAGCATCAGGTCGCCGGGCTCCGGCTGCGGCCCGTCGGTCACGTAGTGCTTGAACCCCTCGTCGAGTGCATACTGCTGCCAGCCCCAATGGCCGTTGAACCAGATGGTGCGGCCCGCCTTCTTGTACTTCGCGGCGCACGAGCGCGCGAACTGGCGGTAGGTGTCCGCATAGTCGTAGTCCGCGACGGCCACGAGGCCCGCCACCCCTGCCTGGGCAACGAGCAGCACCTTGAGGAGCACGCCGACGGCCCGCCGCGGCGGCACGAGCAGGCGCAGCGCCAGCACCGTGGCCGGCGCCATGGCGGGCAGGAAGTGGCGCACCGCCTGGAACGGCGTGAACACCACGCTGAACGCAATGGGGGCCACGGCCCACGCGACCAGGAACACCGTCTCGGCGGTGCCCTCCTCCTTCTTGACAAGCTGCACGGCAATCGCAGCCAGTCCCCCGCCTACGGCGGCGAACAGCAGAGCCCCGCCACACACGGCCCACAGGTGGTATTGCCAGTGCACGAGGGGCACGTCGCGCTCGACGCGCTCGATGCGGTGGCGGCCTGGCCGTGCGGGCACGGCACGGTCTACGCACTGGATGGTCACCCGCTTCTCGTCCTCGGCCACGATGTGGCCGACGAAGGCGTTCCCGTTATCGAGCACCACGCGGTCGCCCCGCGACGACCAGGGCGAGCGCCCGAAGTGATAGTTCACACCCACCCATGCCGCCCCGCCGGCCAGCACGACCAGCGGCAGGGCCATCCACGCCCGCTTCCGTGTCCAGGCCAGGAGCACCGCCGGCAGGAGGAAGAGGGTGGAGCCCACGATGGTGAGGGTCGCGTAGAAGCGCTCCTGCCACCGCCGCACGAATCCTTCCTGGCTCGCCGCACGCTGCTCGAGCAGATTGAGGATGTGCACGCGCCCGAGCGACAGGTAGTTCTGGAGCGACCAGAGCCCCAGCAGAGCCACGGGCACGAGCGCCCACGCGGCATAGCGCCAGCGCCTGCGCAGCAGCGGGTAGAGCACCAGCAGCGGCACCACGCACGCGGCCGAGTACTTCGTGAGCGTGGCCAGGCCCACCAGCAGCGATCCCCACGCACACAGGCCCCACCGCTCCTCGTCCGTGCCGAACACGAAGAGCGCCAGGCCCAGGGTCAGCAGGCCCGCCGCCGGCACGTCGCGCATCACATTGCCCGAGACCACCACGGCGGGGCTGAGCATCACGAAGAGCATCGGCCACCACTCGCCCGCCCAGAACCAGCGCCCCAGCAGAGCCGCGCCCGCAGCCAGCATCACCAGGAACGGCAGCATCGCCAGGTGCAGGTACAGCTCCGACGTGCCCAGCGTGGCAATGAAGGGCGCCAGGTAGTAGCTCAGCAGCGGGGGGTTCTTCGTGCGCTCGAAGATCGGCGTGATGCCGCGGCCCCAGTTGATATCGGCGTGGAACGGCCGCAGCGGCTCGCGCAGGATCTGCTTCGAGACCGTGAGGACGAACGTGTCGTCGATATGGAACGCCTTCGTGAGGAAGGGCACTCCGACCAGCAGCGAGACGGCGAGCGCCCCGGCGAACACACGGCGGTCCACGGCGGCCCTCCTGGGGAGTTCCAGTTCGCGCAAGCTCCACTGCGCTGCGCAACCCAGCGACCGCATAGCAGTATAGGCGAGGCGGGCCGGCGTGCAAGTGCCTTCACCGGCGAGAGGCCAAGGCACGGGACGGCTCGCGATGGCTGCCCCCTCAATGAGGCGCCAGAGGCGCCGCAGCACGAGGCGGAGCGAATGTAACGATTTGTTGCAGATTGTCGGGATCTGCAAGGAGAGGCCCCAGCAACCCATTCCCTTGGGCCACTGAGCGCGCGCCCGGCAGCACCCTGCATCATTCCGTTACAGTGGGCCTGCCCCACGTCGCAGCCGGCCACCGTGCTGCCGGCCGCCACGTATTCGTATAACCCCTTATCTGCCAGCAACCTACACCTTTCTCCACCAGTTATGTCCCCGTTCGGCATGCGGTTTGCCTTCTGTACTCAAGAGGACTTGAGCACCATAACTCCTAGTGTGTTGGGAGCGCGTTGGACTAGACCCAACCGTCCAGAACACGGATCCGCTCAAAGCTGCTGCGGTAGCCGGAGGTCGGCACGCAGGCTCCTCGCCGTTCGGAACTCCCCTTCCCATCTCCGAGTCTGCTGCTGCCTCGGCATCGCCAGGACAAGGAGGCCTTCTGATGAAACGCGTGGTTTGGGCCGTGCTCACACTTGCCGCGTGCGGCGTGCCGTCGCTTGCCGATCGCATCGTCCTGCGCGACGGTAGGACGCTGAGGGGCAAGATCGTGGCGGAGACGAGCGACAAGCTGATCCTCCAGGTCACCGATACCATCAGCACCGAGGTGGCCAGGACCAAGGTGGCGCGCGTGGTGCGGGAGAAGGACTACCAGTTCCCCGCCCGCCTGGGCACACGTCGCGGGCCGGCCAAGGCCGCACACGCCGATGGCCTCGTCCGAGGCCAGACGGTGTGCTTCGCGCAGATCGAGGGCACGATCGAGAACGACCTGATGGTGACCGCGCTGCGTCGCTCGTGCGCCCGTGCGCGCAAGCTGGGGGCCGATGTGGTGGTCTTCGAGATCGACACGCCGGGCGGGCGCCTGGATATCATGCAGGAGATCTGCGCAGAGATCGAGAGCGTTGAGCCTGCCCGCACCGTGGCCTACCTGCACGGCGGCCCGAGCGGCGGGGCCTACTCGGCAGGGGCCGTGCTGGCCGTGGCGTGCAGCGACATCTACATGGCTCCGGGCACCGCGGTGGGCGCTGCCGCACCCGTGGTGGTGAACAACAAGAGGGTGAGTCCGGTCGCCGAGAAGGCCATCTCGGCCATCACCGCACGCATCCGCTCCCTCGCCGAGAAGAACGGCCATCCGCCCGCGGTTGCCGCAGCCATGGTGGATGCGGACATCGAGCTGCGCCAGGCGAAGGTGGACGGCCGCCACACGTTCCTGAGCATCCAGAAGGCTGCCGAGGCCGTGCCCGAGGTCAAGCCCAAGGTCGAGCTGGGCGACTGGATCACCACGAAGGGCAAGCTCCTCACCCTCACGGCCAGGGAAGCCAAGAAGCTCGGCTTCGCCGCCGACCTCGTCTCGTCCCGTCCCCAGCTTCTCACCGCGCTGGGCCTGAAGAACGGCCGCACGGCCGACCTCAAGACATCCCAGGCCCTCGAGGAAGCCGTGGACCGCCGCAGTCGCTTCCTCGTCAAGCTCGACGGCACCATCGCCAGCACCAGCACCCGGGCACGCACCCACGACCCCTCGCGCTACCGCTACCGCAGGCTCACCAAGCCCTCCGGAACCCGCCGCACGGGCGACTTCGAGGACGAGGGCGCCCTGTGGCGCCGACGCAGCGATGCCTGCCGCCACGCCGCCGACGCCTGCCTGGCCGCCTGCCGCACAAAGCTCGCCCTCGCACGCAAGTACCCCGAGATGAACATCGATACCAAGCCGGTGCAGGCCCTCATGAAGCAGATCCTCGAAGTCCGCGAGCGAGTCCTCGCCCAGCGGAACATGATGGGGAGCGAGCTCTGAGGCTAGCCCGCAGTTCTCACCAACTCTGAGCGTGACTCCCGCATCTCCAGAAACGAGAAACGGATAGCGCCAGATGCCAACACCCGACGCGCGGACAGTCTGCGCGTGCCCAGCGCGCTCATTCCCGTTTCACGCCAGGACGCACGCGCGATCCGCCGTACGGCGGACACTGGCGGCCAGGGCTGGTGACAAATGCGGGCTAGAGCAAACGGAATGGCGGCGAAACCGCAGACCTCTGACCCGTGTGCACAACCGCCACGGCGCCGAGCGGCGCGGGGATCGAGCTGGCCTTATCTCGCCGAACATCGAGCGTCGCCTGCACGCTCTTATTGGCCATCTGCTTTGAATGCTTCGTGGAAGGTTGGCAGACCGAGAGGGGCCACGGGGACGGCGTGCACCAGAAGGGATGAGCATGGCTTCCTCGGCTTCAGGACAGCTTGCTGAGTGCTTGCCGTCGCTCCCGGAACGTCACCGGATGGCCGCATTTCAGGAATCCGTCCCGTCCTGCTTGATTCTCGGGGCAGGAGATACTACCATGATCGCCGGAAGTGCTGACCAACGGGGCCAGCCAGAACCAAATGGGAAATCTCGGTTAGAATCGCCATGTTGTCAGCCGAGATCGGATCTCAGGTGAAGACAGTTCGGAAACCCCTGCTAGACCACTTCGCGTTGAATCCCAGGACTTCCGATCATGAATGGCCCTGACCGATCCATTTTGTCCTTACTGCTCATCGGCACTTTCTGTCTCACGGCCATGGTCCATGCGTGGGCCGACGAAACGAAGCCGGTCGGCTCGGCGCCCACGGCCCCGCTCTCCCGGCCGCCGATTCACCGCTATAGCTTCGACGGCGAAGGGGGTAACGGCACCACGCTGACTGACAGCATCGGCGATGCCCACGGCCACGTCTACGTGAAGCCGCCGCCGAAGCCGCTGCCTTACCACGAAGGCAGCACCACGCTGGTCGTCATTCCCGACACGGAAGTCTACGCCAACAAGCGGCCCCAGATTTTCAATGCCATGATGCAGTGGATTGCCGACAACCAGCAGAAGCGAAACATCGCCTACATCCTGCACGTCGGCGACATCACCAACAACAACGCCGAGCATGAATGGAAGAACGCCCGCAAGGCCTTCGACATCATCGAGGGCAAGGTCCCTTACGTGCTTGCAGCCGGCAACCACGATTACGACCACACGCCCGGCCGACTGACCTACATGAACGACTATTTCAAGGTCGAGGACCAGAAGAAGTGGCCCACCTTCGGCGACGTCTATGAGCGGGGCAAACTGGAGAACCACTACCAGTTCATGGAAATCAACAGGCAGAAGTGGATCGTGCTATCGCTGGAGATGGGACCAAGAAAGCAAGTGATCGCCTGGGCCAACAAGGTGCTCGATGAGTATAAGGACCGCCTGGCGATCATCCTCACCCACGGCTACCTCTACTACCGGAACGAGCGGTACGACCATACGAAGGGCGGCCAACGGGCCAGCCCGTACAACTTCTACGGCGACGGTGCCGACGGAGAGATGATGTGGAACCAGTTGGTCCGCAAACACCCCAACGTGATGATGGTCATCTGCGGTCACCTTTCGTCGCAATACGTCGGCTACCGTAAAGACGAGGCCGACCACGGCAACATCGTCCACCAGATGCTCGTGGACTACGAGAAGATCCGCGGCGGTTATGGCTTCCTGCGGGTGCTGGAGTTCCTGCCCGACGCAAAGACGGTGCAGGTGCGCACCTATTCACCGCTAACCAAGAAGATCCGATCGCCGATCACTCGGGGGGACAATCCCCTGCGGGATCCGAAGCTCGAGGAGTTTGCGTTTGAGCTCCAGACGACTCCCGGCGAGGAGTCGCGCTTCGATGTCAAGACCCCGGCTAAGCCGCCGGAGAACCCCCCCAGCGACGCCAAGGACCAGGTCGAGAATCCCGAGAAGTACCTCCGGCTCAACGGCCAGGGCCAACTGGTTATCGACGCCAACGACGAAAAGGGCTACGGCAAGCTGGACGCGGATCTGGTGAAAGGCCGTGAGGAGGTCAGCTTCGAGGTCTGGTTTACGCCGACCGCCAACAGCTATAACTGGACCCCGGTGGTGGCATTCGGGGGGGGCCGAGACGCCTTCTACTACAAGTTCCGCACCTTCCGCAGGCACCGCGCGGAACTCATCGTCAACGGACACAATGAGAAGATCCAGCGCGACATCGGCGTGAAGGTGGGCCAACCGATGCACGTGGTGGTCACCTACGACCAGGACGGACACGACGGTCGGCCCTTACTGTGCTCTTACGTCAACGGCAAGCTCACCGGGCGGATGGCCACGAGCATTAGGCTCTCGGAGCTTGGCCTGACCAGCGGGCAGATCGGCCCCTTCGCCGCAGAGTTCAATGAGCTGCGGTTCTACGATTATCCGCTGAACGAGAAAGAGGTCCGCGGCAACTTTGAGGCTGGACCGGACAAGTTGCAGGTCGCGGAACCGAACGCGCACTAATCGCGAACCAAAGGCATACATCTGCCGTGGAACGAGGCTCCGCAGCAGGGACAGGTGAGTTCGACAGGCTGGGTATGGGTCATGTGGTTGTAGTACTATGGATGCCCCACGAGACAGCACCCGCGCGCGTGGATGCTCTTGAGCCGTGACAGTCCTTCATGGATCAGGGCCTTTCCAATCCCCCGACGCTGGTATTCAGGCAAGACCGAAACAGGTCTCAGTCCGTACCAGTCCTGCGTGCCGTCCGAAATGGCCACGGGCGAGAACGCAATGTGACCCACCACGCGGCCATCGACCTGTGCGACAAGCGATACGGTGAGGGCCTGAGCGGAGCGCAGCGCCTCGATGATGAACTGCTCGCTCTGATTGCTGATCTCCAAGATCTGAAACGCCGCGACCGTCACCTCGGCTATGGTTCCCACGTCGTCGCCCGTCTCACTCCTGACCTGGATTGCTGAGGTCATGGTCTCGTCTTCCTCTTTTCTCCGCCAGCTCATGTTCACCTGGGTTCCGTATAGGACACCGATCGGGCGACCGTCGTCCGTCGAGAGGGCTTCTCACCCCCTTCCGCGGCTCACTTGTAGCTCCCTACGGCATGGCCCGACGGCCTGCCAGTGAGTATAGCGACTCCCCGCGGCGGATCAGGACACCCTGCGCGGTCTACTTCCGTCGGGGCCGGCGACACCAGGACCGGAGTCCCATCTGCCATGCGGCGCGCGAGGCATCATCAGGATGGGCTATGAAACCACAGATAAGGACGGATGAACGCGGATGAGGGCAAGCTCAACACAAAGGCGCAAAGACGCGAAGAAGGCGAGGAACGGAGGAACGAGCGCCGAGCACGCCTGATCCCTTCTTGTCTCCTTCGTGACCTTCGTGACCTTGTAGTCCCTTCTGTGCCTCCCCCCGCAGCGAGGGAGGCGAGCCATGGGTCCATACGCATTCCGCGGGCCGAACTCCTCTCCTGCGGGCTAGTTCATGCTGCGCAGCTCAACCGTGCCCGTGGCGTTCTCGATCTTCTTGATGAGCGAGCGGAGCTGGTCGATTTGGGGTTGGAGGCCCTTGGCCTCCCAGTGGGCGAGGAGGCCCTTCTCGAGCTGCCGGAGCCGGGGGAGAACCGGCTTCGCAGCGCCGCCGTACTTGCCGAGGGTCTTCAAGCACTGCGAGATCCGGTGGCGCTTGCCCCACTTCTGGATGTCCATAACCTCGATGCAGAGCACCATGCCTTCCTCGATGTGGTGCGTGGCGAGGAGATCGATGCCAGCCAGGCGGATGCCGCTGGCGAACATGATGCCGCTCGGAGCCGGCTTGACGATCGCCTCGTGGATGGCGGGCAGGAGCGGCTTGATCTCCTCGTAGGTCAGTTGCTGGTAGATCCCGCCCACCGTCCCTCGCGCCCGCCCGTCCTGGTTCTGGAGCCCGGCCGCCACGGCCTTGCGGAGCAGCCCGCGGTCCACTCCCTCGAGCGACTTCTTCAGCATCTTGCCGAAGAGCGCGAAGCACAGGTAGCGCTGCTCCATGCCGCGCGGGTCGGACTTCGAGGGCTTCTTCGCGAGCATCGTGAGAAGCTCGGGGACGGTGGACATGGCGGGCTCGCCGATGCTGGCCAGTGCCTCGGCCGCCTTGATGCGCAGCCACAGGTCGTCGTGCTTGAGGGTCTCCGCGAGCCGCGGCACAGCAGGGGCCGCCCTCTCCTTGAGCATCGCCAGGGCCACGCAGGCGCCGTAGCGGGCCTCGAGGCGGGGGGCGTCGAGCATCTTGACCAGCGCCGGCACCACGTCCGCCTTGCGCCGCGCGAGCGCCATCGCGGCACGCTCCCGGACCACCGGCGACCAACTGCTCAGACGGCCAACCACTTGCTCCGTGCTCAGCTTGTCATAGAAGCTGTTACGGTCCTTGTTGCTCCAGCCGCGGCCGTCCTTGATGAGGCTCTGTGCGGCGGACACACCGAGTTGCGGGACGGACCTCTTCCCCGTGCCCGTCAGATGGAGCTTCCCGAGCGGCATCGCGTAGGACAGCAGATAGGCCCCGGTGCAGTCCCACTTCACGTACTTGTCGCCCCTCATTTGAGGCGGACCCAGGTGAACGAAGGTCCCGTCCCAGCGGCGTGCGAGGTCGAAATACCAGGCGCCGAACTCCTGCATCCAGGCGCCGGTGGCGTGGGCGCCGGACTGCGCCACGCCGGGCAGCGACCACAGGATGTTGAAGAAGTTGCCGGTGTGCCCGGTGTCGCGCTCCGCGCCGTGGGAGGCGACGCTCATCCGCGAGAAGTACTCCGCGCCTTCGGCGTCGCCGAGCCGGCTGAACATCAAGGCAGCGATGCCATTCTTGCCATTATCCTCGTGCGTCTGGATCCAGGGGCGGTGGTCCCCATAGGGAACGCTGCCCTTGCCGATGTAGAACCGAAGCAAACGCACGCTTCTCGTGATGGCCTGATCCAGTGTGGGGTCTCTCACCCCCGCTTGACGTGCCAGGATCAGCGACGTGGTGAGTGGCAAGCCCGGCGCGTTCATCATCCCGTAGCCCATGAGCCGCCCGTCCGGGCCTGCGAAGCGGTGGCCCCAGGAACCCACGATGCTTTGCCCGTTCGCAGCTTCCAGCGCCAGGCGCCGCAGACCCGCCACTACCGAGTCGTCGCCGGTCGCCATCTTGTACTCGGAGAGGAGCATGATCACGTAGCCGTAGTACCACGTCTGGAACCCGTCGGCCGAGAAGCCGGCCGCCCATTGCGCCTCCCTCTTGACCAACGGGAGGTATTCGGGGTTTCCGCTGGCCAGCAGTGCGAGGGCATTGAGGCAACGCGGGATTGCATTCCCCCGGTACGAGGGATCGGCGACCCGTTCCGCCAGCACCTTGCAGCCTTGCTCGAGAATGCGCTTCGACTTCGGGCAATCGTAGGGGGCGGTGGCGCTGTAGGTGCCGAGGACAGGCAGTTTCACGACGACCGTCTCCGTGTTGCCGCCCCGCCAGCGGATCAGGGACAGGTTCCCCCCTCCCGCCTCCGATTCGGCCGTGGTGAGCGCCTTGCCCATCTCGGTGCGCGGGTCGTAGGAGAACGGCTTGCCGCCGACGCCGAGGATCACATCGCCGACCGCGAGGATCCCGTCGGCGGGGGAGTTCTTATCCACCTTCGTGATGCAGATCTGCCGTGCGTCAGCCGTCACCATCCGGTCGGTGAACATCCACCCGCGGGCACCGCTGGCCCCCAGGTTCCAGTCGTGATCCGCCCCCGCGGGAATCGCATCGCCTTTCGTGAAGTCGGGCAGCGCCATCTTCTTCGGAGCGCCGACGACAGGGCCGGCCACGACCAGAAACACGGCCAGTGCCAGGGAGATGATTCCGGGGAACTGATGGATGCGGATTCTCATGATGGCGCCTTTCCTGAACGGCGGTTTTCCAAACGGGCCTCGACCCACGACAGCGGCGGGCCTTTGCGTTGTGCTCACTTCTACTGTGCTCTCGGAGCCGGGAACGTGAAGCGGTAGGCTCCGGAGCCTACCTCGAACAGAGTCTCGCCGTTTCCCGATCGCAGGAACCCTACACCCGCCGCCTCGGCGACGGCGACGCCGCCTTCGGTGATCTGTTCGGGCTCCTCCGCGGGGATATGCACCGTGGCGGAGCTGTTGGCCGGCACGGTGACGCTCAGGTGCGCCGTGTCGCCCTCCTTGCGCCACTCGGAGATAACCACGCCGCGCGCGGTGCGCAGGGAGGCCCGCGCCCACTGGAGGTCTGGCGGCAGGTAGGGCTTGAAGATGATTCGCTCGAAGCCGGGCGCAGTCTCATCGGGACGGATGCCCGCCAGCCCCCAGTAGAACCACTCGTCGATGGCCGCGCCCAGGGCCGCATGGTTGAGCGAGCCGGCACCGCGCCAGTTCTCCGTGGTCGTGGTGCGGTTCCCGCGGAGCATGTACCCCCAGCTTGGGTACGTGGTCGCGGTGGCGAGCTGCCAGATGACATCGTCGCGGCCGACCTCGGCGAGCGCCTGAATGGCGAACTTCGTGCTCGTGTATCCCGTGGTGAGCCGCCGCTGGCGGAAGTTCACATTGCTGGTGAAGTAGCTGGCCACTCGCTGGCGATGATCCTCGGGCACCAGGCCGAAGGCCAACGGCCACGCCTGTGCGCTCTGGATGCCCGTGTCGTAGTAGCCGAGGCCCGTATCGAGGAACCGTTCGTTGAAGGCCGCTTTGATCTTGCCGGCCAGGTCGAGATACCGCCGAGCGTCCTCTTCCCTGCCGAGGGCGGCGGCAATCCTGGCCATGATGCGGACATCGAGATAGAAGAACGCCGTGGCCATGGAGAGTGGCAGGTTGGCACGCACGACGTATCCCTCGGCCGTAGCCAGGTGGTCGCCCCACTGCGAGATCTGGAGGCAGCCGCGGTCCTCTTCAGCGGGGAACCGCGCCTCCGGGCCGCTGCGCCACATCAGTGCCTGGATCACCTCATCCGATGGCTTCGTCGTTACGTCCTTCAGGCCCGTTGCCTCGAGATATGCGATATAGCGCTGGAGCGACGCGTAACTGTCTTCCAGGATTCTGCGGTCGCCGTAGTGCACGTACTGCCACCAGGGGATCAGCAGGAACGCTGCGCTCCAGACCAGGTCCTCCTCTGCGCCGGCCTGGGGTGCGATCATGCCCACCATCCCCCGCTCGTCCTGCTGATCGCAGAAGTCCGCGATCCACTTCGCATACACGCGCGGCATCCACAGGTTGTACAGGGCCTCATGGGCCGTGGCCCACGCATCGGCGCCCCAGCCCAGGCGCTCGGGCCGCTGCGTGTCGTCGGTGGGAACCCCCATCTGAACGTTGCAGAGCTGCGACTGCACGGTGCAGCGATGGATCTTGTTGATCAGGTCGGACCCGCATTCGAATGAACCCACCCGGTCCACGGCCACATGCGCGAAGCAGCCCTCGAGCGTGTGCAGCTCAGGCGTCCCCGGATACCCGGTGAGCTCTACATACTGGAAGCCGTGGTACGTGAAGCGAGGCTCGTACACCTCCTCGCCGGCTCCCTTGAGGGTATAGTTGTCCGCCTGGCGGGCCTTTCCATTCGTGCGGGTGTCGATCCTGCCACGATCGTCCACGGCCTCGGCGAAGCGCAGCCTGATGGCATCGCCACTTTCGCCGCCGCTGATCTTGAGACGCACCCAGCCTGTTATGTTCCGGCCGAGGTCGAACACGTGCACCCCCGGCTCGGGCTCGTTCACCGAGACAGGACGAATCGTCTCGACCACCTTCTCGGCTTCGTGGGGGATGGGCACGAGCTTTCCGCCGGGAGCGGCCACCACGTTGGCCTGTCGCCACGAAGCGTCGTCGAAGTCGGCGACGTCCCATCCCGGCTGCTCGAGGCGGGCGTCGTAGTCCTCGCCATCGTAGATGCAGTTGAATGTGATCGGCGACCACTCGCCCTTCCACGAATCATCGGTCACGATTCGCTCGCGTGAGCCGTCTTCGAACTCGATCTCCAACTGGAGGATCGCGCGCGGCGAACCATACCACTGCATCTGCCAGCCCCAGTACTTCCTCTGGCCATTGAACCAGCCGTTGCCGAGCACGAGGCCAACCGCATTCGTGCCGACGTGCAGTTGCGAGGTGACATCGTACGTGCCGTAGAGCGCCCGCTTGCGGAAGTCCGTGCGGGGTGTCGCCAACACATCGTCGCCGACCTTCCTGCCGTTGAGGCTCAGTTCGTAGAGCCCCAGTCCGCAGACAAACGCACGGGCGCGCCGAACCGGCTTGTCGAGCTCGAACACCTTGCGCAGCAGGGGGGAGCGGGGGTCGGGCTCGATCGCATTCACCTCGGACGAGATGCGGTCCTGCTGGAAGGTATCGGCATCCGAGAACGGCTCATCCGGATCGCCCAGCCCGATCCATTGCCCCTTCCAGTCGGACGGCTCGAAGAGCGCCGTGCCGAAGGCCCCGACCTGACTGAACCCAGCCTCGTTGCCGGCCTCGTCCCACAGCCCGACCTTCCAGAAACAGTCCTGGTTGCTGCGCAGCTCGGCACCGGCATAGGGCACGTTGACCGACTGCGGCGACTCGACCTTCCCGCTGTCCCACAGGTCTGCGCGGCCAGGAACCAGGAGCTCCTCACTCGTGGCCACGAGGACCTGGTAGGCGCTCTGGCGTCGGCCGCGCCCGGTGAGCGGGACTTCCCACGAGAAGCGCGGCACGCGCGTGCCGATTGCGATCGGCGACTCGGCGAACTCGACCCTGATGCTCAAAGTTGTCTCCTTGGCCACAACCCTTCACGGCCTGGAAGAGGCCCCCAGGCCGGTCTCCGTTCATTCGGGTTTGGTGCGGTACGCGTCCTCACATTTCCGCCACAGCTCTTGCATCTCGGCGCACTTCTCGGGCATCTCCGCCGACAGGTCGGCCATCTCGCATCGGTCGGTCGAGAGGTCGTAGAGCGCCCACGGATCGTCAGGGGTCCCCTGGTTCACGTTCGACTCGTTGACCAGCTTCCAGTCGCCAACGCGCAGGGCGCGGTTCCCCTCGTGGTGGAAGTAGATGTGGGCTCGCTCGGTGCTGCCGTCCTGCTCGAACGTCGGGACGAGGCTCCTGCCGGGCAGCGGCGGCGCGCCTTCGGGCAGCGGGATGTCCTCCGGCTTCACCCCCGCGAGGTCCATAATGGTGGGCAGGAAGTCGGTGCAATGGCCCATGTCGTGGCGAAGCTCCCCCCGGGCCGTAATGCCATTGGGCCACGACGCCACGAGCGGCGTGGCTACTCCGCCCTCGTGGACCCAGATCTTGTGGCGTCGGAATGGCGCGTTGCTACAGGTCGACCACCCCGGCCCCAGGCACAGGTGTGTGGTCTCCGAGCCAGGCGGTGCGGTCGGGTCGTGCCCCCCGCCGCGGATCATCATCTCCGCGCTCGCCCCGTTGTCGGAGAGGAACAGGACGAGGGTGTCCTCGAGGCTGCCCATGGCCTCGAGCTGGTGGAGCAGGCGGCCGAGCTCGCGGTCGGTGCGGTCGATCATTGCCGCGTGAATCGCCATCTTCCTCGACTGGAATCGCTTCTGCTCTTCCGTCAGAGAGTCCCATGGCACCGCATACTCGATCTCGCCCGGCCCGAGCTGAGGGCCCCATTCGTCCTTGTGCGCCAGGTAGTGGGGTGCGGGCACGTTCGGTTCGCGCGCGGAGAGCTCGCAGCCCACGATTCCCATCTCCCGCAGGCCTCGCCACCGGCGCTCCCGCACGACGTCCCAGCCCTCGTCGTACCTGTTGGCGTACTTGTCGATATCCGCCTGTTCCGCCTGCACCGGGAAGTGCGGGGTGGTGTAACAGACGTAGTGGAAAAACGGGGTCCCCTTATGGGCGGCCTCGTGTTCCTGGAGGCATTCGAGCGCGTGGTCGGTGATGGCCGTGGCCGAGAACGTCTTCTTGTCGCCGTCTCCGAAGAAATGGCTGAACTGCTCGATATCGTAGCCCCAGCTCTTGTCGAACCCGCCTTCCTTCTCGGGATCCCTGGTGTTGAAGATATGCCACTTGCCCGAGTGGTAGGTCCGGTAGCCCGCCCCGCGTAGATAGTGGGGGATGAGGCGCTGCCAGGGCGGCCGCCATCCCCGGACGGGCGGGTCCATGCACACCTGGGGCGCGTAGTAGCCGGTCAGGATGCACGAGCGGGTGGGCCAGCACCTGCCGGCGTTATAGAACTGGGTGAAGCGCACGCCCGTCTTTGCGAGGCCGTCCACACTGGGGGTCTCGATCTCGCCGCCGTAGCAACCGAGGTCGGAGAACCCCATGTCGTCCATCACCACCAGCATGATGTTCGGTCGTCTTCCTGCTAACCTCCGTGTGCCGGCGCCGGTCGTATCCATAATGTGCCTTCTTGCGTTGAGATGTCCGCGACGTCCGGGCCGCGAGAGGATCCTCTTCAGGTCTCACTCCGCCCCCGAGATCGGAGGCAGCAAGTGGCTGTTCCCCACATCGCCTGGACAGCCTCTCTCCCCGCGACCGTCGCGGGGTGCGCACAGTGATTGTACCCGATGCGGCCCGTTGAGCAAATTGCGTCTCGGCCCATCCCACGCGGTTCCCGCGGACCTCGACACGAAGGCACGAAGAACACGAAGAAGACAGGGAAGGGCCTGCCTGCGACACACACACAAGGACGCGGAAGCGACCCAAGGCCCGGGGTAAGGTTCGGGCACGGCTTTCCCTGCA
>Ga0272441_10005547_pt1 | contig 21834 bp, 20 predicted proteins | sample SSMProp6N_FD_193582 | JGI IMG/M metagenome (GOLD analysis project Ga0272441, IMG submission 193582) | Marine sediment archaeal communities from Little Sippewissett salt marsh, Falmouth, MA, United States - SSM-Prop-6N | ecosystem: Environmental > Aquatic > Marine > Wetlands > Sediment ... | reverse complement strand
CGCCCCCTACGACCTTTTTTTCTCACCCGGCCTGTTCCTTTGTTGCACGAACGAACTCTACACTATATCTTTGACAACGAGAAGCGAGAACAGTCCAGGAGGAATCCCCATGGAGCACAGGAAACTGCGAGCGGGTATGATCGGAGGCGGGGTCGGCGCCTTCATCGGGCCGGTTCACCGCATGGCGCTGGCTCTGGACGGCGCCGCCGAGATCACGGCGGGAGCGTTTTCCCGAGACCTCGGTAAATCCCGGGCCACCGCCGAACAGCTGCACCTGGACCCGCAGCGGGTGTATGCCGAATACCGCATCATGGCGCGGACCGAAGCCGGCCTGCCGGAGGACAGACGTCTGGATTTTGTAGTCATCGTCACGCCCAACTCCTCCCACTACGAAATCGCGCGTACCTTCCTGCAGCACGGTTTTCACGTGGTATGCGAAAAACCCGCAGCCACCAGCCTGGAGCAGGCCAAAGCTCTGCGCACGCTCATCGATCAGAACCGCAGGCTGTTTATGATCGCTCACGCGTACACGGGCTATCCCATGGTCAAACAGGCCAAACAGATGGCGGCGAGCGGCGAACTAGGCGAGATCCTCAAGGTGGTCGTCGATTATGTGCAGGGTTGGGTTCCATTTCGCCTGCAGGGTGAGGGAAAGGGCGAGAAGGGCTGGAAGTTCGATCCCGAGATCTCCGGCCCCTCCCTGACTACGGCGGATATCGGAATCCATGCGGAGAACCTGGCCCGCTACGTCACCGGTTTGGAGATCGAGGAGTTGTGCGCCGATACCAGCTCATTTTTAGCCGGCCGCGATCTGGAGGACGACGCCACCGTACTGATTCGCTACCGCGGCGGCGCCAGAGGCTTGCTGAACGCCTCTCAGATGTGTACCGGGGAGCACAACGGTTTGGTACTCAGGGTCTACGGGAGTAGAAAGAGCCTCATCTGGAAGCAGGAACAGCCGGAGGTGCTCCTGCTTCGCGATCTGAACCGATTCGACACGATCCTGCACAAGGGCACTGCCGGGCTACACCAGCCGGCTCTGCAGGCGAGCCGATTACCCAGCGGGCATCCGGACGGATTGATCGGCGCTTTCGCCAATCTGTACCGCGCGTTCTTCCAATCGATCCATGCGCATGCGGAGGGCAGCGGCTCACAGCCGGCCGATTTTCCGGGCATCGACGATGGAGTGCGGGCTCTGGCGCTGGTCGAGACGATCCTGGCCAGCTCGGCCTCAGACACCAAATGGCTCCGCCTCGAGAGGTAGGATAGCATCTCCAATGAAATCCGAACGAATCCTTCAGCTGCATCCCCGGGATGACGTGGCGGTCGCTCCCGCCGGCGTAGAGGCGGGAACCCAAGTACGGGTGGGAGCGAGCGAACTCACCGCTCGCGAGCGTATCCGCCCGGCTCACAAAGTGGCGCTACGACGGATCGAGGCGGGGGAGGCGGTGTACAAATACGGAAGCCGCATCGGAATAGCACGTGCGACGATCAAGCCCGGCGAGTGGGTTCACACCCACAATCTGGGCAGCGGCCTCGCCGGGCTCGGGCGCTACGAGCTTGGCAGCACCTACGCGCGATCCGCTTCGGCTAAACCCGAGCCGTGCAAAGGAACTTTTCTCGGCTACCCGCGTCCCGACGGGCGCGTCGGGATCCGCAACGAGTTGTGGATCGTACCCACGGTGGGCTGCGCCAACGGCATGGCACGCACCATTGCCGCAGCCTTCGGCGATCGGCTTCCCCCCTCGGTGGAGGCGATACGCGTGTTGAGCCACCCATACGGCTGCAGTCAGAGCGGAAAGGACCACCTGCGTACGCAGCGGATGCTGGCCGCCATGACGGCCCATCCCAACGCCGCCGGAGTGCTGGTATTGAGCCTGGGTTGCGAGGACAACGGTCTACCCGAGTTCCGGCCGCTGGTGGAGCGCATGAACCCGGATCCGCAACGCTGCGTGTTCCTGAAAGCCCAGGATGAGGGGAAAGAGGTGGAATCGGGGGTCGAGGCCCTCCACCGCCTCGCCGCCTACGCAGCCGAATTCACCCGACAGCCCGCACTCCTCTCCCACCTCGCGGTGGGCATGAAGTGCGGCGGCTCCGATGCTTTTTCCGGCATCACGGCCAACCCGCTGACGGGTGCGATTGCCGACAGGCTGTACGCCCACGACGCGGCCACGGTACTTACAGAGGTGCCCGAGATGTTCGGAGCCGAGCAGCAATTACTGGATCGATGCATTGACGAACGGGTCTTTAACCGGGCTACGGCCATGCTGGATCGGTTTCGGCGCATGTTTATCGATTCCGGCCAGCCGATCTACGACAACCCTTCGGCCGGAAACCGGGAGGGCGGCATCACCACGCTGGAGGAAAAATCCCTGGGTTGTGTGCAGAAGGGGGGCATGCAGCCGATCACCGATGTGCTCGATTACGGACAGCAGGTGCGCGAACCGGGCTTGAGCCTGGCCGAGGGACCGGGAAATGATCTGGTCTCGGTTTCGGTTCTGGCCGCTACGGGGGTGCAGATGATCCTCTTCACCACGGGAAGAGGAACGCCGTTGGGCTCGCCCGTGCCGGTGATCAAGCTGGCCTCCAACAGCGAGCTGGCCGGGCGAAAACCGCATTGGATCGATTTCGATGCGGGAGTTCTGATGCGGGGCGCATCGATGGAGGGGGAAAGCGAACGGCTCTGGCAACTGATCGTACAGGTGGCCGGGGGGCGGCGCACGCGCAGCGAAAGCAACGGCTACCACGAATTCCTTCCCTTCAAGGACGGCACTACAAAATAAACGGAGAAAGCCCATGGCCAAACAGAAAACAAACAGACAGGAGGAGGAACGATCCAACGAACTTCGGCTCGGCTCGCGCAGGCTCAACCGCACCTTCCTGCTGATCCTGTTGGCGGCGGCCGTATTACTGGTCTTCTTCGTGGCTCGTGTATTCCTTCTGCCCATCCTCCTGGCCGCGATCTTCGCGGCGTTGTTTCACCGTCTCAACCTGAGGATCCGCAAGCGGTTGAAACACCGAACCACCCTGGCCGCCCTGATCTCCGTGGCGGTTTTCTGCCTCATCATCCTCATTCCCGTCGCCCTGCTCGGATATCTGGTTACGCAAAACGTGATCGAGGTGACCCGCATGGTCAACCGGAACATCCCCCAGATCAGGAGATGGCTTGTCAACCTGGAGACATGGATTGCCTCTCTGCCCTTCGTGGAGGGACAGCGCGTGTCCACCCTGCTCGACGCTTCCAGGCTGGTAAGCATCATTCAGCAGGCGGGCAGAACCCTGGTGGATGGAGTGACGAATTTGGCGGGCAACGTCGCTCGCACCCTGTTCCTGCTGTTCGTATTTATCTACAGCCTGTTCTATATGTTCCGCGACGGCGACAGGGCTCTGCTCTCGATATCCGAAGCGGTTCCCTTGCTGGCAGAAGATAAACAGGTCATCATCGACAAGTTCGTCTCGGTAACCCGGGCGACCTTGAAAAGCACCTTCCTGATCGGCGGCATCCAGGGTGTGATCGGCACCCTGCTGTTCCTCATCCTGGGAATCCCGGGCGCCGTGCTGTTCGGGGTGCTGTTTTTACTGCTGGCCGCCATCCCCGGGCTGGGTCCCGCGGTAATCTGGCTGCCCTCTGCGGCGATTCTCTTCGGCCTGGGCAGATATTTCCAGGCGGTGGTGATGCTTGTCATCGGCGGCGGGCTGATTCCCCTGGTGGACTATCTGCTGCGCCCGCGCCTGGTGGGCCAAGACACGCAACTGCATCCCCTGTTGGTCTTCATCGGAGTACTGGGCGGCGTTTCCCTCTTCGGGATCTGGGGCCTGCTGTTCGGGCCTCTGGCCATGAGCGTCGCCGTGACTGTGCTGACCATTTTCAAACGCCTGTTCAAGGGGGAGTTGAAGCAGATTTGACGCCATCAAGCGCGCTTTACACGTTCCTCGATCTTGGTTACGATACCAACTATTCAATCAAAAACAGGAGAGAAATGTCATGAACATGAAAACATCAACGATTCGCCTGCTCATCCTAAGCACCGCTCTGCTCGTCCTGCTGGCCGGCTTGGCGGCTGCCGTTGGACAGAGCGAGGGGGAAGTCTATCCATCCAAAACGATTACCTATATCATTCCCTTTAATCCGGGCGGACAATCGGATATCACGGCCCAATACCAGAAGACCGATCTGGAATCGATTCTCGGAGTCAACGTGGTCATCAAGTATATGCCGGGTGCCGGAGGGGCGGTGGGCTGGGCCAGCATGGTCAAAACCGCGGCCGACGGATACACGATTTGCGGAAACAATATTCCACACATCATCATTCAGCCTCTGGTCCGCGACAATGCGGGCTACCAGACCGAGGATATCATCCCGGTGTACTGCTTCCAAACCACGCCCATCGGGCTCGCCGTACTGAAGTCCAGCCCCTACAAAACCCTTGATGAGTTTCTGGCCTATGCCGCCGACCATCCGGGGGAGATCACGGTCGGGGGTTCGGGAACCCACTCGGGCCACCACCTTGCCCTGCTGCAACTGGAGTATCTGGCCGGAGTCGATTTCACCTACATTCCCTCCACCGGTGCGGCCCCGTCGGTGGCCAACTTCCTCGGAGGGCATACCCAGGCACTGTTTGCGAACTCCGATGACCTGGTCGGGCACCGCGACGAAATCACGGTGCTGGCAATCGGAACCGAAGTCGCTTTCCCCGCTCTTCCCGGTGTAAAGACCTTCAAGGACCAGGGCATCGACATGACCGCCGGAATCGACCGCGGCGTGTGCGTTCCCCCGGGTACGCCGGAGAACATCGTACGCGTCCTGGAGGGGGCATTCGACCAGGTGGCGCGGAAACCGAGCTTCGTATCCAAGATGGAGGAGTTGGGTTTCGTGATGCAGTACATGAAATCGGCCGAATATACCCGATACATCGCCGAGAAGAAACAGGAGATGGTAGACGCCCTGCGTACGCTGGGTGAGATCGAGTAGAGCCGCCGGTAACCGGCCGGCAAGCCGGCCGATGCATAGGCCTAACTTTCGAGACCAGTCGCGGAAGGGCGGGGTATCGGCAACGGATTCCCGCCTGGTTCCGTGCTATAGAGAGAATCCGCCATGAATGAGCTGTTTATCGCCTCGATAGTCAGTCTGTTTACTCCGACGAACCTGTTGTTGGTACTGGTGGGGGTGGCCGCCGGAATCGTGGTCGGCGCGTTGCCGGGCTTGACCGCGACCATGGCCATCGCCCTGCTGGTTCCCTTCACCTTCACCATGCAGCCCGTTCACGGCCTCATCCTGATGGGGGGAATCTACGTAGCCGCGATCTACGGGGGGAGCTTCTCGGCGATTCTCCTCAATACACCGGGCACGCCTTCGGCCATCGCCACCACCTTCGACGGGTATCCCATGGCCCGGCGGGGCCAGTCCTACCAGGCGATCGTGACCGCCACCATGGCCTCTGTGTTCGGCGGTTTGATCGGCGTGGTGTTTCTGCTGTTTCTCTCCCCGCCGCTTTCCCGCGTTTCCCTGCGCTTCGGGCCGCCGGAGTTTTTCTGGCTCACGACCTTCGGATTGACCATTATCGCCACCCTCTCCACCGAATCGATCCTCAAGGGTTTGATCGGCGGAGCTTTCGGGCTGCTGCTCAGCATGATCGGGATCGCCCCGATCGAAGGTTCGGTTCGTTTCACCTTCGGTTCGGTGAGCCTGCAGAACGGCATCGCCCTGATCCCGGCGCTGATCGGTTTCTTTTGCGTTCCCGAGATCCTAGGGATGATCGAGCGCAAGGGGGAACAGCACACGGCCATCCCCTACCGGCGACAGAGGCGGGTGCTGTGGCGGGTGTTCATCCGCGTGGTTCGCAAGCCTCTGCTGGTGATCCGCTCCGCGGTGATTGGAACCATCGTCGGCATCATACCCGGAGCCGGTGGCAATATCGCGGCCATGGTCTCCTACAACGAGGCAGTTCGGGCCTCGCGCAACCCCGAACAGTTCGGCAAGGGAAACATGGACGGCGTGGTGGCAGCCGAAGCGGCGAACAACGCGGAGGTCTCCGGATCCCTGATCCCCCTCCTCACCCTCGGCATTCCCGGCGCTCCGCCGGCGGCCGTGCTGTTGGGAGCGCTGCTGCTGCACGGCATGCGCCCGGGCATGGAGCTTTTTACCTATCACGGTACCGTCACCTACACTTTCATGCTCTCCCTGGTGCTGGCAAACATTCTGATCCTCCCGGTCGGAATCTTCAGCGGCCGCTGGATTTCCAGACTGATCACCCGCATTCCCGTCACCCTGCTCGCACCCCTGGTGTTTTTTCTCTCGGTGATCGGGTCGTTCGCCATCAACAGGAATATGTTCGACGTGTACGTGATGCTGGGTTTCGGGCTGATCGGATACGTGGGCAGAAAGATGAAGCTGCATCCCGGGCCGATCGTTCTGGGATTGATCCTGGGCTCGATCTGCGAGCAAGGGTTGGTGCAATCGATCCTCATGGGCCGGGCCTCCGGTTCGGTCTTGGCCATGTTCTTCACCCGCCCTCTGTCGATCCTCCTCATCGCACTCACGCTGCTCTCGGCGCTCTGGCCGTTCATCGCCCGCGCGATCCGCCGCAGGCGGGCGGGGAGGAGCGTATGAAAACCGCCGACCGCATCGCCGCACTGCTGCTTTTCGCCATCTGCGTAGCCGCGTGGTTCCTCAGCCGTACGTTCAGCCCGCTGAGCGCGCTGTTTCCCCGGGTCGTGATCATCGTGCTCGGATTGCTCTCCCTGCTGCTGTTGGCCTTGAGTTTCACACGATCGGAAAAGCAAGAGAAGTTCGTACTGGTGCACGGTGCCGTGCTGCCCGTTGTGCTGTCCGTGCTGATGATGGTTGCCTGGGTGGTGTTGATCCCGCTTTTGGGCTTTCTCACCTCGAGCCTGCTGCTGTTTACACTGATGACGCTGGTACTGGAGCGCAGACAGCGCAAACCGCTTCAGATTCTGCTGCGAATCGTGATTGTGTGTGCGGCTACCGCAGCCTTCTACCTGTTCTTCGACAGGCTGATGCTGGTGAGCTTTCCCCGAGGTCTGCTGCTCTAAGCGCCGCCTGCCAATCGATACAAACGTTCCGTATTCGCGGTCACGGCCGCGGTCACCCGCTCGAGCGGGAGATCCTTGGTATCGGCGATGGCTTGCAGGACGAGCCGTACATTGGCCGGTTCGTTGCGCTGCCCGGCCTCCGGTCCTAAAACCGGGCTGTCGCTCTCTATCAACAGGCAATCCAAGGGCAGGTGGACGAGCAGCCGCTGCTTCTGCCGGGATCGCAGCACCGAGGGGGGAACCGAGAAGTAGTAGCCCGCCTCCACGGCCGGGCGCGCCGTGGAGGCCTTGCCGTCGAAGGCGTGCATTTGCACCCGGTGCGCGCCCCGCTCCAGCAGGACGGCGATCGTGTCCCGGCCGGCGGCACGTGAGTGGACGTTGAGCGGCAGGTCCAGCTCTACAGCCAGATCCACGAAGCGCACAAACAGCTCCCTCTGCAGCTCTCGCGGGTCATCCCGACCGGAACCGGCGGCTTCAGCGCCTTCCGCGGCTTCATCTCCCGGTGGTGCTTTCACGATCCAGTGGTCTAACCCCACCTCGCCGACCGCGACGAGCCGGTCACGCTCCCGGCGGATCAAGCCGAGCAGCGCTTCGGCCTCCTGCCGGTCTAGGTGGCCCGGGTACAAACCGGCGGCCGGCAGCAGCTGCGGGCATTGCCGTGCCATGACCAGGTTTTTATGGGCATCGGCGAGACTCTCCCCCACACAGATCACCCGTTGCACCCCGGCCTCCCGGGCACGGTCCAGCACTTCACGCCGATCGGAGTCGAAGCAGGGATCGCACATATGGGCGTGGGTGTCAATGATCACAGATGAATCCGGATCTCGGGCGCCGCCGCCGCCATAACGGCAATCATACCACCCACTTGCGCTTGATATTCCTGAGGCTGAACAGAAACAGACCCACTGCGAAGAACAGCAGCACCGGAAAACTGATCCACAGCGGCAGCATTCCCTCGCGGTTGATGGCTCCTTGGAGGATATCCACCCCGTAGGTAAGGGGCAGGATGAATGACAGGGGCCTTATGAATATGGGCAACGCGGAGATGGGAATGAACAGACCGCAGAGGAACAGCATGGGGAAGCGAAAGAAATTTGAGAACGTCTGCGCCTCGAACACCTCGTGGACGGCTACCGAAATAAACAACCCCAGGAAGGTGCTGGTAGCCGCGATCAGCAGGATGCTCCCGATCACCGCCGGCCAAAGGACTCCGGAGAGATCCACCACAAAGGCGGCCACCAAAATCGGCACGAAGGCATTCACCGTTCCGAACAAGATGGCCCCGCCGGTTTTGGCCAGCATCAATAGGCTTAGGTCTATGGGGGCCAGCAACAGCCGCTCGAAGCTGCGACTCCTGCGTTCGAATGTGATGGTCACCGCCAGCATGGAGGTGGTTCCGAATAGGATCGACATGGCCACCACCCCCGGCAGCAACTCCCGGATATCGAGGGGCGTGCGTGAGCGCAGGTAGAACATCAGCATCCAGGCAAAGGGGAAGACCAGGCCCCAGCTGATGTTGGGCGGTTTGAGGTAGTAGGTCTTCATATCTTTGGCTACGATGGCCCGAAAGGCGGTTGCTGAGCTCATTTTTTCTTTCCCTCCCGCTCCTGCCTCATCACCGAGGATTCAATGCCGGTCACCCGCACGAACACCTCCTCCAGAGTGGGCCGAATGAGCTTGGCCTCACTGACCTGCACCCCGTGCTCGGCCGCCGCCTCCAGCAGGGGCAGAAGCTCGATCGAACCGGCCGAAACCAGACGCAGATGACGCTCGTCCGGAGTATTCACGGTGTAGCCGGGAAAACGCCGCCTCAGCATCTCGGCCAGCCCCTTGCCGACCGGATCCACGGCCAGCTCCAGCACGGTTTCCTGCTGGTGCTCTTTCATCAACTGTTCCAGGGATCCGATCCGCACGAGCCTGCCTTCCACGATGAAGGCGATGCGGTGGCAGAGCCGTTCGGCCTCCTCGATATAGTGGGTGGTGAGAAACACCGTAGTACCGCTGCGATTCAGCTCCCCGATGAGAGAACGGATCTGGCGGGCGCTGGCCACGTCGATGCCCGTTGTCGGCTCATCGAGAAACAGAATCTTCGGCCGGTGTATGATTCCGGCGGCGATGGTGAGCTTGCGCTTCATGCCCTTGGAATAGGTCTTGAATGGTCGCTTACCCGCCTGTTTCAATCCGAATTGATCCAACATGGCTGCGGCCCGGGCTCGGCGCTCGGCTTTGTCGATGCCGTACAGAGCGGCACAGAAGGTAAGATTGCCGAACCCGTCCAGCTCATCGTAGAGGTTGCTCTCATCGGGAACGATACCCATCAGGGCCTGGGCCTGCTTGGGACGGGCCGTGTACTCTCTTCCCTCAAGGCGCATCGTTCCGGACGTAGGACGGGCCAAACCGGTAAGCAGATTGATCGTGGTGGTCTTTCCGGCCCCGTTGGGTCCGAGAAAGCCAAAGATCTCCCCCCGTCGCACGCTGAAACTCGCCCCGTCCACGGCGGTGACCCCCTCGAAGCGCTTGACCAGATCCTCTGCCTTCAGCAGTTCCTCTGCCTTCAGCAGTTCCTCTGCCTTCAGCAGTTCCTCCGACCGGCTCACCCCGCCGTCCGATCGCTCGAGCGTGTTTTGACTCTGCATGAATTTAGACCTGCTGTTCTCTGCCACTATTCTGGTTTTTCCTTGGCGGCGCAGGAATGCTCGTTTTCCTCTCCGTGACACTCCCGAACCTGTTCGGGCGTGCACTCCTGCGGGTTGTTTCGCAGTCGCTCCGGTCGCTCACAGCAGCAACGGTCACGGCGGTTTGCCTCGCAGCACATACGGCTCCTCCTATCCAACGATTTGGTTGCAGTCGCGGGGGCGTGCTCAAGCATCCCCCCTCACGGAAACGGATGCGGGCGCATCGGCTGCATCCCGCTCGGTTTTATCCAGAAGCCTGTCCCCGAGACCGCCGGGAAAGGCGGCCACAGCCCGCCGAAACTCGTGCAGACGGGCCCGGTCAATGCGGTAGTGCACCCTGTACCCGCGCTTCTCCCCAAGGACCAGCCCGGCTCGCCGCAGAACGGCCAGGTGCTGGGAGACCGCGGGTTGGCTGATGCGCAAAAAAGCGGTAATGGCATTCACACACATCGGCCGTTCGACCAGCAGGGCGAGGATCTCGAGGCGGACCGTTACGGAGAGCGCCTTGTGCAGCTGTGCCAGCTCATCCTTTTCCATAAGTATATATTTATAGACTTATAATAAATTCTCAAGGAGTCCCTGTCAAGGGATTTCCCACCCACGGCAGCCAAGCTGCGGTGCACTTCGCATGAATTGCAGCCGCCGGCTCATTCGTACTAAACTGTGGCGTTATGAAAACCGGCGGTAAACACTACGAATTCGGAGGAGTACCCGGCAACCTGCTTCTTATCATATTTCTCCCCCTCATCGTCTACTACCTGTATTTTTGTCTGCGCTACAACCACGGCCGGCTGATCCCCGCCGGTATCAGCGGAAAGGACATCCGTTCGTTCTTGAGCAATATCGTTCCCACCGGCAGAGCCTTTCTAACCTACGGGGTTTGGCTCGGTTTCCAGGCGTTGCTGCAAATCGTCGTACCCGGCAGGAACGTACTCGGCCGGAAGCTGGAAGGGGAGAGGCGCCTGTCCTATCGGATGAACGGATTGGTTTCGTTTCTCGTCACGCTCGGGTTGTTCTTGGCGTTGATCCTTACCGGTGTGATCAACCCCCTGGCCGTGTTCGACGGCATCGGTTCGTTGATGTCCGTGGTCATTCTCTTCTCCTTCACCTTCAGCGTCTTTCTCTATCTGCACGGCAGATTTACCGTTTCCGGAAAAGCGCCCACGGCAAGCGGAGTCCACAATTTCTTTTTGGGCTATTCCCTTAATCCCCGCATCGGGAGCTTCGACCTGAAGCTTTTTTTCGAGGCCAGGCCGAGTCTCATCGGCTGGATCATCCTCTCCTTCCTGTATGCTACGGTCCAGTACAAAACCACGGGCGCTGTCAGCATGCCCATGATCCTGGTATGCCTGTTTCAATTCGTCTATGTCTTGGATTATTTCCTGCACGAAGAGGCGATTCTCTCCACCATGGATATCGTCCACGATCACTTTGGCTACATGCTGTGCTTCGGCGACAGCGTGTGGGTTCCCTTCACCTACTCGCTGCAGGCCTACTATCTGATCTCCCGGGTGGAATCCCTGCCCCCCTGGGCGATTGTGCTCTTGGTCCTGCTGTTCGCAGCCGGTTATCTGATCTTTCGCATGACCAACCTGCAGAAGCACCGCTTTCGCCAGGATCCGAACCGCACAATATGGGGAAAGCAACCGGAGTACATACAGACCGCACAGGGAAACAAGCTGCTGGTTTCCGGTTTCTGGGCATGGTCGCGCCATTTCAACTACGTGGGGGACATCCTGATGGCCGCGGCCTGGTCTCTACCCTGCCTATTCGCTTCGCTCCTCCCCTATTTCTATCCCCTCTACTTCACCATTCTGCTCGTACACCGGGAGCGACGGGATTTCAACCGCTGCGGTTCGAAGTACGGAAAGGATTGGCAGCGATACTGCCAGCGGGTGCGCTGGAGGATCCTCCCGGGTATCTATTAGACAAAACCGCGGCAAAACGGTTTGGAACGCCACATCCGCACCACCAGCAGCAGGGGAAACAGCTTGTAGGGCATGTTGAAGAGGAGGAACTTCCCGGGACGAAGTACGGCCAGCGAAGGGGTAAGACCTTTGTGAGCGAGTTCCGCCGCCGATTTCACGCCATCCGCCCCCATCATTTCGAACAAGGCCAGATCGCCTGCAAACTCCACGACCAGCAGTACGATCATGCTTTCGATGATCATCCCCGCGTACACCAGGGCGAAGGGACGGATCCAGTTTTTGCCTTTGATGAAGGTAACGACCAGAACGATGTAGAAGGGACCGAATAAAAATGCGGATATCGCGGTCATCACCCGCAGGTACAGGGGATTGGCAATCAGCAGCGGATCGTTCCCCAGGGCGTAGGCGTGGTACACCGCCCGTGCCCAGAAATAGCCGCTCTCAGGATCGGGCCGCATCACGGCGTTCACCAGGTCCGCCGCAAAAGAGGTGAAAACAAAAACGGAAAAGATGACGATAAAGATCCAATCGTAGCCTCGCTGCTTCAAGGGCAGAACGCGTTCGCTGCTGTTTTCCATAGTACCTCCGTAACCGAGGTACATAGTGACGCATGGCAAGGAATTCGTCTACCCGACGGTATCGAACCAACATCTTCGCGTAGTCTGCAGGAAGACCGATGCATCGCGAGAGGCCCGCAGGTGATTTCATAACTCCGGCGGGGATGCGCACCTACCTTCCTGTTCCCCGAAACTCGTGAACCGCGTCGATCATGGCCACGACATTCTCCACCGGAGTTCTGGCCTGGAGATTGTGGATTGTGTTGAAAACGAAGCCGCCTCCTTTGGAGAACACCTCGCACCGTTTCAGCACCTCTTCACGCACCTGTGCGGGGGTTCCAAACGGAAGCGTTTTTTGCGTGTCCACACCTCCGCCCCAAAACGTTATTCTCTGCCCGTAGCTGTCTTTGAGGTGCTGCGGATCCATGCCCGCCGCGGAGCACTGGACCGGATTGATGATATCGAAACCGACCTGAATGAACTGCTCCATGAACTGATCCACCGCACCGCAGCTGTGTTTAAACACCCTCCAACCGGTATTCTGATGGATCCAGTCGGTCATGCGTTTGTAGTACGGGGCGTACAGGCTCGCGAAGGTTTCCGGAGAACAGAAAGCGGAATTCTGGGAGCCGAAGTCCGTACCACACAAAAACACCACCTGCACGATGTCGCCGACTGCTTCGTAGATCTTCCCGTAGTTCTCAATCGCAACATCGATCTGCCTGGAAAAGATTTCTCGCAGATAATCCTGTCGGGTCACCGTGGATATATACCACTCGGTAACGTCTCGGATCCCCTTTGGGTGCTTGAGAAAAGGCGCGGGGACCAGAGCTATATCTCCCAGCCCCGTACCGCCGAAGTTCGCCATCACCGCTCGATCCGATTGAGACAAGCTTTGAGCTTCCCGGCGGTAATACTCCAATTCGTCCTGGGAAATCGGAACAAACTCCTCCAGATTGTCTTCCGGATTCAGGGCGCTTTCATCGATCGGCTCCTGCCTGATAATCGAATCAAAAAAGAAGCTCCCTGAAGGCATTCTCCCGCTGGGTGGTACGCTGTTATCCCCTTGAGGATAGATGTAGACAGTATCGCCTTCGGTTTTGGTCACGAAATCACCGGGCACGAGTACCAGTTGATTCCAGGGCGTTACCCACTCCTTCCAGTGTTCGTTGGTAAAACCGAAAATCGTCTTGTACGGATAGAGCCCGTCCACGTCAATCCCCACTATCTGTTTCAGTTCTTCGTCCACTTCGCCCAGCATCTGGTAGGGCTCGTTCACTTTGATCGACTTTCGTTCCAATCCGTAGTACTGCCTGAGTTTCTCCACGATACTTACGTGAATGCCCGTAACCGCGTTCGAACCGAAGTCGATCGGCACCTGCGCATCCTTATGGCTCAAAGCTTTTCCGATTTTTTCTTTCCCCAAGGTATGTCGTGTCATTTTCATAGCATACTCACATTGATACAGATTCATGCCGCGAACCGGTCGCGCTCTGCATGATCGTGTCTTCATTGATTTCTTCATGGTCCAGCAATGCCGTCATCGTACCTTCATGCATAACAACGACCCGGTCGGAAATTGCGACAATTTCCGGCAACTCAGATGAAATGAGCAGGATGCCCATGCCCCGCTCTGACAGCTGTCTCATAATTTTATAAATCTCCGCTTTGGCACCTACGTCAATTCCGTGCGTAGGCTCGTCCAAAATGAGAACTTTCGGCTCTGTTGCCAGCCAGCGGGCAAGAGTCGTGTTTTGCTGGTTTCCACCGCTGAGACTTGAAACGGGGTATTCCGGAGAGGAAATTTTTATATTTAGATTACGAATATACTTATGCACCAGCTCGTCGATTCTTTTTTTAATTAGAATCCCGCTGGGGCTTATACCGGGCAGCCTGCTGATCGCGATATTCAGCCAGATCGGAAGACCCATAAAAAGCGACAACTCTTTGCGATCCTCCTGAAGCATGGCCAAACCGCTCTGGATAGCCTGCCTCGTCGACTGAAAGTGAACGGCCTGTCCTTCCAGGTATACCTCGCCGGAATTGTACGCATCAACCCCGAAAATTGCCCGGGCGATTTCGCTGCGTCCGGCCCCAACCAATCCTGCAAAACCGAGTATTTCTCCTTTATGGAGCGAGAAGGATATTTGCTGGAAACGGCTCCCTGTCAGATTTCTAACTTCCAACAGCACCTCCCCGGTTCTATGCTCCGCACGCCGCTTCTCTCTCTGCAGCTCTCGGCCTACCATCATCTGCACGATTTTTTCCTGGGTAGCGTCAACGGTCTCTATAGTGCCGATGTATCTGCCGTCCCGAAAAACGGTTATTCGATCTGATATTTTCAGAACTTCCTCGATCTTGTGGGAAACATAGACAATCGAGATACCCCGCGTTTTCAGCCCCTCGATCACGGTGAAAAGCTGTTGCGTTTCGGTCTGCGTCAGAGACGAGTTTGGTTCGTCCATAATAATGAGGCTGGCGTTTATCGAAAGTGCCTTGGCGATCTCAATGAGCTGCCTCTGTGAAATGCTGAGACGATGCACCAGAGAGTATGGGTCGATGTGTAGGCCGACCTGATTCATGGCCTCCAGGGTTTTTTGCTCCAGTCGCTTCCATCGTATTTTGCCGAGACGACTCTCCATACGGCCCATGAATATATTTTCGATAACGTTCAGAGTCGGAAGCATCGAAAGCTCTTGGTGAATCACTGCGATTCCCGCTGAGATAGATTCAATCGGATTGGAGAAATCAACTTGTTGCTGCTGAAAGACCACCTCTCCGCCGTCCCTCTTTATGATGCCTCCGAGTATTCGCATTAGGGTGGATTTGCCTGCGCCGTTTTCTCCCACCACGGCGTGGACCTCCCCGTAGCGGACATCCAGACCGACTTTGTCCAGCGCCAATAGGCCACCGAATCGCTTGCTGATTTCAGCCGCGGAAAGAATCAGGTTTTCATTCACACATTGTTCCTCTTCAAAGGGTTGCCAGAACGGGACTGCAGCGCAAAAGCCGCAGTCCCGTGTCTTTGTCATTTACTCCAAAACTCGTCGATATTCTGTTTCGTCACAAAATCCGCCTTGGTCAACAACCGGGCGGCGGGTGGTATCTGCCCGGCTACGAGGTAGTTGAACAGACGAACGGCAGGATCGTGTCCCTGCGCGAAAGGTTGTTGACCGATCGTCCCGGTGATCACCCCTTTTTGCACGAACTCCATGGTTTCGTCGACAAAATCATAACTCACGATCTTGATGTCCCCGGCCTTTCCGGCGTCTTCAACAGCAGCTGCTGCTCCAAAAGGACCACCCGCGGTTACGTAAATACCGCCAAGATCGGGGTTTGCCGTCATGAAGTCCTGTGCCTGATTGTAGGCAATATCGGCCTTGTCCTGGTTTTCCACACGGTCGACGATCTCGATTCCGGGAGCATTTGCCTCGATGGATTCCTCGAAACCCAGCCGCCGCAGCTCATGCGCTTCCACGGCAAAAAAGCCGGTAATGATGGCAACCTTTCCCTTGCCGCCGAGCACCTCAGCCATCCGTTCTCCGGCGGTTTGGCCTTGTTTGTACAGATCCGCACCCACGAAGAAGCAGCGTTTGTTTTCGGTTTCGGTTTCCGAGTTGAAAGTCGCCACGGGAATACCCGAATCTACGGCGCGGTTGATGTACGGAACAATCCCGCTGTCTCCCGCGATCGTGGCGATCGCATCGTATTCCTGGGCGATTGCCGCTTCTACGGCTTTACTGAACACATCCGTGGTGTGTTGAGCTCCTGCATTGATCCAGTCAACAGTGCAGTTCAATTTCGCAAGCTCCTCAGCAGCAGCCTCGCAACCCTCTTTTACGGGAATCCAAAAAGGATTGTTTTCCAGACCCAATACCGCAATCCGCAGTGGTTGTTCTGCTTTCTGGTTTACAGGTTTTACCGAACCGCTGTCAGAGGGAGTCACGGCTGAGGAAAAATCCGGACAGGCCAGGAGTTCAGGTTTCGCCTCCTGTTCCGCGCCCGACCATAGCAGGGCGATCGATGCTGTGAGGAAGATCAAAACAAGCAGCGAGATCTTCTGGGTAGATTTTTTCATATCTACTCTCCTTAATTATTTTTTTTCCGAACCAACGGTTCGGATCGAACACAAGATCCAAAGGACCTTAATATCGCTCATTAACCCTTGCTGGGATGCGTCCTCAGGTTGTCTGCCGCAACAGCAAGGATTATGACCACTCCGATGGAGACGGTCTGTAGAAATGCGGGCAGATGCAGCAAGACGAAAGAGTTTCGTATCAGAGCCATAATCGCCGCACCGATGATGGCACCCAGCACCGTGCCCTCACCTCCGAACAGGCTCGCACCTCCGATCACGACGGCCGCTATGACATCCAGCTCGTTTCCCTGGCCTGCATTCGTTGCGGCGGTAGACAGCAAGCCCGCGTTGATTATGCCTGCCAGGGCGCACAGAGCCCCGGTGACCGTATAGGCGAAGATTTGAACCCGGTCGACGTTTACACCCGACAGTCTGGCCGCTTCCCGATTGCTGCCCACGGCATAGATCTGCCTACCCAAGACCGTGTGTTTCAGAAAATAGGAGAACACGATGATGAGAACAGCCATTTCGATAATGGGAAAGGGAACCGGTCCGATATAACCCGCTCCCAGGAAATTCACCGCATCGTTGCGCATCGGAACATTGCTGGCTACCGCTCCTTTTAGACCCGTCGCCAACAGGTACGTCAGCCCTCTCCCGATACTCAACATGCCCAGGGTTGTGATAAAAGGCGTGACCTTGGCTTTGGTTATCACAAATCCGTTCACCGCACCCAGGCCGATACCGATTGCGAACCCCCCTATCAGCGAGAGCAGGGGCGGCAGCCCCGTGTACATCAAACGGGCACAGAACATCCCGGATACCGCGAGAAGAGAGCCAACGGAGAGGTCGATGCCGCCGGTGATGATGACCATGGTCATACCGATGGCCATAATTCCGATCGTACTCATACCGCGAAGTACGTTGAAGATATTCGTAGCTTTTAGAAAATAGGGGCTTGCGAAGCTCATCACGATTGCCAGAATGACCAGGGCGCCGAGCACACCGATTTCTCTGGCCTGGAACAGTCTCTTGATAAATGGCCGCTTCTGCAGGTATGACTGCTGTTCGGCTCCGCTGCCGTTTTTCATAGCAAGTACTCCTTCTGCGATTTCTAAAAGGGATTAAACCCGGTGCCATGCAGACGTAAAAGTATGCAGCAATAAGTATGCCGAACTTGTAGATGTATTTATTCTTTGCAGGACTTTGAGTTAATCAAAGTGACAATAAACGGAAGGATCTTCGTGTATCCAGCTTTACTCACACAAGTGCGGACAATGGGTAATTCATTTCACATCAGCAACCACCGAGCGCAATCATTGACAGCCCGGTGTTCAGCACACATAATTGAATGTCATGCAGCACACCGTGCTAATTGTCGACGATGAACTCGAGGTTTGCATTTCCCTCAAAGAGATCATCGAATCGTACGGATATCGGGTGCTTTACTGCACCGATCCGAGGCAGGTTGTCGAACTCATACGGGCGGAGCAAATCAATCTTATCCTTCTCGATATTCGCATGCCTTACATAGGCGGCGTGGATCTGTTGAGGCAGGTGAAACTGGAGGACAGCTGTATTCCGGTAATCATGATCTCAGGACATGCCACGGTTGAAAACGCCGTAAAAGCTATGCGATTCGGTGCGCTCAATCTGTACACGAAACCAATTCGAAGCTCCGTATTAATGAAGGAAATCCGCCAGATCAGTCGCATGTATTCCGCCCGACATCCTTTTTCACCTGCGAACAGACTGATCACCGAGTCCGGTGAAATGAAGCATCTTTTGGCACTGGTCGAAAAGGCGGCGCCGACCGATGCTACGGTTCTGATCACCGGGGAAAGCGGTACCGGTAAAGAGCTCATAGCCAGCACGCTGCATCAACTCAGCCCCAGGAAAGTCCACCCCTATATTCGGATCAACTGCGCAGCCATTCCGGAAACCTTGCTGGAAAGTGAGATGTTCGGCTACGAAAAGGGCGCCTTTACAGGCGCCACGGAGTTGAGGAGAGGGAAATTCGAATGTGCCAATGGAGGCAGCATCTTTTTGGACGAGATCGGTGATATGAGCCTCCACACCCAGGCCAAGATGCTGAGAGTCCTGGAGGAGAAGAAGTTTAGCCGCCTGGGAGGTTCGGAACTGCTGGATCCGGATTTCAGAATCATCGCCGCCACCAATAGAGAGCTTTCTGAATTGATCGAAGAGCGTAGGTTTAGGGAGGACCTGTACTACCGCATCAACGTCGTAGAAATCCGGCTTCCGCCCCTGCGCAAGCGAAGAGAAGACATCCTCCCATTGATCGATTACTACCTGGGTTATTTCAATAGAGTCTACGATACTGATATCGAGGGAGTCTCGAGTGATCTCAAGCAAATCCTCCTGAATCACGATTGGCCGGGGAATATCCGGGAACTGAGAAACATCATCGAGCGAGGCGTTATCTTCAGCAGCCGCAAGATCCTGGGAACCGAATCGATCCCACAGCAGTATAAAATCTGTTTGGACGAGGTCTCCGAACCGAAATCTGACCTGAACAACCGCTACAATACGCTTGCGAAGGACATTATCGTGGAGGCGCTTCAGAAGGCGAACGGAAAAAAGGCGGAGGCTGCGAAGTTGCTGAAGATTACACGCAAGACTCTGTACAACCGCATGAAAAAATTGAACATAGAATGACTCTCCGTCCCTCGCGTTTCCTTCTGCAAATGAGAAACATCTCGGTACAGTACGGGAATCTTTGGGCTCTGCGGAATGTCGATTTCGATTTGTATCGCGGCGAAATCCATGCACTGGTAGGCGAACACCGCGCGGGGAAATCCTCCCTGGTAAAGCTGTTGAGCGGTGCGGTGAAAAAGAAAGAAGGGGAAATCCTCTTTCAAGACAGGAACCTCGGGGATATCACTCCTAAGCAGGCGATCAGGCGAGGCATCGGGATCGTGTATCAAAATCTGAGCGTTATTCCCGCGCTAAATGCTGTGGAAAACATATTTACCGGCCGCATGATCCGCAGCTGGTATGGAACTCTTAACCACTCCCGTATGATCGAGCAAACGGTTCGACTATTTGAGAAGATCGAAGTGGACATCAACGTAATCCGGCCTCTGTACAAATTGCCTGTGGGACATCAGCACATGGTGGAGTTCGCCCGTGTTTTGATGATGGATCCGGAACTTGTCATTCTTGATGAACTGTCCAACAAGCTCACCCCGGAGGAGATGAAAAAGGTATACCGAATTGTCTTCGAGCAGAAAAACAACGGGAAAAGCGTTGTCTACATAACCCACAACATGGATGAGATCATACGCCTCGCCGATCGAGTAACAATATTGAAGGACGGTTTGCGACGGGGCACAGAACAGGTCAAAGAACTGGACAAGTACAGACTATTTCAATTGACCTATTCGTTCACAGTTGACCAGGAAAAATTGGAGTACAGCGAAAAAAAACTCTTCCTCATCACCCGTTACATCAACAGCATCGTGCAGAACCTGCCCATAGGAGCTGTCGTATTGGATCCGAAGAACCGAGTTCACCTGATAAACAGCAAGGCCAGAGAGATCCTTGACTATCAGGATGATGACGTGATTCTTAAACCTGTAGATTCGCTGTTGACCGGGATTGAAAATCAAGACCGAAAGCACATAACCGAAATCATCGAAAAGAGGGAAAAACATACTTTCGGAGAACTCGAGACTGCCAATGGGTTGAGCGTTCGCTGTATTATTTTCCCTTTCAAAGATGAACGAAACGTCGCGCTGGGGACGGTATTGCTGCTGCAGGATGTTTCCCTGGATCGCGACATGGAGAGCTACCTGATACAGAGCGAGAAAATGGCTTCGGTGGCGGCCGTTTCCGTCGGTGTGGCTCACGAAATAAACAACCCACTGTTCATTATTCAGAACTACGTCGAGCTGCTGAAAAACAAAGGTCTTGAAGATGATATACAGATCAAGCTAACGAAAATCGAGAAAGAACTTGGACGAATTATGGAGATCGTAAGCAGCCTGCTTTCCTTTTCCCGGGTCAAGCACACGCCGCCCAAGATAGTACGTTTAGCTGCCCTGATCGACGAAGTCGTGCTGCTGCTCAATCACAATCTGCTGCAAAAAAACATAGATGTGCAAAAAACCTATACGGACACAGAGATAGAGATAGAGGGTGACGAAAACCGGCTGAAACAGCTCGTTCTGAATTTGATGATGAACAGTATCGAGGCGGTTCTGGACGGGGGGATCATTCGGTGTTCTCTTGCCGAGAACCGACAGGCGGGATATGTTGAAATCGGAATACGTGACAACGGCTATGGTATCCCCGCCGACATACGGGATCACATCTTTCAGCCCTTCTACAGCAGCAAGATCAACAAGAAGAACACCGGCCTTGGTCTGTCCATCTGCCAGCAGATCGCGGAAGAACACGGCGGATTCATTGATTTCGCAAGCCAACCCGGAAAATTTACCGAGTTCAAAGTTCGCCTACAGCTGTAACAGCCTGTCGAGTTCGGTAAACCTCTTCCCAGAAGGGGGTGTCTTCAGATAGCCCGCAGCAACGCTTGATTCATGTGACCGATCCCAGTTGTAGTAGTGTTGCCAGTTTGCAGGCTCTTCCTTCTACAGGACCGATTGAATATCGTCCACAGTAAGCTCACAATCCCTGAGAATTTTGCTGATTAGACCAGGACCGATTATCTGTCCGGCATGAACAGGCACCACTGTGGATCGCCCGTCCGGATGGCGCATAAAATGACGACTGCCTTTTACTCTAATTATTTCAAGAATGCCCTCGCAAAGCCGCCAAGACATCCTTTCCAGTAAGTCGAGGTAGGCGAGTCATCTGCCAACGACAACCTTTTGTACTCCTACAAAGTCCAATCCGCCTTCATGCTCGCCTTCAACTTCCAAGCATAGCTGGATTGCCTCCTGGATGCGTATCATGAGTTCATCCAGAGATTTTGCCTGTGTATGACAACCGTGGAGTGACGGAACTGGCCCAATAAAGAATCCTTCACTATCCCGTTCGATTACCACACTGTATTCCCGTCTCATTACTGAGTCCTTCCACCTAAAGCCGGCAAAATCCAAAGTATTATCTCAAATCGTCATCATGGTAGGGCAAGATAATTCTCAGAAAATCATTGCAGCGACAGTGCCTCGATGTGCTCTTTGGATAGGTCTTACTGTGCAACTTTACTGCTCCTGCGCTTAATATAACATGCAACAGGAAAACTCGCTCACAGATTTGCTCACACAAAGAAAAAAGCCTTACTGGTGAAAAACTATCTCTTTTCACCGTAAGGCTTTCGAATCGGGCTGGGCGGATTTGAACCGCCGACCCCACGCCCCCCAGACGTGTACGCTAACCAACTGCGCTACAGCCCGTTGTTACAGATTGTGGAGTCTATCACGGGCTTCAAGACTCTGTCAACATGACCCCATTCTGCGTTCAGGGTAAACGCATTTAGGCGTGGAACAGGACTTTTTCAAGGTATCCCTCATCCCAACCCGCCAACAGCCGTTTCCCGGCGATGCTGCGTTTGCAGGTCT
>Ga0272441_10005546_pt1 | contig 21834 bp, 15 predicted proteins | sample SSMProp6N_FD_193582 | JGI IMG/M metagenome (GOLD analysis project Ga0272441, IMG submission 193582) | Marine sediment archaeal communities from Little Sippewissett salt marsh, Falmouth, MA, United States - SSM-Prop-6N | ecosystem: Environmental > Aquatic > Marine > Wetlands > Sediment ... | reverse complement strand
GGATATGTTTTTTTTTGTAGGCAAGGGGGAGCCAACATCTATAGTTGTTCTAAAAGTTTTATGCTCCCCACCCGCTTCCAGATCATAATAAAGATATGCAGTAGAATTCGGTTCGTTACTTATAACAGTAATAGAAATTGGATATTCAGATGTATTTGTAGTTATTAATTTAAATGGAGTATTTTGTTCGACTCCATTGCTCATTATTTTAAGTATTCTCAGATTTTTAGCAGTTATATCAATAGTTACTTCGCCATTCCCACTAACGTATGTATAAATAGTTTTTTTTTCACCATGACGTATATCTATATTTTTAATATATTGAAAAGTTATATCTCCTGCTAAGGATTCAATTTCGTAGTCTAAGTGACCAATATAGATATCTATGGGTAACCCTGCTGCTACACTTGATTCTATGATGTTAACAGTTTTCTTTGGAGGTATTATATACAGTGCTTCGCCTTTTAAGCTAATCTCGCTGGACTCGATTTTTAATATGCCTGGTGGCCATGTTGATCTAGAATGCAAAAGAACCGTATATTTACCGATTTGATTTGTTTTAAAAATTCCGTCGAGATTTATTGTAGAAAAAATATCTCTATATTTACCGTAGTCCACTGTTAGCTCTAAAGGCATGTTACCTTCATTTTCTACTGTAAACTTACCTATTGACCTATAATATCCATCTGTAAATGGTTCTGCTTGAATTGTGAGGGGTATTGATTTTAAAGAAATTGAGGTAACTGCTTTTCCAACATAAATATGTCTTGATGAAAGTATTTTATCATTTGATGATATCTCTAGAGTCCAGTTACCATTTTTTGCATATTGATCTATGCCGATGTAAAAAGAGTAAAAATCTGATTCATGATAGCAATACTCTTCTTGGATGTATCTATAGTTATGTTGGATGTCTATCCAGTTTTCTTGATTATATTCCCATTTGTAGTAATTTGTTTCATCTCTGTTATAAGAATTTGGGGGATTTAGATCATGGAAAAAAATAATTAATATTTGGTCAACTTCTTCGTTTAAACTTAAATTAAAATAATGCCAAACCCCGCGGATCCAAACAGTTTTACTATATTCAGTTAATTCCTCACTGTTGGGGATACAAATTGATAAATCATTAATTTCATTATCATCACTAATTACATTGTTGGAAAATATATTTATTATTAAAAAAATTGATAGAATTAAGCTATAGTAAATTTTTTTGTTGAGTGGCATAAATATTTCACTTGAGTAATGCGAAATGAGATAAAATTATTTTTCTGTTTATAATAAGAATTAAATGAAAAAAGGTATATATATTATTTTGAGAGAAAGGGATCGTTAACTTTCGCCATTTAATATATAAGTTACCGTTGAAGAATAGTCACCTGCTATTGTACCCATAGTTATATTAGCCCAGTATATAACTTCTACCGTATCTTCAAATGTGTTGACTAGATGATTTCTGTAACTTGCAGCACCTCCATATATATAGAGTGGACCATTTCCAGGGAAATTTGTTCTACCTAGGGATCCACCTTGGGCAGATATTGAACTATTTTGTATATAGTTACCTAGTCCATCTGTTAAATTGGGTAGGTTTGTAGATAGTGAATAGTTAGCGTTACATCTGGTGGTTACGTTTGTATGTGGGTTTAATGTTATATCATTTTGACCAGGTGTGCCTGTTCCTGAGGGGCTTTCTGTTGTTTGTGTTATTTGTGAATACATATAAACTCCATATTCGCTTGTTGCTGAGTTGTTGTATCCATCGTCATCTGCTATGCTTATATTGAAATTCCAGGTCCATAAGTCATTATGGCCTGCGCTGGTGTTCCATGCACCGTCACCTGGTGCATATCTTACTTGATAGCTTGGTGTAAATCTTAGTGATATATTGTGCGTATTAGCGTCAATGACTGTTTCGGTCATTGCTCCTTTTGTTACTTCGTCATCTGGCCAAAGCATGTTATAAGAGGCGACTTCTGTACTGTTATCATATTGTAAGTACATGTTAATGTTTCCGCCTGCTGTTTGATTATATGTACTAGCATCATTACCATTGTCAAACCATGAAGTGATATTAATATATTCTATATCTGCCCATCCTTGGTCACTTGTGACATTTATTATGAATATATATTCTTCATTGATATCTAATCTTTCATTTACGTTTAGTTTAGATGACCCAGTTGAGTTTTGTAAGTCATACCAGTTAATCTGTGGTTCATTGTTATAGACAGTTATGTTCAAAGTAGTGTTTGTATCAGTATATGTGGTTATATCTAGGGCTTCAGCTAGGTGAATGGGGCCTATAAAAATAATATTTGTAAAAAACGAGATGAATAGTGTTATTAAAACTAAAATACTGATAGTTTTTTTCCTATTCATCCTGCTTTCTTCCCTCCTAGTGATTTTAAATTTTCTCGAGTGCACATCCCATCTCATTATTTGCAGATAGAGTTACATATTCATCTGCATATCCTATTAGAAATTCAAATGCAGTATCACATTTATATGTTTTTTTAGCCATGTATATGCAGGTGCATATGCAGGTGCATAAACACAAGAATTATTACCAGGAGATAAAACCAAAAAATAGGAAGTTAGAAACGTTAAAAATATTCAACTAATCATGAGATATTTTTGATGCTGCGCGGGCAGTGTATTTTCCACCCATAGTACCAAAAGGAATATTTACTTTGAATTGTACCTGCACCGATTGGCTGGTGCCATTTTTTGGGAAAAAACCTGAATTATTTATAATGTCAATAGCATTTTCTTCACCTATTCCCTTAAATGCTATGTTTGATATGATGTCATCATTTGGATCGGCATTTCCTTTAATTTCTACATTATTAGCAATAGTTATAACATCGTTGTAAGTTATATTGGTAAGATTTTCTTCAAAATAAATACTCATATTGTATTTATAATTAGATGAATAAGTAATTCCGACAATGCTGGAGTCATCATAATATCCTGGCAATGCGATAACATCCACCCAATCAGATGCTGGAAGAATAGATGTGTATTTATACACGCCATATTCATCTACTATCCAAGCAGTTTTACTGCTCTTATCTATTACAGTAATGTTGAAATTCCAAGACCAGGGGTCATCTGTAGTATTTTGAGGCAACGTCCAAGAATTATTGCTATTTGCCCATCTTATTTGACTTAGAGGCCTAAAACTAATATTTATGATTCGTGTAGTACTGTTTATTACCGTCTCATAGCAACTAATCGTTATTATTTGTGCTTCATCATCAGGCCAAATCATACGATATACCGGTGTCCCTTTAGTGTTGTCATATTGTAAAAACATGTTAAGATTCCCACCAAGGGTATTATTATAGGTTGAAGCATCATCACCATCGTCATACCATGCTTTTATGTTTATATAATCTATATCCATCCATTCGTTAACATCAGTCACATTTATTGTGAATGTATATTCTTTATTTACATCCAAAGAACCTGTCGCATTGTTAAGTTTTGAGCCAGTGCTATTAACTAAATCATAACTATTTATTACTGGTTTAGTAGCAATGTTTGGGTCGTAATAACAGATTGTATCCGCATTAACTGGAGCATTCTCAAAGTTGCCAACTACATCATTTGCTCTACTATAAAAACCGTAATAACCAGTATCGTTTGGAAAATTAAAACTCCAGCTCCATGGACTGCTGGCATCAGGGTTAGTATCACCTGTGTAAAAAGTCCAATCCACATTACCCTCGGTGTCAGAATCTCCTGTTGTTGCATTTATGTAAATTGTATCTATATACATTTCATCTCCGTTACCAGATGCATCGCAGAAGAATCTTATTTTAAAATCATCAGATAAGTTCCAACCCTCTGATTCATTGAAATAATAGGTATGTCTTAGAATACCATCTGTATCCCAGTTATTTGCGTCTTGTATATTGATATATGTACCTGCGCCACAATCATAATCATAGACAGTTTCCCATGCTAAACTACTACCATTATAATATTGGAACCACCAATCTTCTGTACCAGGATTATTAAAATTATCGACAAGGAAACTAAAATCAACTCTTATTTGTGTATAATTGTTAGTATCAGCAGATATAGCATTTGTTAAAGCCCAGTTTGCATTTGTATCATCTTGCAGATGCAAAGAATATGTTCCATCAACTATACCTGTATTATCTACATTATAATCAGCTGCTTGATCTCCACTACCTGTATAACTCCCACTTGTTCCAGTTTCAAAAGTATCATAATATAAATTATTCCATGATGGTTCATCAGACCAGTTATTAGGTGAATATCTATAATAGAGAGAAACATCCTTTACATCACTCAAAGTATCAGTAGCAGACGCATCAATAGTAAGTGGAGAAAAAGTTATATTATATGGCGACATCTTGTTGACATTAGAGGACGGTTTTACTGTATCATAACCACACTCAGTATCAGCAGAACCCGGAGGACTTTCTTTATTACCCGCAGTATCATTAGCTATACTATAGAACTGGTAGTATCCTGACCCATTTTGGAAGGCAAAATACCATGAGCCGGGTACGCTTTCATTTTTGCCAAAAAACATCCATGGATCCCAGCTGGACCCACTGCTAACTCTAAAACGATAGTATAATGAAACATTTTTGACTCCGCTAAGATCATCTGTTGAGCTTGTTACATTAATAGTAAGCGGATTATCAGATGCTTTATACCAATAAGGTGTTATGGAGTCTACTTGTGATGATGGTTTAGCGGTGTCGTAACCGCATTCAGTATCGTTTCCTGTGAAATCCTCAATGTTACTACTATTATCGATGGCGACACTATAAAATCTATAATATCCGGTTCCATTTGGAAAGTTGAAACTCCAAGAAATATCTGCCCATGGGTCTGTGTCAACACCAAATTCTGTAGGCCCTATCCACGTATTGTTATTTGTGCTATTATAGTAATATAATGTCACATTTTTTAATCCGGTTCCGCTGAAATCTGTAGCCTGTGCGGTTATACTTAATGGCGAAGTGTTCTGCCAGTAGGTCGATATAGAGTCTACTTCTGAGAAGGGTTTACTTGTATCATATCCACAATATGTATCATTATCTGGAGAGAGGGGTGGTTCTTCATGGTTATCAGCTTTATCAGTACCAATACTATAAAACTGATAATGTCCTTTGCTTTTTGGGAAGTTGAAACTCCAACTCCATGGTGAAATAGTGTCCTCTTCAAATAATTCCCAGGGCCACCAAATTGAGACGTTATCCTCCCGATATCTAAAATAAAGGCTCACTTTCTTAACGCCACTAAGACCATCAGTTGCAGAAGAGATATTAATAATAAGTGGGTTAGTCGTTTCATTATACCAATAAGGAGAAATATCTTCTAATTGTGATGAGGGATCTACCGTATCATAACCACACTCAGTATCAGCAGAACCCGGCGAATCCTCCATATTACCTGCAGAATCATTAGCTATGCTGTAGAACTGGTAATGACCATCCCCATCTGGAAAAGTAAAGCTCCAAGACCAGGGGGCGTTCTCATCGATATCAAACAATTCCCATGACCCCCATCCAGATCCATTATTTGCCCTATAGCGGTAATGAAGAGTGATATTTTTGATGCCGCTGAGATCATCAGAAAGGCTTGTAACAGTTATAGATAGAGGGCTATCAGAGTTGTTTTGCCAATAGTTTGCAATATTAGTTAATGTTGAGGATGGCTTAGAAGTATCATAACCGCATTTTGTATCATTGCCGCTAAAGCTCTCAGTATTACTCATATTATCTACGGCGATGGTATAGAATCTATAATATCCAGTTCCATTTGGGAAGTTGAAATTCCAAGACCATGGACTTGCAGTGTCTGTACCGAAATTCCATGGTCCTGTCCACGTTGAATTATCGGTGCTGTTGTAACAGTAGAGTGTTACATTTTTTACCCCTATACCATCATCATCTGAGGCTGTTGCTGTTATTGTAACAGGAGAAGTGTTGTCCCAATATGGTGAGATTTCATTAACACTAGAAGTCGGGGGAGTATTATCAGCCGTTGGCCATTGAACAACACTAAAGCGATAAGTTTGAGTTTGACCATTTTCAGAAGACCATAATTGAACCGACGAAGTACTAGTTAATCTAAGCTGAATATTTCCCCTAGGCACATAGGTACCACCACCTGTAGAACGTGCGGTTTCTCCCATAATCGAAGTAACATTCATAGCACTAACTTCTGTAGCAGCTTCAGACCAGATGTCTGGTTCTGAGCCATCAGTGCCTCTTGAGCCAGAAATATGATCAACGCTGATAGGCGTTCCATATGTCTGATTGTTTTCCATTACCCAGGCAACCACGTTTTGAGTAGCCGTAGAATCACTAGTTCTTTCAAATGATAACTGAGTTGTGCTTGAAATCCAGGTCTCAACGCCTTGTTCATCTAAATTACCTGCATTTGTCCTAGTTTGAACATGTAAAAAAGTTTTATTTATATCTTCGAGTTCGGTGTCAAGATTCTCAGTTTGTGGCCCTGTAGCAGTCTGCTGATGTGTTACTCTCTGAACCTTCCAATTCGAACCGGTGAATTCTACAACAGCATAGCTTACATAACCATTATTGCTTGAATCGTCTCTTGTAAATGTTGCAGTATTACCTGCTGCATTCCACTGAGCTGTGTGAAGCCCTCGATTTACATTACTACTTGCAGATCCATCTGTTCTTTGGCCTGTTATGAAAACAACAACATCATTGTCATCTGCAATACCAGAAATAGCACTTGTGGTAGCACTTCCACCGCTGAGAGTTATTGTACTAGTATTTCTAACTTTTATTTCGTTAACACCACCAACCGAGCCAACATATTCAATAATCTCCCAATTTAGATATGTATCCCATGTAGGATCACTAGCGCTTCTCTCAAAAGTAATACTTGTGCCCAAATTTGCAGGGTTGTTAATAGATACCATATGATGATCTGGTGGTTGATTACCTCCACCCCCTGTATAACCTCCACCTGAGAGACGAGTACTAACAATACGGATAAAAGCCTCTCCAGTAGGCACATCATAGGCAGTTCCAGCGGTTATGGTAGCTGTAGTCGTATCAACGGCTATTGTTGCACTTCCACGTTGAATTTTGAAATCCTGACCCGCAGAATTATGTGCATATTTTTTGATTCCGCCAAAATTGAACTCTAAATGATGTTTTCCAGATGTCAAAACTTTACTTGTTTCATAACAGATCTCTTCACAGGAGAAATTAGCAATATAAACTGAATTATTTACCCATTCGTAATCAAAGGTTTTATTACCACATCGTAACTCTAAAAATCTCAAATCATTTTTTTCATTAGTATTGCTCCATTTTGTACCATTCGTCGCTCTGATAACTAAATCTGCCTCTCCAACAGTATTGAACATAACAGTCCATTTGCCACCAACAGTTGGATAACTTTGAACATTTAAAACTATAATATCTGGTGTAACCTTCTTAGTGTCATCTGAGGAAGTAATAAATGGAATAAACGCAACAGACAATAAAATAATAGATATGAGTATGACAAAAAACCTCTTAAAACCATCAATCCTCCCCAAATTTTTAACAAAAAACAAAGAACTAGCAACATTACTGGCGATTTGTTTCAATTTACTACGATGATAAGTAGAAAAAATTGTCTGAGCAGACTCATCATTTATAGTTTTTTTATCATAAAATATGAAATAATCAGGAACTCCATCAACTGGTTTTTCTTTTTGATCATGAGCATCATGTCTCCTAAGAAGATCATCCACTCGTTCCTCAACATTTTTTTCCGAGTCAACTAAAACTCTTTTTTTATCAGAACATATGAAATCAACTACACCCTGTATCTTTTTATTTCTAACACATGGCTCAAAAACACCCAAGAGAGAAGGTAAAAATAAATTAAAACCAGCAGCAACTAAAACAATTTCAGAGGAGGATAATTCTTTATCATCATCTACAACTACTTTGATACTCCAGCGGCCAGGTCTAGCTTTTTTATCAATACCAATGCAAAAAATAAAGGTCTTATTGTCTTTAGAACAATCTAGGGGTTTTATATAAGAGGATTCATGACCACTTATGTCTTTCCAAACACCATTGTTATACTCCCATTCGTAATAATTTTCAACAGAACGGTCCTGTGGATTTGGGATGGTATCGCCATGAAAAGCGATAATACTGATCTTATTAAAAGAATCATCCAAGGTGATATCGAAAAACTGGAAGTCACCAGCTATTAGAATTGTATTATCTGAAGTAACTGATCGTTGCTCATAGTTTTCATTTTCTATAACTACTGCATGGGAAAAAGTTAGGCTCGATAGTAAAAGAGATATTAGCATTAAAGCTAGCACTAATATGGTCTTAATTGATATGGCTCTGGCTCGCATCCCATCCATTGAATTTGTACCCAAAATACAGAATCGTTAGGAGATATAAATATCTTTCTTATTTTATTTTAATATGATTATTTAAGTGAATAATTACCTAAACATACACTTGCATAATCACATGCAGAAAAAACACAAATTAAGGTTTTAACCATTCTTAATATCTTTTTCTGATCGAATATTGACAATTATCAAATCAGCCTTCATATCATCAAAAGAAGAAGGCCTATAAACAAGCTCCACAGGTAAAGCCTTATCATCCTTGGTCAAAAAAACTGTTTCATATCTAGTAACCCCCCCGCCTTTAAGTCTATCGAGGTAATAGTCTTCAATACCTGAAAAGCCCTCAGGAGCGACAAAATCAAGCAAACTCCTATCAATTAAATCCTTTTCACTATAACCGAGCAACTTCGCAAATGGCTCATTAATCTTTTTCAAAATACCGCGTTGAACAATAGCCGCTGAATCAGATGTTCTATCCAAAAAATCATAATTTTCCTTTTTAATTTCATTAAACTCATTATCAGAATAACTTGACAGTTCATTTAGATTACATAATTCTTCACGAACATTACCATCAAGTGAGGACAACATTTTCTCCTTAAAAATCTCCTCTTCCTTTATCAAATCTTCACGTCGAGTTTCAATCTCCATTTCAAGTTGTTCAAGTTTCTCTCGCCAGTTAACAAATTGATTTCTTCGCTTATTGATCTCTTTTTTATCTTCATTAAGCTGATTTTCTAACTCCTCCAACTTTTTTTCCCGTTCATCTAACTCTTCCATCAGCCTCATAAGTTTTTTCTTTTTCTTCAATTTACCAAATAAACCACGCTCATCTGACAAATCTCTACCATTTTTTGATGATTTTTTGTTAGCTTCTTCTAAAGCTTTTCTCAGATTATTATTTTCACGTTCCAATTCTTTATTTTTTTCTTTTAATTCCTCTAAAGAACGTAAAGTGTCATCTAATTCCCTAAATTTTTTTGCTAAATTATCAGGCGAATACTTCTCAAAGAGATCTGGTGAATCATCAGCTATATCCTCTTCTTCACCTTTTATCACCTGAGAAGACTCCTCTTTTTCATTAGAACCAGACTCTTCTTTTGACTCTTTATCAATTTTAATAGGTTTATCTGCAGATTTTTGCTGTTTTTTAGAATTATCATTTTTACTCTTAGCTGATGCAACATCTGATATAGAATCGTGTTTTTTTCTAAAAACAAATTTTTTACGCCCTAAACTAAATTCAACATTGTCCGCTTCATTTCTTTTAAACTCAGACCTGTCTTCTCCAGTTTCTTCTAACTTGAATAGTTTTCCCACAAGACCTATATCGCCTGAAGTTCCATCTATATCACCAACAGGTGCGATATTCCAAGATACCATAACTTCCTGGCCATCTTTTGTCAACCAAGGTAGTACAAACTCATTAGTTGACTTATTTTGTTTAACAGAATCAACTAGTTTTTCCCATTGTTCGCGATATTTATCAGGTATTAAATAATCAAAAAATTGCTTGTCTGATATCTCGTCTTTAACATATCCAACAATTTTTTCACATTCTTTGTTAAAATATCTAATCCTTCCGTTTTGATCGATGCTTAACACTAAAAAATCTTCACTATTTGTTGAATTTTTATCCATTACCTCTCCCATTTTCTCATCTGATTCAGACATTTATATACACTTAATGAGAACATCAATTGCCAAAATTTTTAAATTTTGTATAATTGTTTTTCTCTATTCTTTAGCTGTTTAAAAATTTTTGCTTATTATTAAATAGACAAATGATTTTTTAAAGATAAATTAAAAACAAAAAAATTATTAACTTATACATGTTACGCTTTGTCAGAGGAGACTAGTTTACCAGTAATAACTAGAAATTGGATATAAATCCAATATGGAGGTCATTGGCAATTAGAGGGGTGAGAGATTTACATAAGTAAAAGTATAAATATAAGAGTATAGTTGTTATTTAAAGGTGGAGAATAAAGCTCTAATTTAGGAGGGGTATCAATAAAACTAAAGATGGGAAAAGCTGAAGATACAGAGGGAGAGAATATCAAGGCTTCTAATGAAGAATCTAAAGAAACTGGGGAGTCACAATCTAAAAAAGATAATGTGGATAATCTTAGAAAAGTGATTAAGGTTGATAATTCTAGCAAAGAAAAAACTAGTGAGGAAAAAATTACTAAAAAAGACGAGACTAGCGATATGGATGAGGTATTAGAAGATGATTCCTCTGGTAGCACCTCACGTCAAACACTAGAGCAAAAACGTGCTATACTTCAGAGTATTAAAGATTTTGATTTTCAAATTAAAAAAAATCAAGAAGAAATTGATGGAATACATCAGAAATTAGATAATCTTTCTAAAGATTTAGATGATCTTGTGAGTTTATACGAAATTGTTTCTGAACAAATGAATCCTTTTGTTGGCCTTTCTAAAGTTACAAAGAAAAGACTTGATGCTTTAGAAACTTTTACAAGGGAAATTGATATTTTAAAAGAGAGAACGGGTGAACTGGAATCTTTTGCTATAAAATCTGGTGCTAAAATAAAAAATCTTGGAGAAGGTGAAATCCACGCAGACACTATAGATACTGATGGCATTCTTAGTGGGGAATCTGATGAAATAAATCTAGAAAGCGGAGAAAACAGAGGCCTAAGTCAGCTAACTCCTATAACAGTTACCACAAATGGTTTTAGTGATACAGAGCTTGATATGATCATAGAAAATGCTTTAGCATCATTAACTATTGATAGTAAAATTGATTTATTAATAGATGAATTTATAGAAAATTTAAAAGCTTAGAATGTAAATTTAGGTGAAGAGATATGGTAGATGAAAAGGTGGATAGTAAAGACAAAAATTCTAATGATTTCAATTTTGAAAAAGAACTATCTGCCCTTGTAAAAAAGAATGTTATTCCGTCTAGAATAGCAGAGAAAATTGAGCGAAAAATAAATGAGAAAAATATTAAAATCAACAAAGACCAACTTTACAGACTTGCTAATAAAATAAAGGACATAATAGAGGATTATACAAACAGCTATAAAACTAAACCAGACAGTAAAACAGGGCAAACTTTGGATGTTAAGTCTAATGCGGAGATACAAAAACTTATTGACACGGTGGAAAAAATCCAGGAGAGAATAGACACCTTAGAAAGTGGAGAACCCCGTGTTGTGACAACAGACGAGATACATGTCCCAGAATCATGGGATATTAAACCTCTAACAACTATTCCAACTGATCCTGAGAGTATTGTTGTAATAATGAAATGGCTTCAACATCTAGTTGATAAATGTGGCCATAATCATCTTTCAGAAGTACTTGATTATTATGTCGATATAGGCTGGTTATCAGAGGATGCTAAAATAAATTTAATAGATTATTCTCAGGGCATAAACGAAGAGGGAAAGAAGACGGAGACATTCAAAGAATTATCTAACTTACCAGCTAGAGACCATATACAATCCCTACTTTTCATACAAAAACTCAAGGGCGTAAAATTAGACAAACATTTCCTTGAAAAAATAGACGGAGAAATATCGAAGATAACTAAAAAACTAGACAATTATAAATTTAAATGATATATAGGATTATAGTTGCAAAATAATATTTTGCAACATCATAAAGTATGAGGGGATACTTTAATCTAAGTTTCACATTTAATAGGAGGTAAATTGGATGGGATTATCACTATCAGCGGCTACTGCAATCATCGGCGTTTCAGTTTTATTATCAATAGAATTTATGGTAGCTAATGTTATACCAACTATGACGGATACCAACGATTCTTTTGATGAAATGAAAGATCGAGCTGTTGAACAAATGCAGACAGATATAACTATCACAAATATTACTAACAATAGCTTAGGACCACCTTATGATTTAAACATAACTGTAGAAAATACAGGTAGTATTGTATTAGAAACTAGTTATTTTAACGTACTATTAAATGGTACATCACAGGAATTCACTTGCTCAGAAACATATCTATACCCTGAAAATATAGTTTATTTTAACATCACTAATCAGCCAAATAACGGGAGGTTAAAAATAATCACAGATAATGGAATCTCTGATTATTTTGATTATGTAATAAGTTAGAGATGTGATAAAAAAATGGGATTTAGCTTAACAGGGACGCACGTTGTATACTTCATAGCATCAGTAATAATAGCAAGCGCTGTATCTGGTGTATTAGTAGCAGTCACAAATAATGTGAACACTAGTCTTTCAGAAACAGGTGATCGTGTACAGACTCAGTTGGATACAGATTTTAAAATTGTTAACGACCCAAATAATATACCAAATATAACTGGATATTACCGCTTTTACATAAAAAATATAGGTGGGAGAAAATTAGAAACAACAAATACTACGTTTAATTTGTTTGTAGATGGAGAAATAATATCTACAGCTAAATACAATTTCTCAGAGGAATCTATACAAGTCGGAGATATAACAACGATATACGTTGTAAATAGTGAAATATCATCAGGTGATCACGACCTAAGAGTGGTTGGCCCTCAAGCAGTTTATGATGAATTTGAATTTAAAATATAAGAGAAAAATGGATGGGATAAAAAAGTGACAGAGTCTAAATCGATATTACTTGAACGTAAAGGCGAAAAAGATGGATTCGCTATGAGATTTGGACAGGAAATACCAGAAGGATCGTTAATATTAATAGAGGGGAAAGAAGGCACTGGAAAAAGTATTTTTTGTCAAAGATTCTGTTATAGCCTATTAAAAAATGGCAGTATATGCTCCTATATTTCTACACAATACACTGTTAAAAAATTCCTAAGGCAAACAGCATCAGTGGGATATGATACAAGAAAATATTTAATGTCTGGTAAACTTTTTTTTATTTCAACGGAGGTTACACTAGCCGAGACGAAACCTAAAAATACATTTCTGGAAGGACTTATCACTTGTAAAAAGATATTCGAACCAGAAATAATATTCATAGACTCTTTATCTACTTTATTAAATGAAAGTCTCAATAAAAATAACTTAATTGATCTTACAAGTTTTCTAAACAGGTTATTAGGATCAGGGAAAATAATATTTATAACAGCTAACCCCAATGAATGGACAAAGGAAATACATAGTGCATTCCAAATGTTAGCAAATCTTCATTTTAAAGTTACACGTGAGGCTATGCCGGGTATAGGAATTGTGCATAACATATACATAGAAAAATTCAACGGTGCACGTCATAAATATGAGAATACGACTACTTTTTCTGTGAGACCCGGTACAGGATTAACTATTGAAACAAGCGGTATAGCCTTCTAGGAGGAGGTAAATTAAATAATATGGCGAAATTACAGAAAGATGAAGAAGAAAAACTAATAAAAGAAAATCCTCATCTTAAAAAATATCTAGAAAGCACATCCGAAGAAATGGAGAGACCAGTTTTTTATAGTAAAATACCAGGTGAAATTAAATACGAAAAGTATCCAAATATAATTTATGTCACAAAAGGAGTAGTTTTTATACATGTCTACAAAGGCAAAGATACAGATGTAACTCAATATAATGCAATAGCACCAACATTAACAAAAGAGGAAAAAGAGAAACGAGATAAAATCTTAGAGATAATGTATGAAAGAGCGACTTTTTATAAATCATTCATAAAAACGCAAGATGAGTTAAGAAAAGCCATAAAAGAAGTAATAGACAACATTACTGTAGTAGATGAAAAATCAGATGGGAAACTAGTTAAAAGCAGGGGGCGAAAAATAAAAGTAACACCTATTGAAAAAATGAACATTCTTTATGATATAACAAAAAACATAGTTGGTGGTGGCCCTCTTGAACCTTTCATGAGAGATCCATATATTGAAGATATACATATTATAGCGGGGGAAAATGTACATTTAATTCATAAAATCTTTGAGATGGTTAGAACTAATATTTTTATCGATAAAAACGAGGCAGATACCTTTTCACAAGAATTTGCTGAAAAAATTGGCAGTCCAGTTAGTGAGGGACAGCCAATAGCAGATGGAGTTATGCCCGATGGAAGTAGAGTAAATATCATACATAGCAAAGATGTAAGCATAAAGGGGCCATCTATGACTGTTAGGAAATTCAGTGAAACCCCTATTAGTATTACACAGCTTATAAGTTGGGGTACTTTTAATGCAGGCATAGCTGCATATCTATGGCTCTGTTTACAATACGGGCGTAGTATTTTTGTATGTGGTGAAACAGCATCTGGTAAAACAACTACATCAAACGCAATATTTGTTTTTATACCACCTGAAAAAAAGATATACTCTGTAGAAAACACACCTGAGATTAAAGTCCCTCATCCAGTTTGGCAACAACTTATCACTAGATCAACAGGTCCTAAAGAGGGACACATTGACGAGGGAGAGCTATTGAAAGCAGGTCTTAGATCAAGACCAGATTATATCGTCCCTGGTGAAACTCGTGGTAGAGAAGGCCGTGTAGTATTCCAAGCTATACAAACAGGACACCCTGTTGTAACAACCTTCCATGCAGGATCAGTTACAAAAGTTATTCAACGTTTCACAGGAGACCCAATAAATGTTCCAAAAACATTCATGGATAACCTAGATGTTGTAGTCATACAAATGGCAGTAGAACGAAGAGGACAAAAAGTTCGGAGAGTTTTATCAGTAGATGAAATAGAGGGATACAACAAAGCAGCAGATGGTATAATGTCAAGAAAAGCATTTGAATGGAATGCTATCGATGACACACATCAGTTCAAAGCCAACAGAAACAGCTATGTTTTAGAGCGCAGGATAGCACCATTAGCAGGTTACGAAGATCCCATGCTTATTTATGATGAATACGAAAGGAGAAAACATATATTGGAAAGAATGGTGGAAGAAAAAATATTTGACTATTATGAAGTAGTTCAATTTATTTGGACTTTTTATAGAGAAGGTGAAAGAGGACTACCAATATCAATATAAAAATAAATATTAAAAATCTGGGAGATAAAAAAACAACATGACTGAGATAGATGGAAGAGAAAAACAGGATCTTTTTAAAAAACATCCTCATCTCAAGAAATATATCGATAAAATAACTGAAAAGATGGATGAACCTACTTTCTATTCATTTCTCCCATATGAAGCAGGTGAACAAAAATATCCTAACTTAATATATGGTACAAAAGGTTCTGTTTTTATACATGTATATAAAACAAGAGATATGGATGCGCCAGAATATCACGCGATTGAACCTGAATTAAGCGAAGCGGAACAAAAAAAACATGATAAAATATTAAAAATAATTGTTAAAAAGGCACCTGAGAAAAAAAGTGTTGTATCAGATGAAGAACTTAAAGAAATGCTTATGGAAATCATAGATGAGCTCATTATAGTTGACGAAAAAGCAGTTGATTTTAAAGAGGAAAAAAAATTATTTGGAGGGGGTAAAAAGCTAGAAAAAATTAGAGCTACTTCTCTGCAAAAAGACAATATAGAATATTTCATAATTAAAAATCTAATCGGAGGAGGGGCAATTGAATGCTTCATGAGAGACCCCTATCTCGAAGATATACATGTGATAGGAGGAGAAAAAGTTCATTTAACTCACAAAGTTTTTGGAATGATTAAAACAAATATAGAGATAGGAAGGGAAAAAGCAACTCTTTTTTCACGACAACTTAGTGAAAAAATGGGTGTACCTGTTAGTGAAGGACAACCAATAGTAGATGGGGTTCTACCTGATGGTAGTAGAGGTAATGTGATTTATAGCGATGCTATAAGCCTAAGAGGGCCATCTATGACTGTTAGGAAATTCAGTGAAACCCCTATTAGTTTAACACAGTTGATAAAATGGGGAACTTTAAGCTCCAGCATAGGATCATACTTATGGCTTAGTTTACAATATGGTCGTAGTTTTTTTATATGTGGTGGAACAGCATGTGGTAAAACTACAACAATGAATGCTATTCTTCCTTTAATCCCACCTGACAAAAAAATTTATACTGCTGAAAGTACACCAGAGATGCATGTGCCCCATAGGGTATGGCAACAATTACTTACAAAAACCACTGGACCCGAGGAGGGACGAGTAGATCTTTTTGAGCTACTAAAAGCATCTTTAAGATCAAGGCCGGATTATATAATACCCGGAGAGGTAAGAGGAGCTGAAGGATCCATAGTATTTCAAGCTATGCAAACAGGGCATCCATGTATGACAACCTTCCATGCAGGATCAGTTACAAAAGTTATTCAACGTTTCACAGGAGACCCAATAAATGTTCCAAAAACATTCATGGATAACCTAGACTTTGTAATAATTCAACTAGCAATAGATCGCGGTGGAAAATTCGTTAGAAGAGTTATTTCATTAGATGAAATAGAGGGATACAATAGAGCAGTAGATGGAATAATGGCTAGAAACGCTTTTCAATGGGATCCAATCAAAGATGATCATCATTTTACAGCAAATAGAAATAGCTTCATCTTAGAAGAAAAAATAGCAAAAAATGCAGGATACAAAGATACATCAGAGATATATGATGAATACGAACGCAGGAAACATATATTAGAACGAATGGTGGAAGAAGACATCATGGATTATTACGAAGTTGTACAATTTATATGGGGATTTTATAAAGAGGGAGAAAAAGGGATACCAATATATCTATAGGTACAAAAAATGGCGAAAGAAAAAAAGAAGAAAAAAAAAGAAGAAAAAAGAAAAAAGAAACAAATTGAAAAGAGAGAATTTAGTAAGGAACTTAGAATAGCCTATAGAAATATAGAAGAACCTAGGAAATTCTACATAACAATATTACTACCCTCGATCTTAATAGGTATAATCGTTTTTTTATTGCCCTCATTTTTAGATATGTTAATTGGAATACCACTTAACATAAATCCTTTGACTTTTGCAATAGGTGGAATTGTTCCTATATTGTTAGGTGTTTTATATCCATATATAACATGGAAAAATAAAGAAAATGACATCAATAGTAAGATGCATTTTTTTATAACTCATTTACGTGTTTTAGCAATATCTGATCTATCACTTAAAGATATTGTAACAGTATTAGGTGGTAAAAAAGTATATGGGGCTCTAGGCAAAGAACTAAAGAAAACTAGTGTTTTATCTGCCCAATGGCGTATGCCTCTTTCCAAAACTTTTAGATTCATCTCTGCGCGGACGCCTAGTAAAATTTTCAAAGATTTTTTAGATCGTTTTTCACAGAGTCTTGATAGTGGTGTAGAACATAGAGATTTTATCGAAACAGAACAAGAAGCTGTTCTACAGGAATATAAAACTCAATATGAGGCAAGCAATGAAAACATTGTTATATTGAATGAAGTCTATGTTAGCATGCTTATCGCAATAATTTTTGTAATGTCTATGGGCATTGTATTACCAATTATTATGGGCACTGAGAGTATGAATACTTTTATCTACCTGTCCTCTTTCATGTTGATTGTTTCTGAGGTGCTTCTTCTTTACCTTCTGAAAGCTATGATACCAGTAGATGATATATGGCATCTCACAGGTGATAAAGGTAAAGTTGAAGAAAAATTAGATAGAGTATTTAAAACATCGATTATATTAACAATACTCATTGGGTCTATTTTTTATTTCGCTAAATACAAGCTTTCAATAGGTTTTATCGAGGCTATACCTCTAGAGGTAATAGTTTCGATAGCGCTTACTCCATTAATCTTAGCCGGTGTATTAGCCTTTATTGAAGAGCGAAATATTTCAAGGAAAGAAACAAATTTTTTAGGTTTTTTACCGGCTCTTGGATCGATTTCTGCTATGAGGGGGGGAAAAGTAACTGACTCAGTATATTATCTAAGTGAAAAGGATTATGGTATTCTAACAAAACATGTAAAAGACTTGTATAGGAGGCTTAGAACAAGGATAAATGATGATGAGGCATGGGAATGGTTTGGAGTTGATACAGGTAGTAATTATGTGCAAAGATCAAGTGAAATGTTCCGTGAGGCTACTTATGCAGCGGCTAATCCTCGTAAGGTCTCAAATATGATAGCTGAGAATATGCGGAAAATACGTGATTTACGTATCAAGAAACTTACTATTGTGAATACATCTATTGCGCTTTTTGGGGGAATAACCTTTGGAATAGCATTTGCAATATATGTTTCACTTGTGATCGGTAGACATTTAAATGAAATAGTCCATGAAACAGGTGATCCTTTTACAGGTGTCGAAGGAATGAGTGAAATAGGCGGTAATCTACTTAGTACAGTGCCACCAGCGATGTACAATAATAACTTTATTATAATCTTCTTTGTCCTACTATTACATTGTTTTATGCTAGCTTTAACATTAAGAACAATTAGAGGTAGCCACAAATACATAGTGCTTCTATATTTCGTACCTTTCGTATGGACAGTAGCTCTAACTAGCATCGTAGTTCAAATTTTCATAGGCAACATGTTAACTGCTTAACAGATAATATGAAAAAGTATTAAAAAAGACTCAACTATAGGCGTTTTGGAGAGATTAAAAAAATAAAGTTTAAGTTTAATCTTAAGATACTGAGGCTAACTAAATGAAAAAAATCGGGATATTAACTGGTGGTGGAGATTGCCCAGGTTTAAACGCAGTTATACGTGCTATTGTTAAAAAATCAATTCGTTATAATTGGGAGATTATAGGTATTAAAAATGGATGGGATGGCTTGATAAATGGTGAGATGGAACTTCTTACTGATTACTCAGTATCAGGTATACTGCCAAAGGGTGGTACAATTATTGGTACCTCGCGGACAAATCCATTTAAAAACGAGGGCGAGGTAAACAAAATAGTTGAGAATATTAAGAAATTTGGACTTGATTCCATCGTTGCGATAGGTGGAAATGATACCCTAAGTGTAGCAGCTAAACTTCATAAGATGAATATACCTGTGATTGGTATTCCAAAAACTATAGATAATGATCTATCTGGAACTGATTACTCTTTTGGTTTTGACACCGCAGTTTCTATTGTTACTCAGGCTATTGACAGATTACATACAACTGCTGAATCACATCATCGAGTTATGGTTGTTGAAGTTATGGGAAGGAATACCGGATGGATTGCTACTATGGCAGGTATAGCTGGTGGGGCTGATGAAATATTGATACCTGAAGAGCCTTTTGATATGAATGACGTTTGTAGAAATCTTAAGGAAAGATACGATCGTGGTAAAAAATTTAGTATAATAGCTATAGCAGAGGGAGCCCAACCAAAAAATAGTAACCCTTCATTTACCCAATCCTGTGAAAAAGATCAATTTGGTAATATAAGACTTGGTGGGATTAGCCATTATCTTGCCAAGGAAATTGAAAAACGTATGGATGTAGAGACAAGGGTCACCGTGTTAGGTCATGTACAAAGAGGCGGAACTCCTACAGCCCATGATCGTGTTTTAGCTACAAGGTTCGGCATAGCCGCTGTAGAAGCAATAAAAAACAATGAATACGGGAAAATGGTAGCTTTACAGGGAAACAAAATCGTACTAGTTGACATTGAAGAATCAGCTACTACAACAAAAAAAGTTGACAAAGAACTTTATGAGATAGGAAAAGTCTTTTTTGGGATATAAAAAGAAAGCAAATTACTAATTTAAAAAAATATATTGTTTCTAGGGGTAAAGATCTATAATCGTCCTAGTATAGGCGCTTGGAGTCGTGAAACCAATTAAGCCACTGATTCCTTTTTCAGGCGTTATCCTGCCTGAAACATCAGTACGTGTACTAATACCGCTGAAACACGCAGTAGTGTTAACCATTAAAGCAACTGAATCATCACTATTTATTGTTGGAGAATCAGATTTACAACTACCATCTACATCTCTTATAACAATAATTCCATAGGTAGAACTAGTTAAATTACTAGAATTTAAAGTTTGAAAAATACCATTGGAAACACTACTGCTGTAAGCATTATTATTATAATTTAAAACAGATTGAGTTGACCCATCAGAAATAGAAATAAAAGTATTAGCTAGATCAATGCCCTCTGAGCCTGATATTGTTTTAACAAACAATGCAAGTTGAGAAATTATTGATCCATCTTTGTAACCACTAGCATGTGTTATTTTTACACCACTTGATATATCACGTATAGTTTCTGCACCAGTTGTTAAAGCCTGCTGTTGTAAACTATTCATAGTTTGAATAAATACAGAAGCAGTCACTCCTGCTACCATGATCATTGATATAAATATTATGAGTGCACCTACACCAATAGATGCTTCATTATCAAATGATAGTGATCCCCTCATGGAGATTTGAACTCTCTTCACCTCCCTGCCTCTAATATAGGGTTTAGGCACCAAAAATAGAGCCCATCCTAGGCCCATATAATAAGTAATTAGAATAAAAATCTATTGCTTTAAATTACACAAAAAAAATTATTTAATTAAAATTAGAGATCGTGGGAAATTTTCCCACATTTAATGTTTTAATTTAATATTACTGCAGTTTATAGATATCAGCTGAATACGACATTGGTGTTGTAAACGAGATAACGCCAGGTGCACCAATCTCAGGTATAATACGACCATAAACATCAGTTCTCTCAGGAATCTCTTGTCCAAAAGTACCGTTCTCATCAGGGCTGCATCTAATGAACAATGCGGCTTTATCTCCTCTATTGATCACAGGATTACCCACAGTCATCGTATTATCAAAATCCTGAAGAACGCCAATAGCAAAACTTTCCCTATCGGAAGTATTCCATTCGACATCATTTAATGCACCAAAGAGATCACCGCTAATATCATCCTTAAACGTATTACCCTCGTACCTCAATAAAGCCTTTGTATCTCCATCACTGAAAAGTATGTATGTGTTATTTAGGTCGATATTTGGAGAACCAGGTCTCGTTTTCACAGTTATTACGAGATACTTAAGATTATAGTACGTGCTATTACTATAGTTAACTCTTCCCATGATTTCAAATACTTCAACACCACTGGCAACACCCTGTGTTGTCTGCTGACCTGTCTGCTGAGCCTGAATCTGCACCGTATTAGCAGTCGAAATCAAAACAGATGCAGCGATACCAGCTACAAGAACCATAGCGATAAACACAATCATAGCGCCAATACCAATAGCACCCATCTCGTTCTCATTTTTTCTAAATAAAGTTCTCATCTCATATCACCTCACTGTAACTCCATAACAGGTTCAGAATACGCAGCAGGAGTAGTAAAACCAATAATACCAGGTGCACCCTCCTCAGGTATCACCAAACCAAACACATCCGTTCTTGGAACAATACCTCCGAAAACACTATCTGAATCAACTGCTAAAATAACATGATCACCATAGTTTAGAATAGGTGTAGTCTCATTAACCGAGTCATCAGCATCCTGTAAAACAATAATGTAAAAATCTGTACTACTAGCAGGCCAAGTAGCTGTACCAAAGATATCGCCATCAATGCTACTA
>Ga0272441_10005545_pt1 | contig 21836 bp, 18 predicted proteins | sample SSMProp6N_FD_193582 | JGI IMG/M metagenome (GOLD analysis project Ga0272441, IMG submission 193582) | Marine sediment archaeal communities from Little Sippewissett salt marsh, Falmouth, MA, United States - SSM-Prop-6N | ecosystem: Environmental > Aquatic > Marine > Wetlands > Sediment ... | reverse complement strand
CTGAGCGGTTTGCCGTGGCACCCAGGGATTCGGCGGCTGCGAGCAGCCGCCCTACATGGCTGGAACACACCGGCGCGACTGACCGAGAAGGAGCAAGGCATGATCGAGCGAAGCGAACTGGCGCAAGCCGCGCGGGCGGCCGGGGCCGACGTGTTCGGCGTGGCCGACGTCGAGCGGTTCGACGAGCTGGCGCCCGAGCGGCGGCCGGCGGCCATCTTCCCGGAGGCGCGGAGCGTCATCGTCCTGGGGCGCCGCATTCCGCGCGGGGCCCTCAGGGGCGTCGAGGAAGGCACCAACTTCTCGAACTACCATCTCTACGGCCTCGACTGGCTCGACAACCGGTTCACGTCACTCACGACGGTCCAGGTGGCCGAGTGGCTCGAGGACCGGGGCTGGGAGGCGGTGCCGCTGCCGAACCTGCCGCCCGAGGTGCCGCCGATGGGCGTCTCCGTGCGCCCCGGGGCGCCGGAGCCGAACGTCCTGCTGGACGCCGACGACGCGGCCGTCCGCGCCGGGGTCGGCGAGATCGGCTATCCCGGCGTGCTCCTGACGCCCGAGTTCGGGCCGCGGCAGCGGATCCAGATGATCCTGACCGACGCGGAGATCGAGCCGTCGCCGATCCTCGCCGAGCCCATCTGGCCCGAGGACAACCGTTGCGAAGGCCTCTGCCCCCTGGGCGCGCTGGTCGGCGAGAAGACGATCACCATCTGCGGCAAGACGATGACCGTGGCCGAGATCGACTACGCCAGGTGCCGCGCGTGCAAGAACGGCGCGACGCCGAACCGCCAACATCCCGCGGGCAAGCCCGACCGCATCGCGGCCGTGTGCATTCGCAGCGCGATGGACGTTCTGGAAAGGGCCGGGCGCGTCGGCAACCGCTTCGCGACGCCGTTCCGCAACCGCGAGGCGTGGACCGTCAAGCGCGACGTGGATCTCTACAAGATGTAGCCCAGCGGGGTGAACGATGAAGAAACGGACGTTGACGACCAAGGCGCTTCGGGAATTCGCGCTGTCGCGCGGGCTGGATTTCCTGGGCGTGGCGAACATCGAGCGGTTCGCCGGCGCGCCGGAGCGGATGCACCCGGCGAGCCTGTTCCCCGAGGCGCGATCGGTGATCGTGGTCGGCCGGCGGATCGTGCGCGGCGGATGGCGCGGCATCGAGGAAGGCACCCACTGGCCGTCGTACACCCACTTCTGCTACCACGGCCTGCTGAACACCTGGTTCATCCCGCTGCCGCTGTATGAGACCGCGTGCTTCATCGAGGACTTCGGCTGGGAGGCGGTGCCGCACTACCCCGGCGTTCCGGAGACGCAGCCGCCGCGCGCGCCGCTTCGCCCCGGCGGCGTGCCGCACGAGGTGCAGATGGCGATCCGCATCGCCGCGACGGCCGCCGGCCTCGGCGAAATCGGGTGGTCCAAGGTGTTCCTGACCCAACGCTTCGGGCCGCGGCAGCGCCTGGCCGCCATCCTGACTGACCTGGAGCTGGAGCCCGACCCGCTCGTGGAGCCCAACAGCATCTGCAAGCTCGACATGGCGTGTGTGCGCGGGTGCCCCGACGCAATCCCACACATCCGCGACGGCAAGACGGTGGAGATCCGCATCGAGGACAAGACCTACCGCTGGGCCGACGTCGACATGGGCCGGTGCACCCTGGCCTACCACGGCGGCGACCCGAGGACGTCGCCGTTCATCCCCAAGTCGCTGCCCGGCTACCGGTTCGACGTCACGGCGCAGCACGTGTCGGAGGAGACGGCCTACAAGTTCTGCTGGCCGATGTCGAAGGGCCCGTGGCGCGTGACCGGCGAAGACCCGTCGGGCTACCTGATCCAGGGCCACGCGTACCTGTCGCACTGGGGCGTCGCCGGGAGCTACGGCATCGGGGGGTCGCGCGGCTGCATGCGGAGCTGCATGCACTACCTGGAACAGCACGGCCACGTCGAGCAGACCTTCAAGGGCGGGCCGTTCATCCACCGGCCGCGCTGGGCGCTGGACCCGTCGGGCAAACCGCTCCCGGAACAGAAGGACTGAGCGCTGGGCCCCCGGGCGCGGCCTGCCGACATTTCCCCTTGCGCCGGCGGGCAAACACCGGCACCTCCGCCCTCTGAGCGCGTTTAAGCCCCCGTGAGCAGCGTGGCCCGCCCCTACGGAAGGTGCCGAACATGAGAGATAAAGCGGTTCGCCCGCCGGGAACATCCCTGAAGCCTCACCTGGCCGTCTCGATGGCGCTTCACGGCCTGGTGTTCGGGCTGATTATCCTCCTGGTCCATTCGGAGCAGAGCCGGGTTGCCCACCAGGAAGAGCTGTTCATAGCGGACGTCCGCGAACTCGAACGCCAACAGGAGGCCGCCGAGCGGGAGACCCGCGAGGAAGCCGTCAAGGACATGCTCTCCGACCAGCTCCAGGCCGAGATGGACGCCCTGATCGAGAACGCCCTCAGGGAGAAGGACGAAGCGCAGCTCTCCGAGGCGACCGCCGAAGACATCGAGCAGCGCGTCGCCGAGACGGACGAGGAGTACCTGCTCCAGGAACTCACCAACGAGCAATACTGGGACATCACCGACGCGCTGCGCGGGCAGACGTTCGAGCAGATGCGCATGAACCTCAAGCAGATGATGCGCGACCTGCTGGTGACCCAGGTCCGGATGTTCATCCGGCAGCGCGTCGCGCCGGAGATCAAGCAGCAGATCGAGGCCCGGCTGAAGAGCGACGTGGGCAACCGCATGAGGGACGAGGCGGCGCGGCGATCCCGTGCCGAGAGAGCCACCCGGATGAGCGAACTCGCTGCGGCCATGAAAGCAGCGATCAGCGAGCTGGCCGCCATCAGGTCCGGACAGGACCAGGTGCGGTCCCACCTTCAGCGAGGCCGGTTCAAAAACGCCGCGCAGCAGGAGGAGGCCGTCCGCGAGAAGGTGCCGGCGAACGCCGAGAAGATCGACGCGGCGCTCGAGCGCGTGGCGCAGCTCAGCCCGGAGCTTGCGGACGACGCCGAGGCGCTGCGCAAGGAGCCCGCGGGGCAGCAGATGGCCGACGCGGCAGCCCGGACGCAGGCCGCCGTCAGCAAGGCCGCACAGGCCGAGGCCGCGCGGGCCGACATCGTCAGCGAGGCCCGCAAGCAGAAAACCAAGCCCGATCCCGGCCAACTGGCCGAGGCCGAGAGCAAGGCCAAGGCCGAGCGTGCCGAGGCCGAGAAGCTGAGCACGGAAACGTCGGCCAAAATGGCGGCCCGCATCGCGGCGCTCCAGAACCTGGGCAAGAAGATCACCGAACAGTCGCGAGCCCCGCAGCCCGACGACATCCAGCGGGAAGTGGTCCGCGAAGCGTCCGACGAGGTCGTGGAGACCGTCCGCAAGAAGGTCGAGGAAGAGGTGACGAAGACCGCGGTGCCCGTGGCGGCCGACCGGATCGTCACGGCGCTGGCGCCGGACCTGAAGAAGCGGCGCCTCGACACCGAGGAGTTCAGGACGTTCCTCGAGAAGGACATCCGGCAGGCCCTCGCGGAGGAGATGCAGCGCAGGCGTCCCGAGCCCGGGCTGGCCGTCATGAAGACCCAGGAACGGTTCGACCTGCGCGACCGCAAGCCCCTCGACGAGGCCCGCGAGGAGGCGGCGGCGCTGGCCCGCAAGCTCCGCAAGCTGGCCGAGGCCGAGGAAGCCCTGCGCGAGAAGACGACGGACAAGTCGGCGTCGGCGAAAGCGGTGCACCAGCACGACCTCGCCGGCCGCATCGGCGACACGCGCAAGGAGGCCGCCAAGGTGCTCGACGGCGCGCGAAGGGCGACGCTGCTCAACGACCGCCGGGTGAACGAGGCCGCCGCCGAACTCAAGAAGTCGCCCGCCGAGCAGGCGGCGCGCGACGCCGCCCGAAGCATGGACAAGAACCGGGCCGACGACGCGAAGAAGCAGATGACCGACGCGGCCGAGGCCCTGAAGCAGTCGGCGGCCGCCCTGGAGGGACTCGAACAGGCCCTCGCCAAGGAGGCCGACGCCATCAAGCGCGGAGCCGAACGCGCGGTGGACCTGGAGAAGGCGCTGGGCGAGGACGGCAAGGAAAAGGCCGTCGGCGACGTCCGGAAGGCCGCCGAGGCTGTCGCCGAGCAGCGCGTGCAGCCAAACGTGGCCGCGGCGGCCCGCGCCGTCAAGATGGACGGCATCCTCGGCGAGGCCGACGCCCTCGCCAGGATGGACGCCCTGGACGAACGCCTGGACCAGGTCGCCGAGAACATGGAGGCCGGCCGCGCCCTGACGGATTACCTCGGCATGGGCGTGCCCGGCCCGGGCGAGGGCACCGGCATGGGCGGCATCCCCGGGGCCGACGACGGCCTGTACTGGCCGCCGGGCTACCGCCGCCGCATGTCGCACTTCAACCGCAAGGCCTTCGAGGAGTTCATGAAGGCCATGCGCGACCGCATGGACCCCGACAACTACTACGCCGACGAGGAAGGCGTCGACGCGCCCGAGTCCGTGGCCAACGTGACCGACCCTCGCGACCCTGTGCTCGTCTTCATCGAGGAGCCGCCGGCGAAACCGGACGAGGACGCCGACAAGCGCGAGGTGCCCCGGCCGGACTTCGAGGTCCTGGAGTTCGGGGCCGCGGCCATGATGGAAACCGACGTCACGATCGACGGCGACCTGGCGGACTGGGGCGAGTTGCGGCACGGCCTCCAGATGAAGTACCGGAAAGACCACACAAAGATCCCCGACGGCCCGACCGTGTACGTCCGCTGGTCGCCCGACGGGCTCTACATCGGCTACAAGGTGAAGGACACCGACGGCATCCAGAACTGCACCGAGTACTCGTGGAAGGGCGACTGCCTGGAGATGATGATCGACGTGCCGAACTCGCGCCGGCCCGACGCCTACATGAACGTCGACTCGCAGAAGTTCGACTTCACGCCGTTCGGCTACAAGAACAACAAGAACATCACGGTCACCGAAATGGGCCGCGGCCTGCGGGGAATGGTCATGGCCAAGGACTACCCCGACCTCACGGGCACCATGGGCAAGTCGGCGGGCAAGATCATCCCGGGCTACGGCTACAGCGTGGAGTGCTTCCTCAGCCGCCGCGCGCTGGCCCGCCCGCTGCTGGTGCCGGGAAAGTACGCGGCGCTCAACTTCATCGTCAACCAGAGCTACGAGCAGGGCACGCTGTGGTCGGCCCCGCCGGACTTCAACACCTGGCGGCGGCCCAACACCTGGGGCGACGTCCTGCTGCTCGGAAGCGACGCCAAGCTGAAGTTCATCGGCGAGAACGAGGACGCCAAGGAGCCCGCCAAGGGCATCATCCCGGGCGACCTCGTCACCATGGAGATCGCCGACGCCGACATGAACCTCAACACCCTCAAGGCCGACCGCGTGGCCGCCGAACTGACCGTCAAGGACGGCGCAGCGGCCCTCTTCGTCGTCCTGAAGGAAACCGGGCCCAAGACCGGCGTGTTCCGCGGATCGGTCGCCACGCAGCCGTACTTCATGGCCCCCAGGGAGAACACGCTGAACGTCCGCAGCGGCGACACGGTGCAGCTCACCTACACCGACACCCGGGCCGAGTTCGGCGAGAAGAACCGCAAGGTCACGGCCGAGCTGCCCGTCGGCTGGCCCGTGATGAAACTCGGACGCAAACCGGCGAACTGACAAGGAGTTGCTGATGACAGGAACACCACGCTGGATGTTGCTGACCGCCGTCGCAGGGCTGCTGCTGGCGGTCGCGCTGCCGACCGCCGCACAGGCCCAGGAGGCACCACCCGCAGGTCAGCCGCCCGAGGCCGCGCCCGCCGCCGACTCCGCGACAGCCGCGGACGCCGGGCAGCCGCAACCCGAGGCCCAGGACGCCACCGAGGGTGACGAGGCGGACACGAAGGCCTCCGACGACCTCGCCGAGCAGCAGGAACGCAAACGCGATTTCATCAGGACCATCTTCAGTTGGGGCATGGTCCCCATCTGGGCCTGCTCGGTCATCCTGGTCGCCCTGGTGTTCGAGCGCCGCAAGGCCCTGAAGCCCGCGAAGATCATCGACCCCGAGATGATCGAACGCGTGGCCGACCTGGTCGGAGGCTTGAAGATCGACGAGGCCCGGCAGGCGTCCGAGGCCTCCGACACCGTCATCGGACGCGCGTGGGCCCAGGGGCTTCACGAGGTGCTCCTGAGCGACGAGAGCATCGGCGAGGCCCTGACCGATGCCACCGTCCTGGCCATGAAACCCCTGAAGCGGAACCTCCAGGCCCTGGCCACGCTCGGCGTCGTCAGCCCGCTGCTGGGCCTGCTGGGCACCATTGTCGGCATGATCATCATCTTCACCCAGATTGCCGCCACGGGCGGAGCCGACAAGGCCCAACTGGCCGGCGGCATCGGGCTGGCCCTGTTCACCACCGCAGGCGGACTCATCGTGGCCATCCCCGCCATCCTCAGCAACCGATACTTCACGGCCCGGCTGACCGGCATCGCCGAACAGGCCGAGGAAGCCATCAACCGGATCGGCTACCGCTACCGCCACGCCCTCGCCGAGTCGAAGGCCGACGGCGGCGACAAGGCCGGCAACTGAGCCGGATCGCCAAGTGAGGACCCCGACATGAAATCCCTGACCGAGCAACTCGGCATCGGAGACGACCGTCCGGACCTGACGCCGCTGATCGACTGTGTGTTCCTGCTCCTGTTGTTCTTCGTCGTCACGGCCGTCTTCGCCGAGGAGACCAACCTGTTCCGCATCGAGCTGGCCCCGGCCCCCCATTCCGAGGTGGTCGAGGTCAAGGACGCCGTCGTCGTCTGGATCTCCAAGACCGGCCGCTACGCCATGGGCGAGTCGTACGTGCCCGACGACCAGCTCTGGACCCGGCTGAGCGGCATGAATGAGACCAGCCCGATCAAGACGCTGGTCATCAAGGGCGACCGCGGCTCGCCCCTGGAGAAGGCCGTCACCGCATGGGACATGGCCCTGGCCCTCGGCATCGAACAGGTCACCCTCGCCGTGTCCGACGAGTGACCGCGCGCCACTGAACAGAATGGGAGACGCCGATGAACGCACTGCCCAAACGTCCCCTCGGCCGCACGGGATGCAACGTCAGCGTCCTCGCCCTGGGCGGCGTGACGTACAACTTCCTGCCCGACGCCGAGGCCGCCGCCGTCGTGCACCGGGCGATCGACCTGGGCGTCAACTACATCGACACCGCGCACGGCTACAAGGAGAGCGAGCGCAAGATCGGCCCCGTGATGGCCGAGCGCCGCGACGAAGTGTACCTGGCCACTAAGGGCGGCAGCCGCGACCGCGACGGCATGACCGCCGACATCGAGGAAAGCCTGCGCCGCCTGCGCACCGACCGCATCGACTGCGTCCAGATTCACGACCTGAAGGACGAGGCCGACCTGGCCGCCGCCCTGGCGCCCGACGGGGCCCTGAAGGCCGTCGAGGAGTTCCGCCGCGACGGCTCCGTCCGCTTCGTCGGCGTCACGGGACACCGCGACCCGCACATCCTGGCCAAGGCGCTCCGCGAGTACCCGTTCGACACCATTCTCTGCTCCCTGGGCGCCGTGCACGCCGCCGTGCGGCCGTTCCACGAGACGATCCTTCCGGCGGCGCGCGAGCGCGGCGTCGGCGTCCTCGGCATGAAGGTGATGGCCTACGCGTTCCTGAAGGACGTGGCGGCCGACGCCCTGCGATTCGTCATGGGCCTGGAGGGCGTCTCCGCCGCCGTCGTCGGCGTCGACAACATTGAGCAGCTCGAGGCCAACGCCGCGGTCGCCCGCGAGTGCCGCCCGCTCAGCGACGACGAACAGGCCCGCCTCCTGGCTGAGGCCGGACGCATCTACCGCGCCCGCGCCGACGAGGCCTGGTTCATCAAGCTCCCCGGCAACACGTCCTGACCGTATGCTCGGTCCGTCGCTGTAGGAACACGGCCTGCGAGCCGTTGAGCGAGCCCGCAGGGGCCGTGCCCGCGCCGTTGTCGCCTGCCCCCTGCCCCGAGCGCAGTCGAGGGGTCGCCGTACAAGCCGCCGCCACCGGCGGCGGACGCCGTCGCTGTTTGCCGCCTGCCCTCCGTAGCCTTGGCGAAGGAGGGTTGCCGTTCGCCGGCGCGAGCGGCGCCACCGGGTTGCGTGAACTGCGTGCAGGCTGTAGCATGGGCATGAGCCAGGGGCAAGTTACCAGCAGTGGATGACGGAAGGACCTCCAGAGCGGGCTGCCTGATGCTTGTGAAAGAGCCACGGCTCGACCTGCCGGGCCGAAGGTGTCCTGCGCCTTACTGCGAAGCGATCTGATATGGAACTACCCTGTCGCGCTCGTGGCGATGAACTGCTGAGGCCGGGCGAACTGGCCTCTATCCGCCTGCGATTGCGCCATGTCGCGGGAAAGCACGACCTGACCACGGTGATCGCCTGCGCATTCGACCACCGTACCCGGATGCTGCCCTTTATCGTGGCCGACACGAGAATGGCGCCGGCTGGCGTTCGTTCCATCGGGGCCGAAATGGTCGACGCCGGTCTTGAGAAGACCCGCATTGTCCTGCAACAGTGGAATCCCAACTTCCGTCCCTCGGAGGCCCTGTTGAACGGTCAGGTGCCGGACCTGCTGCTGATCTCCAGCATGGGGATTCACTGGCAGCGGTGCATGGACTTGATCCGGGACGCCCACCGGATCGATCCGGATCGGCGGCCGCTCATCATCGCCGGCGGCCCCAAGTGCATCTATGAGCCGTGGGACGTTTTCAGCGCCGACCCGCGGCAACCGGGGGGAGCGGATGTGGCCGTCACGGGCGAGGCCTACGTCCTGCTGAGCCTTCTGGAGGTGTTGCTGTCGACGCGTTCCCCGCGGGAGTCGATGCGGGCTGCCTTCCTTCGGGCTCGCGATAGCGGTTTGCTTGATTCCATCCCCGGCCTGGTCTACCCGCTGGGGGAAGACGACGCAGCTGAGGAACTCGTCGACACCGGCATCCAGCGCCTCGTCGGCGATCTGGACGAGTTGGCCGACCCGGTCCTGGGGTACCGGATCCTGGAACCACCAAACCACGCTCGTGGGCTGGCCAGCCGACCGGTCGAGGCAAGCCGCATCCGCCGGTTGAGCCCCATCTCCTCGCTGGTGTTGACGCTGGGCTGCAAGTTCAACTGCCCGTATTGCCCGATCCCCACCTACAACCAGAGGCAGTACCGGGCCAAGAGCGGGCGACGGATCGCAGACGAGATTGATCGGCTCTACAAGGCATTCCACCTGCAATACTACTTGGGGGCCGACGACAACTTCTTCAACAACCGCGCCCGCACTCTGGACATCCTGGGCGAGTTGGCCGGCCGTGCCCGGGCAGGCAGTCGCGCCCACCGCAAGATTCGCCTGAGCACGGAGGTAACCGTCCACGACACGCTGGAGATGTCCGAGCATCTGCCGCTGGCCCGTGAGGCCGGCGTGCGAGCCCTCTGGTTGGGGGTGGAGGACATGACCGGCACCCTCGTCAAGAAGGGTCAGAGTGTTGACAAGACACAGCAGGCCTTCCGCCTGCTGCGGGACAATGGCATCCTCCCCATGCCGATGATGATGCACCATGACTCCCAGCCGCTCCACACGCCGGGCAAGTCCAACGGCCTGCTCCAGCAGGTTCGCCTGCTACGAAAGGCCGGCGCCGCCAACCTCCAGGTTCTCATGATAACCCCAGCGCCAGGGTCGAAGGCCTTTGAGGAGACCTTCACCGGCGGACTGGTCTACGAGAGCGTCGACGGCAGGCGCGTCGAGCCGTATATGATCGACGGCAATTACGTCGTGGCCTCCGGACACTCGCGGCCATGGATCAAGCAGATGAATCTGCTGCTCATCTATCTGTACTTCTTCAACCCGGTCCGGTTGCTGATCGCACTCTTCCATCCCGTGGCGAGGGTGGACCTGAACCATCGCTGGCCTGGCGACAAGCCGTGGCGACTGAGGAAACGCATCATGGAGAAGGTCCGCACCCACTTGGTCGATGGGGCGATGCAACTCTACGGCATGTACGGTCTGCTGCACACTGTCTGGCGGACATTCCCGTGGGCTCTGAGGCTGATGCGGGGCAAGATCCAGCGCAAGTATAAGGCGCCTGCCAGCCGGGTCCCGATGCGAGGCATCGACGGCAAGGCGGCAAGCCACGCCCCGCCGGGGACGCCGGGGCCGTCGTGACGGAATCGGCCCTTCCTCTTCTGCCGGAGGGGCCCGTCCGCCATCCGTTGTCGGCGACTCGCGCGGCGCTCCTCCGCCGCCACGGGGCGAGGGAGTGAATGAACAACCATGAAATCCGTGAAGCTCCAGCTTCTGGTGACGCTCGCGGCTACAGCGGTCGCCGCAGGCGTCTTCATCCACCGCGGGCCGCCACCGTCCATGGACCTTACAGTGGCGGTTCGTGACGGGATTGCGGACCAAGTCAAGCGAAACATCCGCTGGGGCGCAGAGGGAAACGTCGAGACAGATGTCGAGGCGCTGATGTGGGAGGGAACGACTGCTCTCCACAGGGCGGCAGAGCAGGGGTGGGCAGACATTGCCGCGTACCTGATCGAGGGCGGGGCCGACTGCAACACTAGCAGTGGACACTGGCTGGATTCCTATCCGAAGGGCACGCCTCTCTATTTCGCAGCGGCCAACGGGCATCTGGATGTTGCCAAGCTGCTCGTGGACCGCGGCGCAGACATCGAGGGCGCAGGGTACGGTGAGCCACTTCGAGCAGCCGTAGTGAATGGACACGCAGACGTCGTCAAGCTCCTGGTCGCCTGTGGTGCTGATGTGAATACCCGATCGAAGGTGGGAAATGCGCCCCTGGACATGGCAATTGAAACGGACAACAAGGAAATCGCTGACCTGCTCCGCCAGCATGGGGCGAAGACCGGCCAGGAACTCGATGAACTCGAACGGGCCAAAGCGACAGACTGATCGACCGCAGATGCTGACCTCAGACCCTGACCGGTGGCAGGCCGTCAAGGAGGGCCAGAAGGAGATCGCCGCGCTCCTTCGCCGCCACGGGGCGAGGGAGTGAGGGGGCACAGGCGCGGCCGCGCCTGTAGAATGGGACGGGCGGCCGCCCCGGGAGGTGCGACGTGAAGACGCAGTGGCTGGCATCGGCGGTTCTGCTCGGGCTCCTGGGCATGGCCACACCGGCGCAGGCGGACACCAATCCGGTTTTCACGCCGGTCGAGCTGACCCGGCAGTCCACGCTCATCGTGCACCTGGAGTTCCGAGGCGTCAGCGAGAAGGGTATGGCCACCGCGGCAGTGAAGAAGGTGGTCAAGGGCCGGCTGGAGCGGAAGGAGATCGCGGTCGACCTGTTAGCCGGTCCGTTTGAGCAGACGGGCAAAGAGGTCGCACGGATGATCACCGGCGGCACGAAGGAGGCCCTGCTCTTTGCCGGCAAGTTCGAGTTTGACGATGGCGGCGGCGGCATGCCGGACGACGACGAGCGCCCCACACACATGCACCTTGGCGGGCTCTGGTTCACGCTGTCGCCGTACGAAAAGGACAACATCTGGGAGCTGGACAGAGAAGACAGCTTCTGGCTCATGGCCTGGGAAGGCGGGACCGACATGCTCCTCAGGGCCGTGGAGTACTGCCTGTCGGACCCCAACGCGAAGGTCCCCGCGTATGCGGAAGTCGAGTGGGCCGGCGCGGTGAAGGTCGGCAAGGTCGAGGGGCCGGTGTTCGCTGCGGCCGCGGTGAGCCTCTCGGACCGGGACGGTGCCGACCTTTTCCTGGCCTGCGAGAAGGGCGATCGGCTCTTCCGCTGGAACGGCGGGACGCTCGAAGACGTCACGGCCGCGGCAGCACCGCGCTCGGCGTCGCGCGTGTTCGCCTGGGGCGATTTCAACGGCGACGGCCGCCTCGACCTGGCCAGCCACGACGGGCACGCCCTTCGCCTGTTCCTGCGGCAGAAGGACGGGGCGTGGACGCCCCTGGCCCTGAAGGCCGACGCGGAACTGAAGGACGGCTGCCTCGGCCTGGCGACGGTGGACTGCGGGCGGACCCTCCGCACGGCCCTGGTGGCTTCGACGAAAGGGGCGCCGAGGCTCCTGATGCCCATGCCCGGAGGCGGCACGCTGGTGGAGACGCTCCCAGCCGCGGGCGACGCGCTGCGAAAGGACCTCGGCGACGGCGGCCGCTGCCTGGTCGAGGACTTCGACGGCGACGGCCGGCCCGACGTGCTCCAGCTGTACGCCACGGGCGGCCTCTTCTACAAGGGCACCGCAGCCGACAAGTACGCCGAGCCGGTGAAGACGGAAGCCGCGCTGGGCGCCGGCCGCGCGGAGACCTGCGTCGGCGACTGGGACGCCGACGGCCTCCCCGACCTCTTCGTCACCGCCGAGGACAAGATCCGGGTGTGGCAGAACCTGGGCGGCGGACGGTTCGCGGAGGTCTGCCACGGCAAGGGCGGCTCCTTCGCCACGCCGTCGGGGGACGTGGCGTACCTCGCGAAACCTGGGGGCAGCGCCGCCCAGTGCGCCGACTTCAACAACGATGGTCGCCAGGACCTGCTGATTGCCTACCGCTGGGAGAAGTGTCCGGGACTGTTCTTCAACCGCGGCTTCCGCAGCCTCTGCAAGGACTACGCGCTGGACGTGGGCGAGCGGAAGCTGCTGCCGCTGCCGCAGCGGGGCGAGGGCCAGCAGGCGGCGTGCCTGGGCGATTTCAACGGCGACGGCGCGCTCGACATGGCGGTCGTGCTGACCGGCGGCAACCTCTGGGTCTTCCCCCGCAAGGTGGAGAACGGCAACAACCGCGCCGTGGTCGTCAGCCTGCCCGCCGGCGCGAAGCACGCCGGGCCGGTCTCCGTCTGGGCCTACGCCGGCGAGCGGCTGCTGGGCGCGTGGTCGGTCCGTGCAGGCGAGCCGGGGACGATCATCGGCCTTCAGGAGCCGGGGACGGTGACCCTTCGGTGGCACGCGGCCGGCCGCAAGGCCCGGGAAGAGCAAGTCGTGGTGAAGGATGGCCCTCTCGGCGTCGTGTTGAAGGTGAACTGAGTTCCCGCGGCTGCCGGCACGGGGCGAGCCAGTGAATAAGGCAAGATGAAATCCGTGAAGCTGCAACTTCTCGTGACGTTTGTGGCCGCGGCAATGGCGGTGGCGCTTCTCTCAGCCAAGGGTTTGCCGCCAACAACATCTCTCCAGACAGCGGTGGTGCAGGAAGACCTTGAACAGGTAAGGCGGAACCTGGCCTGGGTGCCGGAACGCGCAACAAGGAAGCTGGATGAGTCTGGCCGCACACCGCTTCACCTTGCGGCGAGTCGGCACGTGTGTCACGCCGAGGTCATGGTGGGGCTCTTTCTGGACGCGGGAATCGATCCGAATGTGAGGGATGATTGCGGGCGGACTCCGCTTCACTATGCTGCGCAGGGACGAAGTGCCGGGCCGCTGGGATCGCTCATCCTGGCGCGAGACGGTACGGACGGCCTGAAAGAGTCCTTTCGCGTCGCGAAGTTGTTGGTCACCCGACGGGCCTCGGTCGGTGCCGAGGATGACTTCGGCGGCACTCCACTTCACGACGCTGCGGAATGCGGTGAGCCGGAGACGGTTGGACTGCTTCTCGCCAATGGAGCGCGGGTCAATCGGCAGGACGCAGCCGATCGGACCCCACTTCACTACGGCGCTGCCGGAGGCGACGTGGCAGTGGTGGAGTTGCTCCTCGCCGACGACGGCGATGTCAATGCCAAGGACATCTGGGGCAAGACACCGTTGGCGCTAGCGGTAGAGGGCCGTCACAGGGACGTCGCCGCCCTCCTCCGCCGCCGCGGGGCGAGGGAGTGACGGGCAGGGCCGACATCAGGTGCGGGCGGGTTCCGGGGCATTGCGACACGTTGCCGACGGCGGAGGAAGGAAGCGACCGGCGATGGTCAAGCGACGCAGGCGGATCATTCTCGTGGCGGTCCTCGTGCTCCTGGCGGCCGGCGCGATCGCGGCCTGTCGCTACGGCTTCCTCCCTTGCGGCAGCGGAGAGCAGCAGGCGGGCTCACCCTCGGGCCGCCCGGCCGACGTCCGCGTGATGACGTTCAATATCCTGAACGGCCGGTCCGACTGGCACGTCGGAAAGTGGGAGGACCGCAGGGAACTGGTCGTGCGCCGCATCCGCGCATTCGATCCGGACATTCTCGGCGCCCAGGAGGTCACCGGGTTCCAGGCCGACTACCTGCGGCGCGAACTGCCGCAGTATGGCTACGCCGGGGTCGGTCGGAGAGACGGCAAGGACGACGGTGAGCAGGTGCCCGTGTTCTTCCGCAAGGGCCGCTTCGAACAGGCCGATGCGGGACACTTCTGGCTCAGCCCGACGCCCGACGTGCCCGGAAGCCGGGGGTGGGGCGCCATGGCGCCGCGGATGGTGACCTGGGTCAAACTCAGGGATCTGCTGCGGCAAGGCGGAGCCCTCTACGTGTTCAACACGCACTACACGCCGAACACGATCCGTGCGCGGAACGAGTCGACGGCACTCCTGCGGTTGCGCATCGAGACGATCGCCCGCGACGCCCCGGTGATCGTCATGGGCGATTTCAACACGCAGGCAGGCGAAAAGACCTACCGCCGGCTGCTGGGCGAGGAAGCCGCGGTCGGACTTCACCTGACCGATAGCTGCGCGGCGGTCCACGGCCACGGGGCGGACGATGCGGGAACGTACCATCTGCCGCGCGGCATTCGACTTCGGCGCCGCATCGACTGGATACTGCACACGCCGGACTTCACGTCCGTCGACGCAGGCATTGACACGTGGAGCCTGGACGGCCGATACCCATCGGATCACTACCCGGTCACCGCCCTGCTGCGATACCGCGAGCCGGGGGAAAACGGCCAGGCCGAATGAGAGGCCCCCGCCGCCACGCGGCGAGGGAGTGAAAGGCTGGGAGAGGCTTGAACCGATACGATAATCAAAGAGGTGAGACCGCGTGCCGGGGGAAGACCATGAAGCCAACGGTCATGGCCGTGAAGCTCGGGCACCTCGTGGTCGTTGGAGCGTGTTCTGTCATCAGCTTCCTTGTTATCGGGGCCAGTGAGCCGTTGGCAGGGTGGCCGTCATGGAACGAAGTCCTGATGATCGGGACCGGCTTCGTAAGCCCCGCTCTTGCGCTGTTGCTCGCGCTTCTGCTCACGAGATTCACGTGGCTGACCGTGACTGCCATTGTGCTGACCTGTCTCGGCCCGACACTGTTCTTCGCAGCGCAGGTATACCACGAGAGGAATTGCCCAGAGGAACTCCTCGGTTCCGTGCAGGTCGGCGCCCAGACCGTGGAGTTCTATGTGGACTTCGGCTCTGACACCGCCGTGCTGGGCTTCTCCGTTAAGGATGGGACAGGGCGCTCTCGCTATTGCCCATTCGAGGGATCCAGCTATAGAGGCTTGCCGCCGATGACCCTCGATGTGTTTGTGTCCGACCCGGACGAGATGTGGGTCGTTGAGTCGGGGGCAGGACTGGCCTTAGCTTACTACCGCATCGGGAGTTGCCGCTACATGACCCGGTACGGCCTCCATACTCCCATCGACAGGCCAATGCCCGATGGGTTGGGAGGCGGCTCTGGAGAGTTTCCGGACATGGACACTGGTCGAGTCAGGAAGGCATTGACGATTACGTACCCGGACTGATGTCCAGATTCTGGGAGGTACGGCCATCGCCGAGTCAGGCCGCAGGAGGCGCCACCATTGCGGACTGACGCCACACGCTACGGCCGCCGCGGGGCGAGGCAGTGAGGGGGCACAGGCGCGGCGCCGGCTGGGTGACCGGCGGGTGGCATGGTCCACGCTTGTCGCCGTCCCGGCCCACCGGGACGGCGAGCACGGTCCGACAGGACCGGGACGTGGCCATGCTCCGAACCCTCAGGCGCGCTTCAGGCGGCGGGCGTAGAGCGTGAGCCAGATGGAGGCCATGACGGCGACCAGCATCAGGGCCTTGAAGGCGCCGAAGAACCAGATGGTCACGCGCTGCACGTCGGCCCACGTCAGGTCGCCGCCGCCCCAGAGCGCCAGAATCCACCCCGGCTGAGCATGCATCATGCCCAGCCAGACGAACCACGCGATCGTCAGCCAGATGGCCCAGATAATAATGGTGCACCACGCGGCCCTGACGGCCGCGCCCAGGCGCTTGTCGCCCGATTCGCTCATCACCGAATCCTCCACGAAAGGTCGCATGACATCAGACGGCCGAGGTCCGCCGTCATTCACGGCTGGAAGAGGTCGCTGTCGGAGAACACCGGGTCGCTCGTCAGGTTGATGCCCAGGTGCCTGAGGCCCGCCTCGTCGCCGGGGCGCGGGATGTGCGTCAGATGGGCCTCGCAGCCGCGCAGCTCCGGGAGCTTGCCCATGGCGAACTGGGCCGTCGGGTTCGTCGCAGCGCTGATGCTCAGGGCAATGAGCGCCTCCTCCAGGCTCAGGCTCACCGCCCGGGAGTTGAACACGTCGGTCTTCAGGCTGGCGATCGACTCGATGGTATTGGGCGACAGCAGGTGAATCTCGTCGGGAATCCCCGCCAGGTGCTTGATCGCGTTCAGGATGAGGCTGGACGCCGCGTGCATCAGCGGCGAGTTCTTCCCGGTGATGACGGAGCCGTCGCTCAGTTCCATGGCAGCGCCGCAGAAGATGCCCTTGTTTCCCTGGCCGGCTTTCCGCGCGTCCTCTGCGGCCCCCCGTGCCGGCGGCACCACGGTGCGGTCGGCGGGCTCGGCCCCCAGTTCCTCCATGAGCAGCTCGGCCCGCTCGACGGTCTCGGCGTCGACGAAGCCCATGGCGTGCTCGCAGGCATAGCGGAAACGCCGGCGGATAACCTCCTGCCTGGCCGCCTCGCGGACCGCCGCGTCGTCGGTGATGGCGAACCCCGCGCGGTTGACGCCCATGTCGGTCGGCGACTGGTAGAGGTCGTCGCCGCCCATGATCCGCGTCAGGATGCGCCGGACGACCGGGAAAACCTCCACGTCGCGGTTGTAGTTGACCGCCACCCGGCCGGTGGCCTCCAAGTGGAACGGGTCGAGAAGATTGAAGTCGCCGATGTCCGCCGTCGCCGACTCGTAGGCCACGTTCGCCGGGTGCTTCAGCGGCAGGTTCCAGATGGGAAACGTCTCGAACTTGGCGTAGCCCGCGTTGACCCCCTTGCGATGGTCGTGGTAGAGCTGCGACAGGCACGTGGCCAGCTTGCCGCTCCCGGGGCCGGGGCCCGTCACGACCACGAGCGGCCGGTCGGTCTCGACGTGCTCGTTGGCCCCGTAGCCGGTGTCGCTGACGATGGTCTCGACGTCGGTCGGGTAGCCCTTGGTGAAGCGGTGGGTGTAGACGCGGATGCCGCGCCGCTCCAGCTTGGCCTTGAACATGCTGGCGGCCGGCTGATCGTCGAACCGCGTGATGACCACCGCGCGGATGCCGAGGCCCCAGTCCCTGAGGTCGTCGATGAGCTTCAGCGCGTCGGCGTCGTAGGTGATGCCGAAGTCGGCCCGGAGCTTCCTGCGCTCGATGTCGCCCGCGTAGATGCACAGCAGGATGTCGGCCCGGTCCTTGAGTTGCTGGAGGAGCCGCATCTTCACGTTCGGATCGTACCCCGGCAGCACGCGCGCCGCATGGTAATCGAACATGAGCTTGCCGCCGAACTCCAGGTAGAGCTTGCCGTCAAATCGCTCGACGCGGCGGAGAATCTCGGCGGTCTGCTCCGCAAGGTACTTCTCGTTGTCGAAACCGCGGGCTGCGGCCATCGTTCACCTTCCCGCGTAAGTGAGGCCGTGGACTTCCGAGTCAAACTCGGGAACAGTATAGCGACTTCACCCGGGATGTGAAGCCCGCGCGCGGAGAATGTGCACCGGACGGCAGGAGGGCGCCCCGTGCGCGGAGCCGCGCTGTCCGGAAGCTGCGGGAGTCCGTAAGGAGGGCCGGCGGGGCGCGGGGGATCAGGGGGCGTCAACGCGGCGGCGCACCGCCATCAGGTCGCTGCCGTTGATGGCGCCGGAGCAGTCCACGTCGAGCCCCGCGCTGGCAGGCGTGACCGCCTGGCCCGCCGCGCTGCGAACCGCCAGGATGTCGGCCGCGGAGACCTGGCCCGAGGCGTTGACGTCTCCGGCGCGCGCGGTCAGCGACACGTTCCGGTCGCCCTCGACCGGCGTGCCGTCCGGCGTGGTCACCTGCTCGGTGATCGCGACGCCGTAAGAGTCGCCGTCGGGCAGCGGCGACGACAGCCCAATGGTCAGCACCGTGCCCGTCGGGTCGAGCGACAGCGCGGCGATGAGGCCCGTCTGGCTGCCGGTCACCCGGCCGGAGATGGTCACCGCGCCGATGGCCGGCATCAGCGTCGTGGGGTCGATGGGCTTGCTGAACGTGACGCGGAGCTTCGTCACACCGCTCGTGCGCGGCTCAACGGTGTCGTCGGCGACCGGCGTGGCCAGTTCGCCCGCAGCGCCGTGGTCCACCAGGCACTCCCACTTCTCGATGGTCAGGCCGGACCGCCGCTCGGCGATGGCCGCCCACAGGGCCCACGCCGCGTAGGCCTTCACGTTGCCATTGAGCGGCTGCGAGTGCGCCGCGGAGCAAGTGTACCACTCGCCCGGATGTGCGTTCTGCCAGTCGGTGGCCCAGTTGCGGTCGCGCGTGCCGTTGTCGTCCGAGTCGTAGGCGCAGTAGTCGTTGCACAGCAGCGGCATGTAGTGGACCGCCTTGTCCGGGTCCCAGCTCTCGATGTCCGCGAAGTCGTAGAGCACCTTGTTGTTGGCCGTGCAGTAGTCGCGGATCTGCTGATTGCGGAGGTTGAGGTTCCCCGTCGCGCCGGTGCCGTCCAGGTGGCCGGTCATGTAGACGAACGTCACCCCCGAGTAGTCGTTCTCCAGGGCGGTCATGAGGCCCAGGTACGTGTTGATGTTCGCCTCGGTGGTGTCGGCCTGCCCGCACCACGACCAGATGACCACGTTGACGTCGCTGTTGGCCGGGTTGTCCAGGTACGTGCGAGTGCGTGCAGCCCAGGTGACGTAGTCGGGGTTTCCCAGGTCGCCCGCGACGAAGTAGTCGTCGATGTCCAGCGCCCCGGCCTGCGGGCCGTCGTGCCACGCGTACAGGCCGGTCGGCGTGCCGTGCTTCGAGTGCATGAACGCGTCGAGCAGGGTCATGCCGGTGATGATCTGGCTGCCGTGCGACGTGTGGCCATAGGCAACGTGCAGGTCGTCCTTGGCCCGGTTGACGGCCGCCTCGCCCAGGGCATGCAGTTCCTGGTGACTGTGCGCCGACGTGTGGTCGATGATGAGGGGGCTCTCGGCCCGGGCCGCGCCGGCAAGGAACACCGCAGCCGACACCGCAAGCGCCGCCACCGCACATTGTCGCGCCATGACCAGCATCCTCCGAGAAGGCGCCGAACCCGGCCACGATGCAGCCGCGGAGGGAGTCGGGAAGGAACCAGCGCGCAGCGCCCAGCCAAAGTCTACCACGGATTCACGCCGCGGTCAAACAGGCCCGGCAGAAGCGGAAGAACGCCGCCGACGCCCGCCGCCGGCGCTACGCCGCCTCGCCAAGCGCCTCGCGCAGCCTCACGAACACGCAGTCGTACCGGTTGTTGTTGATCCGCCCGTCGGTGCCCAGGCGCACCAGGGTCATGTTCCACTCGGGAATCGCGAAACAGAAGTTGTTGTTGTTCCCCTGGATGGCGAACGTGCCCGCGGGCGCCGCAGGCCACGTCCGCTTGCCGTTCGGCGTCACCCCGTTGATCCACGTGTTCACCCCGTAGGAACCCGGCAGGCGCAGGTACCACGCGTCCGGCTCGTACGGCGGGACCGTGGCGGCCACCTGCGGCGACGTCATCGCGTCCATCCACGCGGCGCTCAACAGTTGCCGGTCGCCCCAGCGGCCGCGGTTGGCCAGCAGCCACCCGACCCGCGCGATCTGCCGCGCGGTGATCGACATGCCGCGATCGAACGAGCCCGACCCCCCGCAGACGACGAGGCCGCCCACCTCGCCCCAGTCGCCCCACGTCCACCCGGCGGGGTCCATCCCGATGGGCTCGGCGATGCGCCGGCGGAAGATGTCCCGCAGCGGCTCCCCGGCCGCGAGCGTCAGCAGGTACGCCAGCATGTCCGACGCCTGGCTGTAGTGGAAGTGCGTGCCCGGCGGGTGCAGCGGCTCGCCCGGCTCGAAGTAGTCGACCGAGTCGCCCCCCGCGCGGCCATGATAGCCGCACGTGAAGTTGGCGAAGTGCCGCAGCGTGACCGCCGGGTAGTCCTTCTCGAGGCTCGGCAGGATGTCGGCCGCGCGCGTGTCGAGCGAGCACTTGCCGTCGTCGGCCAGCAGCCCGAACGCGATGGCCATGAAGGTCTTGCAGCACGACCAGATGGTGTGCTTGTTGTCGATGTCGGGCCCGCGCCAGATGACGCGCCCGCCGCGCACCACCACGCTCTGGTCCGTGCCGTGATGGAGCGCGATGTCGCGGAGCGCCGCCATCGCCTCGTCGAGCTTCGCCGCCGAGACGCCCTGCTCCTCGGGGCGCGCCGCCTCCCACTCCTTGCCCGGAAACACGTTCGCATCGCCTTGCATCATCCGTCACCTTTCATCGAGCGCCACTGTGGTGCGGCCACATGCCATTGTAACCCCGCGTGGCCGGGCGCGAACCGCCAAACCTCGCCGTCGGAAGAGACAGCGTGGCATGGCCACACGGAACGAGCGGGGTGGCCATGCCCCTCGTCCACGCCGAGTCTCAGTCGTCCAGGTCATCCATGTCGTCGGGGGGTTGGTCGAGCACCGCGCGGAATTCGTTGCCGCTCACGCGGCCGCAGGTCAGCTTCAATATCGCGCGGCTGAACGGGTCCGCCAGGTGGCACGTCCACGCCCCCTGCTCGCTCATGGTGCCGCTGCACTCCCAGCACTGCCAGCGCCACATGGCCCACGTCCGGCCCAACTTCGCCATCGACCCCGCAGGCAGGTACAGCACCCAGGACTGCCGGCCGCACACCGGGCAACGCCAAAACCTCCGGGCGCCGAGCAGACCGGTCGGCCCCCTCATCGCCTCGCCCATCCGGACCACCCACGCCACGCGCCGCTCGCTCCGGAATCGCCCGATGGCCCACGCGGCGTCCGGTTCAGAACACATCAGCCGCCGCGCCCACTCGGGACGTCTGTACCGCTGCCCGTGGAAGCGCCGTAGCACCGGGTCGGTCTCGGGGTAGCGCACTGTCCAGTGCTGACCGCGGCACGCCTTGCCCGGCCCGACGGCCTTCTCCCGGATCAGCTTCCCCTGGCGGCACCACTGGGTGATAGTGTGATAGTCCACGCCGAACAGCCGCGCCGCCTGGGCAATCGAGCAGTTAGCCGGCAACTCCGGCCAGGGGCACACCCGCTCAAGCAGCCGGGCGTTGATGCGCACCAACTCGACGCTCACGATGCGGCTGTCGCGTTTGCGCATCTCGGCCAGCGCCGCCGTCAGGCCGATGGCCTCCGCGTCATAGCGGCCCCTGGGCAGCGCCGCTGCGCGGTGAACGCGCCGCCCGTACCCTGCCCCGCGCCGGTTCCGCCACGCGACCTGGATGCCCTCGATCCGCGTGTCCTCGGAACGCAGAAGCAGGCACTCGCCGACCCACGGGCGCAGCACCGTCGTCCGGTTGGCCCGCTCCTCGAAGTGAGCCAGCTTCGCCAGCGGGCCCATGTGGTCGACCCTGAGGCGCCGCGTGCCCTTCGGATTCGGATTCGACCCAGTGCGCAGCCACATGGCGGTTCCCCCAACACGGCCCCGAAGGCGTGCCCCTTCGGGATGGCATGGCCGCACCAATTGGGTGAGGCCGTCCGATGATTCGCGCGTCAGCCTGCCAGGCTTGTCAACCAGGCTGCAGGACGGCGGGGCCCGCGTGGCAGCCCCGTTCACGGGGCTTGCCCCCGAGGCGAGTCCTGAGCCCCGCGAAGGACGAGCCGAGGGGTCTAGGCCAGGG
>Ga0272441_10005544_pt1 | contig 21838 bp, 19 predicted proteins | sample SSMProp6N_FD_193582 | JGI IMG/M metagenome (GOLD analysis project Ga0272441, IMG submission 193582) | Marine sediment archaeal communities from Little Sippewissett salt marsh, Falmouth, MA, United States - SSM-Prop-6N | ecosystem: Environmental > Aquatic > Marine > Wetlands > Sediment ... | reverse complement strand
TATCAACCTTTTTCTCAACCGAAGGATTATCAACCTTTTTCTCAACCGAAGGATTATCAACCTTTTTCTCAACCGAAGGATTATCAACCTTTTTCTCAACCGAAGGATTATCAACCTTTTTCTCAACCGAAGGATTATCAACCTTTTTCTCAACCGAAGGATTATCCTTTATCTTTTTATCATCAGTAGTTTTTGCATCAATAACTGGAATAAATGATATTGAAATGATAGACAATAATACAATGAAACATAAAGAAAGTGATATGAAATCTTTTAAAAATGAAGATATTCTTCTATTTCTTTTAAAAAGGAAATTAATAAATATCATTATATTTACCTCTTTGCCTATTTTATCTATGTTATACTTTCGTATTAATGCTATTTAAGGATATATGAATAGAATTACAAATTGAAAAAATACCGTTCTTGTTGTTATAAAAAGATACCGTATTTGATTTTTAATGAAATATTTTAATAATGTATACCTACATGAAAATAGATAGGAATATTTTTTTTATATAACATTAAACAAGCAGATTACTTAATAGAGAATAAATGCATTTATTGGTTCAATTTATATCAGAGATGATTTCAAAAGATTTCAAGAAAATTAAAATTATTCGCACATTTTCATCAATATATGAATGAAAATTCTATTTTTCATAGAAGTATAAATAAATATATTCACTAAATACTATTTTTTAACGAGTAGGGTAAAAATTTAGTAAAAAATTAGCATATATAAGAGAATAAATAGATCCTATTAGATTTGAAAGGATACCATTGAATAATTTAACATTTTAAAGTCAAAAATTCTAAATATTTATTAATGATAACAATGGAAACAATATGAAAATCTCTCGAGTGTTCGCCATTATTCAAATTTTAATTATAATCTATATGATAGGTAAAGAAATAACAACATCATATATCTATAAGTATTCGAGTGATATTATACTCCCTGCAATTATATTTTTTATTTGTCTTATTATTGGATTATATTTTAGACGTAAAGAAAAGTATCAATTAAAATAGAATCAAATAATTCTTATGATACTGTACTTGTTATTGATTTTGGAATGGTAAAAAATACAGTAGTGCCTTTTCCTAGTCCCTCACTTTTAACCCAAATTCGCCCTCCATGTTTTTCAACAATTCGTTTTGATATTGGCATACCCAGTCCACTACTATCAAAATCATGTCGTGATGGATCTGCTTTATAGAACTCATCAAAAATATGCTTTATTTGGTCTTCATTCATGCCAATTCCTGTATCTTCTATTTTAATAGTAATAAAATCCTCATTTTCTTCAGCAAAAAATGAAATTTTACAGTAATCCAAACTATATTTAATGGCATTACTTACGATATTATCCATTAGTTCAGTTAATCGTAATTTATCCGCCTTAATTGTAATTGTATCACTTACATTATTTTCAATTTCTATGGTATTAGTTTCAAATAATACTTTATTTTTTAATAGCATATTATTTATCTCATCTTTAAGCATGAGCGATTCTAAAATCAATTCAGATTGAGGTGAACTAAGTTGTGCAAGCGAAATTGTTTTTATAACTAAATTTCTCATATGCGTTGTATTTCGTATTAGAACATCAAAAATATCCTTACAATCCGGATTTTTTGTTTTTTTCTCTAAAATTGGTAAAAGATTTATAAGTGGTCCAAGCGGATTTTTTAAATCATGGCCGAGCTGATTAATAAATTCATCCTTTAATTTCAACAGATTTTCAACTTCTAATGTTCTTTCTTTCACCTTTTTTTCCAGATCCTTTGATAGATTTCTATAGAGCATTTCAGATTCTGCAACTGCTTTTGTATCATATATCCGTTCGATAACCATCCCAGCAAGATTCAGATACGTATCTACAATATCTTTCATTTTTAATCTTTTATTTTCTGGCAATTGAACCAATCCCAATGCAATAAGGTTTCCATTACGAATACAAGAAAGTCGATAACAATTTGTACTATTATCTGATAAAGAACTTTTTGCGGGTAAGAAATCTGGGAAAAAATCTACAAGACAATTGTGATGTTGCTCACATTTACTGATTTGTCTATGTTTAAAATCATTTATTATCTCCTCATTTATCGAATAAGTAACATTTTCATTAATATCACAGGATTTTTCATCAAAATCAATTGATTCAAGTTTTATAAGATTTGATTTTGAATCAAAAGAGGCAAGTGCCGCATATTTTGCTTTACAAATTTTTCGAAGATTTCTACATAAAATCTTAAATATCTTTTTAGAATCAGCACCTTCAACTTCAATAGCACTATCATATAAAATGCGAAAAAGTGCGTTACGATTTTCCAGTATCTTATCAGCATGGTTTTCTGCTTTTTTCTTTTTTGTTATATCTTTATCAAATCCCTTATATCCTGTTAATTCTCCCCTCTCATCAAAAAGAGGAATTCCATTTGTTAAAAAGCAAATTTTATCGCCATTTCTTGTTAAATTCCAATTTTCTAAATTAACAATCGGTTTTTTTCCTAAAAAAAGTTTCATGAACTCCCGATTTATTCTTTCTGCTTCCTCTTTTGGCATCAATTCAAAAGGTGTTTTTCCAATGATTTCTTTTGGTTCATAACCAAGAATCTCTTTACCACCATCAATAAAGACATATTTGCCATTACTATCAATTTCCCATATCCTATCAGAAATTAGTGTTAGTAAATCTTTAAATTCTCTGTTCTCAACTCCAGAATACAATTGCTTGTATGTATGAAATTTTTTTTCTTGATTAGGATTTTTATCATCCTGTTTATATGAACGAAAATTTTCTTGTATTTCATTTTCGATATTTTTGCAGAGTAACCCTTTTTGTTCTTCTTTTTTAAGCTGCTCGATAATATTATCTGATGAGGTCATTTTTACTGCCATCTTTTATTTTTCTTATTTAATAGATAAAGAATTTGATTTAATGTAAATGAATTTCTTCGTATATTTTCAATTGTTAGATTGTTTCACTCTATCTTTTACATGTTTTATTATCTTCCTTACCCTCACTCTTGTTCATAAATAACAAATCAATTTCGCTTCCACAGTATTGCAATTAACCAAAAAATTGAACCTATGACAATTATACTTGTTACATAGGGAGCAGCCAATCCTATAATATCCGGTAAAAGAATTCCGGTTGTTGTGTTATAATACGTATTTAATAATGGATTTAATCCAAATACAATAAGTGCCATTCCAGGTATAAATGATAGCAATACAACAGCAAAAGTCATATTTCCCTCACCAATTTGCCTTAATGTACCTAAAATACAACCACCATTTAGTAGAATTCCTGCGCCAAACAAGATACCTGATAAAATATTATAAAAACCATATCCACGAATCTGACCAACAGATTTAAGTCCTAAATCGCTTGAAATATATCCTGATAGTAAAAATCCAATACTTGTTATGATCAATATAACAAGAAACATACGAATGATTCTTTTTCCCCGACCCATGAATATTTCACCCAATCCATGGGCAAAGCAAAGACCCGCGCGTTGTACAAAGATGCCAAAACCAATGCCAAAAAGAAATCCAATAAGACAAAGTAATTCAAACGACATTACTTCTCCCTCCCGATAACTAATCTATAGCTTATATATGCTCCAATAAATATTCCTGCAGCAGAAAGAAACGAATTTACTGAAAGCATTGGCATACCCGTAATAAATACTGTTGAACAGGTTCCAGGTGCTAGGGTTACTCCCATACCAATGAGAATTCCACCAACTACTGCTTTAATTACATTATTTGAATTTTTTGGTATACGAAATACAAACTCTTTGCTTCCTAATGCAGATATTAAGGATCCAGCAATTATTCCTAAATTAACAATAAATGCAAATAGAAATTTATTATCCACCCCAAACTCCCCAATCATCGGAAGAAAGCTACTTCCGCCAATCCAAAATTTTGCAATTGTTATATACATAATAACATTGAGGAATGCAAAACATGCAACCCAAAACAATGGATTTTTCAATAGTGGTTTCAACTCTCTCAACTCCTCATAATTTTTATCTCCCAACCTTTCTCTATTTTCAAAATTGTAACTTTAAAATTATCATATTCCTCGAGTTCATCAGGAACAGATTTTATACATAATGGATCATCAACAACAAAAATACGTGTTTCACCACTTCTCATTTTATCTACTTCTCTAATAATATTAACAACAGGGTATGGACAAATTTTCCCCATTAAATCTATTTTACTTTCTTCCATCCTTTTCACAATCCCAGTGAGTTTTAACATGAATAATTGTAAAAATTTTAATATTAAATTCTTATAAATAATTTGCTAAAATATTTATCGTTTTCCAACAGGTATGATAACACACTATTTTCTTAAAATTAAATTTCATAAATATTATTTTTTTTTATCTAAAAAATTCTTAAGATAGGAATTTTAAACTTTTACAATCATTGATTAAAAAAAAATGCATTCATATTTGATGCGTCGAAACATGTAAAAACTATTTACTGATAGAGGGTAGTAATATGAAAATCCAAAATGTTCAATTAAAAGCGATTGAAGCAAGAAGGTATTCTGATTTATTATCACAGCCAAAAAAGGTTCGTATTGATCATAATAGCAATATCTCAAGATTAGAAAAAATCAAAAATGATACTGCTTCTGTTGACTTTCAATATACTGCCAGCTATGGACCAGTTGGTTTAATTAAAATAGAAGGAACAATGCATTATATCGGTGAAAATATTTCATCACTTGTTACAGATTGGAATGACAAAAGAAAAATGCCTAATGAGATAGCAAGCGGGATTCATACAGCAATAATGCATGCTTGTGTTCCACAAGCAGTCGGAATTGCCAAAGATCTTCACCTTCCACCACCAATTCCATTGCCTCAAGTCAGGATGGGAAAACCAGGGACTACACAAGCAAAAGGTGGCTCGGGACCTGAATTTGCATGATACTTCTCTTATCCATTTCATTGATGTATTTTTCTATTGAGAGGAAGACATAAGATGGAATCAATTGTGATATCTCTTGGCGGATCAGTTGTTTTATCTGAAGATATTAATCATGAATATTTTAAGAATTTTTCAACAATCATTCGAAAAATTGCAACAAAATACAAAGTTTATCTTGTGATTGGCGGTGGAAAAACTGCACGACACTATATTAATATAGGTCGAAAACAAAATTTTTCTGAAGAGCAACTTGATACAATAGGTATAAAAGCAACTCGATTGAATGCATCATTTCTTACAATTCTTTTAACACAACAAGACAGAGACATACCAAAAACAACTAATGAAGCTATCAATTGTGACAATGCAATAGTAGTAATGGGGGGTACAACTGCAGGTCATAGTACTGATTATGTTGGTGCAGAACTAGCTTATAAAACAAATGCTTGTTCCTATATTATTGCTACTAATGTAGATGGAGTTTATACAAAAGATCCGAGAAAATTTTCTGATGCAAAACATCTTTCCAGTGTTTCTATTGATACATTACTGAATCAATATGGATCCTCATGGGAGTCAGCCGGAAAGAATATGGTGATAGATGGTCCAGCTATGCAACTTATTAAAGATCACCAAATAAAAACATTTGTTATTGATGGAAGAGATATACAACAATTAGTCAATATCATAAATAACAATGAATTTAAAGGGACTATAATTAAAAATTAAAAAAAATATTGATGTTAGATTATCTAACGAAATCAATATTATATTTTGAACTTGTTACAATTTTTTTTGTTGGAATCTCTTCAGTTCTATACGGTGCCTGTTGGTTTGGACCAAGTAAATTTGGGGATTGAACCCCCGTCATTATGGCCATTACACGACATTTACCTTCGAATTCTGGAAGTACCCGTGCACCAAGTATTACATTTGAATAACAATCTAAATCTTCTGTGAGTTTTTTTGCGACATCCTGTACATACTTTAAGCTCATATTTGGTCCGCCAGTTATATGAACTAATGCTCCTGTTGCACCAGTATAATCAACATTAAGTAACGGATGATTTAATGCATCATCAACAATTTGTTCAACTCCTGAATCTTCTTCTGCTTCACCCCAAAGCATAACCGAAACACCACCTTGATTCATAATTGATTTCATATCTGCATAATCTAGATTTATCAATGATGGAACTGTAATAGTCTCAGAGAGCCCTTTTACGGTTTCTGCTATCATTTGATCCATAACAGAAAACGCTTGATTTATGGGCAAATTTGGCACAAAATCAAGTAATTTATTATTATCAAGAACAACGGAGCTATCAGCTTTTACCCGTAATCTATCTAATCCTTCATCTGCTTTGATAAGTCGTGCTCGTTCAACATTAAATGGAGTTGATACCATACAGGTTACAACCGCATTGTTTTTCTTTGCAATCTCTGCAACAACTGGAGCGGTACCTGTTCCTGTTCCACCTCCCATGCCGGCGGTAATAAATACTAAATCTGCATCTTTAATTAAAGCCTCAATTTCATGAGCGGATTCTCTTGCAGCTCGTTCCGCAACTTCAGGAAATCCCCCTGCACCAAGACCGCGAGTTAATGTTTTTCCAATTAAAATTTTATTATCAGCTTCAACAAGATCTAATGCTTGTTTATCTGTATTAATGGCAATGGTCTCTGCACCTTTTACACCAAGTTTACTTAACCGAGTAATCGTATTTCCACCTGCTCCTCCGCAACCAACAATCATAATGCGGGGAGTACCAAACATGTCATCACCAATCAGTAATTTACTTTCTTCTTGTTTTTTATTCTCAATTGCGGTTTCCACAAAAGCTTTCATTCCATTATTTTTTGCCATTCAATTCCTCCTGAACTGGTAGTTTGAAGGACGCCTGGTATGGCGTCCTTCTAAAGGGTGCATCCCATCCCTTTCCTTTTAAAGGTTTGAGCGTACTATTTTTTAACGTATGATTCGATGGATTCAATTTCTTGCTGCAGTTGCTGCACTTGTCGTATCTGCTCAGCAGATTCAAGCAATTCAGATGCTCGTTTTTTTATAAAATCTCTAACTGCATGGCGAATAACTTCTGATCTTGATGCAAACTCACCTAATTTAATAAATGCATCAATAGAAGAAAGATCCCTTTTGGGAAGCCTTACCGTTATCCGCTCGTTTTCCATCGATTCTCCTCACGTTTTCTGTCAGCGACAAAATGACATATCTATAACGCCAAAACGTGGCTTATAGACAGATTTCGTACATTCTATGTACGCCATTTGTCATCGTTTGTCAGACACATGACTGAATACGAAAATGGCTTTAAATATCTTTCGAAAAAATGCTAAACATCAATAAGTTTTCCAAAAGCAACAGTACCAGATATCTTTTCAATTTTAATTTTGACTGTTGACCCTTTTACAGCTCCAGAAACATAAATAATGAACTTATCGTGAAATGCGACACCATCACCTTTTTTACCAATGTCTTTAATCGTCACATCAATCGTACTACCCTCTTTTAATACAATAGATGGCTTTAATTCAATTTTCCTTTTTTGTGATTTTAATGGTCGAATAGCACCACATGCATCACATCGAACCATTACATTTCTTCCTTTTTTAACTAGATGAGTATCAGGTTTACCACATTCTGAACAGATGACATAAGCATCAATATAATCTTTTAATTTTAATTGGATATTATTAGCTGGAATTTTTCCCTGAAAAATAACTCTACTTCCACTTCTTTCACCTGCAGTACCTAATCCACCAAGTAGGTATTTTAATATTTCATCAGGTTCTCTATTAACTGCATCAGAGATGCGATCAAAATTTTTAATTACACTGGTATTGCCTTCATAAAATATTTCAGCTTTTGGTAACTTAAATCTATCATCACTAACAGGTTTAGATGCAATGTTATCTCTGACCTTTTTTAATAATTTATTATAATCATATGAAGTCATAATAAAACTGCAATATACTTCCCTGCTAAAAACCTTCCGTTGGTAGTAAACAAGACAAATATGAATAATATATAACTAGAATTTCATAATGGTAGGTTTAAGCTTTTTTCCCATAACAAGAATGCCATCTCTCATTGCTTTTTCAGCTTCTGATTCCCTTCTTGTATAGAATTTCGTTTCGCCCTTTATCCAATACCAGATATAATCTTCCATCTTTCTCCCCCAGAACAAAGATTTAATCTAAAAGGTAATTTATCATTTATAATATTTGTTAATTTTTTAATTCTTTGTTTCATTCTCCAATTAAATTTAAAAATATTCATAAATTTTAATGTATTATTAGAACATAGGGAAATTTGATTTATTTTAATAATCATTTATTACTTAACCTTTAAATATATTTATTATATATGGAGGCAATCACTTGAATTGATTTCCAGGATATTATTTAAGATATAATCTTATATGGTGGAAACCTATTCATAACAGAATTTAAGAGAATCTGACCACAGGGGTCTGAAGTATGGTAGAGTTTAAAGTAGTGGTAAATGACGCAAAATCAGGAAAATCTCATCAAGTACAAGTTAGTGGACATCATGCTAATTCATTAATTGGAAAAAAAATTGGTGACGAGGTTGATGGCATATTTATTTCACTTCCCGGTTACAAACTTGAAATAACTGGTGGTACTGATAAAAATGGTTTTCCAATGAGAAAGGATTTTCCAGGTATTAGAAGACGACGGTTACTTATAAGTGACAGTCTTGGTTTTCATGCTAAGGAAAATGGTTTACGAAAGAAAAAATCAATTCATGGAAATAATATACATCAAGATATTGTTCAAATTAACATGAAAGTAACTAAATTTAGTTCAAAACCAATTGATCAATTGCTCTCTTCTGATAGTGATAAAGAAAAAAAGGAAGAGAAAAAAGAGGAACAATAAATGAAGTTGTCGCAACCACCAGAAATTAATATTGGAATGATTGGCCATGTTGATCATGGAAAAACAACACTTACTCAGCGTTTAACAGGAAAATGGACTGATGAACATTCCGAAGAAATGAAGAGAGGAATTTCTATCAAATTAGGTTATGCTGATGCTGCCTTTTTTAAATGTCCAACTTGTGATGAGCCGGAGTGTTATTCCACAAGCGAGACTTGTTCCAATTGTGGTGGTACTGCCTCATTACTTCGTACAGTATCTTTTGTTGATGCACCAGGTCACGAAACATTAATGGCAATAATGCTTTCAAGTGCTGCAATAATGGATGGTGCTGTGCTTGTGATCGCGGCAAATGAGCCATGCCCCCAACCTCAAACTCGTGAGCATTTAACGGCTTTAGATATTGCAGGAATAAAAAATATTGTGATAATTCAAAATAAAATTGATCTTGTCTCTGAAGAAGAAACATTAAGTCACTATAAACAAATAAAAGATTTTGTAAAAGGAACCTGTGCAGAAAACGCCCCCATCATACCTGTAAGTGCCCATCATGATATTAACATCAATATTTTAATTCAAGCTATTGAAGAATTCATACCTACACCTATACGTGATTTAGAAAAATCACCTTTATTGTACATTGCCCGTAGTTTTGATATTAATAAACCAGGGAGTAGACCTGAAGCACTGAAAGGTGGTGTAATCGGAGGGTCCCTAATCCAAGGAGTGTTACATACTGGGGATGAAATAGAGGTTTGCCCTGGAAGAGATATTGAATCTGAAGGAAAGAAGCAAATCCAATCAATAACAACACGTATTGATACATTATTAACAGGTGGTGTTCCTGTAGAAGAAGCAACACCCGGCGGGCTTATTGCAATTGGCACTGAACTTGATCCTGCTCGAACAAAATCTGACTCATTTTCCGGGAAAGTAGTCGGAAAAATTGGAGAATTACCACCAACTTTTGATCATTTTAAATTAACTGTTGAACTCTTAAAACGAGTGGTTGGCACTATTGAAGAAAAAGCAGTAGAGCAAATAAAAACCAAAGAACCACTCATGCTCACCATTGGAACTGCAACCACGGTTGGAGTGGTTTCTGAAGCATATGAAAATGTTGTTTCTGTTCGTTTAAAATTACCGGTTTGCGCAGAATCTGGCCAACGAATTGCAATTAGTCGAAGGATTGACGGAAGATGGCATCTAATCGGATACGGGGAAATTCAAGAAGATGCATAGTTTTTCTTGATACTAGTGCTATTTTTATGATTTTTGAACGAAACATTCGATTGGAAGAAGAGTTAACTCGTTTGCTTGCTTCTTATGAAATATTTATTCTTCAATCAGTTATTAATGAAATTTCAATTTTGAAAGAACAAGGTTCTGAAAAACAAAAAAAGCTGGCAAAGCTTGCTGTTCAATTTATCAAGCGATATCCTATCTTTACAGAATCAAACTATAATAATGCTGATCAAGCATTATTACATGAAGCCATGCTACAATCAGCAATAGTTGTAACTAATGATGTTGCTTTAAGAAAAGAGTTACACAAACATTCCTTAAGATCTATTTGTCTTCGTGGTAAAAATCATCTCATGCTTGAATAACGGATATGATTTTGGGAAGTTTTTATAAACCAAGCTGTTATTTCTGGGTAGCAGTTCATCCTGTCGGGGTGGCTCAGCCTGGTTAGAGCGCCTGACTCATAAGTGAAACTGAAAGGGTTCGCATAAGTTTTCCTTTTGGTGCTAAGAAATCAGGAGGCCGCGGGTTCAGATCCCGCCCCCGACATTTTTTTCATTTTTGAAACAGTGGCAGAAAAATTCTCCTAAATTGAGCAGATTTTATAAAGATACCAATGATTAGATTGATTTTATTTAATTATTTAAATAAATATAAATATAAGGTTCTATTAAATATAATAAACATGTTAATTTACTCTGAGGGATAATAGTTGTATAAGAAATATGTGAGTTTACGGTTTTTTGCAATATTTTCTGTGATTATCTTGTGTGCTGTTGCTTTTCATCCTGCTATTGATCCAATGCGAGATTACATAGCATCTTTATCTGATGAAGAGTTTGAGATATCTCCATCTATAGCATTTGCTTCTGGGGCAGATGAATCAATTGTTGTAACTATGCAACCAGAAATTGATGTGAATATTGCTGAATTAAATGCTATTGCGCAGGCAAATAGTGATCTTGATACAGATAACGATGGATTATATGATTCTGTCGAAAAGGTTATTGGAACAGACATCAATAATAATGATTCTGATTTTGATCAACTTGATGATTATTATGAAATAATAAATGATTTGGACCCTCTGTATCCTGATTCAAATAATGATGGAATAGCAGATTATAATGAAGTGTATAACATTTCTGATGATGTTGATAATGACAATGTAAAAAACGCATGGGATATCGATAATGATAATGATGGAGTTTCTGATAACGAGGATTTATCACCATTTTCAAAATCAGATACAAATAATCTTTTTAATATTGATATAAAAACAAATGGAAATCCATCATATATAGATTTTCAAATTAGACCAAAGGATCCAGATCATTTGACGTTACCTCTTCAGTATTGGGATTGGCCTGAAGATGATCAAGGTTTAATGAGGGATTTAAATAATTCAGAAAAAGACGTTTTTATTCTACCATATCTAGAAATGAGTATGCAAACAGATTTTAAAATCATCTCAAAAAATAGTGGTAAATGTTTAGAAGTAAGTAACTCAAACATGTCTGATAATGCAACTATATGGCAATACTCATACAATGGAGAACCGAACCAACATTGGTCAATAATCCCTGTATCTGAGGGATATGTAAAAATAATTGCTTCACATAGTGAGAAATGTTTAGCAGTAGGTCATGCTATTTTAGACAATGAAGCCCCCATATTACAAGAAACATATACTGGTGATGATAATCAACTTTGGAGTTTAGAATTTCTTGGGAATAATTCTTATGCATTGATAGCAAAACATAGCGGTAAATGTGTAGAGATTTTTAACGCAAGCTTGGAAGATAATGCAACAGCTAATCAATTTACATATTCCAAAAAGTCACATCAAACCTGGATTATAAAAGATATAAAAGAATCCATGCCTAATCAAATAGACGTAACAGATTATGGTATTACCATTGATCTGAATAAAACTCAAATTCCCCTTACCCCAATTTGGAATTATGGTGTTGTTCCTGCATTTAATGGAAAAATGTATTTTCCATCGTCTAATCCATTGGATATTTCTATGCAGACAAAACTGCTTTGGAAGGTTTATGGAAAGTCTGATACAGCATTGAAGGCTTTCACCGCAGATAACGGACAAATGGTTTCTGCTAATAATACCGCAGGAGCATTAGTTGCAAATGGCAGTGGAACTGGCGATTGGGAAACTTTTGAATGGGTAGAGTTAGGCCCTGACCGGGTTGGACTGAAAGCCCATAATGGAAAATATGTAGGATTGACAACCAAATATTTCACAACTATATGGAATATAATGGGGGATGAAATCGTAATTAACTGGCCATATCTATCACTGGATGCAAATAGTAGCGAAATCGGCGATGATGAAACGTTTGAGGTCGTAGAAGTTGGAGTTAATAAAATTGCGTTAAAGGCAAATAATGGATTATATGTCTCAAACAATTGGGTTACAACAGTAGGTGTGTTAGAAGGACTTTCTGCTTTGGCTACAGTAATTGGCCCAGCAGAAACGTTTTCCATAGTTGATTTAGGATGTAAATCTGATGCTATTCCACTTGTTTCATATTATGAAGATTTTATGATTACCGGCTTTAATTTTCAAGAAAATTATGGTTCAAATATAGGTTGTTTTTATAATGAAGATATAAACCAGACAATTAAAGCAGGTTTTGTCATGGCCTATGAGTTCTTACGAAGTCAACATGATTTACAAGAGGTACCAAATATCATTCAAAATAGAAATATTACAATGAATTCATCTGTTTATAGCAATCTTGCACATCAAGATGAAAGTATATTTAAATTAATGAGTGAAATGCTCCCACAATCATTGTATGATCTAACGAATCAATCTAATGCAACAATTCTACCGGTAATAATCGCTATCCAAGATGCCTTTACAACAACAACATTAGATGATATAACCTCAAGCATTCTTCTAGATGGATATAATATTCTGATAGATGTTTCTGAAAATCCAGTAATTACCTCAAAAATGTTTAAAATGAACTGGTACAATCTATCAAATATATCTCTTTTGAATACAGAAGAGGTTTTGGTAGAATCTATGAGATGGGGTTTACAATTTGGTTTTGATGAAAATAACGAAACATTAGTTACCATGATTGGGCTTCTAAATACGTGGAATTCAGGTGAGTTTAAAATAACCAGTGTTGGTGACCAAGAAGTCATTTTTTATATTAGTGAGTCCCCTATTGTATTAGATATTATCCAATATAGCATATTTTCCATTTCATCAATAATTGATATCATACATATTATTACAAAATCATCTAAACTCGTAACGTATCGTTTTCTTGCTTCATCAGTAAAATACATAAAACAGCTCTTAATCCCCATTGCAAATGCAATCAAAACTGGATTAAAGACTCTGAAGCTGAGTAAGGTTGCACAAAAAGCATTAAGTGCTTTAAAAGTAGTAGTAAAAGCTATTAAATCTAGTAAAGCCGCCCAAAGCATGATAAAGTTTTTTAAATCAGCAAAGGTTCTGTCATTTTTAGATAAATGTGGAACCCTGCTAGTCCTTATCGATTTAGCGATTACGGGAGTGATTGCTTTTTACATGTTTTGGTCCATTCTTTTTGATCAGGGTTTTTCAGATTTTGGAGCAGCGTTAGGTGCATGGGTTGTAATCTTTTCATTTGCCTATGCCGGAGTATATATTCTTCTTGCTCTTGCCGTACCAGTCATCGGAATAATTTTAGCAATTCTTGATATAATATTTGATTTTTTTGGCAAATTACTTGAATGGTTTTTAAGTGTTGTAACAAAGACTGAGGTAAGAAGTAGTTTTAATATTGGTTTTTCAGGGGATCCAAGTTTAGAAACTCATGATTACGATAATAATGGTATCGATGTTGGAGATAGAATTGAATTTCTCGCTCGTATCTATGGAATCGTATGGAAAACAAGTGATGGTAATTGGGGTGATGTTTGTGATAGTTATGTAAATCCATCATTAACATTATCTGTTCCAGAGGGTTCGATAACAGGAAGTTTTAAAAATAAAATTTCAACAGTATCAGATGGACATAGCTATAGAAACGAAACCTATGATATGGGTATTTGGGTAGATCCTATTAGCATGAGCAATTTTCCATTGACACTTCAGTTGACCTATAGTTATAAGAGGTATTATGACGAATGTGTATGGTTTTTTGGATGGTGGTGCGATCGAGAAAGTGATAGTGGTACAGTAACAACAGATATAACCACCCTTTATTTTGATGTTTTCCCAGGAAATCTAACGAGTTTTCTATTTTGGAATGAAATAACTCCTTTAGACTCTGATGGAGATGGCCTCAGCGATCAAGATGAACTACTAAGTTCTTCAAATCCTTGGCGTGTGGATACCGATGGCGATGGTCTTTGGGATAAATACGAAGTTGATTACGGATTTATTCCTTTTAAATCAGATTCAGATAACGATGGTTTAAATGATAAATTAGAGACAATCCTTGGTACTGCTAATAATAATACTGATACAGATGCAGATGGTTTGACAGACTTTGAAGAATACCGCGGTTGGACGGTAGAATTTGACTTCTTTGGAACCCCATTTTCAATGCATGTTTCCCCAGACCCATTGAAAATTGATACTGACGATGATGGTTTAACCGATCTAGAAGAATTTATGAAAGGACTTAACCCCCGGACAAATGATACTGATGCGGATGGTACTTTAGACCCGGATGAAATAATAATTCCCTATCAAGGTTGTATTAGTAACATTGATTTTAACGGATACGGCAGCAGTATTAGAGTAACTCCAAACTCGACGGTTAATGCAGAAGTATCTCTTAGAATACATGGGGAAGAATGTCCAATAACACTTACACCTTCAAACTGCTCAGTTACAGTAACATTTGAAAATATTACTGGAAGAGTATTTCATAACCAAACTATCTATCAAGGAAATCCTGATTTACATAATTTAACCGAGAATATTACAAGTTTTTCTTTTAATGCATCTGAAAATGAAGGGATATATCTTGTGAAATATTTTATTAACTGGAGTTGTTTTGGGATAGTTCCAACAATTAGCAATAGAGAGCTGATTGGCATCATAGATGTGAATATTTCAGGAGAAGGTAGCAAACAATGGGAATGTTATGATTTGACTGGGGGAGATACCGACGGAGACGGAATAAGTAACCTAAATGAAAACATAGGTTGGATAGTTAATTATACTGATTCCACAGGAAATCATATAATTCATGTTACAAGTGACTATAGATTAATCGATACAGATTCAGATGGAGAATGGGACATATGGGAACATAACTGCTTTGAGAATTCAACAAATCCTCGAAATCCTGATACAGATTATGATGGCCTAACCGATTGGGAGGAAAAATACAGATATCACACAAATCCTCTGAATTATGATACTGATGGCGATGGTCTTGATGACCAGCAGGAACTCATTTTTAAAAGTGATCCGTTTATCGTTGATACAGATGATGATGGATTAGATGATAAGCAAGAATTTGATCTTAAATCAAACCCAAATAGTCAAGATACAGACAGTGACGGCTTACAGGATTTAGATGAATTTTTATTTAATTCAAGCCTTATTTTACCAGATACTGATTATGACACATTGTTTGATAAAATGGAATACAATTTAACAACAAATCCTCGAGATCCAGATACCGATAATGATGAACTTATAGATGGATATGAGCTAATTGTCAACACAGATCCAAAAAAAGCAGATACGGACAACGATACAATAAATGATTATTATGAATTATACTGGGGAACAAACCCATTAGATCCTGATACCGATAATGATAGTCTTATCGATGGAAGAGAACTGCAATATGGAGCCCATCCCCTTATTAAAGATACTGATCGAGATGGAATAAATGATTTCAAAGATTATGATACCTATTTACCCAATGTAGACAATATCCTCCTTGTTTATGATTTAGATGAGGATATATTAGAATTTGAGCAACATTTGGAATTATATACCAATGTAACCGTTGTAAGTCTCAATCAATTACTTTCAGATACAACTTATAAAAATTCACCATATATCGTACTAGTCGGACCATTAGATGCTGGAAACGAAACAGTTGGGAACTTATCTAAAAATATTTTAGAGGATGCAGGGGAAAACACCACTGAAATAATTGCATCAGGGCATCAATTCTTTGCATCAAAAAGCAGTGTTTGGAATAAAACACAGACGGTAGTAATGCTTTCCCAACCCCATCGTTTGGATCATTTGGTTGTTTTGAATGTTTTGAAAACAATGTGGAAAACGGTCAATGGAAGTACTTTAGAGATTACCTGGCCAACTGCTAGAGATTATTTTAATATAGAAGCCGTTGAGGAAATAGGGACTATTCTATGGGCAGAGTTAGAAAAACCAGTAATACCAAGCATCAAAATAACAAAATATAATTCCACAACCACATCTATAGATCTCACTAAAGGTTCTGGCGTAGATCCAAAGATGAATCCTGCAGGTATTTACCTTGAAATAAATGCTAGTGAAAACATGCAAAATGATACAGGCGATATTATTAATGATGCATGGATAGTAGTATATTATACCGCAGCAGATTTAGATAAAAATGGAGATGGCGACCTAAAAGACATTGGGGATATCAATGAGAAATCCTTAAAATTTTATTTCTTTAATGATAAAACGGATAAATGGATTAAGGTAACAAAAGATCTTGATTGGGTTTTTGAAACAGGCGTAGATACAAACAATGTTGAATTATATGGTAAAAGGTATGAAGGCTACATATGGGCTCATGTATCTCACTTCTCATTATATGGATTAGCCGGACTGCTTATAACACCTAGTGAGAGTAAAAAATCAACAGATTCATTTAACTATCATCCAAATGCAGATGCTTCTGCAAGCCAACAATTTGGGTTGGTAGATGAAGAAATTACCTTTGATGCTTCTCTGAGTACCGATGATGGATACATTGAGTCGTATATGTGGGATTTTGGTGATGGAACTGAAGGAAGCGGAGAAAAAACGACCTATAGCTATACTCAGCTTGGTGCATACGATGTCGTCCTTTCAGTTACAGATAACTCCGGGGCAACCGATACAGATAGGATTATAGTCACAATATCAACTTTTAATAATCCTCCAAATAAACCCATTATTAATGGTAATATAACAGGAACTAGATCTGTTGAATATCAGTATATTGCTAGTGCAATGGATAATGATTCTTCAGACATGCTTAGATATGGGTGGGATTGGAATAACGACAATATTGTAGATGCTTGGACAGATTTTTATCCTTCAGAAAATCAATCTGTAATCAATCACACTTTTTCAACAGCAGGATTTTATATTATTAAGGTCCTTGCTGAAGATACAAATAATGCAAGGTCAGAATGGTCAGAACGATTGTTAGTATTCATCGATATCGATTTTCAGCGACAAAATGATGGTACCTATATTATAGACAATGAACGAGATGGTTCCTGGGATGCTATCTATAACCCTGCAACTGATGAATTGTTTGCATATGATATAGAATCTTCCAATGCAATTCTGATTCTAATAATTGCTTTTATTGTTATCCTATCTATCATCATATTCATTTTTTATAAACGAAAATGAAAGAAATAAAGCGAATAAATGTTCTTTATTGAAAAGAGACATATTATGAATCAGTAGAGCAGCTTTTTAATTTGCAGTATTTTAATATTAGAAAATAATATCTTCTTTTGAAGAAAAGGGATGATGGTTATTCTTAGAATAAAAATTAAAATAATTGAATACCCATATTATTCTTTTCCTTCAGTTATCCGGTTAATAAAATTATTTATTTGATATTTATTAGTTTCTTAATTTTTGGAAAAATAATAATTGATAACATAAAAAAAAATATTTATTGTAAAGGAATGATATTATTTTTATAACTAGAAGGCGTGGTAAATCCAATAATTCCTGGAGCGCCATCCTCTGAAACAACCATGCCAAATACATCTGAGCGGGGACTTAGTCCTGAAAAAACATTCCCAATTGTAATTAAAACATGGTCTCCAAGATTAATTACAGGATTATTAGAATTACAGGAATCATCAGCATCTAATAATACAATTATTCCAAATGTAGTAGTGGGAGACGAAGTAGGATAAAAACTTGATGCGAATATATTGCCATTTGTTTCATTTGAATCAGTAAAGATAGTATTTTGATATTCAAGAACATATTTCACAGAGGAATCTGATATTTCCACTACTGTCTGTGAAAGATCAATCTCTGGAGATCCTGACCTTGACATTAATTCGACATACATACGAACCATTTGACCAGAACTATTATATCCTTCAACTCCTAACACATTTATTCCACTTGCAACTTCATTTATTGTTTGTTGACCAGATTTCAACGCTTGCATTTCAAGAACAGCACTTGTTGAAACCAGTACAGAAGCAGCAATTCCTGCAACAAGGACCATTGCAATAAAAACAATTAAGGTTCCGATACCTATTGCGGCATATTCATTATTTGAGATCTGCATTTTTCTCATATATTATCCCATCACATTTCAACCAGAGTAATGATACAAAATAATTAGGGGGTTTATTATGGTTTTTTGTATCTAATCTAGTAGCTACATATATAAGAATTAATTCATCATATTATGCATGTAGGTATGTCTCTTCCATTGAAAATGAAATAGAGTATAAAAAATAAATATGAAAAAATAGAAACCAGATCAATTAATATTAAATATGTTTTTTACGTACAAAAAATCGTACAAATAAATGTTGTATAAATAAATATATAAAATAACAAAGGTAAATATTATTTTAAGCGGATTTTAGCAATAATAACTAAACAATTTTGTCTAATTGAGCCATAATTATTTATTAATTTGTTTCTACAATAAGCGCAATTATTAAATTGTTCATCAAATGCTTTGTTACATGATTTACATAATTTGACATAAAACTCCCCCCAATTGATTCGTATGATATTTTTAAACTATTAAACTTTTTAAAAAAGTATTAGGAACTCATTATACTAACAGAAAACTATTTGGAATTAAACACTTAAAACGAATTATCGATAATATTATAAACAAAATTAATATTTGATATATAAATCGTAAATGGATTCTTACGATATAATCAGTAAAATATAATATCATAATATTATCTAAAATGATATTAAAAAGAATGATGGATGGGATATTTATAATTGAAAAGCTATCAATTATTGATTATAAACACGTAGATTTAGATTTAGAAAATGAAGATAATTTATCAAAACTCAAAGAATATATCTCTTTTTTTCAAGAATCAGCAGATTATTATCAACTAATCGCTGAAAATACTCTTGATATCATTTTCCAAACCACAAGAGCCGGTACAATAACGTATATAAGCTCAGCAACTGAGAGAATCGCTGGATATAAGCCTAATGAAATGCAAGGAAAAAAATTTACTAAATTTGTTCCAAAAAGCGAGATTCCAAAATATTTAAAAATTATTAAAAACACTTTGGAAGGTAAGGACATTGGGAGTTTTGAATCATATGTTATTCATAAAAACAAGTCTCGAATTCCTGTTGAATTTGCTGGGAAATTAGTAAAACAGGGAAATAAAAAGTTAATTCTTGGCACCATTAAAGATATAACGGAGAGAAAGAGCGCTGAAGAAGCGCTTATAAATGCACATAATGAACTAGAACAGAGAGTCAAAGAAAGAACATTAGAATTATCAAAAATAAATGCTATATTAAAAGCCGAAATTAATGAACGTGAAAAGACTGAACAAAAATTAAAAAAAGCTCATCTAAAACTTCGGATTCTTAACCAAGAATTAGAAAAAAAGGTAATAGCAAGAACAACACAGGTAAATAAACTTCTCGAACAAAAAGATGAATTTGTTAATCAACTCGGCCATGATCTCAAGAATCCCTTAAATCCATTAATTAATCTTCTTCCCATTATTGCTGATGAAGTTAAAGACCCTGAAATTAATGAAATGTTAGAAGTGGCAATAATAAATGTTGATTATATGAATAATCTTGTAGTAAATACTATTGAATTAGCGAGAATTAATTCTAATAACACTAAATTCTTTATTGAAAAAGCCAACCTTTCACAAGAAATAGATAAAATTATCGAAAAGAATAAAATTCTGTTTGAGGAAAATCAAATAAATATAAATAATAATGTACAAGATGAAGTCTTTGTTTATGCAGATAAATTAAGATTACAGGAAATAATGGATAACTTATTAACAAATGCAATAAAATTTACCAGAAAAAATGGAAAGATTACAGTGGATTCAAAATATAAAGAAGATTTTATTGAAATATCTGTAAAAGATAATGGTTTAGGGATGAACCAAGATCAAATTAATCATATCTTTGAGGAGTTTTATAAAGTAGACGAATCTCGACATGATATGAGTTCAGTTGGTTTAGGTCTTTCAATTTGCAAACGAATTATTGAGAAACATGGTGGAACAATTTGGGCTGAATCCCCTGGAGTTGGAAAGGGATCGACAATATTTTTTAAATTGCCCACTAAACCCAATGAATAAAAAATGATAAATAGAAAAAAATCATTTGAAAAAAGGTAAGTCAATATGACAAAAATAATGGTTGTTGATGATGACTCATATCAGACATATACAATTAAAAAATCTCTTGAGAGAATGGAAGAAACCTATGAGGTGATTCGTGCTGATGGGGGAAAACAGTGTTTAGAATTATTAAATCAAGGAGTAATTCCAGATATTATCCTTCTTGATGTAATGATGCCTGATGTCAGTGGTTGGCTAACATTTGATGCAATTAGAGATAATAAAAACTGGAAAAATATTCCAATAATTTTTATAACCGCCAGAACTGATAAAATAGCAAAAGGTGCTGGTAGATTTATGGGTGAAGACTTTATCGAAAAACCATTTAAAATGGACATTTTAAACGAAAGAATAAAAAATATTTTAAATGGAAAAAAATAAATCGAAATAATTATAACCCTCATTTTAATATCACTTCATTTATGGGAAATGCAAATAATTCCAAATTCTATTGTTCGTAGAAATAGAAATAATTTTTTCAGTGATTCTCAAGATAATCAAGTAGATAAATTGCATAATACGATTGATATATTATTGAAAGAGAAGAATATAGATATTATAACTAGTTCAATGATATTACAAGATTCAGACACGATTTCAACAGTAGATACAAATTCAATATCCAATGATCCTCCAGATAGCAAGAATACTCTGGATATGACATCGAATCATCCTACGGATCTATCACTATTAACAAATAAGAATACATTAGAGTCGTTTAATAATCTTGATGAAATCATTAAATTATATAAATCAGTTGGAGAACGAAATGCTGATTTTCTTTTTCGTTGGATTTATAATATATATGATAGAATTCACCTTCCATCAATTGACAAGAAATATAAAAAGATATTAAATTTGACCAAGACGAAGTTAGGAATTTTTAATGTATTAATCGATGATCTCGCAGATAATTCTAAAACTCGTAATAAGGAATTGTTAGAAATATGTATGAAAATACCCTGGAACTACAAGAAGAATTATGGTAATCAATATCTTGAAATTGCACGATCGATTTGGGAGGATTGTATTAAAACCATTGAAAAATTTCCAAGATATCAGGAGTTTGAAGATTTTTTTTATTTCGATTTATATCAATTTATGAATT
>Ga0272441_10005543_pt1 | contig 21838 bp, 42 predicted proteins | sample SSMProp6N_FD_193582 | JGI IMG/M metagenome (GOLD analysis project Ga0272441, IMG submission 193582) | Marine sediment archaeal communities from Little Sippewissett salt marsh, Falmouth, MA, United States - SSM-Prop-6N | ecosystem: Environmental > Aquatic > Marine > Wetlands > Sediment ... | reverse complement strand
TACTAAAAATAAATAGCATTCTAATGCGAGTCTTGACATCCAGGATGGAGACACCTCGCCATCCAGGATGTCATGACAAAAGCAACATTAGTAATGTTATTCTTGGGAAATAAAAGGCTTTTACCTAGAAGCGAGTCTTCGAGGCTTCCAGGTAAAAACTTTTAGTTCCTGAGGATAACAGAACTACTTTGTCTACAATAAAGGTTCTGGTATGACGAAACATCATACCTGTGACCGACAACGTCACGAACAATGCTATTTGGTACGCCTTATACGATGGCTTTTCTTGGGCTTAGGTTCTGGTACTACTTCAATTATCTCGTTCCTTTCTTCCTTGCATGAGACACAAACACCAGATATTTTTATCTGCTTTGGATATTCTTTCTTCTCATTGCATTCTGGACAAGTTCTAAAAATCATAATTTCCTTTCTTAGAAGCATTCTAATTCACAGAGGCTCTGGAATTCATTACAGTGAGATGAGGATGTACCTCCGTGCCTTCGGAGGAGTGATTCCAGGTAAGGTTTTGCGAAACCTGGATAAACTCCTCGAAGGGCACGGGAGGTCATCTCATCACACTGCAATTTAAATAATAATATAGCACAAGCGAGACGAAACATCTCGCCTCTCATTTTCTATCTGGATAGTAATAGAATAATGAGATAAACAATGCTTCTATAGACTACAGGTGCCAGAAGAACAAGCAGCTAACCTTTCGGTTTGCAACTTTCCAGTGATCTCCTCAAGAGAGAAGAAATCACCATCATCTTCTAGTACAGGTAGTCTACCAACTAACTTATCAGGACACCGCATGAGGAAATCTGCCATTTGGTCTGGTTTGTGTTGCCACTTTTCTTCCCAACCAAGGTTGATTACATCATACGCTAAGTTCTTTTTGTTAAGTATCTTCTGTGCAAGCTGACACCTTGGACAATTGCTTGTCGTATACAGTGTTAGTCTGCTATTTCCATGTTTTCCTGATCCCATAATGATTGGTCCTCATCAACAACATCAACAGTTTCTTCATCTTTGGCTTGCATAATCTCTTCTACTTTGTTTTCTATGACATTTTGTATCTCGTCACCAGATTCTTCAAGGATTTCACCAATCTGTTCTCTCATTTCTTCTCTGATAGTTTCTTCTTGATTTGCAAACTTGTAAGCGATCACAGTAAGTGCATCTGCTATGTTTTCAAGCAGTTCCATTTGTTTTTCTTTCATTCCCATCTCATCCTCCTATAATTCTTGATGGTCCATTAGATGTACGTCCTGACTCAAGCCCAAGATGTTCACGACCCTCTGGGGTAATAACCCTACCACTTGGGGTCTTTATGATCAGTTTTTGCTGAACGAGCCAAGGTTCTACACTATTCTCGATTGTTGTGGTGTCTTCATCAACACCTTGTGCTATACTTTTGACACCAACAGGTCTGTTGACCTTAGCAAGATAATCAAGAACCTTTCTGTCGAGGCGACTCAATCCAGACTCATCGATCTGTTGTATCTTGAACATTTCTTGCACACACTCATCACTAATTTTCCCTTTATACTTGTCTTTATATGCTATGGAAGTATCTCTGGCATGCAGTAGGAATCGGTTTGCTATTCTTGGAACACCTCTACTTCTCATCGCCATGTTTACTAAGCCTTTGATAGAACACTCAAGTCCAAGTCTCGCTGCTGAATTGACAAGTATTTTACCAATCTCTTCTTCGTTGTATGCTTCAAACATCATCTGCATTGGAAATCTATCAACAAATGGTTTAGGCATAGATCCTATATAATTTGTTGCTCCAATCATACAAAAGTGTGGACACCACATTTGTTGTGTTTTTACCTGTCCAGAATAATTGTCTTTTGTCTTGATGGTAACAACGAAATCCTCCAAGGCAGTATGAAGAAGTTCTGTTATCTTCTTTTTTAGTGTGTGAATCTCATCAATAAATATGAATATAGATTCTACTTTGCTTGGGTCTTCAACCTCACCTTCCTTGTTATATCCATCTGCGGGTAGGTTCATAAATAGAGTTTGAATATCCTCTTCTGATCTTATTGCTGTAGCCATAATTGGGATGAAGTAACACTGTCCCATTTCTTCTGCTATTATGTTAGCAAGTGTGGTTTTCCCTAATCCAGGAGGACCAGCCATAAGAAGATGAGGAAAACTATCGTGTCTTTCCTTTGCTGAAGCCAAGGCAACTCTTACTTGTTCCTTATAATGCTCCTGTCCAATAAATCCGTCTAAACTGTTTGGTCTCAATATGTCATTAGTTTGTTCCATTTAGTACCTCCATGAGTTCGTCCAAATCGAAGGTGTCAACGAATTGTTTGATGGTCTTGTTGAAATCATCAATCGTTTTACCTTTCTTTAATGGCTTGTAGTTAGGAAACTTGTTTAACATTTTGCCAAAAAGTTGTAGAGACATCGCATTGCATCTAGCTTCCACATAGTCCTCATTTGTAGAATCAAGAGGAATATTATCCCTAAAAAACGTGAGGAAATGAGACATTTCATGATATATGATAGTTTCTGGACTCAGTCCTCTGGTCGGGAGTATTCTGTTAGAGCACAGACATATTCTGTGTATTTCTTCCTCACTATATTTTGGATTTCTTAAGTGTTCATCTTGAATAAATGCGAATGCCCATACATGGCTTTTTGCAAACTGATCAAGAAGCTTATCACAGAATGGGTGTGCTGGATCATATGTATCGCTTATTGCCTGTATCAATGTGTTGTAAACATAAATTGGTGGTATGTAACATCTATCCTCTAAATCAAGCCCTTCAAAACAATGTTCTATGGCGTGTCGCCATTTCTTTTCTTCTTTTGTGTCTACTCCATCCATGAAATAGATTACTGGTTTTTCTTTTCCCATATTCCTCCTGTGTAAAAGAGAGTGACATATTCTGTCATTTAGTCGGTATTTAAGACATTCATTTAATTCCACCCCTGGAATTAAATATATTTTTCAATTGCGTTAGCACCTGTCTGGCGATACACCAGACCCCAATCAGCATTTGACCTATAGGTCAAACACTATTGGATCAATATGTCACCCTCTCTTTTCGATAATTGTCTTTATTTGTGATACGAACTTTTCGCCAGTAGTAGGATTAACGTGTTTAATCCAGTTCGCATATCCCATCATTTGCTCTATTTCCTTATCTGTTACAGATTTGAGCAATTCTTCATTGCTTAGGATTTTGTGTAGTTTAGCTCTGAAATTTCTTCTTTCCTTTCTTGGTACATTGAGAGTATCATTCACTACAATACCAGTAACTGTCATTCTCTGACCACTACGCTTGACAACTACTTTCTTTTCGTTTGCCTGAAAGCCTGTCTCTCGTAAAAGTTGTTTGATAAACGGAATAGTCTTGTTAATCTTCCTATTATCCACAGCACTTAGAACTATGTCATCTGCATACCGTGTACAACAGAAGCCAACCTTTCTTGCAAACCCTGCCATTCTCATATCAAACAGTCTTAGAATAACATTTGATAGTATCGGTGATATTGGAGAGCCTTGTGGAGTAACGTGTGGGCATCCTTTCTTTTTGTTCCAAGCCTTGTGTAGGTCGAATGTAGATAGCTCTGCTAACAGTCTAGCATAAGGAAGCATCTTCTTTGGTAGGGTGTTCAAGTATCCTTCTTCAACCATGTCAACTGTGATATGATCAAAGAACTCTTTTATGTCAATTTTTACAAGTACCTTACAACCCAAGTGCATACCTGCATTAGTCTTTGGTGATCTTCCAGCGATAAATCCGTGGCTCATGTCTGTAGCCCATACATGACTGAGGAAGGCATCACGAATAGCGTACAGTGTATTCTTCAATTGCTCGGTTGGTTCTGAAATCTTACGAGCTTTAGTTGCCTTGCATTTCGGGCAAGCCTTGGTTGTCCTGCCATATACATTGTGGCAGTTTTTGCAAATCTTATAAAGCTTGTAATGTTTTGACTTATCACTGAGAAATTCAATTATGAAATCTTGTGATATCTCGTCTTCAGGGTGTAATTGAGCATTCAGTTCTGCTATCAGAGGTGACAAATCAAACTTGTCATAGTCCATACCAAAGATATGGAATATATGTTCACCCATACCAGAATCAGAAAGACTCTCTGTTTTTGACTTGTACTCGAAAACCTTTGTTGGTAGCTTGCCAGTTATTTTCCTTATCTCAGTTCTGAACTCATGCCCCAACATATAATCAACAGACACAAAACCACCATTCATAAGCACTTCAGATGCTTTTCTGGTGTCTCTCTTTACCCTGTAATGGAAACGTTCACGCCATCTTTTGCTTGCTATTCTATGTCGTGATAATAATCGTGTTCCATATCTTTTAGGCTCTTTATCAGAATCGCCTCTATAGATGCTCTGGGCAATCATAAAGAGTTCTTTGGTCTCTTGTCCTTCTTGGATAACATCTTCATTCATTAGACTATCCTTTCTGTATCCTCTATTAGAACCTCACATGGATCGTTGATAACCTTGATGTTGAGATTGCCACCAGAGATTACTAGGTTGTTCCTTCCATATGTTTTGTCGTCTAAAAACATAGGGTCTTTCTTGAATGCATTGTTCTTATCGTCTGCAACGAATACATATTTTTCTCTCTCTTGTCTGTTTCTATGGGTACACCACATAAATCCACATATAGGTTGACGCTTTTCTGTTGGGAAACAAGATTCTTTTGATATTGACACTCTTTGTGGATGAAAACTTTGTAGTGAATCTTCTTGCATTACTCTATCAATAAATATGCTAGATAGAGCCTTGCTGTACACCCGTAGATATGTTCCAATCATCTTGCCGCCAATGGTTCCATCAAGTATCTTGCTTGTATCAATCTTTGGATACCAATAATCATGTTTCATGTCTGATATTGTTGGTAATTCAGCATAGCTAAGCATAGAATTGATACCTTTTAATCGATTACAAACGGTCAGAAAGTAGTTAGCAAGATAAATTACTGCTTCTTTTATCTGATCTTCTGTGAGATCTTTAGGGTCAAAATCGCTTGCCCATGGCATCGAATCTTTGACGATTTGCAGTGACGATCTTTGTTTTCTTGCTCGTTTCTTTACTGTCATTTTTATCTCCTAGAATGGCAAGGGTTCTCGATCAGACCCTTCTTGTTTGATTTCGTCATCAAGTTTCATTTTATCACAGAATGATTTCTCAATGTGGCTATCTTCAATGTTTGGGAAATGATCCCTGAGCCATTTTCTGTTGTAATTAGGCTTCTCCATTAGCTTTGTTATGTCACGCTTGTTTTCTGGGCACAATCCTTCAGATGTACATCCTGAACTTTGACCACAACCATTACAATATTGTTCTATGACTTGCTTTTTTGCTTCTTCATGAGTCATTTTTGTAATCAGATTGTCTCGCCAATATTCGTAGTATACCTGAACAAAACTTACAACAGCATTGTGTAACCTGATCAAATTTCTATTGGTATTGCTTCCATCAAAAATTCTCACTGAGTTGATGTCATAATTATCGTGATATATAGATCCAAAACCCTTTTCTTCGGCAATGCTCCGTATAAGATTGATAAAAACACGAGGATTTTCACCATCTTTATTGCTTGGTTGAATTCCAACCTTTAATATGGTTGGGTTATCTAGCATTTCTTCTTGTTCGTCATAGGGTTTAATGATAGCTGAATCAAATGGAATAGATGTTAATGTTTCTTCTATAGTTTCGAGAACCATGTCAGTATTAAGTTGTAGACTTTCTCTTAGGTAATTGTCAACATTGTCCCAAAAACCATCACATCTATCGTCACAATCTAATGCGTATTCACATCCGTCACAAGTATATTCTACTGCTCTATCGGTGGCTTCGTCTCCACTTATACAGGTGTAGTATTCCCATGATTGTTCTTTCATTTTCCTGAATATAGCAGTTAGAAATGGCTCATGTTCTGGAATGTATTTATTTGCTTTTGATGAATCATAGCAACAATACATAAATTCATCATAGGTTTGACCTGTTTGCTCTTCTAAAGCTTTCATGAACTTCTCTTTGACATTTACACCAAACATTTCCTCACATTTCTCTATAACATTTTCCATCATATATTCTACAAAGTAACCATTAGCTTCTTCTTCACAGTAGTCATACTTTGAGAAACGAAATACAGATCCATTGTTTATTGGAACAGGGGTGGCTTTTGATCTTGTTGCATGAGGGAAGTTCATTACAAACATTATTCTTCTCTTTCTGCTATCTGAATAGCAATATCCTCTGGTAGTCTATCTGGAAAATATTCTTGGCACAATGCTTCAACATCATTGTCGAATTGATCTACAAGAATGTCAGCCATACCAAGTTGAGATATATACTGTTTCAGATAAGCGATTGTTTCTTCGTAGGAAAGAGCGTTAATCTTGTCTACTCTTTCTGCTCTTGCCTGAGCAATAACTCTCTTTGCTCTGGTTATGTAGTCCTTGTATACCTTATCTTCTTTTTCAATAGGAATATCATTATACAGAAGACTTGATGCTGACTCTCCAATATGGGTAATAGAGGCTCCTTCATCTAGTCTCTTGATGATTTCACTTACAAATCTCTCATTGGTTGCTTCATCATCTGTCATTAACTCACGAATTTCATCTCTGAAATTTGTGTAGTTGTGGTGACCGTCATATTGTCCTTGAAACAGTCTTCCTTCCTTTGAGAAGATATTGGTATGATCATTTCTGCTAGTTCTTACTTCACCCTTTTCATATTTCAGCAGATCTTCTCTTGTTTTGAATTGATCACAACTACCACCAAGAGCAATAGACTTGCCGAAATCATAAAGCATATTATAGTCTTGCTCAAATTGTTTTTTACGTCCACAAGCACCAATGCAGTTATAGCAGCAAACATCTGGATAATCTACATACTTGCTTGCCAATCCATTATTTACTGCATACTTAATAAGTACATATCTCAGGTGCTTGCCAACTTCAAGATTACAGCCAGTTCGTTTCCTGAAATCCTGGAGAACAGCAATGTTCCTACCTTCAAAAGTAAGTTCTACATATTGCTCCAGAACTTCTGTAGGAAGATCATATTCTTTTGAGCAAACAGAAATCTTTTTAAATTTATTTGTATCTTCCGATTGTACTTCTATTTCTTCTTCCTGCAATTCGTCTGGGTTCATATTATCCTCCTATGTTGCTGTGGTTTCCCACTGTTCAGCGTACAAAGAGAGAAGGGTGTTCCAGTTTATCTTTGCGAGTTCATCTTCTTTGCATTGCTGACATACGGCTGGGTTATCCCAGAAATCCTGTTTGATAGAATAAAGATCCTCACCACAAGATAGGTTACTGTGTTCACCTATCGCAACAGGAGAGCAATTGCTCTCTATAATAGAATCTTCATGTAAACAAACGTGCATTTCTACGTTTTCAAGATATTTAATATCACCGTGGAATATTGGACATTCACACATCATACATGGTCTGCCAATATAGTTCATCATTTCATTTGGTGACATTTCTGCTTTTGCATCAGGATGATTTTCTTCATCATCCTCACTTTCAATATCTATAGAGGAACTAATTGTTTCTTTGTTAGGATGGAAGTTTCCCCCTGCTTTTTCTTTGACTACAGCAATACACTCTTTGGAAATCCTTTCTTTTCCTTGGTTAAATGTGAATACCTTACCAGATTTCAGGCTTCTTACCCTGTAGTAATAGTCCTGATCTTCCATTGAGAGAAAGGTATCACCAACCCTAAGGGATCGATTGAAGTAATATCCTATTATGGGATTTTCTGATGTTGCTTCGGTTTGTAGCTCAACAACACCAAAAGCACTCATAAAAATACTTTTGCTAATCTTCATTTTGCCACACCTCTCGTTGCTTGTTGTGCAATATCGAAGTATACTTCCTTGTTCTTGAAGTCTTTACTTGTGATCTCACACCATCCATACAACATTTGTAACATAATACAAGCAGCAGTCAGGTTTGTGAATATAACTTGTCCACCACTTGGTAGTTTGGCTAATTCCTCACAACTCATAGCTGCCCTGTCACCATCATCAGTTGTGGCAACCTCTGGATGCCTCACTTCGATTGGCTCAGGCTGTATTGTCTTGTGGTACAAGAAAACACTTCCATCAGTCAACTCGTTAGAGCCAGACAGATACAGAACATCATTAAGTTGTTGACAATGCTTGCTTATCTTAAGACGAGCAACATGGTTATCAACACCAAGAAGAACAATATCTCCATCCTTGATGATTTCACCAATATTTTCGTCACCAATGTATTCTTCAACGGCAGATATGTTAAGGTCTGGATATATCTTCTCGTATCGTTTACATTGAGCCTCTGCCTTGTTCATCCCTATTTGAGTATAAACAAACTCCTGACGATTGGCGTTTCCTTCGTCATACTTGTCACCATCAACAAAGATAATAGGTGTGTCTAAGTTTGGTAATGCACTTCGTGAGTTTATCCATCTCAATAATGGTGGAATTAACTGTGATCCAATCCCACCACAACCAACAACAATTACTCTCATAATAAGTCCTCTCTAAATCTTTCGATATGGTCTGAAATATCAGGACGACACAAAGACGCTTGCATACTTACTTCTTCACGCATTTTCTCAAGAGTATCCATGTCCTCTGACTGCTTCGTAGAATTCTTGTTCAATATCCTGGCAACAGTCTGATAGCCTCGTTTTTTTTTACAGAGGGATTGCCGAAATTGTTATTTGGATAATGACCATTCCATCCAGCATATTGTCTGCCATGAAAGTAGCCACTCTGAACAGCAGTGTATGTTTTCTTACTTGCTTGTTTAGACCACCATTCAGGAAACTTGTTTTCTTGCTCTGGTACTTCATCAAGGACATCTCCTAATTCAACCTTGATAGCCTCACCACCGAATATGTATCGGCAAGAATTACTCACATTACTATTGAAATTGCCAAGAGTAATATGTAATCCATCAAAGTTGAACTCGTCATTGTCGTCAGTGCCAGAATGGAATGCACCCATACCTGCATGGGAATGGATAGAACCCATCAGCTTAAATCCTTCTGGAATATGCTCTTTGGTTTTATCGTCAATCTTGTAGTCAGAACCACCACCGCTATTCTCTTGAGTAGGAGCAATACCTGTCCACTCTCCTGTTTCTTCGTTGTGATACAGGAGAATAGTAGCTTCAGTTTGATCTCTGTCATAGATGTATTGGAAGAATGATTTGATTTCTTCAAATACCTGATAGCTCAACTTTGGAAAGTTGTATTGTGCTTTCTGTTGATCGTTCTCAACCTTGCCGAGTAAGTCAATGCCCTGTACTTTCTGGTATCCTGTATAATACTTGTTTGCTCGTTTAATAAGTATTCCTTCCTTACTAACAACAAAGGCGATTGGTTCTTGTATGTCATCAAGATTGTCACCGTCTTGGTAAACATACAATGGTACACCAGCGTTTAATTGAACTCTATTCATAGTATTTCATCTTCCTTAATTTGACGTTTTTTGTTTGAAATAGCCTGATCTATGTGGCGGCTAATTTGCTTATATGATTTCATGTCTAACTCACACTCCTCTCTTAGTACGGGATGTTTTGTTTTAGCCATACTAACAAACTGAGCCATGAGGATTACAGGTGCTCTTCCAGATATGTTGCCAAGTTCTCGTCTTGACTTCCGCAACACTGGAGCACATAGATCCTTAAGAGATCCAAACGATATTGGATCACATTTGTCTATTGCTGATACCATCTTAGGTGGTAATGATAAATCAACTTCTTTGCTCATAAAGATCAATCACTCCTTTCAGTGTTTTAAGATCGTGATTGGCATAATTAACAGTCAGTCCAAAGATGGGGTTCTTTTTTGTTTCAGCATCCCATTTCTTCATACTGCCAATCTCCTCTGGGTAATTAACACTCAAGTCTGTGTTGAACTCACTATGAAAGATAGCTCTCATAGTAGCTTCAACACGTTCACTAAATGTTACTTGCTCACCAACTTTGATGTCGCCAACACACACGTTTCCATGACCTGAACCATAGATATTAGGAAGAGGAATAACAAATATGCTATCGTCCTCATTCTTAATCTTTGTTGTGGAACAGAATACACGAATATCATCTTGTAGAATGATGTCTTCTAATGTTGGTATTGCGATATAAACAAATGGTAGTGATATTTTTAAGCGTTGCTGTGGAACATCTGAAGAACCAGCACTTGCGTGTTTGTAAGTGATGGCAACCTTGCGTGGTGACTGCTCAAATATGTATAGACACCGTTTTTTCTTGCAACTATCATTTGTTGCGTAACGCTTAAAGTATATCAAACCACTAGGAAGAATACCTGTGTCGATACCTTCCTGTTCAGTCACAGCTTTAATAAAGTCATCATAGTCAATGGCTTTTTCTCGAACTTCTGTGACAAGTTCGACAACATTGCCTACGATCCTAGTATATTGTACGTTTGCAGCCATTCAAAACCTCCTGTTTAGAAGAAAGAAAGAGAGAGGAGAGGAGGTTACTCTCCTCTCCCTTTGGTTTGGTTATTGGTTAAGGTCTAGTGACCTTTGGTGCCAGTATTCTTGACAAATTCCAGCTCGTCACCTTCCTCAAGGACTTCGTCCTCGTCAGCTTCTTCGCCATTAAGTTCGGCACGATGCTCACTTGTCAAACCAAGGATCTGACCAGCACTTTCACGAACATCAGCGACAGTATCACCAACAACATCAAGGTTCAACTCATTGACACCAGATGTAACCTTGACGGTAGCACCCTTCTGTCCAGTTGCCTTAACAAATTCCAGGGTTTCACCGTTGTGGACAATGTCCTCACCAGTAACCTCAACACCATTAACTTCTGCTTTTTCATCACCTGAAAGCTGAAGGATCTGTGCTGCCTGATGACGGATAGTTGCGACACTCTGCTCACCCTGAAGTGTGATTTCATTTACGCCAGAAACGATTTTTATCATGTTAAATTCTCCCGATTAAAAAGGTTAGAAAAAAAATACGAACAAAAAATACAAACAAAAAACAAAGAATAATATCAGACTTGGTTGTTTGGTTTAGCTATTTAATATGAGTTATACCTCCTTTCTGTTTGAATGGCTATTGTCAATTAAGTTATCAAGCTTTGTTGTTAGGGCTTTTATTTTGCTATAGGTAGCAAGAAACCCTTGTTGTCCCTGTTTCGGAACTCTTGACATATGATAACATTTAGTATCAATCGTTTTAATAGAATTGACACATCTTTCTTTGCATCCTTCACACCTTTTCGACATTTCTACTCCTTAAAGCATTTTGACCAAGATTTAATACACGCAATTCCTCAGCTTTAGCGTAATCATCCAACCTGTGTTCAATGGGCTTCTTAAGAAACACAGCTAACTGTTCATTGTCCATATAACACAAGGCATGATGCAGAGTTGCTATCGCATTTGCTACTGATTCTCTACGTGATTCAACAATCCCTTCTTCTGCTAGGGTTTCTTTGTAAAGATTATGCATTCTCACTCTCTTCTTCTGTGTCACTTGAGGTATCAGGTTCAATCATCCTTGCAGAGAAATTGAGTTCAAGTTCTGTCTCAATACCGTGAGCAAATGCAAGACATTCTTCTGGTTCACCATGGTTTTCGATAATTTCTTCTGCCCAGCTTTCGATAGCGTGTTCATTTTCCCGACCAAGTATATATATATCACCATTTTGATACTCAAGAATGGCACAATACTCTTGCTCAAGGTATCCAGACCTGTCTGTTTTAGCTATGTTTTCCACTATATTGTCTGGCAGACATGGGAAACGCTCTTTAATGGCGTTAAATCCCTCTACAGGCTCATTTGGTACACAACCCTTATGTCGTACCCTTCCGTTGATTACAACGGCTTCACCAGTAACCTCGTTGCCACAAGTGAGACATACAACACGCTCAGGTTCTGGATCTTTGTGTTCTATGAAACCATGCTCTTTAAGACCCTCACCAGCAGGGTATAGTTTTAAACATTTTGGACACCTTAGATAGTCAACTGTGGTATCGCCATTATCGAATGGTATAGACTCGAATTGACTATTTGGCAAAACGCTATCACAGTTTGAACACTGATATAATACTTCTTTGCTCATGGTATCTCCTAGTTGATGGTCAAAGTAATGATGTTGTCTTTGCTGAATAGGCTTAGCAGAAACTTACGGGAAAGACTGTACTTCTTTGATGAACATACAACCTTGCTACGAAAGAAACCATGCTGCCTTACTTCCCACAGATCCCCATTTTTGCTCAATGAATATTTCACACTAACTCCTTCAAAAAATTAAGTTGTACTTCTTCTCTTGCTGCTGTGACTTCAACCATATTCTCGTCAACAATCTCAACAGCATCTTCTGTTTGGATATGGCTCAACTTGAATACCTCAACCCATCCCTGACCACATGAGTTGCACATAACAGCGGCATCAGCCTCTCTATTATCAACTTCAATGTGACCCTTTTCAAGGTCAGCACTATGACAGAACGGACAAGTGTTTGGGTTTTCAATATAGTCGTGATATTCTTGCTGTGTCACTTCTTACCTCGTGACTTCTCTTTCTCAGCGATAGCCTCAAGTCTTGCGAGTTCACGCTTAGAATTTCCTTGAGCCTTGTTTGCTCTGGCAATCTTCTGTGCTGTTGTCAACTTGTCATACTCAGCCTGACGTACTTCTGCTTCTTTTCTCTTCTGCTCTTTACTCTTCATAGGTAATACCTCCAAATAAAATAGAAACAATCAACCACTAAATTCCTGATTATATGTTTCAATCAGGTTGATAACACTGATATGATAAGCAAGCTCTGCTTTTGCCTCATTCAGTCCATGTGTATGCTCATTAAGCGACATTAGTAAACTTAACCTTTGGTCTGGTAACTTCACACCATCAAGCAACTTAACAATCTGCACCATATACTTATGATGCCTTTTTCCCTTTGTTTCAGCCTCTATAGCCTTTTCAACGTGTTCTTCGATTAGCATAATAACCTCCTACGTTAATGGTGTGGGCTGCACTGACATTTAACCCTCAAGGGGCACCCACATATAGTTATTTTTCGATTGAAACCACACCAGTGTGTGGTATTCTTATGGCTCCTTCTGTTTGAAACTGAGTCCTTCTGTAACCTTGTTTTAGTGCTTCTCTGTGTGCTATGTTTTGTGCATCTAGTGGAGTATTGGCGAATACCAACATTCCTTTGATTGCTTTGTTTGTATCAAAGAATACTTTATATAGCATCATCTCTTGGTTCCTTCAAACCCACACGCTACACAAGTATAAGAATCAAGATTACCATACCAATTCTTGTCACCACATTTTGGACACTTGAGGTGATACTCTGTTCGTTGATCCTCTATAGTGAAGAACTTTGGTTCTGTCCACTCGTACCAATCAGGTTCGTTGTTCATGTAAAGGATATGGTTAATATTTGTAGCTAATGGTGGATTGCTACCCCAATCTCTAGAACAGAAACGACCACGCTCAAAACTAATACGATAGTATTTATTTGGGTAAGACTTGCGTGTCATTATCTTGCCATCCAACATCATTTGGATAGCATTTACATTGTCGTAGTATTTCATTTGCTACTTCTCTCTCTTTCTAGCAATTGTTCTGCTGTTTCAAGTGCTCCGTCAATATACATCTGCTGACAACTCATATCTTCTGGTAACCTTAAACCACGCAGGTCATTACAGATGCTCTCATACAGGCTCTTATTATCATTAGTAATTCGAGAAACCAACCAATTCCAGGCTTTTACTGCCTCTGCCTCATCTTCTCGTGTTGGTGATGCAAGTTGACAACCATCACAAACAACGTGTTGGGAACAGTCAAACTTTTGCAACCATAGATGTTTAGTTGTTTGACAACATGGACATGGATTACAGTTCTTAACCTCATGCTTTATATCTTCAAGCCAAGTACATGGCTCATTATGAAGTTCACAGTCATTATCTTTACAAGAAAAACATCCATAGTGAGGTTTGCTATGTTGACACTGTAAGCATTTTGGATGCTTATGTTTATCTGGGAATGTACACATACATCTCATATTTGAAAACCTTTCTGGGGGAAATCGAGTTGCAGCCTTATATTTTATAGGGAGTAAAAAATCCAAAGAAAAATCAGGGAGTAGGCTACTCTCCCTGATCCTTCCTTGGAAGGTTCGGAGAGAGAACCTATATTTCCCTGAGTATTCCTTGTATATGTTTGTAAATGTGATGATAATCTACAAACATTAAGGTCAAATGTATAAACATTCGACCAACTTTGAATTTAACTACCCTATTGAATAGGGTTTGCATTTTCATTTCACTCTTCTAGCTCCTCTGTGTTGCCAATACCTTTGAGTAAATCTTCGATAATGTTCTTAACTTCTTGTTTCGATTTGTCACTTGATGCTGCTAACTTTGAATATTTGTTTCTCTTCTTTGGTGTTTTCTTTTTGTAGTATCGCTTTTTCTTTGGTCTTTCCCGACCATCTAAAATAGCCTCATATTCATCACTGGTAACTGTTTGGTATAATTCCATATCTGGATTGTGTTCTCTCTTTAACTCGTGGTTTTCGTAAACAAGTTTATAATTCCAAACAATCACTTTTTCCGTTCTTGTCTTTCCAGTGTCTACTTGTACTCTAATACCCTCTTTTCTGTCATATGCATAAGCATATACTGGAACTTCATGTTCCTCTATACTTGCAATAACTTTCAGAGGTAACAACACACTGACATAGCTTTTTTGCCATTTGGTTCTTGCTGTCTTTGCTTTATTTGTTTCACGTTCTAGCAAATCAACATTTCTTGTCTTAATAGCCTTGAGTAACACTTCCTGATTATCCCATGGTCTAGGAAACTGTCTTTTCTCTTGAATATCAAGATCAGCCATGCAAAGAGTATAAATATCATTTGCTGAGGCATTTGGTTTCCTGTGCATAACCTCATTTGGATCAGGTGCATTGAGTACAACAAACACTTCAGAACGATCTTTCATATGTACAGTTACAACAACATCTTCGGTAGCCATTAGTCTAAACCCTCCTCATTTGCCAATACAAACTTTTCAAACTCTTTGTATCGTCTATAGTTAGGGTCTACTTCTGCTCTGGTTATATGGCTTAAAATGTTACGACTAGCCTTTGCTGAAAAGTCACTCTTGAAACTACAACGTGGTGCCATATGTAGTTTATCAACCTTTGTTGCCCTCAATCGTTTCATGAAATCAACTGCCATAGGTGGGATTTCAACAATCTTAACTTCTGCTTGCAGTATATCCCAAACATCATAGAGATCTTCTGCTTTGCTTATTGCCCAACCATGAATGTTGATTGCTCTGCCCTGAACAATTCTCTCAATCGCATCTTTTACGATATTAGCGAACCCAAGAGCCGAGTTTCTGTGAATACTTCCATCAGGAGCCTCAATCATAAACGATTTATTCTTGAATTTCCCTTGATTTTGCATTACAGAAAAAGTCTTTTTCAGACGACTTAGGATTTTGTGACAGGCTAATTCAAATTGTACTTTTGTCATTTTTCTCTCTCCTTATTGGTTTGGTTAAAACTTGAAAACTTCTGTGCTAGGCATTACTCCTTTTCAAAGTAGATTTGCCCCAAATCGTCCAATTTAGCAATCATTGAACAGGCAACCAATTTCTGAAATTCTTTGTTTGTTGCTTTCTTTCTAAGGCAAAGAACAAGCACCAAACATACAATAGCGATTGATATTAACAATATCTGCATAACTTACTCACTTTCTCCCTAAGAAGGGAAATGGTAATGGTTTAGAAAGTTTAACCCTTGTATGGACAATGGCAATTATCCACACACTCTGAGTAATTCTGTGTTTTATGCACTATGCAAGAAACACCTTTTCTCTGTGTAACACAAACACAGAACTTCATTTTAGCCAATGATTGTTTGTTTGATGCAGTAAGGTTATTGAATATCGTATCTTGGTAATTTTTCATGATCTCTCTCCTATGCTCATATGAGCAGAAAAACAAAGAAACAAGCGAATATTACAATCCATCCTAACAAATCCCCCAATAGTCTTTTTGTGGTGCCCTTCACAATTAACTCCTTTCTATGCTATGGTTTCTGTGTTAAGGTGATATACTGGTGCCCAACCAATACCCTCTGTGGCAAAGGTAACTAACGTAGCATTTGGACTTTGTGGATTAACCCTACGTTCCAATATGCGACCACACTTACAGGATAGATACATCCAGTTAGTAGAAACGTGTTTTACCCTCATACCAAAAGTGCCATTGTATCTATTGCCACAATCACATTTATACTCACTCATAACAACTCCTTAAATTGTCTGTTTATTTTGCTATGGAAATCTCATACCAGACACATATATGAGAAACCACATATACAAGAACCGACCTCAAACAACCTCTTACATCAGAGACACCACACTACAGTGAATCATGGATTTTGTGGTGGTGTCAGCACTGTTATTAAAACAGCATATAATTGATTTTCACTGACTGCTCATATAGAGCATCAGAGGCTAATAGCATTAAGGCTATCACTCTTCTAACGAGACATAAATCTCCTTTCTATTTGCTATGGATGTTTTACAATTAAGCAGATACACCCATAGAGACCTATACAGATAACAACTAATAAGAAACAAGATATATAGAGACTACTTATAGGGGTAATCAAGAAACATACCTGATCACACATAAGTAGTAGTATTCAAAACAGGATAAGACTAATCAAAAGGGGTGAAATGGGGATGAAACATTCAATTTGTTCCACCCCCATGCATTCATCCAAATAGCACTTTGAGCGTTTTAGTGTCAGTTTCGCTCAGTTCTTTTACGTTTTCCGTAGAAAAGTTCTGCAATAGATGGTTAATTCGTAATGCTTGGTTAATCAAATCAGCGTTTTGCTTAGGACCACTTGTTGCAAATACCAGTTGTACTGGTTTAGCTGTCCCTACCAAGGCAGACATTTCTGGATTGTGTATATCTTGCAATAAACTCATAATTCTCTCTCCGTTTCTTACAGCATCATTCCGCTGTAGTATTCGCCACTTTCAACAGCAGCATTTTCGTTTGCAACATCCCTAGCAATAGCAAGTTTCATTGCTCGGCAGTGTTTTTCGTTACACAGGTTACCACAATCAGTCATAATACACACTTCATCAACATGGACGTTTTTCTTGGCACAGGTTACGTTAGCAAGAGCCTCACGGGTAGAAATCTTGAGAAAGTAGGTTACTACATGGTGGGGACTTGTAGGTAACTCCTGTAATGCCTTAACGATCCTGTCATACTGTGCTTGTGTATAGCCATCCTCAACCAACCAGTCACACATCCACATAACTTGCTTCTCAGCTTCAGTAAGACCAGCACCCATAGCAATAGAGCTATTGAGCAGGAAATTTTGATAACGTAACATAATAGAACCTCCTATGTTGGTTGGGGGGAAATAGAAAACCAGGAATATATACTCCTGGAAAAGACACTAAAAAAAAGCATAAAAAAAGAGCGACTGCCCGAAGGCAGTCACCCTTGTGCTAGTATGTACTAGCCGATAAACTCGATGATCTTCTTGAGTGATGCAGAGATATTTGATATCTCACTTTCGAGATTGTCAAGACGTTTTTCAGTTGAACTTGCTGCTGCTTTGGTGTAAGTTGTTTTGGCTTTTGTCTTTGCCTTTGCTTTTGCAACTGTTTTCTTTTTGCGAGTGTCTTTTAATTCGTCCTTGTGAGCATTGACGAAATCGGCAATTTTCTTGAGATTTTTTCTCAATGTTGCGTCAATTGCATTCCATTTTGAGATACTTACGGCACCACTACCACCATATTGGTATTTTGCGATATTTGGACCTGCAACAACCAATACGCCATGATTATTGACACGCAGTGAGACGTAAACATCATCACTGTCACGACTTACGACCTCGAACTTGTCATTGAAATTGACAAATTCTGTGCCCTTGTACCATGCACTTGTTAATGGTGCGTCCATAACTTCATTACCAACAACCCCAACTTTACTTTTACTTAAAATAGCCATGTTTCTCTCCTCACCCACAGCGGTATGGGTTAATAATGTTATATCGCGTATATCACCATGATACACGCCACCGCTGGTCACCCTTAGTTCGTCCACGACCCGCAAGTCAACCACCCCCCTATTCTTTGTTAAATCGTTACAGTATCACCACTTGCACCATAGGGCGGTATATGCATACGACCCCCTTCTCTTTCCCCAATAGTGAACAAACGATATTTGTAAGCTGTTTGAAAATAAGAGGTTAGTTACCAGGCTTCGCCTTGGGAAACATCATTCTAAGTGGACACCCCTTAGGAACCCCCTTGTACCATTATTGAGTACGTACATACCGCATTTGAGAACAAAGAGTACGCAACCATAGCATAGATATTGGAAAAAACCCCCTGGCGGGGGTTCTCTCGCCTATCCCAAGCAAAAGTTAAGTCAATTCTTCTTTCTATATGGTTTGGACAGCATGCCTAAAAATAGAATCGAGAAAGTGCTTGACAAATTGAACAGACGGTCTATACTAGAGGTGTGAACAGACGATTACCGTAAAGGAGAAAGGTGGATAATATGGAAAAGACTGATTATGACAAGCTTATTGAGCAGGATTTGGAGAAGATGGAGAATATAATACGGAAAATGGAAGATCTTATATGTGATTATAGTAAATTCCAACTGAGACTGAAAATAGCAACCATTATTCTTGCTGCTGCCGCTGTTATGACAATAATTGTCACTTTATAGAGGGGGTAGTAAATTGACTCCAAGATATATCAGCAGAAAAGGGAAAGAGGTACAACTTACAATCACCAAGCATGCTTCTATAAGGTTTCGTCAAAGATGGAGCAGATTATATAACGAACCAGTGCCAGAGGATATTGATCTTGAGATTGCCATGAAGTTTAACAAGGCAAGTCAGGTGAAGAACCTAAGCAGACATGAAAAGAAGCGTAAAAAGCGTCATAATGATGACGTTCTTTATTTTCGCAACGGGGATCTGACATTTATCGTTAGGGATGCGAAGATTATTACCATAGAAATCAGTACCAAGGAGAAAAGAGCACTGAACAAACGATGTCCAGAATTTTTTTCTTAATTCACTTGACGTATCCGTATGTTTTTTGTAGAAAGGTAAATGAATGAGTATATTTTTTACAGCAGATTGGCATTTGGGTCACAGAAACATCATCGAATACTGTAACCGTCCGTTCAGCACGGTTGAACAGATGGATGATGTGATAATCAAAAACTGTAACAGGTTCGTTAGAGAGAATGACACTCTTTATATGCTCGGTGACTTCACTCTTACAAGAAACATCAAGAGGTTCCAGGAATATCTGGAAAGAATTGATTGTGAGAACATAGAATTCATCGTTGGAAGTCATGATGATAAATCTTTGGTGGCTGATTGCTTCGGGAAGACACCAAGAATGTTGGAAATCAAACATCGAGGTCAGAAAATAACATTATGTCACTACGCAATGAGACGCTGGCACTGCTCCCACTACGGAGCATGGCATCTTTATGGACACTCACATTGTAATCTAGAGCCATTTGGACTGTCTTTTGATGTTGGTGTGGATGGATGGGATTTCAAACCAGCTTCTTTCGATGAAATCAAGATAATCATGGATGCATTCATAGAAAAAGGAGATATTCCATACAAAATATTCGACAATAGGAAAAATCAAGTAATGTAAATGAGATATTCAGTACATTTCAACAAGACTAGAGAAAGGTGGTATATTTGGGATAGTAAACTTGGAACAGAAGCTATTTGGCTTGAAAAGACAGATAAGGAAAAGGCAATTGCTCTAGCCATCAGAATGAACAAGGAGGATGAGTGATATGGAAAAATGTATATGCGGCATAAATGAAAAGACTGGAATACCAAACCATGCAGCATTGTGTGAAAAAGATGCATGCAATCATGGGTTGTTATGTCACGATTCAAGACCATGCACCTACAAGACTAATGAATTCGATAAACATCATTGTTCTTTTTTATATATAAAGGGAAATGGTAATATAGATGGGTAGGTATTCAAACGCATATGTTCATGAACGACACAGGGAGATAAACAACCTCCAAGCAGAAGTCAAAAAACTGCAAGAAGGCATTAAACAGTTGTTTGCTATGTGCTACGGGTTCCCTAACGATAAGGGACCATTAGATACCGCTATGGATCTATTGAAGAAAGACAAATCAGAAGATTCTACACACCAATCTCAAAGTATAGTAAACATGAGAGAGATGTATGAGAAAACAATAGAAGAGAAGAATCAAATAATCAATGAGTTGAAAAAGAAGTGTTGTGATAGAATGGGTGAGTGTACTTACACAGACGGGAGCAGATAATGAAAGATAGAGCATACATTATGATTTGGGCAATGGTTTGTTTCACTATTTGTTTCATGGTGCACAGACTTTGCACAATGAATGAAAGGACGACCTGGAAGGAAGTTGAGATAAAGAAAGCAGAAAACCGTGATACGTATTGGGATGGTCGTCAAGAGGGAGAGTTAAAAGCATTGAGAGGTGAGTAATGAAAGTAGGAACCAAACAACAAATAGTAGACCATTGGAGAACAAGACAGAACGAAGATGAACTGAGTGTTGAATGGGAAGATGCTTTAGAGCACTGTTGGCGTTGTGGTCATGAAAGCAATCTGGAAAAATGTCATATAGTTCCTAAGTCTCTTGGTGGATCTGATGATGTGTCTAATCTTGTTCTGTTGTGTAATAGGTGCCATAAGGAGGCACCAAACGTTCAAGATCATAGGTTTATGTGGATATGGCTTAAAGCACATGCTGTAGAGTTGTACAATAGCTATTGGTATGTTCTTGGAATAAAAGAATATCGTAAGATGTTCAATAGAGAACCAATGATGAGCATGACCTACATAAGCTCAAAAGAAACATACGATGCATTTGCCAAAAGCTTCAGTAAGGCTGTTAAGCATTATGGTGAAGGTAGGCTTAATGCATCCACAATAGCTTGTATTATGTTTTTGGCAGAAGAGGGTTTGAATAAACAAAAGAAAGGACAGTTGGTATGAAAAAATCATGGCATGAACAACAGATATGTAATCTTATGAAGAAATGTCCAAGAGTTAAGAAGAATGGTTTTTATAAAACACTTAGAGAGGTATTCAAGGAAGATGGATGGGGAGGAGATCCATTAACGGCAAGAAATTATGGCTATATTCCAGATGCATATATTGTAAATGAGGATGCTATGAATATTGTTGTTTTTGAGGTTGTGGATCACCACAAAATAACAAGAGAAAGAATGTGTTGCATAACAGAGCTTTGGTTTGGTCTTGACTGTGAAGGGTGGGACATGCAGATGGTGGCAATTTACAAGCATGGAAGAATGAGGGTTGATGTTACAGATAATTTTTACGAACAACTATACTCTAGGGTTGCATAAGAAATGAAAGTAGGAACCAAGCTACAATTTGAAGTACCAGACGATTGTCCAGAAGATTGCAAACATAAAGGCACCATGGGATTTCAGGGTGATGCTTGCTCACGTTGTCCTGTCTTTAATTGCAAGGGACCAGGACCAGATGCTGATGAAATGGAGAAGATGTGTTTGCCAGTCTTAGAGCCAAATGAATACAGGGACGACTGGGCAGAAGAATGGGTAGAGTTTTTCAAGACAGGAAAGGAGCCAGATCTATGGTTGGTATCTCAATCATAATAGCAGCAATAATCATTACGTTTGGTTTAGATGGAATTGCTAAAGCAATTAGAGAGAAACGATAATGCAGACAACAGATCCAATAACAGTAAAATCAG
>Ga0272441_10005542_pt1 | contig 21838 bp, 17 predicted proteins | sample SSMProp6N_FD_193582 | JGI IMG/M metagenome (GOLD analysis project Ga0272441, IMG submission 193582) | Marine sediment archaeal communities from Little Sippewissett salt marsh, Falmouth, MA, United States - SSM-Prop-6N | ecosystem: Environmental > Aquatic > Marine > Wetlands > Sediment ... | reverse complement strand
TTTTTTCTATATGTATAGAGGTTTTTATAGTATGAAGAAAAATGGTGTTAATAGTGCTGTTTTTGCCTTTTAACTGGTACAGATACAGGCTTTTTGATTGTGAAGAATACGGGATTTACATAAGATGCCGCATGATTTATATTTAGCAAAGAATCAACACCAATTATCGGCATACTGTATGGCTCTTATAACCGTTGTAGACCGTGACATGACAATCGAAACAAACCCCGCGATTTCAATTCTCAATGCTCTGCTGAGAAATGGAATACCAATTTCTCATCTCTGCGGGGGAAAAGCCGTATGCGGCACTTGCCGCATCAAAATTGTTGATGGAGAAGAATTTCTCAATCCTATGCAGGAGATAGAAAGAACACGGCTGTCGAAGGGGACACCTTCGAAGGAGCCTCCTGAGCACATACGTTTAGCTTGTCAAACTTATACTCATGGTGATATAAAAATTAGAATTCTTGCAGCTGGAAGATAAAAAACCCGGCATGAAAAACCTGCTTAATACACAAGTCAATGCACATTAAGCAGGTGTATATTCTGAGGGTCTGATTTTGCTTTATAGTTCTGATTGACCTGCTTTTCTGAGTACCAGTAATAGAAGATCCCAGATTCTGCCAACAGATTTTATATTCAGTCTCTCATTGGGTGTATGTACGTCCTGTAAATCCGGCCCAAGACTTATCATCCGCATGTTCGGGCATCTCTCGCCAATAACTCCGCATTCGAGTCCTGCATGGATGGCAGTAATTTGGGGAGCTTTTCCGAAGAGCTCCTTATACGCATCCCTGGTCAGATCAACGAGGGGATTGTCAGGATCTGCAGTCCAGGCTGGATAGATACTGGAATATGAAACCCGTGCACCCGGGCATCTGAGAACGGCGGTTATCCTGTTGGCCATATTGTCCCTTTTGCTCGTTCTTGAAGATCTTTGACTGGTGACAACATGCACTTCATAATCCAATAATTCAACGGCTGCCAGGTTGGTAGATGTTTCAACCATCCCGGGAATAGTATGACTATACTTATCAACTCCATGAGGCATCATAAACAGACAATTTACCGTTTTAAAGGTTGCTTTTGGAGAAAGTACCTTTTGAGGAGGATCCAGAGTCTCTTCGAGATTTATTTGCAGTCCTGGTTCGATTTCTGAGTATTCTTCAGATATATTTTTTCTGATGCTGTTATAAATATTCAGCATATTATCTTTTTGAGCACGCGGTACAATAAAGGAAAGAAACAACTCCCGGGGTATTGCATTGTGTTTTCCCCCGCCGTTTATCGTTGCAATACGCACATCAATTTTTTCGAGGAGATTCCACAGGATACGGGTTCCGAATTTGATGGCATTTCCCCGACTCTTATCAATATCTCCTCCCGAGTGACCTCCTCTGAGGCCTGTGATGGTAAGGCGGTGATACGTATAATCATTTGGGGTCGGGCTCCATTCGATCGGAATCCATCCGGAGGTGGTGACGCCGCCGGCACAGCCTATATACAGGATTCCTTCTTCTTCTGAATCCAGGTTGATCAAGGCTGTCCCGTCCAAAATAGAGGGATCCAAATGAAGAGCACCTGTTAGACCGCTTTCCTCATCCACCGTGAAAAGTGCTTCAATTGGCCCATGATCAATTTCATGGGATTCAAGGATGGCAAGAGAAAAAGCCATTGCAATCCCGTTATCTGCCCCGAGGGTGGTGTTGTCAGCGGTAATCCAATCGCCTTTCACTTTTAAAGAAATCGGGTCCTTTGAGAAATCATGTTCTATGTTCTGGTTTTTTTCACAAACCATGTCCATATGGCCTTGAAGGACGATTGGTTTGCTTCCTTCGAATCCCCTGGTTCCTGATTTTTTAATGACGATATTGCCGACTTGATCAGTTTTATAGGCCAAATTGTTAGTTTTGGCAAAATTTTCCAGATACTCCCGTATCTGCTCTTCGTATTGTGAGCAGCGTGGAATTTGAGATATTTCTTCGAAAAAATACCATACTCTTTCAGGATACATATTATGAAGGACTGTATCGGACATTTTATAGCTCCTTTCATTGATTGAGTTATTAATTATGGGTACAGGATAACATATTTCTTGTATTCAAAATATAGTCTGCGGATAAATGGTGTTAAAAAAGGCATATTTTCTTTATCAGGAAATACTAGACTTTTAGATATCTGTGGAATACTTTCATGTTTTGGGATGCAGGAGATTTAACGAAGAAATAACACCAATTTCCTGCAAACTGTATTGTCCCAGGGAGCCAAATTTATTATATTCACGTTACCGAACGGTCGGTAACTAATATGAAAACTATTCAAGCAGCCCAAAGACGTGAGGAAATCATCAATACAGCCTTCCGGGTCTGGGGGGATAATTTTTTCTACAAGACCTCCCTTTCCTCGCTTGCGAAGTCCCTGGGTATCAGTAAAACCGCCTTGTATCGCTATTTCGATAGTAAAGAAAGCCTGATACGGGCAATGAGGGAAACCCTGTTATGTATTCACAGAGACCTATGTCAGAGGTTTCATGAAGAGACGGAGGGGAAAGACTTCAAGCACAGATTGGATCTGTTTGATGAAATCATCCTCCAGTTTTATGGAGAAAACTACTGGTATTTCCGTTTTATCTTCATCTATTTTATTCCTCAGTCAGAGGACAGCTTTCAAAAGCTGAAACAGTTAAAGCAGCTTCAGAAGGAGCTTTTTCCCCTTGATCAGCTTGAGGCAGAGTTCGGATGGAATAAAAAAGAACTCCCGGTTGTGCAGAGTTATATTTCAGCATCGGGAATTTTTCTGCTTTTTCACAATAGTATGCGTGTTTTTTCTTCGGAAAAAGTGATTTCTGATGAAATAGGTGCTTTGCAGAAGAAAATACTATTGGAAGGTTTTTCTCAGGATCGGATTCTGAAGGAGATAGATTATAAAAGAATTGAAAACAGATCCTGGGTTAAAAGGAATGAACTTCTCGAGCAGGATAGGATTTTTACCGCTATTGCGAAAGTAGTGAGTGAGGATGGGTTATGGAAGGCTTCGCTCGAAAAAATTGCGGATCAAGCCGGAATGAGCAAGAGCAGTCTTTATTTTCATTTCAAGAATAAGAACGATATGCTCTGGGAGATGATTGATAGGGAGCGGCACTGTGTGGGGCAGCTTTACCTGGAAAAAAGTAGTGGATTAAGGAATATGGAAGAGCGCCTCTATGCCTACATCGTAGTTTTCAGTTCGTATATGCGGCTCAAGACGGATTTTTTATCCGTCATGAATTGGTTCAGATTTCAGGGTTTCAAGATAGAGGTTCCCTGTGAGGCGGAATCTCCAATGAATGATTATATCCAATTTTTGAAAGAAGGCTTGGTTTCGGGAAAGCTCCGGAAGGATATATATAGTCCGGGTCTGATGGTGCAATGGCTGAACCATTTTATGGTTCAAGAGATCCACGATGTTACAGGTCCGGCTTCACTGACTAAACAGCGCAGCGCAAGGCTGCGTACTTTTTATCAGCTTTTTCTCTATGGTGTAGGAGGAAGTGACATTCGATAAGCCTTATGGTGTTAAATAGAAAGGAGAGTGACAAAATGGAGCATAAGAAGGGTTTAATAATAGTAACACTGTTAGTGTGTATTTCAGCTTTTCCGCTTTTCGCAGCCGGGCGGCAGGAAGCGGAAAATATTCCTCCGGAATCATTAAGCGGCGAAGAGTTATCTGTTGTGACGGAGCTGATGAAAGGGAATGAATCAGCGGCGGAAGCAGATCAGGCATCTCCGATGAGACTTACGGAGGAAGCGGCGGTTGCTTATGCCCTTGATAACAATCTGCAGGTAAAAAGTTCCGTAGTGGAGATGGGGATCAAAAAGCGGGCTGAAGATTACGCATGGAACCGCTTTGTTCCGACGGTTCAGGCCAGCGGTACCCTGGGGAGAATGAACGAGGAGCAGAGTATTTCCGGGCTCAGCGTTGATCCTACAAGTGAATTATCAATACCCGGGGTGGGTACGGTGTATGACCGGGTACTGGCGTTTTCCGAGGACCTTCCGAGGTGGTCTGTTTCGGCGGGTTTGGATTTTTCGCTGGCTCTCAACATTGCCCTGTATAACGGGGTTCGTGCAACCCAGATCGATTACCGGGCCGGCAGGATTTCCTATGAACAGGCCCGGAAGCAGGTTGTCCGGGATGTTCGAAAGGGTTTTTATAACTTACTGCTCCTGCAGGAGAACCGGGCGCTGATGGTGGAAAACATCGATGCTGCGGAGCGGCGCTATGAGCAGGCGCTGATCAATTACGAGAATGGTATGGTGCCCGAACTGACGGTGCTGAGTTCCCAGGTTGCATGGGAAAACCTGAAGCCTCAGCTGAAAGCCATGGACCTCGGATACCGCCAGGCTCTGCAGGGTTTTAAGCTGACCCTCGGGATGGATCTCGATCGTCAGGTCGAGCTGGAGGGCTCCATTGACGCTGAGGCGGTGGACGTGGATTCGGATGAGCTGATAGATCGGTTTCTGACGGATCGTCTGGATGTTCAGTCACTCCTTGTCACGATCACCTCCCTTGAGAACCAGTTAACGGCGTCAAAGCTCCAGGTGTACACCCCGCAGTTGATCCTCGGCTATAATCTGGATCCGACCTTCAGCGGCGATCCGCTGGAGGATCCGTGGTTCGGCGGGGATTATGATTGGGAACAGCGGTCGGGAATGTTCCGCGCTACAATTGCTTTTTCCCTCGACGGCTGGCTGCCCTTTTCAACAACCCAGATTGGGATTCGTGATTTGCAGGATAATATCGAGTTGACCAGACTGGGCCTGATGCAGACCCTCCAGGCTGCGGAGATGGAAGTGGACGCGTGGGTGGAGCAGCTGAAAAAATCGAGAGACACCATCGAAACGCTGCAGTTGAATGTGGAGCTGGCCCGGCGGGCCTATGAAATGGCTGAAGAGGCATACAAAGCCGGAAGCCGGGAGCTTCTGGAGGTAGAGAATGCCGAGTTGGAGTTGAAAACGGCACAGATCGAGGTACTGAAGGAGAAGTACAATTACCTGAGTGCACTTATCGATCTGGAGTATCAACTCAATAACAATATGGAAACTATGGTTTCTGAATAATATACGGATGGGGGATTCAAAAATGGCGAAAGGTCGTAAGAAGAATAAAATGTTCGGTACGGCGGTACTTCTGGGTATGGCTGTGCTGTTGGTTACAGCGGGTTTTTCCTCCTGTAATCGCCCGGGTTCCGGAGAAGAAGCAGCCGTTTCAGCTTCGGAGGCATCGGGTGAAGGCCCGGGGGGTGAAAATGGTGCTGATGAACAGAACACGGTATTCGCGGTCAGTACGGTAAAATCGGTGGAAGGTCAGATTCAGAATTATCTCGAACTGAACGGGGATGTAACAGCTGCGACTACCGTCGATACGTATCCGGATACGGCGGGAAAGCTTTCCAGATTATATGTGGAAGTTGGACAGCGGGTACGGAAGGACCAGGTGATTGCCGAGGTTGATCCATCCAAACCGGGGATGCAGTTTGCCGCCAGTCCGGTGAAGGCTGCGATCAGCGGAACGGTGACGAGTATACCGGTACAGGTAGGGGCGACTGTTGCTCCGCAGGTTCCGATAGCGCAAATCAGTGATATGAATGAACTTGAAGTGCGGGTGTATGTGGCGGAAAAATTCATATCCCGCATGCAGATAGGACTGCCGGTGGAGTTGCGTTTCGAGGCCTATCCGGGCCGTTTGTTCCAGGGCAGAGTCAGGGAATTAAGTCCGGTTATAGATCCTCTGTCCAGAACTCTCGAAGTAAAGATTTCACTGTCCAACAGCACGGAATTGCTGAAAGTGGGTATGTTTGGCGAGGTGCGGATCATTACCGAGGAGAAAGACGGAGTTGTGAAGATCCCCGTCGATTGTCTTGTTCAGCGTTTCGGTGAAGATTTTGTTTTTGTTGTTGAGAGGACCGGCGGCGAAGGGACTAACGGTGATGTTATGGGAGTTGTACAGCGGCGGAAGGTCGTTACGGGTATCCAGATTGACCAGAAGCTCGAGATCAGCGAGGGACTTACGGCTGATGCGGAGGTGGTCTATCGGGGACAATCATTGCTGGAGGAAGGTTCCCGGGTTCGGGTGGTCGAACAGGTAGAGCCTCTCGCCGGCAATGATGTTTTGGAGTAGGAATATATGAGTGTCACAAAAACAGTAGTAAATCGTCCGACAACGATTTTTATAATTTTCGTATTGGTCATTGGCCTGGGCATTTATTCGGCAACGGATCTGGCGATCGACCTCTATCCTGAGATCGATCCGCCGATTCTGCTGGTTGTTACCGATTATCCGGGAGCAGGACCGGAAGAGGTGGAGAAGACTGTCACCCGTCCTCTGGAAGGGACGATGAGCAATGTCAGCAATATCGAGAATATCAGCTCCGGTTCATCGAAGGGTAACAGTATGGTTATGCTGGAGTTCAGTTACGGTACCGATATGGCCGAAGCCGCCAACAGCGTCAGGGATAATCTTGAGTATATCAAGGGCTACCTGCCGGCGGATTCGAATACGCCAATGATTTTCAAGTTCGATCCTTCCATGATTCCGATCATGGGTTTGACCCTGGCCGGACAGAGAACACCGGCGGAATTGAGGCAGATCGCTGAGGATATCGTACAGCCCAGGATTGAACAGGTGGAAGGGGTCGCCCTTACGAGTTTGAGCGGCGGTCGAGACCGGGCTATCCGGGTGGAGATTTCTCAGAATCGACTGGAAGCCTACGGTTTGACCCTGACTCAGGTGGCGAATATGATGCGGGGCCAGAATGTACAAATATCGGCCGGTTCGATTACGGAGGGAAACAAAAATTATCTGATTCTCACCAGTGGGCGATATGACAGTATCGAACAGATCAAGAATACGGTAATTTCCTACAAGGGCGGTATGCCGAGCGGTATAACCGGAATGGTTCAAAGCGTGAAAACGGTTCGGCTCCGGGATGTAGCGAATGTGTATGACGGATACAAGGATCCGGAGACTCTGGTGTTCATCAACGGAGAACCGGGTGTTCAAATCATCGTTCAGAAGCAGAGCGGCACAAACTCGGTCCAAACGGTCGAACGGGTCCGGGAAAGATTGGTGAAGATAAACAGAGAAGTGCCTCAGGGGATTTCCGTGGAAGAGGTATTCAATACCACCGATATCATTAAATCCTCCCTGAACCAGGTGTCCTCCAGCGCAATCATGGGTGCTGTTTTTGCGGTGCTGATCCTCTTTGTTTTCCTGAGGAGCCTCAAAAGTACTTTCATCATTGGTTTGACTATACCGATCAGTCTTGTAGTAACCCTGATGGTGATGTACTTCGCCGATCTGACTTTGAACATCATGACTCTGGCCGGACTGGCCCTGGGAATTGGTATGCTGGTGGACAACTCGATTGTTATTCTGGAGAATATCTACCGCTACAGGGAAAAGGGAGCGAAGCTCACCGCTTCCGCCATTCTGGGAACCCAGGAGATGATCAATGCGATCATGGCTTCGACGCTCACAACGATCTGTGTATTCGCGCCGGTGGCGCTTTTCAAAAACCAGCTGGATGTAACCGGGGAACTGCTGGCCAGTCTCTCCTTCACGGTTGTTATTTCCCTTACCAGTTCTCTTTTGATTGCCATGCTCCTGATTCCGGTGCTTTCCAGCCATTACCTGCCTCTCACCAGCCGAAGGCAGAGGCCTCTCCGGGGAGTTCTCAAGGTTATGGATGACGGTATGGGACGATTCTTCACGGGTATGGAGAGTTTTTACCAGAAACTTCTGAAAATTACCCTTCGACACAAACTGATAACCATCATTCTGATACTCGTTCTTCTCGGCGGCAGTGTCTTTACTTTGAAGGACGCGGCTTTCGAGTTTCTGCCCGATGAGGCCCAGGATTCTATTCAGCTGCAGCTAGAATTGCCGATCGGAACGAAACTGGAGATCACTGAATCCATCCTGAAACAGATGGAAATGGTGGTGAAAGAAGAGGTTCAGGGCTACGACAAGCTGATCATGGAAGTCGGCGGCCGGAGTTTCTTCGGCTTTCTTGGCGGTATTGAAACCCATACCGGCAGCCTTCAGGTTCAGTTATTGCCCTTCAAGGAGAGGGATCAGTCTCCTGATGAAATTAAGCAGATACTGCGAAAACATTTTAACGATTTCCCCTCGGCTGTTTTTTCCTTTGGAGATATGAGAGGCGGCGGCTTCGGTGGAGCCAGCCCCATCGATATCCTGATCAAGACCGAGGATCTGGCGAAAGGAAAGGAGATCGCACAGAATATCAGGAACCTTCTGGATAAGAGGATCCCCGAAGTGACCGAACCGACGGTTGATCTGAAGGATGGCCTGCCCCAGATAGAGATCAAAATAGACAGAAACAAGCTGTACAATCTCGGTCTGAGCATCTATACCGTCGGTGAAGAAATCAGGGCGAATATTGACGGCATCACTGCGAGTCAGTACCGGGAGGAAGGAAGCGAGTACGATATTGTCGTGATCCTCGAAGAGGCGGACAGGAATGAGCTTCCGGATCTCAACAAGGTCTTCGTAGTGAATAATTCGGGTCAGCGTATACCCCTGGCGAGTTTTGCTTCCTATGAACGGACCACCGGACCGATTACGATAAATCGGGAAAACCAGACGAGGGTCATTCATGTCACCGCAGGGACGGTCCCCGGGGCCGCCATCAACGATGTTGAACTTGAGGTTGAACGGCTGATCAGGGAGGAAATTCCCGCTGATGAGAGCGTGGTCATAGAATTTTCCGGTGAATATAAGGACCTTGTTAAATACGGACAGCGGTTCATCTACATTCTGCTGGTTTCGATCTTCCTGGTTTTTGGTGTAATGGCCAGTCAGTTCGAATCGTTTCTCGATCCCTTCATCATTTTATTCACCATACCCCTGTCCCTGATAGGGGTTATAACGCTGTATACGATTACCGGGGAGACGTACAGTCTGCTGACTGCGGTCGGCCTGGTGATGCTGGCGGGTATCATTGTAAATAACGGAATTGTTCTGGTGGACTATACGAACCTTCTCCGAAAGAGAGGCAGGAACATTCATGAAGCGGTAATAGAGGCCGGCGGAAACCGGCTCCGCCCGATCCTGATGACCACCCTGACCACCATTCTCGGATTGATCCCCATGGCATTCTTTCCCGGAGAGGGAGCTGAACTGGTTTCACCGATAGGGAAATCGGTTATCGGCGGATTAACAGTGGGTGCCTTACTCACCCTCTTCCTGATACCGGTGATTTATGAGATTTTCAACCGGATGTCCGAGAGACAGCAGCAGAAAAAGGAACGGAGAAAACAGATGCGCCGGGAGAAGCGAAACGCCCTGCAGGAGGAACGAGCATGAAAAGAATTGAAATAATTGCTAACAGATCGATCGAAGAGGATATGTTCGAAGCCTTTCAGAAGGCAGGAGTAGCGCAGCACTACACGAAAATTCCGGTGGTAGTGGGGGTTGGTAGTGCCGGCCCCCGGATGGGTGACCATATCTGGCCGGAAGAGAATTTCATGCTCCTCGTATACTGTGAGGATGAGGAAGCGGCCCGTATCCGCGAGGAAATAGGTAAACTCAAGAAATTTTTCGTGAATGAGGGGATAAAAATCTTTGAAATAGAGTTGTAATTCGCATTTTTTTATGTATATGTTTACCATATAGGTATGGAAAGGAATAGAAATCTGCGAGCGGAGCCTTCCCCTCAGGAGACTTTGCGGACTATCTTCGGCTACATCAACAAGATAGCCAATGAACGGGATGTAGAAAAATTACTCATCATGCTTGCCGATATGGGACGTGATCTCGTGACGGCGGACCGCTGTACCGTTTGGCTGGTTGATTGTAATCGGGGTATCCTGTGGAGCAAAGTGGCCCACGGGGTGGACCGGATAGAAATAAATATGAACCATGGTATTGCTGGCTATGTTGCCAACAGCGGTGAGCCGATCATTATAAATGATGCCTACAGCGACAGCCGTTTTGATAAGGAAGTCGATAAAAGAACCGGTTACCATACGCGAAATATTCTGGCACTGCCGATCAGAGATTCTTCGGGTCAGATGATCGGAGTGTATCAGGCAATAAACAAAATGACTCCTTCGGGAAAATTCAGTAAAACTGATAAGGAGCATCTGCTCCTGGCGGCCTCCTATACCGGCAGACAGCTTGAATCTGTAGCTTTGCAGGAGGAGATCGAAAACACCCAGAAGGAGATCATCTTCACTCTCGCGGAGACCGGTGAAATGCGGTCGAAAGAAACGGGAAATCATGTAAAGCGAGTCGCGGAATATTCATACATACTTGCTTTGGAATATGGTTTTAAACAGGCCGAGGCGGAACTGCTGCGCAATGCCTCTCCTCTTCACGATATCGGAAAGATCGCGATAGCTGACGCTATTCTCATGAAACCCGGGCTCCTGACTCAGGATGAACGGAACAAGATGATGCTTCATACGGATTTAGGATACGAAATGCTCAGCCATTCCGAACGGTCCCTCCTGAAAGCCGCGGCGATTGTCGCCTATGAGCATCATGAAAAATGGGACGGAACCGGATATCCCAGAGGGCTGAAGGGTGAAAAGATCCATGTCTACGGCCGGATCACTGCGGTTGCTGACGTCTTTGATGCCCTCGGATGCGACAGGGTGTATAAAAAAGCCTGGCCGGCGGAAAAAATCGATACCCTGTTCAAAGAGGAAAAAGGGAAGCATTTCGATCCTAAACTCATCGATGCCTATTTCAACGTGAGAGATCGTCTTTACGAGATCAGGGATACTCTGATGGATGAAAAAGCTGTAGGAGTTTGACAGTATTTCTGATCCCGATGATGCCTTGCCCGGGAATAGCCTGAGGCAGTTCCCCTCAGAAAACATCCTCAGGATTGAGAACACTAGGAATTCGGATTTGAGAGAATAGATTTCTCCCCGTGATGAAAGGCCAGCCGCCAGGCGGCGTAGATATTTCTGTCTCTCAGCATTCCAAGCAGCCTCGTTTCGTCATAGGGATCAACCACGGGTATTTGTCCGATCTGAAAATCAAATATCCTCGGCAGGACCTCCATCAGGGTTTCATCAGGATATGCGGTTATGAGGTCGGTAGTGCAGATGGATTCGACGGTACTATCGGATGTCTTCCCTTCACTGAGGGCCTTTTCATAGTCACTCATGGTAACCAGACCGAACAGTTTGCCCCCTTCATCCAGAACGGCGAAACCTCTCCGGTGGGTTTCATCTATAAGTTTCTTCAATTCTCCAAGCGGTGTATGCACCGTCACCGCAGGCTGGCAGGTGCTCATGATATCCCCGATCGAAATGGTCGGAACCAGACGCGAATTGATCAATCTGAGGACATCCACTCCCCGGCGCATCAGCTTCTCCGTGTAGATCGTCTCCCGGCTGAGCAGTTTAATTCCTTCTGAAGCAATCAGTACGGTGAGCATCAAAGGCACCATCATACGAAGGTCCCTGGTCAATTCAAGCATCATGACAATGCTGGTAAAAGGCGACCTGGTGACTCCTGCAAAGAAGGCCGCGGCACCTACCAGTGCGAAGGCTCCGGGATGGCTGCCGGGTATGAACATCTGGGCCAGATACCCGACAATAGCTCCCAGCATTCCGCCGATAAAAAGACTCGGCGCGAATATCCCGCCGCTGCCGCCGCTTCCAATGGTGCTGGATGTGGCAATTATCTTGAACACGGCAAGGAAAAACAGCAATCTCAACGGCACGGTGCCGGCAAGAACATGATCGAAACTAGAGGTACTGACCCAGGGAACAACTCCGTATCCAACGCCGAAAATATCGTAGGAATAGAGTCCGATGAAGCCGACAGCCAGACCGCCGATGGCCGGTCTGAACCACACAGGGACCTTTTTCATGGATTCGAAGATGTTCTCCGAAAGCTGCATGGTTTTCATAAAGAAAAATCCACCGATTATTATGACGATTCCCAGGAGCAGGTAGAAGAAAATCTCTCCTCCGCTGGTGAGGGCGTAAAGTGTCGGCATTTTAAACGACTGGTCCATACCCAGGATTACCGTGGCGATCAGGTTCGATACGAGAGAACTGACGACGATGAACGGAAGCCCGTAACTGACGAAGGAGGTAGTGAGCAGCTCGGTGGTGAAGAAAATTCCCCCTAGAGGTGCGTTGAAGGTAGCGGATATACCGGCGGCAGCACCGCACATGACGAGATTTCTCAACCAGGGAGTCGAAAGCTTGAGAAACTGCCCTACCGTGGATCCCATGGCCGCTCCGATTTGAACGACCGGTCCGGCCCGTCCGGCTGAGCCTCCGGTTCCGATGGTGATCGCCGAGGCGAGGGTCTTCACAATGACCGTACGGGGTTGAATCCGGCCTCCCCTTTTGGTGACGGCGAACATGACTTCGGGAACACCGTGTCCCTTTGCTTCCACCGTTCCATAATATATAATCAGGCCGACAATGAGACCACCGATGGCAGGCAGAGGAACCACTGCGAAGGTTCCCAGGAAGGAAAAGAGCCTGACCCCTTCCACAAAAAAGAGGATTTGAATTTTCTTAATCAGCCAGATAAAAGCTACTGAACCAAGACCGCTGCCCGCTCCGACTACGATGGCGAGTAATACACCGAGGGCGAAACTGGGATTTCTGCGTGTTTCATCTTTAAGAGTGTTCATATAGAGATAAAGTCCTGTTTTGTCCAATATTCTCAATATTGCCGATAGTACGGTTGATTATACCATACCTGGAAAAAAGCAGAAACACCCGGGAAGAACCTAACGGGATATTATGCGAATTGTCTTGCCAGTGAATCAAGCTGGGCATCATGATTCTGAATGAGAGCCCGGGCTTTCTCCTTCAGGCATTCTATATTCTGAGGGCTTGCATCATCCATGGAGCGGTTGCAGCCGGTGATGGGAATGTTCAGCCGGTGGTAGCTTACTCCGGGAAGGTATTGAAGCTGATAGTTGACGCATTTCCCCTGTCCGGTATTCATGATCGAAGCCAGCGGTACCCCCTTGAGGGGCAGTACCCATTCGATGAATCCCCAGCTCCGGATCTGCTGCTTTGAATACGACTGTACCTGCTCGCCGGTACCCAGGGAGAGGATGGTATAATGTCTGGCCCGGGGGAATATTTTCTGTGCTTCCACGAAGGCGCACATAGCGGGATTTGAGGCGAAGACGCTTCCGTCCACCAGAAGGTGTTCGGTTTCTCCGTCGACGGTGCTTATTTGTACCGGTTCGAAAAAGGTAGGCGCCGCAGAAGAACCCATTATGGCGTCCCGCATATAAAAATTGGGATCAGGCTTTTTCCGCTCCATTGAAGAGGGCCGTTTTTTCATGATGAGGGGGGTGTCGTTTGTCATGTCATAGGTGGTGATGAGTACATTCGTCAGCGCGTCCTGAAGGGTCCGGTCTCCGAGGGTCTGTTTCAGGATGGAGTAGAATTGGCCGGAATTGTACTTTTCCGTGAAGGCCTGTTTGACCGTTTGAAGTTGATTAAAGATCCGCCTGGGGAATATTTCGATCCCCCGTTCGGAGTACAGATCGACGATGTCCCCGGTTGAAAGAAGGGGTTCTTTACCGTAGGGGTGACGGCTCCCATTTTCCGCGGCTGCAGGAGCACTCAGTCCGAGGGCGATGATCGAGCCTGTTGAAGTACCGGCAATCATGTCGAAGACCCTGCAGAGGGGACGGGCTTTCCCCTTTCGGGCGATCCTTTTTTCCAGATCCTGAAGAACCATGGCGGGAATAAGACCGCGGATGCCTCCTCCGTCTACGGATAGAATTGTTATTTCTCTTTTCAGATATCTATTCATTTTTTCAGCTTGTCAAATCCTGTTTTTATCCTTTAGAATATAGAAGGAAAAAGGCTTTTAGAGAACATACAATCGGCTTATAATTCCCTAAAAGTAAAAAATTTGACTTGGTCCGTGATAGGGTGTATTTTATATACTCAATAAGAGGATATTTTTACTTATCCTCGAATTAGTTGCATAATTTAGCTACTCAATTTTTTGTGCTTCATGCGGGGGGATATGCAAGAATCTTTATTGGTCAAGAAAGGTTTTCCTGCCGTGCATTTCTACGATCAGGATTTCGTGGATATGTACGAACAGACCTGGGCCTGGGTACAGGAAGCCTGGTACAAAAATAAAAACCAGGCGAAAAACGGTCTCTCTTCCGCCTTCCTCATCTATCCGGAAAGCCGGACGATATCACAGTTCGAGGCATGCTTATCCACTTTTTTTCTTGCCTACAGTAACGGAATCTTTCCCGCCCACAATATGCTGGATCTTTTCTACAGAAAGCAGGAGGATGACGGAGCAATCCGCGGAACCTACAACATAGACGATGGCAGCCCGGTCTTTACAGATGATAATCCGGAGAGTGTCCAGCCTCCCCTTTTTGCCTTTGCCGAATACAATCTTTTTCATAAAGAAGGAAATAAAAAACGGCTGAAGGAAGTGATGCCGAAACTTCAGCTCTATTTCAGCTGGCTTGAGGAGACCTTCAAGCAGGAAAACGGTCTGTACAGTGTTTCTCTCGAGGCAACCTGTATGGGAAACAGTCCCAGAGAAAAGATGGTCTATCCGGTCGATTTCAACGCCCAGCAGGCTATCAACGCCCTCTACATGTCCGCCCTCGGTGATATTCTGAACGATAAGGAAATCAGTTTTACCTACAAGAGGCAGTATTTTTCCCTCAAAACCAGGATCAACTCGCTCATGTGGGATGAGGAATCCGGTTTCTATCATGATCTGGACAAAGATGAGAAGAGGCTGCCGGAAAAAACCATCGCGGGTTTCTGGACTCTCCTATCCGAGATTCCCAATGAAGCCAAGGCGGTTCGTCTGGTTGATCATCTGAAGAATCCGGAAACTTTTGGAATTGAACATCCTTTTCCTACTCTTTCGGCTGATGATCCGGCTTTCTGTGAAACCGGAAACGGACACCGGGGATCGGTTTTTCCTGCTTTCAACTTCATGGTTATCAAGGGGCTGGAGAAGTACGCCAGGTTTGAACTGGCCAGGGAAGCGGCGATCCGGCATCTGTACTACATGCTCGATACCCTTCATCCGGACGGGAAGGACAACGGGAATGTGTGGGAAGCTTACAATCCCATGAATGAGGGGCCGGCTGCAGGAGATGAGAAGTCGGGGAATTATCCCCGCCCCCTTTACCTTCACTACGTCGGCTTATCCACCATTACCCTGATTGTTGAAAATGTCCTCGGCCTGTTCATCAGTCTCCCCCGCAAGACGGTGGACTGGATCATGCCTACTCTGGAGATTATGGGCATTGAAAACCTTTCGCTGAAAAGAAACATTATTTCCATTCTGACGAACAGGAGTAATCGGGGCTGGGAAGTCAGATTGGAGTCCGAGAAATTATACTACTTCACCATCAACATACTCGATGAGAACAAGAAGAAAACCCTGCCTATTCCATCGGGGAAATGTTCGATGCTTATCGAGAAGATGTAGCTATGGGATGGATGGGCAAACTGATCGGCGGGACCCTGGGTTTCATGCTCGGCGGTCCTATCGGAGCGATCGCAGGCGCTGCCTTCGGACACACGATTGATAAAAGCAGTGAAATAGGATCATCTCAAGCCGGGACCGGCACCTATCAACGGACCGACCCTTTCGGTATGGGTACCGGCGGATTCGGCGGGGCCGTATCAGCCCAGCAGCGGTCTCAGATGGTCTTTTTCGTGGGCACTTTCTCGATGCTGGCCCGGGTCGCTGCGGCGGATGGAAATGTTTCGGACGCCGAGATGCGGAAGATCCGGGAGTTCATGCGTCAGGACCTCCGGCTCGACCCCCAGAGTGTTTCCGTGGCGGAACGGATCTTCAACAGCGCTCTATACAGTTCTCAGAAGCTGAATGAACTGGCCGGCCAGTTCTACGGTGAATTCCGGTCACAGCCTCAGATTCTGGAACTGCTCATTGATATACTCTACCGGGTAGCTGCGGTGGACGGCGGCGTCGACCAGGCCGAAGAAAACATAATAATCGAAGCAGCCCGGATCTTTCATTATTCCCAGCAGCGGATTGATACAATCCGTTCCCGATATGTCTCCTCCAATGAACGGTATTACGCCGTTCTGGGTGTCACAGCCTCCGCTTCCGATGATGAAATCAAAAAGGCCTACCGACAGCTCGTACGGGAATACCACCCCGATACCATAGCCTCCAAGGGACTGCCTGAAGAATTCACCACCTTCGCCAACGAGAAATTCCGTGAAATTCAGGAGGCCTACGAAGCCGTGGAAAAAGCACGGGGGCTCTGATTGTATGGCAGCACGGTCCGCCCAAGACCTCTTCAATCTATTAAGCAAAATCGACCATCAGGGATATAAAGCCTACCGGGAAATCTCCGGTTCCTGGTCCTTTGAAAATTTCATGCTTTTCATAGATCATGTTCAAGGCGATCCTTTCGCCGCCCCTTCGCGGCTTCGGGTGAGGGTAGGGATGGACCGAGCGGGATTCCCCGGGGATACCTACCGTCCGAGGAGCAGAGAAATCGGGTTCAGGGATTTTCTGACCCGGGTATTCGGAGACAGCTGCCGCCTGTATAAGGAGAAGGATGGCGGGAGCGGGAAAAGCGGTATCCTTGAGGTTGATATGCCGGGGCAGGAGGTCATCGAAAGGAGCAGTTGTGCAGTCAGCGATGAGTTTGTCGAAATCCGTTTTCTTGCCGGGCTGCCCGCTTTTGGACGAAGAATAGCCGGACGGATCGCCCGGGATATGTTCCGCAGAAGAATCCCCGCTATCGTGGGAGCCTCGCTTTTTTATGAGCATCTGGATGCCGCAGCACTGTACCGTGCCGTCGAAACGGCGGAGGATGCCGATTATCTGAGAAATACCCTGCCGGAGATGCAGCTCACCGCCTTTGTAGCCGACGGAGCTGTCCTGCCGAGGCGGAGCGGAATTGACCCGCGGCCGATGTCCCTGAAATCCGCAGTTCCCTTCACTTCTCCGGACAGTCTTCGCAGAGAATTGATCCTGCCGAACCGGGGAAAGATAAGCGGAATGGGAATTCCGAAGGGCATCACTTTGATTGTCGGAGGCGGATATCACGGGAAGTCGACCCTGCTGAACGCCATAGAACTGGGAGTCTACAATCATATTCCCGGCGATGGCAGGGAGTATGTGGTCAGCGATCCGGCGGCGTTCAAAATCAGGGCCGAAGACGGACGGCGGATCGAAAAAACCACGATAAGCCCGTTTATCGCGAATCTCCCCGGCCGGGAGGACACTGACGCATTCTGTTCTGAAAATGCCAGCGGGAGCACCAGTCAGGCGGCCAATATCATCGAGGCGATCGAAGCAGGCGCGACGACGCTCCTCATCGATGAGGACACCTCCGCTACGAACTTCATGATACGGGACCATCGGATGCAGGAGCTCATCTCCAAGGATCTTGAACCCATTACTCCCTTTATAGATAAGGTGCGGCAGCTCTATCAGGAGCGTGATGTTTCTACTATCCTTGTTATAGGAGGTTCCGGGGATTACTTCGATGTGTCCGATCTGGTCATAGGGATGAAGGCCTACACCCCGATTGATCTGAGTGAAGAAGCCCGGCGTATCGCCGAAAAATACCGCAGCGAAAGGACCCGGGAAGGCGGAAAAGGATTCGGGCGGGTAAACGAGCGGCTTCCCCTGGCCGGCGGGATCGATCCCGGCCGCGGAAGAAGGGATGTAAAGATCGGTGTTCGGGGTCCCCGTCTGATAGAGTTCGGACGTGAGCATATTGATTTGACTTCCATCGAACAACTGATGCATCCGGGACAGGCCAGGGCAATTGCCTGGGCAATGGTAAGCAGCAGGGGTTTCATGGACGGAACAACAAGTCTGAGACAGGTCCTGGAGCGTGTAGAGGAACTAATCGAAAGGGAAGGATTGGATGGGCTCATGAAACCGGGAGGCGGCGGAAAAGCGGGAGATCTCGTACGCTTCAGGCCGCTGGAACTCGCGGCAGCTCTCAACCGGCTGAGATCGTTTCGGGCCCGGCAATCAGACTGAGTATTAACCGGAAAGGGAAGATTTCAGGCCGTCTGAAATGTGAGATATGACTGTACATATCCGTTTTTATGAAGAGCTGAATTTTTTTCTCAAAAAGGAACAGTATAAAAAGACTATTCAAACCGAAGCCGCTCCCGGACAGACGGTGAAGGATCTTATCGAATCCTTCCGCATTCCGCACGTGGAAGTTGATCTCGTTCTCGTAAATGGTGAATCCGTCGACTTTTCGTACCAGGTACGGGAGGGTGATAAAATCTCGGTGTACCCGGTGTTCGAGAATCTCGATATTTCGCCCATCAATCATCTTCGTCCCGAGCCGCTGAGGGAACCCGCCTTTATCTCCGATGTCCACCTTGGAACCCTTTCACGGCGTCTGCGAATACTCGGATTCTATACAGAATATCAGAATCACGCCGATGATGATTTTCTCGCCCGGAGGGCCGTAGACCGCGGATTGATCCTGCTTACCCGGGATAGACAGCTTCTGATGCGTAAAATCGTACAGCGGGGCATGTACGTGAAGAATACCCAGCCCTTCGACCAGGTCCGGGAGGTGGTTTCCCGGCTCGACCTCTACACAAAAATGAAACCCTTCAGCAGATGTGTCTCCTGCAATGGACTGCTTCGTCCGCTGAATGAGGACATGAACAGCCGGGAGGGTATTGCGGACAGAGAACGATTTGAATCTCAGGTTCCTCCGGGGGTCAGAGAATGGTGTACAATCTATCGGGTCTGTACGGAATGCGGAAAGGTATACTGGAAGGGCAGTCATCTGAACCGGCTCAATCAGCTTCTCGATCAGCTCGAGGCGGATCGCCGTGCAAGATGAACAGACTGTCCCGAAGCTCAGGGCATATGACCTGAGTTTCGGGGCAGTCTACAAGATAAAAAGGGGCTTAATACATGGCCGTGCGGCCCTTGAGACTGCGTGCGAGGGTCATACGGTCCGCGTATTCGAGGTCACCCCCTACAGGCAATCCTGCGGCCAGCCGGGAAACTGAAATTCCCCGGTCTTTCAGCAATTGCTGAATGTAGAGGGCCGTCGTATCTCCTTCTACGGTAGGATTGGTAGCCAGGATCACTTCTCTGACCGGTTCGGAGGACACTCTTTTCATCAGCTGACCAATGGACAGGTCTTCCGAGCCAATCCCGTTCATCGGAGAGATAGCGCCGCCGAGGACGTGATAGATCCCGTTATATTCCCTGGTTTCTTCAATCGTCGATACATCCTGAGGATTTTCCACGACGCACATAAGACTTCTATCCCGGCCGGGATTGCTGCAGATGGGACAGGGATCCTGTTCCGTGTAATTGCCGCAGATCGAGCATTTCTTTATCATACTGTGAAGCACCTGGAGCTGTTCTCCAAGCTGATGGGCAATGTTGGGATCCGATTTGAGGAGCCAGTAGGTTATCCGTGCCGCGCTTTTCCTGCCGATTCCCGGCAGTCTGGAAAAGTTCTTGATTATCTTTTCGAGGTTCGTCACTGCTACTGTCCCATGAATCCGGGAGGTAAATTCATACCTCCGGTCAGATTCGACGCTTCCTGCTGCAGTTTTTCCTTCACCTTCGCCGAGGCATTATGAAATGCCGCCATAAGAAGATCTTCGAGCATTTTGACATCCCCGGGATCAACAGCTTCCGGTTCGATGTGGATACCGGTGATCTCCATGGCGCCATTCATATCGATGCGAACCATTTCACCGCCGGAACTGCCGCTGACCTGAATATCTTTCAATTTCGACTGCATTTCGCCGAATTGAGACTGAAGGTTCTGAAGGTTTTTAAAAAGATCCATTGGATTCATGTTCTGCTCCATCTACTATTTTACCGCGGAATACCTTCTTTACTAAATCAACCTGGGAATCCCGCCGGGACTGGGCCTGACCGTCATCGCCCTCATTATCATGCACGATCAATACTATTTCAAGGGAAGTTCCCAAAACCTTCTGTGCGGACGTACGCAGCATGGGCATATCTTTCCGCAGCTTGCTGAGAGAATAGTTGGTATCACAGCTTAACCTCAGCTTCGGTATATCGAGGAACCATTCGACGACCTTCTCCAGGGTTGAAACAAGGGAGGGAAGCTGACGTACCTCGGTGATGATATTCCGTATTTCATCACTGCTGAGTTCCCTCGGCGAATCATCCCTAAGCCCATTCATGGGGGTACCGGAGGTGCCCCTGTCACTGACCTCCGGGATATCCGGTTCCGTTTTTTCCTCTTCCATGGGACGAAGCCTCTGCTCCTGAACTGCAGCAGAGGCGGACAGGTCCGGTTTTGAATCTTTTTGAACGGCTTCGTCGGATTCCGGTGCTGAAAAAGAGCCGGCACCCGTTTGAAGGTCTAATTCAGGGCTTTTTTTTTGAGCCCCTTGCAGATTCCGTGCAAAAGCAGGAGTATTTATTTCCGGTCCTGCCGAACTCCTGGGATGCCCCAGGACTTCCGCCCTCAGCTCCCGGATTCGTGCGACCAGTTCTTCCGGCTCAACACGGCTGCTCAGGGATGAGAGTTTACTGAGGGTCAACTCGAGTTCAAAGCGCTGATTGAGTGAATACCGGATATCACGGTAAACCGAAAGAAGCTGTTCAACGGCATACTCAATCTGCGAGGTGGTGAAGGCATTTCGAATTTCCATGGGAAAACGGTCGGGATTGTATCCAAGGAGGGATTCCCTTTCGATTCCGTTCTTTAAAAGAAGCAGAGTCCTGAAGTATTCCGTCAAATCAATGATAAACTGTTCTATGGAAACTCCCTGACTGAGGATCTCTTCCGTTTTTTCCATAGCCCCGCCGGTTTCGCCCTGAGTAAGAAAGGTGATTAATTCTCCCATCGAATCGATCCCGGTAAGGCCCAGTTTTTCCTGAATTCCCCTGAGACTTATCCGGCTGTCCGAAAAGGAGGCGATCTGATCAAAGAGCGTGTATGCGTCCCGCAGAGAGCCCGTAGCTTCCTTGGCTATCCAGAACAGCGCTTCGTCTTCGGCTTCTATCTTCATTTCCTCAACAACGGTACGAAGCTGATCACGTATCCTTTCAACCGGTATCAGCCGAAAGTTGAACTGCTGACATCGGGACCGTATTGTGGCCGGAACCTTATGGATTTCGGTGGTCGCGAAGATAAAGACGATGTAAGGGGGCGGTTCTTCTATGGTTTTGAGCAGAGCATTGAAAGCGCTGTTGCTGAGCATGTGGACTTCGTCGATAATGTACACTTTGTAGCGGCCGTTGCTCGGCGCGAAAAGGACCTCGTCCTTCAGCTCGCGTATATCGTTGACCGAAGTGTTGCTCGCCCCGTCAATTTCTATAACATCAAGAGCGTTGCCCCGGGCAATTTCCAGACACTGTGAACACTTTCCGCAGGGCTCTTCCGTCGGTCCCTGTTCGCAGTTGAGGGCTTTGGCTAAAATACGGGCGGCAGAGGTCTTTCCCACCCCCCGGGGGCCGCTGAAAATATATGCGTGGGCGATGCGCTGGAGTTTCAGCGAACTTTTCAGGGTGGATACAACGAAATCCTGACCAACGAGCTGGTAAAAACCCTGAGGTCTCTTCCGTGTGGCGGTTACTTCATATGACATATCTTCAGCCTACATACACCGGTGCTCATGCGCAACCGGAAAAAGAAAAAAACCCCTTCAGCTCAAACCAAGTGAACTGCGTCTCATACACGGACCGCTTACCGCTGCTACCTTCCGGTCCTGACGGGATTGGGCGGACGCATATAGCACAGTACCTGGTCGTCAACACTGAAGGGGAGAGAACGGAGAGAGGGGGATTCGAACCCCCGGAACCCGGTTAGGGTTCATAC
>Ga0272441_10005541_pt1 | contig 21846 bp, 13 predicted proteins | sample SSMProp6N_FD_193582 | JGI IMG/M metagenome (GOLD analysis project Ga0272441, IMG submission 193582) | Marine sediment archaeal communities from Little Sippewissett salt marsh, Falmouth, MA, United States - SSM-Prop-6N | ecosystem: Environmental > Aquatic > Marine > Wetlands > Sediment ... | reverse complement strand
GCCATATAGCCTTAAAGTATAGAATACGTAACAAAATTAAGAGGAATAGATTTTCTCCCGGCAAGTTCATTAAATGACGAGTTAGAATTAGGGAACTGATTGATATGAGTGTCACGTGGCTTGAAAGAAAAGAGCTAATGCTCAGGGCGAATAGTATAATAGAGGATGTGGATATTGCTCTTGACATTGGCTGTGGCATAAGACCTCAGGAATATATCAAGCCGCGAATACATATATGTTGCGATCCTTTTCAGCAATATATTGAGCATCTACGAGACAAAGTTAAAGACGATAAGAGTAAGCAATATGTTTTTATAAATGCTGGATGGTCAGAGATTATTAATATGTTCCCGCCTAAATCCGTGGATACGGTATTTTTACTCGATGTCATTGAGTACGTCGAAAAGGAACAGGGCAAGAGACTATTAGCGGCCAGTGAAAAGATCGCCCGCCGTCAAATTATTATCTTTACACCACTGGGATTTGTTCCGCAAAATTCCCCGGATGGAAAAGATGCATGGGGTTTAGACGGAGGAAAATGGCAGGAACATAAATCGGGTTGGTTGCCCGAAGATTTTGATGATTCCTGGGATGTTTATGCCGCTAAGAATTTTCACACTATAGACCATGCAGGCAAGGAATATGACATTCCTCATGGTGCCTTTTGGGCTATCAAGAATGTTGGAAAGGGTACTTCTACTATGATTCCCAGGCCTAAAGAATTTATATTAAGTAAAAGTAATTATAAGATAAAAAGAGCCAAAGTATTTTACTCCAGACTTTTGGTCGCCGAGCCAGAGGAAGACGGATTGTACAGTTTGCGTTTCGGATTTGGGAGTAAGGACAAGCAATGGGAAAATACTGTCGGAATTCCATACACCGAACCATTCAAGGAATTTCTGACGGTTGATCCTCAAACGAATGAGGATTTGCTTGTAACAGCAGGGGATATTTATCAAGCTTTAAAGCAGGGCTACGACTTCGATGCCGCTCGGTCTTCTTTTTATCAAAAGAAGTTCGGAAATAATATGCGGCCGTCTGTCGCATTCACCGTGAAAAATTCTTCGACTTTGGGCGGGGGGACACTGAACGTATTCGAGTATGCGAACTGGCTTTACGATTTGGGTATCGACGTTGCCGTCTATTCGGATGATAAAGAGCCGGATTGGGTGGATGTCAAAGGCCGATTTTATCATATAGAAGACGTTAAGGAAAGATACTCGTCAATCACAGAGCCGGTAGTTATTGTGTATTCAATTTTAGAATTGCAGGATTTGTTTTACTGCTGCGATACGAAGGACAAGGTGATATATCATTTTTGCCAGGGTATCGAGGACCATCATTATTGCACATCGACTTTTGAATCCCTGATGGCTCCCAAGACTTTATTCAAGTTTCATTTTTCTTTGCCTGCCGGACGCATAGCAGTGTCACCGCATATCAGGGATTACTTCGAAAATAATTATAACCAGCAAACGATTGACATATTCAACGGTATCGATCTCGACCTTTTCAGGCCTCAGCTAAAAAAAAGTATTGGCAAGGAAATTAATATACTCAGCAGCGGCAATCCCAAACATCCGCTAAAGGGAAAGGCCGATATCAAAGAAGCATTAGGTATCGTTGCCAAAGCGCATCCTGAATTGAGTTTTTCTTTGACAGTTTCATGCGGCAAAAGAAATTATGTAACAGATTGTTTTGGTCCGGATTGGTTGGATGTCACCAGTGAGACGAACTATTCTTTTGGTACAGATACCTACAAATATAATTGCAGGATTAAATACGGCTTGTCACCGGAGAAAATGCTTCAGGCCTATTACGATGCGGATATTTATATCAATTCGTCCTGGTACGAAGGTTTCGGATTGCCGTCGATAGAGGCAATGGCCTGTGGAATTCCTCTAATACATGCGGACAATTGTGGATTGGACGGTATTGTTATTGACAGAAGGAACTGCCTTTTAATTGAGCCCAATAATCCACAGAAAATGGCCGATGCGATAGAGACGATTATCAGCGATGATTCTCTTCGAGATAACCTGATACAAAATGGAATTGAGACCTCGAAAAGATTTTCAAAAGAAAAACAATATCAAATGTTTGTTGCCGGATTCGAGAATATTCTAAACTGCAGTCTGGATAAGACTGTTGCAGAGAAAAGAATCGACGAGCAGTCTATTGTAAATCCTGTGACCGGGATGGAAGAATCTTATGAGCCTGTTTTCTCTGTTTTGGTGCCAACCTACAATCAGGAAAAATATGTCTCTCTGGCGCTGGATAGCCTTATTAACCAGACATACGGAAACTGGGAAGCTGTTGTGGTCAATGACGGCTCAACCGACCGGACGGCGGAAATAATATCATCCTATGCAAAGAGAGACAAGAGAATCAGAGTTATTAATAAAGAAAACGGCGGAGTAGGCTCGGCCCTGAACGAAGGATTGAAAAATGCAAAAGGGAGGTGGATTTGCTGGTTGTCCTCGGACGATCTTTTTGAGCCGGATAAATTGGAGGTACATCTTCAGGCGATTCAGGACAATCCCGATATCCGATTCTTCCATACGAACTATTATGTCTTGCATGGTAATACGAACTGCCGGAGACCCGGCAAATCGGACATGGAATCTTTTATTCCGCCCAGGGAATTGAAGGTCCTGAAATTCTTCGAAATTAATTACTTCAACGGAATAAGTGTTGCAATCCATCGGGAAGTATTTGACCGCGTTGGCTGTTTCAACGAGAAATACCGGCATGGACAGGATTTCGATATGTGGCTGCGAATTTCCGCTTTATACCCGTCGGTTTTTATCGATAAGCGAACATGTGCCACCCGGATACATCCGGAGCAGGGTACAAAAATTACGATTGGAAAAGACACTTACGATTCTCCCGGTATTTATGATTCGGCCGTTGCTTGCCTGGAATTTTTGAATTCTCACGAATTCCCGGCACTTTTTCCCGCCCTTGATTTGACTTTGCCGAAAAATGCAATGTTTGCCATCGGAAATACGTTGAGAATTTTGTCTAATCCGCTTTCTTTTATAAATCGCTGCGGATATGGGCCTGCTTTGATAGACCGACTGCATGAGTGGTTCATGCAACAAGCTTCAGCGGAGGTCAAGTCGTCTCTCGGGCCGCAGCTTATTCAGTCTTTGAGAAATATGTTGTCAAAAGGACTTCCGGTAGAAATCAAAACGGCAATAAAATCTATGAGCGAATCACTGGACAGGCCGTTTTCTTATAAGAAATATGACCCGCTTCAGGAAATGCAGCGCAATGCCGAAAGACTCGAAAAAACAGGTGAAAGCGAACGGGTCACGATTGCACGGGAATATTTAGCAGGAGTCTGCAAAAAGGTAGAAAAGAGGGTCAGTGTCAATCAAAATCAGCCGCTGTTTTCAGTTATTGTTCCCACTTACAACCAGGCCGATTATTTGCCCGAAGCTTTGGAATCTCTCTTGCAGCAAAGCTATGGTAATTGGGAGGCTGTTGTGGTAAACGACGGCTCTACCGACAATACGCACGAAGTAGTGAATAGCTACGTTCAGAAAGGTTCGCGGATTAGAGTCATTAATAAAGCCAATGGCGGCGTAGCTTCGGCTTTGAACGAAGGGATAAAAAATGCACGCGGCCAATGGATATGCTGGTTGTCTTCCGATGATATGTTCGAGCCTGATAAACTACAAGTTCATGTTCAAGCCATCAAGGATAATCCCGATATACGATTTTTCCATACCAACTATTTCGTCTTCGATGAGGTATTAGGTTCCAAGCGGGTATTGGTCGATGACCCGGGAGACTTTGTTGCACCTGTCGAGTTTCAGATCCTGCACTTTTTCGACAGGAACTGTGTCAACGGGATTAGTGTTGCCGTTCATCGTGAAGTTTTCGAGCAGGTCGGTTTTTTTAATGAAACGTACAGGTACGGCCAGGATTTCGATATGTGGCTCAGGATAAACGCTCGTTACAGGTCGCTTTTCATCGATAAAAAAACAGTTGTCACCCGATGGCATATACAACAGGGAATGAGAAGCTTTCCGGAGGCCGGAATGTACGATTCTTCCCGGGCGTGTATGGAATTCCTGAATTCTCACGGATTCAGCGAGTGTTTTCCGGCAATGGATTTAAACACGGCCGCCGGAGCTGCAAAGGCTGTGAAAGAAACAATGGCGGTTGTTTTCAATATCAAAGCCATGATGTATAAGTGTTATTTCAACACAGCCTTGCTCGAGCGATTGGCCGAATGGCTCTGTAAATATTGCCCGGAACATTTGAAAAACGAGCTGTTATCCAGCCTAAGAAACACAATCGGTAATATGGTGAATTCTCAAGTACCTGTCGAGCTTAGAACGGCTATGTCCGAGTTTCTGAAAAATATAGCGAATGATTTTTCCTATCGTTCCCATGATTTCCGGCAGGAAGCGGCACAATTCGCCCGGAAACTATTTTCTGCTGGTATATTACCGAAAGCCAACAACATTGAAAGGTATCTGTCGATTGCAGAAGCTAAGCCCGGTGTAAAAGAATCCTTCGATAAAAAATCCGGTCCTTTGGTTTCGGTTGTAATGCCGGCTTATAATGCCTCAAAGTATATCGCCGTCTCAATTGAAAGTGTACTGAATCAAAGCTACGGGAATTTCGAGCTGATTATTGTCGATGACGGCTCAACGGATAATACCAAAGATGTGATAGCCGGATTTAAGGACGAGAGGATAAAATATTTTCACAAGGAAAACGGAGGTGCTTCGAGCGCGAGGAACTTCGCGGTCGGCAAGTCCGAAGGGACCTTTATTGTTGTCCTCGATGCCGACGACATGATTATGCCCGAATTGATTTGTTCCTGTCTCGATGAATTTGAAAAACATCCCGAGGCCGACCTTGTCTATTGCGACGATTCTCTAATTGACAGTGACGGCAGGCCGATGCGCGTTATCGAATTTCCCAAGTATGCGGACCGGAAGCTGCTCATAAGAGACCTGTTCCGCAGCGGCTACCCGATTGTACCTTTCAGAACCTGTATCAGAAAAAGTGTCTTCGATAAAATCGGCTTTTACGACGAGAATCTGTCCGTCGGCGAAGACTACGATATGATGAGACGGTTCGTAAAAGAGGGATTAAAGGCTTCTCACCTGAAAAGGCCACTATACCTTCGCCGGATGGGATTTGACAGTCTTTCAAGAAGCCTCACACCGCGGAAGGCCGAATGTCATTTCGAAGCTCTTAAAAGATATGCCGATACATTCGATTATAACGAGTTGTTCCCGGATGTGGTGTGGGAAAAGATTTCTCCTGAAAGAAGGCAGCTGCACGCAAGGTATCTGCTCGCCGCTACTTATCTCGCAATCGGGCAGGTTCATATTAAGGCGAATTCTCCGACGATCTGCAACGAAATGGCTAATGATTTCGCCGGTAAAGAGCTGGCCGAATGTCTGAAAATCGAGCCGAATAATAAGAAGGTTCGGGAATTATTGAGAAAATGTGAGATCGGCAGACGAAAATTCGGCGAAAAAATACCACAAACCGTGTGTTAGTATATTGTAAATCCTTAAGCAAAGGATCGTTTTTAACGATAATAGAATAGTAAGTGCCGAATTTTGACTGTAAATGCCTTTAAAGGTACTAAAAGATGTCAGATATAAATCTTCCGGGACTGTTAACGGGTATTAATACGACCGAGCTTATTGCTCAGATGATGGCTATCGAACGCAGGTCGCTCAACCGGTACGAAGAACGCATGGAGATGTGGGAGGAGAGAAAAGATGACCTGAGCACTCTTGAGACAAAACTGAGTAATCTTCGCAGCTCTATCAAGGCTTTGTCGGATGCGGATGAGCTTCGAGCGTTTTCGACGGCTTCCAGTGATACGGATGTATTAACCGCCGAAGCGTCTTACAATGCTTATGAGGGAAACCATACGGTGGTTATTAATCAATTAGCTACCGCCGAGCGATGGGTGCATTCGACAGGTCTGGAGTATGCGGAGGATTACGTGGGGGAAGGGACTTTCATCTATTCGTACAACAACCAGGAAACGGTAATTACGACAACGGCGACTACTACACTCGAGGAGCTGGTCGGCTTAATCAACAACGATGCGAATAATCCGGGTGTCACCGCGGGTCTGCTGTATTACGACGATGCCTATCACATGGTGCTCAACGGTAACGACGCCGGTACGGATTACACGATATCGGTCAATTCGAGCAGCACGGAAATCTGGCAGGCGGATACCGAATTTACCGCAGGTAGTGACAATGCAACTCTGAGCACGAAGATCGAGGAGCTTGACCAGTTCGGGGAGAATCCACTCGAAGGCGGTGAGGTAATCGAAATCACCGGAACAGATCATAACGGCGATGCCATCACCCAGGTTGACCTTAGTATTACAAGTAACACGAAACTATCCCACCTTATCGCCGAGATAAACGATGCCTTCGATGGTGTGGCAACGGCGACTCTCGAAAACGGTAAAATTGTCCTGACGGATAATACCGGCGGTGCCAGCAGTCTTTCGATAAATCTGACGTACAACGCAAACGGTTCTTCCGCAACGCTGAGCATGCCTTCCATGTCCGTCCTCTCCGAAGGCGGCGCAACTACGGCAAGTCTTGCGGGTTTTGCAGAAGCCGATTTCATCGAAACTCAATCGGCTCAGGACAGCCAGATAAGAGTTGACGGCTATCCCGCCGGGCAGTGGATAAGCAGAAGCTCCAATACGATCGATGGTGTCATTCACGGCGTCACGCTGCACCTGCACGACACGACCGATGAAAACGGCGAGCAAATCACTCTGACAAGAGATATACAATTGGTAAAGGACAAGCTCAACGCGATGGTCGAGGCCTACAATCTGGCAGTGAACTATATCCAGGAAAAAACCGATTATAACGAGACGCTTAAAACCGCCGGCTCCTTAATGGCGGATTACACCGTTTCGACGATAAGGTACCAGTTACTTAATCCGATTATCGCCCAGACGAATGGTTTCCTCGAAGATGTGGATACTTTTCTTATGCCGGGGCAAATCGGTCTCGAACTCGACAAGGATGGACTTCTTAATCTGGATATGAACATGTTTGACGAGGCCATCGCCGAAGATTATATGGGAGTTCTGGCCGTCATAGGAGCGGACAAATCCGGAAGCAGCAGCAGCAATACTGTCGAATTTTACGGTGCAAGCAGTAAATATACGACGGCGGGCACATACGATGTCGAGGTTACTGTAAACAGCGGAGCAATCACCGGCGCCAGAATAAAACTATCGAGCGAATCAACATACCGGGATGCGACATATAGCGGCAATATTGTCACCGGCGAAAGCTCGTTCGATGATAACGGCGACCCGGTGAATCCTGAAAACGCACTTCAGCTGAGCGTTGACCTGACTCAGAACGGTGTTTTCACCGCCACCGTCAGGGTAAAACAGGGCTTCACCGGAGCGATGGAAGATTCCCTGGACAGGATGCTTAAGGCGACGACCGGCACGATTATTATCGATACCGAGCATGTCAAAGATCAGATAGAATTGCTTCAGGATAAAATCGACATCGAAGAAGAACGCCTTACCAAAAGAGAAGAAAGACTGGTAGCACGATTCGCCCGCCTTGAAAAAACATTAGCTGTTTTGCAAAGTCAGATGTCGGCACTGGGTTTTAGTTAGAACTTATCCTAAAACCTCTTTCTACTGCGATTTGCTGCAAATCCCGTGGTTCTGCGTTGTCGGCGAAAAAGGTTCTCAATGTGCATGAAGCACACCTCCGAGCCTTTTCCTCCTCCGGCCTTGACCACGGAATTTTCGCTCAATCTCGTCACAAAACAGGTTTTGGGATGAGTTCTAATAAAATACAATGGATTATTCATATCTCCGGCAGGATTTATCCTGATTTTCGTCATCGATTGCATCGGCATATCCGCAATTTTTTAAATATTTGCCCTTGACGTTATCAATCCATAGCTGTTATATTATTACAAAGCGGTATTTTGTGTAACATATCGATTCGTTTCGTTATAGTTCGGCGACTTTTATTGAAATAGGGGGGGAAGGAGGTCGAGAGATCATGGCGGCGAGAAATTCAATTATCAGGTCAATATCTTTCATTCTTATTGTGGCAGTGTTTTGCCCGTTCGGATACGGCAGAATTATCTATGTCGATGACGATGCTGCCGGCGCGAATGTCGGCTCAAGCTGGGTCGATGCCATCGATTCCCTGCAGGATGCCTTACTGCTTGCGTATTTTTATGAAAAGCCGGTCGAAATACGTGTTGCCGCCGGGATTTATACGCCGGATAAAGGCATTGGTATTATGAGAGGCGACAGGGAGGCTTCGTTTCAGCTTATCGACGGAGTCACGATTAAAGGCGGCTATGCCGGCCTGAGCCATCGTTCCCCCGGGGATTTGCGCGATATTGCGCTTTATGAAACCATCCTGAGCGGGGATTTGGAGCAAAATGACGATAACCACTCTACAGGTATCGCTGATAACAGCTATCATGTTGTTACCAGCTTCCGGACGGATCAGACGACTGTGCTCGATGGAGTTACGATTTCTGCCGGAGGTAATACCAGTTTGGCTGGACGGACTGGGCGTTCCACTATATCTGAGGAAAATATAGGTGGAGGGATGTATAACAACTACGGCAGTCCAATGCTGATTAATTGCACCTTTACCGGCAATAGAGGACGCTCCGGTGCGGCAGTATATAATGATTCCGGCAGCCCGTCATTTATTGGTTGCACTTTCAGTAACAATTCAGCCGATGAAAATGGTGGTGCTATGTATAATGATTCTAGCAACCCAGGACTACTGAACTGCACTTTTGTGGAGAATTCGGCCTTTGATAATGGGGGCGGAATGTATAATGATAACAGCAACGCGACATTGACAAACTGCACCTTCAGTGATAATTCGGCGCGATATGGTGGGGGGTTGTGTAATAATAACAGTGAACCAATGTTGGCGGATTGTGTTTTCATTAATAACTCAGCGTCCAGGGGCGGTGGAGCAGTATGCAACTACGGCGGTGAATCGACATTTCTAAGCTGCACATTCAAAGAAAATTTGGCAGGCAGGGAAGGTGGCGGAATATTAAATGATAGATACAGCCGTATAAATCTGACTAACTGTTTATTCAGCAGGAATTCAGCCAGATACGGCGGCGCAATAAACAATAACAATTCTACGTTCGGTTGGATATATAGCGATATTTCTGATATGGAATACAACTCGAGCGCGATGTTAGTCCTCAACTGCACATTCAACGGCAATTTCGCGGAGTACGGGGGTGGCGCAATTTCCTCAGGATCATTTTATGGGTATGGTGACATAAATGAAGGGATCACCTTTTATGACCAGGTGACTCTTATAAATTGCATTCTCTGGGGTGATACACCGGATGAAATACGAAGCGACTCTTTATATGCATGGATGGAAGAACCCATAGGTGTCTTCTACAGTAATGTTCAGGGCGGATTTCCGGGCCAAGGTAATATTGATATGAATCCTTTGTTCGCGGACCCGAACAACGACGATTACCACTTGAAATCTGCGGCGGGCCGATGGACTTCGGCGAGCTCAGTCGAGCCGGACCCGGAAACTCAAAGCTGGGTAATTGACGAAGTAAGCAGTCCATGCATCGATTCCGGCGACCCGGATGTACCTGTTGGCCTTGAACGTTTCCCTAACGGCGGGATAATTAATATGGGCGCATACGGCGGTACACCACAGGCCAGCCTCACACCACCTGATCTGCCGACTATATATACTAAAGCCTATAATCCCTACCCAGCGGATGACGTCGATAATGTCGAAGAAGATGTTATTTTAAGCTGGACGGCCGGTCTAAACGCTGCTTACCATGATGTGTACTTTGGGACCGACAGGGATAATGTTGCTAATGCACATACATCAGATACAACCGGTGTATATCGAGGTCGTCAAGATGGTACCAGCTTTAATCCTTCCGATGGTACCGGATTAAGTGATGGGACATATTACTGGCGTGTCGATGAAGTTGGCGGAGAAGGTAAAATAATAAAAGGAGAGGTCTGGTCTTTTTATATTGGTGGTCCACAGAAAGGCAGGGCATGTTTTACCGGCGAAACTCCGGTCTGGATCGATGGAAAGCTTGTCCCGATATCAAAAACTGCCGCATCGCAGATTGTCAGCGGCATTGCCGGCCGGAATAAAATCGATACGGTACAGGCCCATAACGGAACATTTACCTGTTATGATATTTTGCTCGATAGCGGCAAAACGATTACCGTGGCCGAGAACCATTACTTCATGACCAATTCGGGGCGGTGGCTCTCTCTGCACAATCTCAGAATCGGGATGAAATTAAAGACATCCAAGGGCACAATAGGGATAAAGAGCATTACAAAAAAATCCGAACCTTATTTCGGCAAAGTCTATAATCTCAAAGTCGAAGGCTCAGACCGATACCTAATCGGAGAAGATGCCGTGGTCGTGAGAGATTATTAACAGTATCAAAAAAATGACTATAAAGGAATTAAATATGTATAAATGTAAATATTCTTTGATTCTCAGATTTACGTTACTTATAAGTGTTTTTTCTATTATCCCATTTAGTTGTTCCCATTATGAAGATGTACCACAGGAAAAAATAAAAGAAAGATTCAAAATGGTGACAGGGCTTGATTTGCCTGGAAAAGCTGAAAATATGCGCGCTATATATCCTTTGATGAATTATTCACAAATTTTTGTTAAGTTTGAAACGGACCCAGAGGGAATCACAAAGGTTCTGTAAACATTTAGTGATCCTGACGTAAAGGTAAAGAAACTTAATGAGGAGGATTTCAAGATAAGGAGAGCAAATAAAGCGCTTTTTTTTCCTTTTCCTTTGATTTGGCAAGAAAAAATGGGTATCAAATTATTTGATGAGGAATCTTTCAAGGTCGGTTGTTTGCTTGAGCACGGACATGATCATTGGGGAGACAGTACTAGATATAAAATCTTCATAGATGATATAAGCAATATTGTTTATATATATGCTTGGAGACATTAGCGTCTTTATATCTATAGTAATACTGTGCTATTGATTTATTAAAACCGGCACAACCAGAGCCGGACAAGCAGTGAATACTGTTGCAGCTTTTATCTGACTGTTATTCTACACGCCTTAGTCCGGCAAATCAGGAGTGTTTGGCAGCAATGAGGAACCGGCTTTCCAGTTTGCGTTTGTGCCGCCATATTCGTAGGCGCCCGCATCAGGTTTGCCGTCAACGGCATCGTCGGTGATGCCAGGGATGAGAATGCTGCCGCGGGGTTTTGCAGTATCGGATAATGCTGGAGTAATCAAAACGCAGTCATCTATATATAAATCATTCAAGTCACTGTCTTCGCTCGTAGTCATGAGTTCGAACACCGCTTCCCGCAGCGTACCGTTCCAGCTCAGATTGGTCGTATATGAAATTTTTGTCCAGTTATCCGATGTACATTCTTTTCGTGTCCCGGGATAACGGTCACCATCGTCATCCACGATTTTGAATCTCAGGTATCCGTTGGTCGTGTCTTCGGCCGGCATAATCCATGCCTCTATGGTATAGTATCCCGGGCCGTGGTCTTTTAGAACGGTGGTGATATTTTGCCTGACACCTTCCCAGTATTTATCGCGGTTATAAGCACGTACGGCAAAACTACCGGAGTGCACCGGCTCGGCAATGCTTACTAAATCACAGCCCGCTCCGGTCCATGCAGAAGTTCCGGCCTCGAATCCGCCGTTCAACAGTACTGCGGCAACGATGTAATCATCGCGTGCAGGCGAATCGGCCCGCAAACGGAAATCGCCGTTTCCTGCGTCAACAAATCCCGGGTCGGTGTGCGCGAGGTTTTGCCGTATATCGGTGCCAAACCAGGCGCCGGAATCTGAGAGATTATTGTAAACGGTCTGATTTTCCATAATATTATTGCCGCCGCTTCCGCCGGTGGCCTGTGAGCAGTTCCAGATGGTGTTATTGTAAATCTGATGGTTATGGGCGTCGAGATTCGTCTGGATACCAAGGTCGTCCGTATTCCAAACGACATTGTGGTGTACAAGAAAATTGCTCGAGCCGTTATCAAGATAGATACCCGCCGTATGGGCCAGAGTCACGATATCGTGAACCCAGTTATGATGAATCTCCGTATTTTCACCGTCGGTTTGATAACAGTAGGTTGCACCGAGGTCGGTAGTTAGCAATCCGCAATCGAAGATGTGGTTGTGGGCGATTTCAAGACCTTTCGATTTACGGTGGACGATACCACTTCTGCCGGCGTTATAAATCGTGTTGTTTGTTATAATATGCCCGGAACCGCTCGTATGAATCGGGGCCGCATCCGTAGAAATCCAGTCGATATCGTGTACAAGACAGTTATCAACGGTGTTTCCCGTGCCGAACACGACAATACCCTCTCCCCAGGAATACGCCACTTCACAATTTTTGACGATATTGTTTTTGCCGCCGAGCTTTATGCTGCTGTATCGGGCGTTTTGCGGTGACTCTGTAGAGGCCCAGGAATCCGCGGCATAAAAAGGAACAGGATAAAAAATGCGAGCACCATCAAAAAGGCAATTCTCTGAATCAGTAAAATTAACGGCGGCGGCAAAAAAATTGATATTAACAATTTCGATGTAGTCTCTATCACCGACATCGAATCCCCACTGCCGCGTGCGGACCTGTACAGGCAGCTCAGCGGGATCGACACCGCCGGGAGGCTGAAAATAAAGTGTCTTCGATTGCTGATGATAAAACCACTCCTTGTCCATGTCGATACAATTAATCAGGCCGGTAATGAAATAATTACTGCCCGGCTGGGGTTTGTAAGCGTCGCTGCCGGCTTTGCCGGGAAATACATAGGAGATGGTATTGCCGTCGTGGGAGAAAATTGTGGAGCTGTATGACACCCATTTCCTGCCGGTAAGCAGCCAGAGATCTCCGCCGGTAAAATTGGCTCCGGCCTGGGCCAGTAGTTGGTCGCTGAATTGTGTCAATGCGGGTTTCTCCTGTGCAATGACATCATCAGCGATGCCCCAGACCGGGGACATCATATCGTCACTGGTGTTGTTGGGGAAACGTGCGATCTTCATTCGCTGCTCATCGACAAATACCTGCGTAACATGACCGATCTCGGACATGTCCGCCTTGTATATAGAGCCTTCGTGCAGTCTCCAGCTATTTGCCGGCACCGGCTCTGTGCCGGTGATAAATACCGACTCTCCCGGGTAAGACTGGAAACGAATCGGTGCACCCGGTGCTCCGGATTGCTTTACCTGAACTGTCTCTTTGTATATTCCCGTGCGAATCAGGCAATTGTCCCCGGCCGCCATTACGTCGGCAGCCTTTTGAATGGTGGCGAAAGGTCTATCTTGTGAGCCTGAATTAGCATCGTAACCTTTAGTGCCGTCCACGTAACAGGTACTTGCCTGCAGTATGGAAATATCGAATAATAAAAGGGCGAAGATAGATCGAATTTTCATTTCCATATTCTCCTGTTTATCTTCCTTGTGGATTATAGCCGGAGACGGACGGTAAATATAGTTTAATTGTTGTTTTCCTCGATCCGGCTGAGGATAATGTTATCGATATAAAATTTCCCGGAGAAATTACCGATCCCGAAATACAGCCGGACATTATCGTCGTCAACGGGCATATCCAGAGTGACTTCGTGTTTTTGGCTTGAAGTGGTAATACCTAACCATTTGGAGATATATGCTCCCCAGTCGGAATGGTTTTTAGCGACATTGATTAAAAGAGTATTTTCATTTTCCGCATAAGCGTCGAAAGTCAGGATGTATTGTCCTTCGGGCATGGAAAGTTTATTTTCCTGAAATCCCAGTTGCCAGTCAACGCCAGGGGATTGGGTAATATCTATCACAAAAACGCCGTCTTCTATCGAGGCTGTGTAACCTGCTGTTTGCTCGTCGAAAACATAAAATCGCCATGGTGACCAGTCCTGGTCAAATTCTCCGTTGGTAAGTAATTGTCCATGTTCGCTTCGTCTGAGGCTGATGTTGTCGATGTAAAACTTTCCCAGGAAATTGCCTACGCCAAAAAACAACCTGACGTTTTCATCGTCCACAGGCATATTCAGATTAAGTGTGTGTTTTTGACTGGAAGTAGTTATGGCCTCGTGTTTCCAAATGTGCGGTAAACGGTCGGAATGATTTTTCGTAACTGTTATTATAAGCTCTTCCTGTTGTTCTGCGTAAGCATCGAAAGTGAGCTGGTAATTTCCCTGTTGCATGGACAATCTCGACTCACGAAATCCCAAATGCCAGTCTGTCCCCGGAGATTCGTTAATATCCATTACAAAAACGCCGTCTTCGATTGATGGTGTGAAACTTGTTGTTTGTTCGTTGTAAACGTAGAATTGCCAGGGTAACCAGCTTTGGTCAAAAGTCCCGTTTGAGATTAGTTCTCCTTCGGGAGCAAATTGCGGAAAGATAGCGGTGTTTTTGCATATGTTGAAAGTAAATGGATTGGCGCCACTGATGTGTTTCCATGATTTGAAAACGTAGTTTACATCGGCAATTGCAGTTAGAGTAACCTCGGTATTTTCGGGATAATATTTTAAATCGGGAAAAACATCAACAATGCCTCCGTTTGCAGGCTCGATGGTTAAAGAAAATGGTGGTTTTGTATCCTGTAATTGATAGACTCTCACGTAATCGATTAAAAACTGATGCGGTAATTTGGAGTCGTCAACTCCGTCATGACCTCCCCAGTCTCCGCCGTAGGCAAGATTTAAAAGCAGGTAGAATTCCTTATCGAACGGCCAAAGGCGGTAATCATCGGTCGGTTTCTGGTATTCATGATATTTTTTATCGTTGGCGAACCATTCGATTTTTTCGGGCGTCCAGATAAGGGTGAATTTGATAAACTGATCGAAGGGATTTTTTATATCATCTATTGCTCCGCTGCTGTTCGATTCGTGTCCGCTTCCATCGGTTCCTTCGAAATGGACGGTGTAATATAGATTTTGCGGTTCGACGCCGATATATTCCATGATATCAATCTCGCCGCTTTTGGGCCAGTCGCCGTATTCGTTGTAAGTAGGCAGAAGCCAAAGGGCGGGCCAGGTTCCTTTTCCGGTCGGCACTTTTGCGCTGATTTCAATTTTGCCGTAACGGAAGTCTCCGATTCCTTCTGAAATCAGGCTTGCCGAAGTATATTCGGCATCTTCGAATTGTTCTTTTCTTGCCTCGATTATCAGGACGGAATCTTCAATCCGGGCGTTTTCTTCTCTGTTCGAAGTATAATATTGCAGCTCATTGTTACGGATTTTTCCGATTTCGTATCCCCATTTTGTGCTGTCGGGTAATCCGGAAGTATCGAATTCATCAGACCATACCTGCACGTATTTTTGTGCGGACACCGAGGCCGGAATGAATAAAATAGACAGTAAGCATGCAAATTTAATAAGATTGTTTTTCATCACTTAATCCTCCTTATTACTTCTATGGACCGCAAATCGAGAAACATGCTTATTTATTTGACGGATAGCCTGGTAATAAAATTGTTAATGGGAAATATAACATCCACCAGTTAGAGAGGATTATAAGGCAGGATGGTAAACGAGTCAAGGTATAATGAACGCTATAGTATCGAGTAAATAAAATCAGACAGTGAGTGGCGAGTCATGGAGATTTTTCGGCCAAATACGCCGTTTTTTATTGTTTAAAGGCGGTTTTTGGGTATAATATACCTAAAATTGAATAATGAATATCGAATAACGAATCAAAATGGGGGAATGGTTTAATCTGAAATTTCAGATCTCAAATCCTTAATATCCAATTTCCTATGAAATTAATGCGGCTAAGGGGAGTTCCATTGATGTAAAGAATTATCTATGAATCTACAAAAAATTAAAAAGCCCGGCCTGGTAGAACTACGTCGGGATATAAAAAATGTAAAACGAACCCAATTTTCTCGTATTGCGTGGCGCGTGATGCGTACTGCGTAAAAGAAGTTGAAAAAACGAACCCAATTTGGAGTAGGCCCAAATTGACGCATGTTCTTTAATGACAAGTAAATAGGTGGAATCCGGCTTCATCTGCGACTTCGCCGGGACAAGAAAACGAACCCAATTTTGCTTGCGGGCCTTACTGTAGCAGGGCAGTATTATGAATTCTTCCCTCCGGTAGTGGTTTTCTTTTGCCGCAGACGGTAAATCATCGCAAGTACTTGTGCTACCGCGACATACAGATCCTCCGGTATCTGTTGGCCGGGCTTGACGGTCGAGTAGATAGTTCTGGTCAACTCGGGCCTTCTAACGATAGGTACGCCGTAGGCCCGGGCGATTTCCCTGATTTTTTCCGCTAAATGGTCGGCACCTTTGGCCACCATCACCGGCGCTTCCGTCGTCTTGGCGTCGTAGCGGATGGCAACTGCAAAGTGGGTCGGGTTGACAAGGACAACAGTCGCTTTGGGAACTTCCTGCAGGGTGCGTCTCAAGGCCATCTGGAACTGGATATTTCTGATGCGTCGTTTGACATCTGGTGAGCCTTCGGTATCTTTATGGTCCTGTTTTACTTCCTGTCGTGTCATTTTAAGGTCCTGGATATATTTCCATTTCTGGTAAAAGACATCGGCGAGACCTATTATCAACAGTGCAATACCGACTCGTATTAGAAGGCCGAGTATGATTTTCGATATCATCGCCATCATTTGGCCGGACCAGGCCCATCGAAGACCGGCGAATGCATCGAGCCTGTTTTTAATATAGAACCAGACAATGAGCGAAATGAAGGAAAGCTTTAATATAGATATTAATAATCTCACAAAGGACCTGCCGTTAATTAGTTTATGCAGGCCTTCGACGGGATTAAGCTTGCTGAAATTTAGTTCCAAAGCGCCGGGGGCGTAATTTATGCCGCTTACGGCGATTCCGGCAAGAACCGAACCGACAACGAGAGCCGCGACGATAGGGGCGGTGATAAGGACTAAACCAATTATCTTTTTACTTATGAAATCGATAAAGACTCCTGGATTGGCAAAGACACTATGTTCGGCGGAGAATCCATCTTTGATTTCCGTCTCCATCCATTGCAGAAGATTTGGTCCCATCAGAGCTAACATGATTAATAAAATCAGAAGCGTTGCTACAGAGGAAAGCTCCTGGCTCTGTGGCACGTGTCCTTTCTGTTTAGCTTTTTGCAGCTTTCTCCCTGTTGGGAGTTCTGTTCTTTCTGCTACTGTCTGCTCTGCCATGGTTGTGCCCCGGTTTTTATTCCAGGCTCATGATTTGCTATGTTATGAAATATATTTATTCAAATAAAAGCGGATTTATATGGGTAATAATTTGTTCATCAATTCAGCGAATTCGGACAAATAAGAGCAAAAGAACGGCAAAAATATGATAATCATAAGAAAACCCAGTCCAACTCGCATAGGTAAACTGATGAAAAGAATGTTCATTTCCGGCTCTATCCGTGCCAGCACCGCTAAGATAACCATTAGTAATAAGAAAGCAGCAAGGACGGGGGCGGCCAGTTTAAGAGAGGCAATTAACATAGCAGAGCCGGCCTGGATGACTCCGTTGGTAAGAACGATTGTAGTCGGGATACTGCCAGCCGGAAAAGCTTCGTAACTTCGGGAAATGACAGACAAAAGTAAATGATGACCATTGGCACTGAGGAACAGGATGATAAAAATCATTTCCATTAAACCGCCGAGCGGTTGAGTTGTTTCTCCGGTTAGGGGATCCAGAATCTGGGCCATAGCGAAACCTATCTGGCGTTCGATAAATCTGGTACTGAGTTTAACTGCGGAAAAAATCAAAGCAATGATTAAGCCGAGGGCGAGTCCGTAGATGGCTTCGTTGGAAATCAACAATATCGCCTCCGGAACGGAGATTCGGCCGGCATCGAACGGAAGCGGCATTACAATCGAAAAGAATATTGAAAGAACAAGAGCAATTGCGACTTTGATTCTGGCCGGGATGCTTAACCATCCGAAGACCGGGACAACCAGAAAAAATGCTGAAATTCGCGTCAGTACAAGAACAAGACCGAGCAGTTTTTCAATCAGCAATTCCATATGGTTTAATGCCCGATATTCTGAATATGGCCGAAGATTTCGTTGGCGAAGCTTAGAAGTATCTGGAGCATCCAGTTGCCGCATATGAGTACAACCGCACAGACGGCTATAAGCTTGGGAACTATTGTTAAGGTCATGTCACGTATGGAGGTAACCGCCTGAAGCAGCGTGACAGCCAGACCTACGATAAGGCAGGCCAGTAAAATCGGGGTAGCCAGTAATAAAGCCGTCTCGAGCGTATGCCGGCCGAGATAAACTATGAAGCTGCTGTCCATAAATCATATCCTGTTACGAGTTTCCGGTCCGCGGAAACCTAATGTGTTTATGTTTAAAGTGACGTCAGTTAAAACTCAGACTGATACTTTTTGCCAGTAATCCCCATCCGTCAACGAGAATAAATAATATTAATTTGAAAGGAAGCGAAATCATCACCGGCGGAAGCATCATCATACCCGCGCTGAGAAGGACACCGGCAATTACCATATCGATTAATAAAAAGGGAATAAACAACAGGCAACCAATCTCGAACGATGTTCGAAATTCACTGATAATGAACGCCGGAATTATGATGTGCAAATCGATATCCATCGGGTTTGTGGGCGGCTCAATCTTGGCCATTTTTACAAAGAGAGCCAGGTCGGCCTCGCGGCTTTGGCGAAGCATAAATTCCTTGAGACAGTTGCCGGCTATATCCGAAGCTGTTTGAAAGTCGATCTTGTCCGCGAGATAAGGCTGGACCGAATCCGTATTGATTTTACCGAAGGTTGGAGCCATCGTATACAATGTCAGAAATAATGCCAAACCGACGATTGCAATAGTGGGGGGGATTGTCTGTGTTGTTAAAGCGCGACGGACAAACGCCAGGACGATCACAATTCTCGTAAAAGACGTCATCATTACCAGAAGACTCGGCAGAATAGCCAGACCGCTGAAAATGATTACGAGCTTGACCGGGGTGGACCAGTCTTTTTCCTTGTCCTCGGCGGCAGTTGCTTTCTCTATCAGGTTTTTGAGATCGGCAATGCTCGGAACTGAATTTGCCGGGTTGCTGGTATTGGATGCTGCTCCGGAAGTCCCGGGTAATGAGGGTTGCTGTATCCCGGCCGCGGATAAATCTGTTCCGGGGCCATTAATAAATGGATTGGTGTTTTGGCCGAAGCCAAGTCCGGCAAATATTAGAACTAAAAAAAACTGCAGACTGATTTTAATAGGATTGTTGAGCATCTATCTTCTCGAAATTAATATCTGTTTCCAGTGCCGATTGATTCATCGATATCGAATTCAGGTCGGCCAGGGTGTTGATTTTTTCGTTTGTACTGCCTATGAGATATCGTCGTCCGCCGATTTCGAGCAGATGAACCGCTTTACGCGGTCCAAGATGAACTGTTTCGACGATATGAATCTCTTTACCCGGCATGTTGGTCAATTTCGGCAGGAGCTTTTTTGAAACATATATCGCTGCTACACCTAAAACAATTACGAATAAAACTGCAAGCAATGCTTTGGAATAGAGTTCTCCGCCGAAGTTATCATAGCCGGATGTTCTATAATCGTTAGAGTCTTTTGCGAACAGGTAATTTGGATTAGACTCGGATGCTTTTGCGGGTTGACAAGGATCGGATACTTGCTTATCCGCTGCCAATGCCTTCGAATCGGATTGAGCCGAGCGAAAGACAAACAAACTGCCGCATAATACGATTGTCGTTATGGCTACGATTGTCTTTTTCTTTGTTCCGGCCATTTTGTCAGACATATATGATTAATTCCAAATTTTCTGTTTAACTGCCGAGACAATCGGCAGAACTATTCCTGGTCATATATAGAGCAAAAAACATGCCGGAATGCTTAAATGCCGAATAATATATCATTTATGACGGTTTACGTTGTGTAGATAGAATAAATTGTCTGGTAATTTGTCGAAAAAATGAACGAGCGTATAAAAACGAGTCTTTATCTGAGAATAGCGATTAATATCTGTGAATGTTCTGAAATAAAACTGTCCGGACCCGCCCATTCTCCTCCCAAACCGGCCCCCCAGGAATGCACAGACCATCTAAGCAGGGATTCGGAGAAGCCCGATTGTGATCCTGCCGATGTCGGTTCCAGGTTATTTCGCATGAAACGAGCCACTGCTTCCGCTCGCCTGGCTGAAAGTATCCATTGGTTTTTCTCTGTCGTTTCATCCGGAGCCAAACCGAGCACATATAATATTCCCGGTCTTCCGCCGGTTCCGAGATGCAGGTCACGGCAGAATTCCGTCAGGAAGCTCATTGCAGATTTGTCGAGCTCCGCGCTGCCGGGAGAAAAGTGAATATTAGTAACCGAAAAATTGACGCGTTCGCCAGTCAATCGAGATTGCATGGCTGTTGTTGACTGTTTCAGTTTCTCGAAGACTTTATATAATTCTTCAGCCTTTGCGTCAATAATTCTTTCGTTAGATGTCGGATCCGGGTTGGGGATATAATATATGCTTTTTGTACTGCCCAAATTTGGTTTATCTTGTCTTCCCATTAGCGCTCCGAGTCCGACGTATCGGAGTGATTCTATGAACGAATCCCGACCTTTGTCGAAAAGTTCCGGGTCCTGAACGTCGGCCAATGTCAGCAACATAACAAAAAAAGTAAGCAGCAGGGTGACCATGTCGGAAAAAGTTACGATATATCCCGGGACCTTGGGGCCTTGCTCTTCGGTTTTTTTCGATTTAAGTCTCAATTGTAAATATTCCGCGCCAATAAAACAATTTCTACGATTCGTCCGTTATCCGCCGGGCTGGAATCTCGACTGGCGTTTTGACCACTATTTTGGTAAATAGTGCTTATTGCTGAGATGCTGAATCTTTCTTTATCGATATTTTTCTTTGTTGTAAGATAATTCATTACGGCCCATGCACGCTGTAAACCGAGAGATTCTCCGGCTGTATCATTAGACGGTCCATGTTCACTGATTACGATTCGGTGAGAGACTCCGGCCAGAAATTGTGCCATTGTATCGATTATATTTTGACCCTGATTTGATATGGCTATCCCTTTACCCCAGAAAAGCTTATTCGATGGAAGAGTTAATACGATACCTCTGTTGAAATCGTAAGGCTCTGCAGCATTCGATAAACCATCTTCAGTTCCTATTTCCAATGTCGGTTTCTCACTGCCCTCATCGATATCGCTGACATGTAATATGGGAGGTATATACGAAAGTGAATCCCTGTTGCTTCGAGTTATCGGCACAATTGTAGTCAGGCCTTTGGAATAAATTACCTTCAATTTGCGAAATATTTTGTTATCGAAAGATGAGAAAGAAAGAAGCAATACGAAGAATGTCAACAGCAATGTCATGCAATCACTAAAGGTTACCATCCATTCGGGCGCACCTGCCGCATCGTCTTCTTCGGGTTTTTTGCCGTTTTGTCCCATTATATTGTTGCCTTTACTTCTTGTCTTCTGCTTTGAGATACGAACGCCTGCATTTTTTCCCGAATAACCGTCGGGCTGTCACCTTGTGCGATAGCACAGACGCCTTCGACAATCATTTCCTTGGCTGTGGTCTCGGCCTTGGAATAAATACCTAATTTACCCGCCAGGGGGATGAAAATTAAATTGGCTGAAAATGCTCCGTAGAAGGTAGTGAGCAATGCGACTGCCATTCCCGCGCCGATTTGATCCGGCGAAGAAAGATTTTTTAACATCTGAACCAATCCTATAAGCGTTCCTACCATTCCAAAAGCAGGGGCGGCGGCACCCATAAATTCCAGTATCTTTTTGCCTGTCGAATGACGGTCCTGAAGTTTTTCAATTTCAAGAGACAGAAGATCT